>SR_TP_S13solDRAFT_1000313_pt1 | contig 21755 bp, 27 predicted proteins | sample SodReaTP_S13sol_FD_11159 | JGI IMG/M metagenome (IMG submission 11159)
CGGCGGGCCGTCCCGCGGCCTGCCGATGACCTGAAGGTGTGCCAAGCGCTTGATGTCCGGAATATGCCGCGTGGATAAACTGCATCCCTATAACGCCGGATCGGCAGACCCCGGCCCGCCGACAGCGCGGGCTTAGTCCAAGGGTGAAGGTCTGCAAAAGGCCAGAATTCCCCGGTCTGGCAATTCCGTCTTGCGCGATCACGCCCCATAGCATGCCGGACAAAACCAGTTTCCAGTGTCCTGCAACGCGCTTCACAAAAAAAGGCGGGCATATAGCCCGCCTTTTGCGTTATATCATAACGCCTTAGCCGACGCGCGATTTCAGCGCAGCCCAGGCCCCTGTGGCAATAAGTGCAGCCACCGCAGATTTTACAACGCCACCCAGCTGGAAGGGCAGTGCACCTGCCATGAAGGCCGCTTCAAGGTCAAGCGGGGTGATGACCCACAGCCAAAGAACACCGGGGATGAACAGCAACAGCGCGGGGATCAGCGCCGCAAGGAACAGGCGCGCGAAGCCACGGTTCATGCCGCGTTCCACCAGATACCCTGTCAGCCATGCCATGGCGACAAACCCCACCAGAAACCCGCCGGTGGGGCCAACCAGATGCACAGCGCCCGCTGCACCGCCCGCAAAGACCGGAAAGCCCATCGCGCCCTGCGCAAGATAGGTGACCATCGTTGCCGCTGCCAAACGCGACCCGTAAGTCAGCCCGATCAGCGAGATGACAAGCGTCTGAAGGGTCATGGGCACGGGAAACATCGGAACACTGATCTGGGCCGACATGGCCACCAGAACCGAACCGAACAGAACCATCGCCACCTTGCGGGCAATGGTGTCATTGCCGCCAAGCGCCGTGACCAAGGGTGTAGTATGAGCCATGATGGACCCCTCTTGTTTGCAAACTGTTGTTGTCGGTTATGCTGAAACTTGGTGCATATGGCAAGCGGCGCAAGCACTGTTTGCGCCAATGTGGGCGCACTTACTGCTGCTGGCGGGGCGAATGGACTTGCAAGCAGGCCCCAACTGCCCTATGCGCAACCTGTCTTTCCACGAGCAATGGAACCGGTGCAGCTCTCGTAGGTGGGGGTGGAAAGATGGCCCGCCTTTTGAAATGCACCACATATATGATTGGAGATCGCATGCCGCTATACGAGCATGTCATGATCGCGCGTCAGGATCTGTCGAATACACAGGCCGAAGCGCTGATCGAACATTTTGGTGCCGTTCTGTCCGACAATGGCGGAAAACTCGTTGAGCACGAGTATTGGGGCGTCAAAACCATGGCCTACAAGATCAACAAGAACCGCAAAGGGCATTATGCCTTCCTGCGCACCGACGCACCTGCCAGCGCTGTGCAGGAAATGGAACGTCTGATGCGCCTGCATGATGACGTGATGCGGGTTCTGACAGTCAAGGTCGAAGCCCATGAAGAAGGGCCTTCTGCCCAGATGCAGAAACGTGACGAGCGTGAACCGCGCCGTCGTGCGTCCTGATCCAGTAGGAGTATAAGACATGGCTGCAAAACCATTTTTCCGCCGTCGCAAAGTGTGCCCCTTCTCTGGCGAGAATGCGCCAAAGATCGACTACAAGGACACACGTCTGCTTCAGCGCTACATTTCCGAGCGTGGCAAGATCGTGCCTTCGCGCATTACCGCCGTTTCTGCGAAGAAACAGCGCGAACTGGCCCGCGCAATCAAGCGCGCGCGCTTCCTGGCACTTCTGCCATACGCCGTGAAATAAGGAGAACGAGACATGCAAGTGATCCTTCTTGAACGCGTGGCCAAGCTGGGCCAGATGGGCGACGTCGTGAACGTCAAGCCCGGTTACGCGCGTAACTATCTGCTGCCGCAAGGCAAGGCGCTGCGTGCGTCCGATGACAACATCAAATCCTTCGAGGCGCGCAAGGCTGAACTGGAAGTCCAGAACCTTGAGACCCGCAAGGAAGCGCAGGCTGTGGCCGGGCGTCTGGATGGCGAAACCTATATCGTGATCCGTCAGGCATCTGATGGCGGCGCGCTGTATGGTTCTGTCAGCCCGCGCGATGTCACGGAGCTTCTGGCCGAGGCTGGCGTCACCGTCGAGCGTCGTCAGATCGTGATCCCGACGCCGATCAAGACCCTTGGTCTGCATGCGGCAACCATTTCGCTGCACCCCGAAGTTGATGCGGAAATTCAGCTGAACGTTGCCCGTTCGGTCGAAGAGGCTGAGCTTCAGGCATCCGGCAAATCCATTCAGGAGCTGGCTGCTGAAGAAGAAGCCGCTGCCGAATTCGAGATTTCGGAACTGTTCGACGATATCGGTGCGGCTGGCATGGATGACGATGATCCGCGCAGCCACGGCGACAGCGACGACCCGCGCGAAGCCTGAGTCGGTTAAAGAAACGACAAAAACGCCCGCTGACAGGTTGCAGCGGGCGTTTTTACATATTTAACGGGCTTTTGTTGCTCTCAAGTCCCGTTTTTGGCCAAGTTTCGCGCAAGTCCGGTGGTGCTGCTTGCATTTCCGGCGGGTTTGCTTACATATTCGATTTAATGAAATTGTTGCGCGCGATTGCGCGCGCGGCTGCGTCCCGACCAGTCCGAGACGGGAACTTAGGGGTGATCCATGAAGATTGACAGCACCATCGACGAAGATTTGCTTGAGATGCAGGATACCAACCCGGAGGGGGTTGCCCCTCAGGATATGACGGAAAAAGCGCAGGCCGCATCGAATTTCCTCAAAGCCCTCGCGCATGAGGGGCGGCTAATGATTCTGTGCCACCTGTCGTCCGGTGAAAAATCCGTGACCGAACTGGAGCACCTTTTGCAATCGCGTCAGGCTGCCGTAAGCCAGCAACTGGCACGCTTGCGGCTGGAAGGGTTGGTGGCGTGCCGCAGGGATGGCAAGACAATCTATTATTCCCTTCATGACCAGCGCGCCGCGCGGATTATTGAAGTGGTCTACGACGTGTTTTGCGCAAATCCGCAATCGTGAACTGCGCCTGCCGTCTTCGGTATTGGTAACTTACAGGGTCAAGACAGCGATTATGCCGCGTTTGCATGTTATGCATGCGCGCTGCTTGCATATGGCGTCCGGACGGGGCATCTAATTGCCGTAACCAAGTGTAAAGAGCGACAATGAGCCGGATCTGCCAAATTGATATAGATGATTGCGGATTGCCAACCCCCACCCCGGAGGTTGAGCAGGAACGCAAGGTCGCAGTATTTGACCTGCTGGAAGATAACAGCTTTATCCTGACTGCCCGCGACGGCAAGGCCGCGCCGGACGGCCCTTTTGCCATGACGCTTGGCATTCGGGACAGACGGCTTGTCATCGACCTGAAGACCGAGGGCGGGGCGCAGATCGCTGAATTGCAGTTGTCGCTTGGCCCGTTCCGGCAGGTGGTCAAGGATTACTACCAGATTTGCGGCAGCTATTTCGAAGCAGTCAAGCGCCTGCCCCCCAGCCAGATCGAGGCCATCGACATGGCGCGACGGGGCATCCACAATGAGGGCGCGCGCATCCTGCAAGAGCGTCTGGACGGCAAGGCCGAGATGGATATAGACACCGCGCGGCGCTTGTTCACCCTGGTGTGCGTTTTGCACTTCGGTGGTTGAATGGCAGCTCGTTTCCCTTCTTCGATCCTGTTTTGCTGCGACCACAATTCTGTGCGTTCGCCGATCGCCGAAGGGCTGATGAAGAAAATGTACGGGCAGCGGGCCTATGTGCAATCCGCAGGGGTCAAAAGTGATCGTGACATCGACGGCTTTTCGATTGCGGTCAGTGCCGAAGACGGGGTTGAACTGGACCACCACCGCGCGCGGTCGTTTGATGAAATGATCGAATGGGGCGATGATTTGGGCGGGTTCGACCTGATTATCGCCCTGTCACCCGCCAGCCAGCGTCAGGCCTTGGAACTGACGCGCTTTGCCCATATCGATGTAGAATACTGGCCCATCATGGACCCGTCCGGTCTGGGCGAGACACGAGAGGCGAAGCTTGACGCCTATCGTCAGACCCGCGACCAGATCAAGGAACGGCTGCTGGGCCGGTTTGGGCCGCCAACAGAAAGGTAAGACATGAGCCGCGAGATCATCAACCGCTATTTCGAGGCATTCAATACCGGTGACACCGAAACCATGCTGGCCCTTGTCAGTGATGATGTCGAACATTTCGTCAATCAGGGTGATATGCGCAAGGGCAGGGCGCTGTTTGAAGAATTCTGCGCGCATATGGGTGTCAGCTACCGCGAGCAGTTACGCGATATGGTGATTTTCGTGAATGATCACGGCACGCGTGCGGCTGCGGAATTCACTGTTCATGGCGAATATCTGCAAACCGATCCGGGATTGCTCGAAGCCAAGGGCCAGACATATATCCTGCCTGCGGGGTCATTCTTCGCGCTGAAGGGCGATAAAATTACGCGGATCACAACCTATTACAATCTGCAAGACTGGATCAGACAGGTTTCCGCATGAGTCTGCGTTTCCTGTCCTTGTCGGGGTCGCAGATTGATCCGGTGATTGACGGGTTGGCGGCGCTGCGTATTCGGGTGTTCCGCGATTGGCCCTATCTGTATGATGGCGACCACGATTATGAACGCGCGTATTTGCGCGTGTATCGGGACAATCCGCGGGCTGTTGTGGTGGGCGCATTTGATGGTGAAACACTTGTCGGCGCGGCGACCGGCCTGCCCATGGCTGATGCGGATGCGGAATTCGCAGCGGCCTTCGCCAATAGCCCGCATGATGTGTCGCAGATATTCTATTGCGCCGAATCCGTGCTGCTGCCCGCGTATCGCGGGCAGGGTGCCGGCCACCGGTTTTTTGACCTGCGCGAAGGACGTGCGCGCGCGCAAGGCTTCGGTTTCTCTGCGTTTTGCAGTGTGGTGCGGCCTGATGACCACCCCGCGCGCCCCGCCGCCTACACCCCGCTGGACGCGTTCTGGCACAATCGCGGCTACGGCCCCCTGCAAGGCATTACCGCGCAGTTTTCATGGCGTGATGTGGGACAGGACAGCGAAAGCCCTAAAACGCTACAATTCTGGATGAAACACCTATGAAAATCGCCGCCGCCGCATATCCGCTGGATTTCCTGCCCGATTGGGCCGCGTATGAACACAAGCTGACCGACTGGGTTGGGCGGGCCGCGTCTGATGGCGCGGATCTGCTGGTGTTTCCGGAATATGGCGCCATGGAACTGGCCAGCCTTGGGGGCGAAGCTGTTGCCGCTGATCTGGAAGCGGCCCTGCATGAGGTTATGTCCCATCACACGGCGGTTACTGCGCTGCATTGCCGTTTGGCCGCCGCGCATGGTGTGCATATCCTTGGGGCCAGTGGCCCTGCCATGGCAGGGGGCGCGCGTCCGGTGAACCGCGCGGTTCTGTATGGGCCTGACGGTGTGATCGGGCATCAGGACAAACAGATCATGACCCGTTTTGAACGCGAGGAATGGGACATTGCGCCGGGGCAGGGGCTAAAGGTGTTTGATACCGCATTGGGCAAGATCGGGGTGATCATCTGCTATGACAGTGAATTCCCGCTGCTGGCGCGCGCGCTGGTTGATGGCGGCGCGGAGTTCCTGCTGGCCCCGTCCTGCACCGAAACGCTGGCAGGATATACGCGCGTGAAGGTGGGCGCGATGGCGCGCGCGCTGGAAAATCAGTGCGTGTGTGTGCATGCCCCGACTGTCGGCCCCGCCCCGTGGTGCCCGGCTGTCGACATGAACACGGGCGCCGCCGCGATCTATGGCCCGCCCGATCTGGGCTTTCCGGAAACCGGAATAGTGTCGCAAACCGACCTGAATATGCCCGGCTGGACCTGCGCTGAAATTGATCCTGACACCATTGCTCGGGTGCGCCGAGAAGGGGCGGTTTTGAACCATACGCATTGGAATGAACAGAAAAACCGCCTTCAGACCGCGATAGAAGTTGTGAAACCGGCATATAGCGCTTGAAAAAGGCCGGAATTGGGATCATTTAAGCGACGCGCAATTCTGCGCTGTTTAAGTATGGAGTCACCATGGCCAAGGAAGAACTGCTCGAATTCCCCGGCGTCGTGAAGGAGCTCCTGCCAAATGCGACGTTTCGGGTCGAGCTGGAAAACGGCCATGAGATCAACGCACATATGGCAGGCAAGATGCGCAAGAACCGCATCCGTGTTCTGGTCGGCGACAAGGTTCAAGTCGAAATGACCCCCTATGACCTGACCAAGGGTCGTATCAACTACCGCTTCAAATAAGGCATGCGCCTTATTCTTGGGTCTGCAAGTCCGCGACGGCGCGAGATTCTGGCACAGCTTGGCATTGTGCCCGATGCCATTGTGGCAGCAGATATTGACGAAACCCCGCATCGTCAGGAATTGCCGCGCCCCTATTGCGAACGGGTGACGCGCGCCAAACTGGACGCAATCGCGTCTGAACCCGCTGACTTCGTGCTGTGTGCCGATACGACCGTCGCGTTGGGACGCCGGATTTTGGGCAAGCCGCAAGATGCCGCGCAAGCCGCAGAATTCCTGCTGCAACTGGCCGGTCGTCGTCACAACGTTATCTCGGCGGTCGCATTGCGGCATGCGGGGCACATCTGGACACGCACACAGGTGACAAGCGTCAAGATGAAGCGGCTGTCCGATGATGAACTCAACCGTTATCTTGCGTCCGGCGAATGGCAGGGCAAGGCCGGTGGTTATGCCATTCAGGGCAGGGGGGGGGCATTCATTCCCTGGATTTCCGGATCATATACCGGCGTTATGGGCCTGCCCGCTGTTGAAACCCTTACCCTGTTGCGCGCAGCAGGCTATCAGATGGATGACACCCCATGAAAGGCAGTGTGATCGCCCTTGACCATTTCGATGGCAAGGAAGCCGCAGCGCTTATGATTGACGGGCAACTGGATGATATTGTTGTCGCGCTGCCTGACGGGGGTGTTGCCCCGGAAACCATTTTTCGCGGAAAAATGGGCCGCCCGGTCAAGGGTTTGGGGGGCGCATTCGTCGATCTGCCGGACGGGCAGCGCGGGTTTCTGCGTCAGACCAAGGGCCTGCGCCCCGGCGATCCTGTCTTGGTTCAGGTGGCGGGCTTGGCCGAGCAGGGCAAGGCCATTCCCCTGACAACCCGCCTGCTGTTCAAAAGCCGCTATGCGATTGTCACACCTGACGCGCCGGGTCTGAATATCTCGCGCCAGATTGTTGATGATGATTTGCGCGCCGCGCTTGCTGATCTGGCACAAAGCGCAATGGCTGGGGCCCCAGACCGCATGGGGCTGATCCTGCGCTCTGCCTGCGCCGAGGCAGATGACCATGCCATCACCGAAGACATTGCCCAGATGCGCGAATTGGCCGAACAAGTGCTGGCGGATGGTGCGGGTGCGCCCGATTGCCTTGTTGCAGCAGCAGGGCCGCACATGGCCGCGTGGCGTGACTGGCCCATGCCCGACACATTGGATGACGCCGCAGGCAGTTTCCAGCGCCACAATGTGATTGAGGCTGTGGAAGCCTTGCTTGGAGCGCATGTGCCCTTGTCCGGTGGCGCGCATATGCAGGTTGAAGTGACCAGCGCTTTTGTCACGATTGATGTGAATACCGGCCCTGATACCAGCCCGGCCGCTGGGCTGAAGGCAAATATCGCAGCAGCACGCGAATTGCCGCGCCAGTTGCGCCTGCGCGGGCTGGGCGGGCAGGTGATGATTGATTTCGCACCTTGCGCCAAGAAGGACCGGCAGGTTCTGGAGCAATCGCTGCGCGCCGCGTTCCGTCGTGACGGGCGTGATACAGTTCTGGCCGGCTGGACACCGCTTGGAAATTACGAACTTACGCGCAAGCGGGATCGTGTGGCCCTTCGCGCATGCCTGTAAAGCCCTGTCCGATATGCAAGCACGCGTCCGTGCCCGCGTTCAAACCGTTCTGTTCGCGCCGTTGCGCTGATGTGGATCTGGCACACTGGCTGGGGGGCAGCTATGCAATTCCGGTCCCGCCAGAGGATGAAGATACACCGGAACTGGACACCGACGGGACGCCTCAGAAATTTTCCGGATGAATATATCGCGTTTTTTGAACAACCCTCTGGACAGCAAGATTTCCCTGACATATGAAGCCCGCACCCAGCGCAAGTAGTTGCGTTTGTGTGAAACTCACACACCCGTGCCCGGGTAGCTCAGGGGTAGAGCAGTGGATTGAAAATCCTCGTGTCGGTGGTTCGATTCCGCCCCCGGGCACCACTTTACAAGATGAAATCGTTGAGCTTTTCGGCAGCATTTGCGCGCCGGAGCGACTGCTCATAAACTGGGCTAAACACCGTCGCTGCTTGGACAACGTGCTCTGTGAGTGTGGGGGGCGGGGGGCGTGAAAAGAATTTTGTTTTTCGAAAAAGCCTACGGCGAGGCAGGAGGCGGTTGACACCTTTAGTTCTGGCGCTCGATGGCAACTCATTTTTCGTGCAAAGCATGGTTGTCGTCTTCAGGTGCCCAGTGCGATGCGCGTGCCCCAGGGGTCGTGCAAGACGGGTGTTTGGTCCGTTTCGTCGATGTGAAGACTGGCAAGTTCGGCACGGTCAACGATAGCGGCGCGGGTAACGGGCTTGCGGGCCACGATCTCTATGATGTCCAGCCCTGCTGCACCCCTTGGGCGCACACCCGCGCGACGGCTGTTCCAGATGTTTCCGGCCAAGTGATGATGATATCCACCGCTTCCAAAGAAACTCGCACCCGGATATCGGCTGGCGATGTCGAAGCCGAGTATGTCGCGGTAAAACGCATCGGCAGTATCAATATCACCCACCTGCAGATGCACATGGCCTATGGTTCCACCCTCAGGAAAACCCGCCCAGTTCCCTTTGCCCACACGCAGCAGGTCGGGGATGTTCAGCTGTTCGGTCGCCATTCTGATTTGCCCTTTCGCATCCCGCCAATGTGCAACCGGACGATCGGCATAGATCTCGATCCCGTTGCCTTCGGGGTCGGCCAGATAGATCGCCTCACTGACGATATGGTCTGAAGCGCCTTGCAACTTCACGCCGAGGGTCTTGGCATGTGCCAGCCAACGGGCAAGATCCGCGCGGGTGGGCAGAAGGAACGCAGTGTGGAAAAGTCCGGCGTCGCGCAGATTTCGTGGGCTTGCCAACGGATCACCCTGCAGGTCCAGCAGCGCAACAGGTCCGACACCCAGCGAGAGTGTGTCAGCGGTTTTGTCGATGACGGCCAGGCCGAGCACGCGCTGATAAAAATCCGACACCGTGTCCAGATCGCGCACGCGTAGCCATACCCGTCCAATTCGTAGGGGAGTTGTTGCATGGTTGAAGAATTCGTCAGTCATCGTCGCCTCCTGCACCAGTGTGAAAAAAACTGCCGGTGCCTGAACTGGGCACCGGCAGTCGGGCGTTCAGCGGTCACGGCCCAGAGCGAATGCACCATTGCCCAGCAACGCCTGAACGATCAGTGCGACCGACCAGAAGGCAGGGAATTCCCAGCCGCCGCCCGCATTGGAAAAGAAAAAACCGGCGCTCCAGTGGGGGTAGATCGACCCCAGCAGGATCGGCAACAGGGCCAGCGACACCCAGCGCGACCAGAGGCCGAGTATCAGCGCGATCCCGCCCAGCCCCTCGGCTGCTATGACGACATATGCCAAAAAGCCCGGAAAACCGAGGCTCTCAAAAAAGGCCACAGTGCCTGCGGGGGTGAAAAGGACAAGTTTCATCCAAGTGTGCGCAAGAAACAACACGCCCATCGTCACACGCAGGATGGTAGCGGCGAGCTCGGCGTTGCTGACCCCGGCGAACAGGTTCGCGCGGTCAGTTGTCGGTGTAGCGTAAGTCATGTCGGGTCTCCTTGGGATATGATGGCATCGGTATGTTTTGATGCCGTCAACATGACCTATGATTGGTCGAATGATAATCCGCCTATTGGGAAGATGATTGCATCCGAAATGGAATCAATATTACCACCCCGCGTCCCAAGGTGGCGTTCCGTGATAGTGTTCGGCCAGGAAATCCACCAGCACACGCACCTTGGCAGCCAGATGACGGCTATGAGGATAGAGCACATGGACGCCGAATGGCTCCGCCTCGAAATCCCGCAAAACCTGCTTCACCCGACCTGCGCGCAGGGCGCGGGCCGCAACGAAGCTGGGTACGCAAGCCAGCCCCAGACCTGCCTCTGCCGCGCCGAGACAGGCTTCGGCGTTGGAAAAGCGCAGCCGCCCGCTTACAGGCACTGAGATCGGCTGGCCGTCTTGCCGGTACGGCCATCGCCCTGGATCGCGAAAATTGGTGTCGATGATGCAAGGAAGCATTGCTACCGCTTCGGGTGTTTCCGGGGCGCCGTGGAGTTCCAGCCAGTCCGGCGCGGCAACAGTGATAAGCCGCACATCGCATAGTTTGCGCGTGATCATGCTGGAGTCACTCGGTCGGCCCACACGGACGGCCATGTCGAACCCCTCGTCCACCAGGTTCACCACACGGTCCGTGAAACTGACGTCGAGTTCGATCTCGGGCCATTGCCGCGCGAAATCGTTCAAAATGGGTGTCAACTCCAGCCCGCCGAAGGTCAGCGGCGCGGTCAATCGCAGCCGCCCCCGCGGTGCTTGGGTCACATCTCGCACCGCAGCGTCAAGATTGTCGAACTCATCCAGCAGTGGACGCAGCCTGTCGAAATATGCCTGACCGGCCTCGGTCGGCGATACTGCGCGCGTGGTCCTGTTAAGAAGCCGCACCCCCAGCGCCCGCTCCAACCGCGAGACCAGCTTTGATGCCTGCCCCGAGGTCGTTTCCAACCGGTCCGCTGCTGCGGTGAAGCTGCCAGTTTCCATCACGGCCACGAACATCCGGTCGCAGGTTAGTCGATCCATGAATTCCTTCCAATTTTGTATCAAAGATACGATTCTAGCGCTGATTGTATCCGAATTGCCATGTTTGTGGGTAAACACGGAAAAACCACCAAGTCATGAGCGCATGCTTAGACCTGAATGGACTCGTCACCTTTGCGGGTCGTGCGCTGCGGGCGCGAAAACCTAAGCTCAGACGCGTAAGGGGTCGGTCTGGGGGCCGGGCCTTGGCAGGTGGCGGCAATGCCTGACCTTTTGAAGAAGACGCCCGCCAGCGACAACCCCTCGTGTTACTGGCCCAGCAGTGTGATCTTGAACAGCATCCAGATCGCCATGCCGATCATCATCAGGTTCTCGGTCAAGGAAACAAACCCGAGTGGCACGTTGCTGTCGCCACCAACGCACGCGCATTTCAATTCCCGCTTGTCGATATAGACCGCCTTGAATACAGACACTGCCCCGATTGTGCCGATGATCATTGCAATCGGGATCGACAACCACATCAGCGCCCCTGCGACCATCAGAACACCCGCCAGTCCTTCTGCAAATGGATAAACATATCCATAGCGCACCCATCGTTGCGCCAGCAGGTCGTAATTCAGGAACATGGTCGAGAAACTCTCGATGTCCTTCAGTTTTTGCAGCGCCAATAGACACATCGAAAAAGCTATGAACCATTCCGCAGCTGTAATGGTCAGGACCCGGCCATAGGCCGCCCAACTGCCCGCCAGTGCCATCGCACCAGCCATGACAAACAGCGCGATGACCGGGGTATAGGTGGTCGCATCCTTATCGGGCACGTCTGCGCCGAGGTGGCGCAGCAGATCCTCGTATCCGCCAATCCGCGTTCCATCGATAAAGATTTGCGGCGTGGTCGCTACCCCGTGCTTTTCCTTGAACGCGTCGGTTTCATCACGGCTTGTCAGGTGGTTATCCTCGACTTCATAGCCATGTCGGTTAAGAAGATCGAGCGATTTAAGGCCAAATGGGCATGTGTGTTCCGACATGACCATCCGGTAAATGACAGCTGTGTTCCGCGAATTGGTGTTCATTTGTTGACCTCCAATTTATGAACGGACATGCGTTTTACATCATGCCTGAACTGCCCAGACATAAGCTACATAGCCTGCCAACATCGCCAGACCGACGCTTTGCCCGATCATTGGACGGGTAAGCAGCAGGCTTGTTCGCGACAACGATGCCACGATCATGTCAGGCAAGTCAAAGCTCCGAATCCGGAACGCGCCCAGATTCGGCGCTTGGCTACCAAACACCAAAGGAATGCGCCGAACACCTTGCCACCGCAGCCGACAGTCGCGCTGCACCATCTGAGAGCTTCGCGCGGCTATCGGTTGCTCTGCCTGTGCCAATCGGCGCATCAACCCAGAGGGTTCTGGCCCCGACTGGATGAAAGTTCAGTGGCAGGTCACCGTTATCCCCCTCTTTGGACAGCCGATCGTGATACAAGCCTGATTGACGAGTATGGCTTCGGTTCAAGATGCAACCTTGATCACGGGAAGGCTCGCAGCGGTCACAGACCTGACATCGGATATCGCGACCGGAACTGCAGTTTCATGCACGCCCCTGTCTTTATATCTTGTTGCGCCGGAACCAAGCCCAAAGACTGGCGATTGCGTGGGGCAGGTCCGTCATTTGCCTACGTTTTATTGAGTTCCGGCGCACACAGTCTGCTGGAAACGGGGGCGGCTGTGCCCGATGAAGGCGGCATCCGGTGCAATCCGGCGCATGGCAGACACGCGACCCTCGAAGGTGACTGACATACTGTGTGCATTGGCGTGTAAAATGGTGTCATGGTCGCTGACGAAGGCCACATGCCCCTTCCAGAACAGCAAATCACCGCGTTGTGGTGGCGTGCCTGCCGCGAGCAGTTCCCCGAAGGCCTGCGCCTGCATGTCACTATCGGCCGGACAGGGCAGGCCACAGGCGTTGAATGCGACCTGCACAAGCCCGGAGCAGTCAATTCCGGCGCTTGAATTGCCGCCCCACAGATAGGGGGTGCCCAGCAGCAATTCGGCAGCGCTTACCGGATCGGTGGCGTGGTGTTCCAGTGTGCAGACATGCTGCGCAGGCACCCAATGCCCACACTCCGTGCGCAGGAACTGCCCTTCCTTGTCAGTGACAAGCAGCCGCGCATTCAGCGAAAGCGCGCATATGTCCGGGCTTTTCAGGTCCGGGCGGGCGTAAAGATGCGTTGCGCGCGTGCAAACACGATGGGTCACCGCGTGATCAGGCGTCAGTGCGGTGTCGGCCACCCAGCCGCAATATTCGTCAGCCTGCATTTGCACAAAAGAATGCCCGTCGCGCTGGTCGATACGGGTCAGGGCCGCGCCGCGCAGGATTTGCCTGTCGCGCGGGCCGTCAGGGCGGCGCAGCAGGTCGGCCACTGGTGCACGGCAGCGCATGGCGGTGCCGGTGGTATATTGCGGGGCATCAAGCGTGTCGCGCAACCCTTCCAAGGCGATGCGCCCGCTGAACGGGGTCAGGCGCGCATCTGTCACAGGTTCAACGCGGCGGGCAGGGCGTCAAAGAGGGCGCGCGCGCCTTGGCCAACACCCCCCTTCGGGCAGGCAGGTGCTGTGCTGGGTTGATAGCCATAAATGTCGAAATGCACGAATCTTGGGGTATCCTCGACAAATCTGTGCAGGAACAGCGCCGCCGTGATGGCCCCGGCCATTCCCCCACTGGGCGCGTTGTCCAGATCGGCAATTCCGGGCTGGATTTTGGTTTCATAGCCCGGATGTAACGGCAGCGGCCAGACCGGATCACGTACTGTCGCGCCTGATTTCATCAGCGCGGCACTTAGGGCCTGATCGCGGGTGAAGAACGGCGCGATTTCCGGCCCCAGCGCCACGCGTGCCGCGCCAGTCAGTGTGGCCATGCAAACAATCATGTCCGGCGCGTCCTCATCGGCCAATGCCAGTGCATCGGCCAAGACCAGCCGCCCCTCGGCGTCGGTGTTGTTAACCTCAACGCTCAGGCCCTTGCGTGATTGCAGAATATCGCCGGGCCGCATGGCATTGCCCGAAACGGCATTTTCAACTGCGGGAATGATGACCCGCAGGCGCACCGGCCAGTTTTGTTGCATGATCATCTGCGCAAGGCCCATGACCGTCGCCGCGCCGCCCATGTCCTTTTTCATCAACCCCATGGATGCGCCCGGTTTCAGGTTCAACCCGCCCGTGTCAAAGCAAACCCCCTTGCCGACCAATGTCAGTTGCGGGCCGGTATCGCCCCAGCGCATGTCCAGCAGGCGCGGGCTGCGATCCGAGGCGCGGCCAACGGCATGGACCAGCGGAAAATTCTGATATAGCAGGTCATCGCCGTAAATCACCGATACATCTGCGCCGAAGCTGTTCGCAAGCCCGACAAAGGCGGCCTCCAGCTCCTCTGGTCCCATATGGGACGCGGGGGTGGTGATAAGGTCGCGCGTCAGGGCCTCGCCGTTGGCAATCGCCTGAAGCTTGGCAACGTCAATCGCGGCGGGGGCGACCATGTCAGCAAGTGGCCGCTGCGCCGCGCTGCGGAATCTGTCATAGCGATATCCCGCCAGCAGCCAGCCCAGCATTTCCTCGTCCATCGATGCAGCGGGGGATGCATGTTCCAGATGAAAGGTCACGGCAGGCAGTTTCGGGCGCGCGCCACCAAGGCAAAAGCGGCTGCGCTGACGATCCATGTCTGACCCAAGGCCGATGGCCGCAGCAACAAGCGCCCCGTCCGGATCTGGCACAAGCGCAAGTGTGCCGGAATTTGCAGTGAAGCCTGTTGCCTCCAGCCATGCGCGCATGCGGCGGGGTTGCATGTCCAGCCAGCTTGGCAATTCGTCCTTGCTGACAAGGTGCAAGGGAATCGTGCGGCCATTCGGGGCAGCAAAACGCAGGGCGGGGTGGGATGTGAACTCGGTCATGATCGCTTTTCAATCGGTGTCAGATAGATACGACACTAGATCACATTCACCGGCAGGGGAAACCGGATTCGCGCCGCGACTTGGCGGGGTGGGCAGGTTTTGCGCATGGGCATCAGGTGTCATGGCCTGATTGCGCGGCACATTCGCATAGATGCGCGATTAGTTCCAATCCGCATTGGATCTACATCTGAAGAAGCGGAAGCTCCCACAAATCCACGAACGATCTGTCCCCGACGCGGGCCGCACGCTGCCACAGGGCATGTATTGCGGCTTTATCCTGACCTTTGCAGGCTGATTCAAGCTGGGCAAGGATGGCGGCCAGTGAAATTAGCCCGATATCTTCGGCATGTGTGCGGGCCGTTTGTGCATATTGCGGGACTTCATCAATTTGTTCATCCCGCAACGCTGTCTCGGTGTCGCGCATACAGCGGGCAAGGCTTCCCATTGCTGTCATGATGGTCATTTCAGCCTGCACAGCGCCCATGCGCCTGAACATGCCCGCGATAAGATTTGAATCGACGTTGATGGCGTCGCGCTGCCGAAGGTGAACGACTGTTCCCATTGCTGCCCCTTTGCCGTTTCACGTTGCCACACACAGAAATATGCCAAAAGCACATCTGATTTTCTGCGCCGTAGCAAACATACAAAGGGAATAAATTAATTATAAAATGCAGCAAGAATAAGGCAGGATTTTCAGACGATGCCCGCGCAGGGCCTGAAAACGGGTGTTTTGTGTCATTCAGGCATCGCCGATGAGTGGTGTTCGATGATTTTCCACCCCGCATCATACCAAAGATAGATGAAGGTGTAGCGGCAAATCACCTTGGTTTCGACCTCTTCGCCAGTCAGGGTGATTTCATAGACACCGGAATTTGTGGACAGGTTATCGAACAGTCTGATGTTCTGGTCCATCACCCTTGCGCGGGGGCGGAATTTCAGGAATGACGTGAAATAGTCGCGGATCGCTTCGGGTGTTTTGCGAACTTCGTTGGATACGGTCGGCAATAATATCGCGTCATGCGCATAAAGCGCTGCAACGGTTTCGGGGTCGCGGGTCCGAAGCGCTGCGTCCCACTTGTCCAGCAACCGTGCAATTTCAGCCGAATCATGCTGCCGTTCAGATGTCATATGCGTTGGTCCCCCCCTAAATCTGTTTTCACTTAAACTTGGTTTGTCTGAAGCGTTAACCTGACTGTAAATAAGGTTCGTCGTTCGGGCAAGTCAGGGTCTGTCATAATGACAAATACGTCCTATCCGCAGGTTGAGCCGATTTGTCCGTTATGTGGTCGGCCAATACCGGAAAATGTTCCACAAAGTCAGCACCATCTGGTCCCGAAATTGCGCGGGGGCAAGGGCGGGCCGGTGGTGTTGCTGCATCATATTTGCCACCGTGAAATTCATGCTGCACTAAGCGAAAGTGACCTTGCGCGGCATTTCAACACAGTCGAGGCCCTGCGCGCGCATCCACGGCTGGCCAAATTTGCCGCTTGGGTCGCAAAACGTCCGCCCGATTTCGTGTCGCGGGTGCCCGGGCGCAGACGGCAATCGCGCCGCTAACCGCTTGTTAAACTACATTTGCTATCAAGATCCCAGACGCAGTTGCACAGCAGCGCGCCATGTCATGGTTTGCAACAAAACCGAAACTGCAGCCGGAAGGGGAAACTTATGCGGCGTTCCGAACCCTTGTCGATGCGTCAGGCCAGAGTTGGCATTGTCGCCAACCCTGCCACTATCCGGTTGCCGGTCCACCCGCCGCGCGATGTCTGGACAAGATGGCCCGACATGCGTTCGCGGCGGCGCCATCACGGCGCGCGCCCTGTTGATGCTGCGCAAAATTTCGGTGATCCGGTTCTGGACGGGGTTTTGCTGGGCGATTTCGCGCGTGCGCTGCGGGCTGGTGACTGCGGTGAACCTGACGGGGGGGGCGTGTTCGGGCCCCGTTTGGCGCAGTTTGCGCACAAGGGCTGGCATGTTGCCACCGTTCTGGCGCTTCTGTGCGGTGCCGCTGCGCTGGGACTTGTTATGTTGCGCTAACCCGCGGGCGAACATGGCCGATGTGGTAGGCAGCATGGCTGCCTGTGCGTAATTGAACATGACGGGTTCATAAAATCGCAGTTGTAAACGACGATATCCGGAACGATCTTCGTACCAATCCGCAGCGACACAATGATCGGAGTCCGACATGTCCATTCGTCCCACACTCGAAACCCGCAAGGCCGTGCCCACCATGGAAGGGGCAGGCGTTCATTTGCACCGCGCATTCGGGTTTCAAGACCCGAGCGAGCTGGACCCGTTTCTGCTGTTTGATGACTTCCGCAATGAAATTCCCGAACACTACCTGCGCGGTTTCCCGTGGCACCCGCATCGCGGTATCGAAACCATCACCTATGTGCTTGCCGGCGAGGTGGAGCATGGCGACAGCCTTGGCAACCGTGGAACGCTGGGCGCGGGTGACGTGCAGTGGATGACGGCTGGGTCGGGCATCATGCATCAGGAAATGCCGCGCGGAAACACCAAGGGCCAGATGCACGGATTCCAGCTTTGGGCGAACCTGCCGGGCAGTCTTAAAATGACAGCGCCCCGCTATCAGGATGTAAACGCACAGGAAATTCCAGAAGTTATTGACGATGACGGCACACGCGTGCGCGTTGTGGTTGGCGAATTCTGGGGCAAGCGTGGCCCTGTTGACGGGATTGCCGCAGACCCGCAATATCTGGACATTTCAGTCCCGCCGGGCGTGCGAAAAACCTTCAAGGTGGACACATATCGCCGCGCATTTGCTTATGTCTTTGCGGGGTCCGGCGCGTTTGCGGATGCGTCACAGCCCACAGGCGTGCTGCTGGAAAAGGAAGTCATGGGGGAGGAAGTTAATATCCGCGACATGTCGGGCGACCGGACGCTGATCCGCTTTGGCACGGGCGAAGAAGTGACCGTGCAGGCTGGCGAGGAGGGCGTGCGCTTCTTGCTGGTTTCGGGTGCGCCCTTGCAGGAACCTGTCGCGTGGCATGGGCCGATCGTGATGAACACCCGCGAGGAAATTCAACAGGCCATGCGGGAATTGCGCAACGGCACGTTCATCAGGCCTGCGCACTGATCCCCCTGTTCCGGGCATCGTCTGGTGACTATACTTCCGGTCACATCATGCAGGAGGATGTATTGAAACGCGCCATTATCAAACTGTCCGGCACAGACCCTGCGACGTTTTTGCAGGGTCTGATCACCAATGACGTCCGCAGGCTTGGCCCGCAAGCCCCGCTTTATGCCGCGTTGCTGACACCGCAGGGCAAATATCTGGCTGATTTCTTTCTCGTGTCGTGGGGCGATGATATTTTGATTGATGTCGCCGAACCGCTGGCGGATGACCTGTTCAAACGCCTGAGCATGTATAAACTGCGGTCCCCTGTCACGCTGGAACGTGTCGATATTCCTGTCAGTCGTGGCACAGGACCAGTGCCGGAAGGGGCCGTTGCAGACCCGCGTCATCCGGCGATGGGCTGGCGGCTATACGGGACGGATTTGCCCCATGATGGCACGGATTGGGATGCGCTGCGCGTGGCACATTGTATCCCCGAGCCCCTGATCGAGCTTGTCCCCGAGCAGACTTTCGTTCTGGAAGCCGGTTTGCCGCGGCTGAATGGCGTCGACTTCCGCAAGGGCTGCTATGTCGGGCAGGAAGTCACGGCGCGCATGCATCACAAGACCGACCTGCGCAAAGGGTTTGTGACTGTCGCGATCCAAGGTTCGGCCCCGATCGGTGCGGACATCATGGCAGGCCAGAAGGTTGCCGGCCAGGTCTTCACCCAAAGTGGCGGACACGCGATTGCATATCTGCGGTTTGATCGGGCGCAACCTGCCATGCAGTCAGGCGACGCAGTGATTGACTGGGACCAGTCTTCCAGCTGACTTGATCGTGAATGCGCAGGCATGGTAGCGGTATCATGTCGGGGCAGTGAAAGATCAACCGTGATGAGCCGCATCTTCAAATCTCCTTTCGCGGGGCCGCTTCTGGCCCTGATCGCTTATGCCCTGTTTTCGGCGCATGATGTGGTCGTCAAAACACTTGGCGGCAGCTATAGCCCTGTTCAGATTGTATTCTTCAGCGTGTTGTTAAGTCTGCCGCTCGCATTTTTGATGCTGATGCGCGACAAGACCGACGGCAACCTGCTGCCGCGTCGTCCCGGATGGACGGCGTTGCGCACCGCTGCGGCGGTTTGGACCGGCGTCAGCGTGTTTTATGCGTTCACGGTTTTGCCGATGACGCAAGTCTACGCGATTCTGTTTGCGACGCCGTTGCTGATTACCCTGCTGTCAGTCCCGATGCTGGGCGAGAAGGTTGGCTGGCGGCGCAGCGGTGCTGTTGTCGCGGGGTTGATCGGTGTCTTGATTGTTTTGCGGCCGGGGCAGGGGGCTGGCATCAGCCTTGGACATATGGCGGCGCTGCTGGGGGCATTGGGCGGCGCTGTATCTGCAATCATCGTGCGAAAAATCGGGCAGGAAGAACGAAACGTCGTTTTGCTTGTCTACCCGTTGATGGCCAACCTTGGGGTTATGGGGCTGGCCTTGCCGTTTGTTTACCAACCAATGCCGCTTGCGGATCTGGGGGCATGGGCCGCGATGGCGGCGATGGCGTTCGTTGCCAGCCTGTGTGTGATTGCGGCCTATAAGCTATCATCCGCGATTCAGATTGCCCCGATGCAATATTCCCAGATCATCTGGGCCGCGTTGTTCGGCGCTATTTTCTTCGGCGAGGCGCTGGATGCCTTCACTGTGCTTGGTGCGACTGTCATCATAGCAAGCGGCGTGTATATCGTGTTGCGCGAAGATTCTGCGAAAGTGTCCGAAAACCGCCCCGTTCTGGAAACCCGAACCCGCACCGAGACAGGCACATTTCCACGCGCCAGCCAGTTGGGCCGCTTCGATGAGGACAGTGACAGCAAAGGCGTGGATGACAAAACAGACTAGGATGACGCGGCACAAGTGCAACGCCTGCAATACCTTGCTGAACTGGTGAACTTCTACACTGGTCTCGGGGGGGGCAGGGCGCTATGACATGCGCTGAATATTGCCGAAGGACGACCCAGCATGAGTACTGTTATTCAACCGCAACCCGGTATTCTGGATATTGCCCTGTATAAGGGCGGCACATCCAAGATTGCCGGACGTGATGATGCCGTGAAATTGTCGTCAAATGAAAATCCCTTCGGGGCAGGTGACCTTGCGCGGCAGGCGTATTTGCGCGCGGGCCATGATCTGCATCGCTATCCGTCCACCGACCACGCGGCCCTGCGCAGCGCGATTGCCGCGCGGTTCGGGCTGGAGTCGGCGCGCATTATTTGCGGCGCGGGGTCGGATGAAATTATCACCTTCCTGTGCCAGGCCTATGCCGGCCCCGGCGATGAAGTGGTCTACAGCCAGCATGGATTTCTGATGTATCGCATTTCCGCATTGGCTGCGGGCGCGACGCCGGTTGTCGCGCCGGAACAGAACCGGACCACCGATGTGGATGCAATTCTTGCAGCCTGCACTGACCGCACGCGCCTTGTGTTCATTGCAAACCCGAACAACCCTACAGGCACGATGGTTCCCCTTGCTGATCTGGATCGCCTTGCGCAGAACCTGCCGCCGAACGCGCTGCTGGTGCTGGATGGGGCTTATGCCGAATATGCCGAAGGCTATGACGGGGGCGCGGCACTGGTCGATCAGCGCCAGAACGTCGTAATGACGCGCACCTTCTCCAAGCTGTTCGGTCTGGGGGGCTTGCGTGTGGGCTGGGGCTACGGCCCGCAGCATGTCATTGATGTTCTGGGGCGGGTGCGTGGTCCGTTCAACCTGTCGACCACACAACAGGATGTGGCCGAAGCTGCGCTGGGTGATGATGCCCATATCTCTCGCAGCTTGGCCGAGAATGCGCGTATGCGCGTCTGGCTGGCGGACAGGCTGAACGCCATCGGGGTGGCAACGGACCCGTCCTTTGCCAATTTCGTTCTGGCCCGCTTTCGTGACCCTGCACAGGCGGATGCCTGCAACGTGGCATTGCTGTCTGATGGGTTGATCGTGCGCAAGGTGGACAGCTACGGCCTGCCGGAATGTTTGCGCATCACCATTGGCGACGAATCTGCCTGCCGGCGCGTGCTGCATGTGATCACCCAATTCATGGAGCAACAAACATGAGCGCAGTTTACAAGCGCGTCGCTTTCATTGGTCTGGGACTGATTGCATCCTCCATGGCGCATGCCATCCGACGTGCAGGACTGGCAGACCATATCGTGGGAACTGCCCGCTCGGCCGAGAGCCGTCAGGTCGCACATGAAATCGGCTTGGTTGACACAGTCGTCGACACCGCCGCAGAAGCTGTTGCAGGGGCCGATCTGGTCGTGCTGTGCGTCCCCGTCGGTGCCATGGCTGAAATTGCGCGCGACATTGCACCATTTCTGGACGCTGGCGCGACCGTCACTGATGTCGGTTCGGTCAAACAGGCAGTGATCGATGCAGTTGCGCCGCATTTGCCCGATCATGTGCATTTCATTCCCGGTCATCCGCTGGCCGGGACCGAACATTCTGGCCCGCGCGCGGGTTTCGCGGAATTGTTCGACAACCGCTGGTGTATCCTGACACCGCTTGTCGGGAATGACAGCCCTGAACTTCAGCGGTTGGTTTCCTTCTGGCAGGGGATCGGGGCGCATGTCGATCTGATGGACCCGCCGCATCATGATCTGGTGCTTGCGGTCACCAGTCACACGCCGCATTTGATCGCCTATACGATGGTGGGCGTTGCCGATGATCTGCGTCGCGTCACCGACAGCGAGGTGATCAAGTATTCTGCTGCAGGATTTCGGGATTTCACGCGAATCGCAGCATCAGACCCGACAATGTGGCGGGATGTGTTCCTGACCAACAAGGACGCCACCCTAGAGGTGTTGGGCCGCTTCACTGAAGAGCTGTTCGCCCTGCAAAGAGCGATTCGCACTGGCGATGGCGCGTTGCTGCATGACTACTTCTCGCGCACCCGTGCGATTCGGCGAGGAATCATTGAGGCGGG
>SR_TP_S13solDRAFT_1000314_pt1 | contig 21701 bp, 22 predicted proteins | sample SodReaTP_S13sol_FD_11159 | JGI IMG/M metagenome (IMG submission 11159)
CACGTGGTTGCCGTGGAAGTGGGGCGAGTGGACCATGCCGCCGGCGTTGAGCAGGCGCACCAGGGCGGCCTCGCCGTACTGGCCGGCGATCTCGGTGTTGTGCTCGTGGGTGTCCTCGTAGGCCAGGCCGTTGATGGTGAAGTAACGGGGCATGAAACTGTCGGGGTCGATCTGGGTGACCCGGTTGTCCCCCTGGCTCTGCACTTGCTGACCCCATGCCGGGTCCACGTTGCCCAGCAGCCACTTGTACTGGCGCACGAAGCTGGGGCCGTTGTTGAAGGAGCGGTTCTTGATGCCGGCGGGCATGACGATCAGGGCGCCGTGCAGGCCCATGATGCGGTTCACGCCGTTGTTCTGATCGTCGTAGTAGAGGTAGGTGCCTGCAGACGGGGCGCTGAAGCTGAAGGATCTCGAACTGCGGGAGTTGACGGTTTCGCGAATGCTGGTGTCCCCCACCTTGAAGGCCACCCGGGTGTAGAGCTGGTTGTTGAGGTTGACGGTGATGGTGTCGCCTTCCTGGCAGACCAGCGTGGCGCCGGGGAAGGACATCTGGCCGTTGTGGCTGAAGGTGAACAGGGTGGCCTGGGTGCCATCGATCATGGTCACGCTGCCCCGGCGGGCGGTGAGGTTGGCACTCAGGTTCGCGGCTTGTGCCCTTGGGGACCAGGTCATCAGGCCCAGGGGACCGGCCACGGCGCAGCCAGCCGTCAGGGCAGCACCTGCCCTGAGGAATTGTCTTCTCTTCATTGATGAATCCTCCAAACTGTTTTTATGCGGCGCAAACGTGCCCGAAGGCCATTGAGCGCTCTTTTTTATGATTTGGGGTGGTTCCGAACCCCGGCCACATGGCGTGGCGGGCCTTCCTGGCGAGTCGTCTGGCAGGAACCTTTCCGGGGTTTTCCTGCCCTACGTGCTCTGGGATGCCAGTCCGAAGACGAGATGGACTGGGCGACTCCTGGCCCCGTGTTCCCGGGGGGCGCGCGTCGAGCTTCATCGAGGATGTGGTAAGCGGATTAGCGGGGTCAATCGGGTGACAGACGTAAATGTGACCGTTTGGTGAATGGAAAATATATAAATATTCGCTGCTATTGATCGAAAAAGAAGATGGTCTGGGCAAATTTATATATCGAACATAATCTTGGCAAATAGTTGAATGTAGTAACTTTAGTAGATAATTATCTTCTTGTGCTTTGTGCTTTGTGCTTTGTCGGTTGGAAGGTGTCGTCCTGGCGCGAGGCGTTGGGGTGGCACGGGATCTTGTTAGGATGGGGGCTATGAGCGGCATCCCGGAGCGCAGTGCATGAGCCGATTCATGGGACTTCCCGAAACCCATACCGCCCGTGGCGAGGAGCGCCGCGTGGGTGTCGAGATGGAGATGGCGGACATCTCCCTGCAGGCCATGGCCGAGGTCGTGCAGCAGCGTTTCGGCGGCGAGAGGCAGGTGGACTCGCCCTTCGTCCAGCGGGTGCGTGATACCCGCTACGGGGAATTCCAGGTGGAGCTGGACAGCAATCTGCTCAAAGAGCGGGAGTACCTGAAGTTCCTGCGTCGTCTGGGTGTGGAGGTGGACCCCGAGGCGGGTCTGGACCAGGTGCTCTCGGACCTGGCCGGTATCGTGGTGCCCCATGAGCTGGTGGCGCCGCCCATCCCCTGTAGCGCGCTGGAGGAGATGGACGCCCTGCGGGAGGATCTGCGCCGACGCGGCGCCCGGGGTACCCATGCCTCCCTGCTCTATGCCTTCGGCCTGCAGTTGAACGTGGAGGCGGCGCGCCTGGAGGCTGACTACCTGCGGGATGTGTTGCGCGCCTTCCTGCTGCTCTATGAATGGCTGATGGAGCGGGGCGACGTGGACATGTCCCGGCGTTTTACCCCCTACGTAAATCCCTTTCCGGGACGCTATGCCCGGCGCATCCTGAACGGGGACTATGCCCCGGACATGGCGGGACTGATCGACGATTACCTGCGCGATAATCCCACCCGCAACCGCCCCCTGGACATGCTGCCCCTGTTCGCCCACGTGGATAAGGAACGGGTCATGGCCGCGCCGGTGGAACGCCACCTCATCAAGACCCGGCCCACCTTCCACTACCGACTCCCCAACTGCCAGATCGACGAGCCGGACTGGAGCATTGCCCTGTCCTGGAACGACTGGGTGGCGGTGGAACGTCTGGCGGCGGAGCCCGAACGCCTGGCAGAGCTGTCCGCCGAGGCCCTGGCCACCCCGGGTCACGCCATCGGCCGGGTCGGGGATCGCTGGCGGGAGGTACTACGGGACCTGTTCGGGGACTGACGTGCTTAGCCCGCATATCTCCCCGGGCGGACACCGGCTGCTGTGCCACAGGTTGATACATAGGATGAGTCAGTTGAAATGGCCGCAAATCTCAGCATGACCGACCGTTTCCGCCGGTGTCCTACGATCTCGGTGAGGTATGCGGGCTAGGCGCCCACTCATCGGCGTCACCGGCCCCGACCGGGGCGGGCTGGCCGCCTGGTACGCCACCTGGTTCGCGGTGCGCCGGGCCGGCGGGCGGGCGGTGCGTATCACCCCCCGCCGGCCCCGCTCGGACTTGCCACTGGACGGCCTGGTGATCGGTGGCGGCGCTGATGTGGACCCGGACCTTTATGGCGCCCACCGACAATCCCTCATGGCAGACCTGGAGGACGCCGAGCCCCGCCTGGGTCAGCGTCTTCTGGGCCTGCTGATCTACCCGCTGCTGTGGGCCCTGCGCCGCACCCTGCTCACCCATGCCCCGGAAGGGGACACGGACCGGGATCGCCTGGAACAGGCCCTGATCCGGAATGCCCTGGATCGTGACCTGCCCCTGCTCGGTATCTGCCGGGGCATGCAGCTCATCAACGTGGTCTGCGGCGGCTCCCTGCACCAGGGTCTGGAGGGCTTCCACGAGGAGCACCCGCAGATTCGCAGCGTACTGCCCAGAAAGACCGTGACCCTGGCGCCGGACTCCCGGTTGCTGGAGTCCCTGGGCTGCGAACGCTGCCCGGTGAATGCCCTGCACAACCAGGGCGTGGACCGGCTGGGGGAGGGGCTGCGGGTAGTGGCCCGGGAGGCCAACGGGGTGACCCAGGCGGTGGAACATACCGAGCGGCGTTTCGCCATCGGCGTGCAGTGGCACCCGGAATACCTGCCCCAGAAGCGCAGTCAGCAGGCGCTGTTCCGGGCCCTGGTCGATGCAGCCCGAGCGTAGGAGGCCCGACCCCGGGTCGAACGAGCTTAGCTGATGAAGCGCAGCGCATCCGGCGCATCGTGTTGGCAGCGTTGATCACGCCGAGACCGCAAAGGCGCGGAGCACGCAGATCTTTTTTTGATCAATAACTCTTTGCGCGATCAGCATCTGCTGACATTTGATTGTGCCGGATGCGCTGCGCTTATCCGGCCTACCTTGGGTAGGGGGGTGTTTGACGCTCTGTTCGCGGCGGGGTCGCCGCTCCTACGGTGGACGTTCCTTCACCAATTGCAACTTCCGAGCTATCCCCCGTATCCGTCCTCACTCTCCAGCCACGCCTTTTCCTCCGCGCTGCTCTCCCGGGCCAGGATGGCGTTGCGGTGGGGGAAGTGGCCGAAGCGGGCGACGATGTCCCGGTGGTGGGTGGCCCATTGCAGGTTGTATTCGAGGCCCGGCTGGGAGAACAGGGTGATTGAGCGGTCCTGGTCTTCCAGGTCCTCACTGTGCATGAAGGGCAGGTAGAGGAAGGCGCGGCGTTCCGGGTCCAGTTGCTGGTCCAGACCCCGGGCGATGGCGGCATCGGCCACGGCACGGGATCGGCTCTCGGTGCTGAAGGCCTCGGGCCGGCCCCGGTACATGTTGAGCGGAAACTGGTCCAGCAGGATCACCAGGGCCAGGGCGCCCTCGGCGGTCTCGCCCCAGTGATCCAGCCCGCCCCGAGCCCCCTGCTGCCACAGGGCCTCGAAGCATTCCCGGATCTCGTCATCCAGCGCCGGGGTGGAGTGGAACCAGTGGGGCTTCATCCGGCCGGAGAACCAGAACCCCAGGACCTGTGCCGCCTCCGGCGGGGTGTCAGGCGTCGACACCGGGAGGGGTCCAGGTGGGGCAGTCCACACCGGTGCCGCCCAGGCCGCAGTAGCCGCCGGGGTTCTTGGCCAGGTACTGCTGGTGGTAGTCCTCGGCGTAGTAGAAGGGGGGCGCCTCCAGGATCTCGGTGGTGATGGCGCCGTAGCCCCGTTGGGCCAGGGCCTGGCCGTAGGCCTCCCGGGAGGCCTCGGCTTCGGCCTTGCGGGCCGGGTCGCTGACGTAGATGCCGGAGCGGTACTGGGTGCCGGCGTCGTTGCCCTGGCGCATGCCCTGGGTGGGGTCGTGGGATTCCCAGAACACCTGCAGCAGGGCCGGGAAGGAGATGCGCAGGGGGTCGTAGACCACCCGCACCACTTCATTGTGTCCGGTCTGGCCGCTGCACACCTCCCGGTAGCCGGGGTTGGGGGTGTAGCCGGCGGTGTAGCCCACGGCGGTGGTGTACACGCCGGGCAGCTGCCAGAAAACCCGCTCCGCGCCCCAGAAACAGCCCAGGCCGAAGACGACTTCCTCGAAGCCATCGGGCCAGGGAGGGGTGAGGGGTGTGCCCAGCACGGCGTGTTGCTCGGGCACCGGCATAGACTCGGGGCGGCCCGGCAGGGCCTCTTCCGGGCGGGGCATTTCAGCAGATTTGAGGAATCCGAACATAGTGTTGGTCCTTAAGCATGAAACCTGCCGCAGAGGCGCGGAGGCGCAGAGAAAGGCAATGGACAGGATGAACAGGATTTTTCAGGATTGATAAAAGTAGAGTAACAGTGTGCTTTCGATCTCAAGCGCTCATCCTGTACATCCTTCAGCATCCTGTTAATCCTGTCATTCATTTGAATCTGTGATCTGCGCCTGTGCGGCGATCCTCAAGTATCACTCCGCCGGGTCCAGGCGCAGTAGGCGGCCGTTGTTGTGGTCGGTGAGCAGGTAGAGGTGGCCGTCGGGGCCCTGGCGCACGTCGCGGATGCGCTGGCCCATCTCCCGGAACATGGGCTCCTCGTCCACCACCCGGTTGCCATCCATGACCAGTCGGGTCACGTGGGTGTGGGCCAGGGCGCCCACGAACACGTTGCCGCGCCAGTTGGGGAAGACATCGCCGGTGTAGAAGGCCATGCCCGAGGGGGCGATGGAGGGGGTCCAGTGGTGCACAGGCTGTTCCATGCCTTCCTGCTCGCTGATGCCCTCGCCGATGTCCCGGCCGGAGTAGTCGATGCCGTGGCTGATCACCGGCCAGCCGTAGTTGATGCCGGCGCGGATGCGGTTGAGCTCGTCACCGCCCCGGGGCCCGTGCTCGTTCTGCCACACCTCGCCGGTTTGTGGGTGCAGGGCCATGCCCTGGGCGTTGCGGTTGCCGTAGGTGTAGATCTCGGGGCGGGCATCGTCACGGCCCACGAAGGGGTTGTCCTCGGGGATGCGCCCGTCGTCGTGCAGGCGAATGGTGCTGCCGGCGTGGTCGTCCAGCCTCTGGGCCCGGGGCATGTCACCCCGGTCGCCCACGGTGATGTACAGATAGCCGTCCCGGTCGAACACCAGCCGGGAGCCGAAGTGCCGGCCGTTGTCGGAGGCGGGTTCGGCCACGAACAAGACCTCCACGTCGTGCAGGGCGTCGTTTTCGAAACGGCCCCGGGCCACGTGGGTGGTGATCCCGTCCTGGTGATTGGCGGCGTAGGAGAAGTACAGCAGGCGGTTGTCCTCGAAGTCCGGGTGCAGGGCTAGGTCCAGTAGCCCGCCCTGGCGGAAGGAGCGAACCTCGGGCAGGCCGGCCACCGGTTCGGAGAGCAGCTGGCCGTCGCGCAGGATGCGCAAGCGGCCAGGGCGTTCGGTGATGAGCACGTCGCCGCCGGGCAGGAAGGCCATGGACCAGGGATGTTCCAGACCGTCGGTGACGGTGACCACCTTCACCACGTGTTCGCGGGTGTCCAGTTCCGTATTGGCGGCGCAGGCGATGCCCAGGGGCAGGATGAGCAGCATCGACAGGATGCCGGTCCAGGGGTTGAGTCGGATCACGGGCATGTCCCTCTCTCGTGTCTAGGATGTATAGGGCTTTGGTGTCCGCACCGCCAGTGAGTTCCCCTGGCCTGGTGTTCAGCCGCCGTCCGGAGCCTTGTCCAGGCGGGCGCCCGGCTCGGCCAGGCTGAGACCGGAAAGGTCCACCTGGGGGGCGCTGACCTCCCGGGTCTCACCGATCCGGGCGCCCGGTTCGGCCAGGGAGAATTCGGAGAGGTCCACCTCCAGGGGCGGCACCTCCCGGGGATCTGCCATGAGCGAGCCGACCGGCGCCAGGCTGGCCTGCAGGGGGGTGGGGCCAGTCTCCTCCGGGGCCGGGGCGGCAGGCCCCGGCGTGTCAGAGGCCGCAGCCTCGCCGCCGGGGGTCTCCCAGAGACGCACCTCGGACAGCCAGCCGGCCTTGTGCAGGGCGGCCTGGTATTTGTTGGCGGTGGCCTCGTCCAGACCCTTCTTGATGACCACCGGCGCATCGGCCAGCAGGGCCTCGACCTTCTCACCGGAAAGCTTGAACAGGCGGGCCAGCTCCGCCCGGGCAAGGTCGGCATCGGCGCCGCTGGCCAGGGTGCCTGTGAGCAGGACGCGGTATTGGGCTTGTGACATGGATGTTGCTCCCCCGGCGGGCTTAGGATGAGTAGAAACACCTTACTCCCCCGCAGCCCGGCAATGCCACCGTCCCCGGCACGTTCCCGGGTGACGCTCGGCGCCGGGGAACCAAGTTCCCGTTCGGGGGATCGGAGAATTGATGCAGGAAACCCGCCCCAACCCCTGGTTCACCGGCCTGCTGGCGTTGCTGGTGGCCGGGGTCATGGTGTTCAGCCTCTACCCCGCCTTCACCAGTGAAGGTCCTTCGGCACTGCGCTTCGTGGGCGAGTCCGCCGGACGCAAGGCGGACCGGCACCTGTATTTCTATGGTGGCTACGAGACCGTGCCGGCCTGGGAGCGGACCCTGCACCGGATGCTGTTCGGTGACCGGGATTCGGTGCAGCAAAAATCCATCGACATCTATGCCGAGACCCTGGAGTGGTTCGAGAACAATCCACGCCGCACCCAGCCCTGGAACGAACAGAATACCCGCGCCCGATTGCTCATCGCCCTGGCGGAGACTGGCCAGCGGGAGGCCTTTATCGCCGGCCTGAAAAGCCTGGGCATCGGCCCCGAGGAGGACGTGCTCGCCGCCACCCTGGCCCATGCCTACGGGGTGGAGGCCGAGGCGCTCAACGCCGCGGAACTGCGCTACGGGGCACGCATGGTCCCTGGGGGCTGGGGCCGGGATCACCTGCGCATGCGCCTGGCGGAACGGGCCGGGGACGCGGAGACCGCCGAGGCCTTTCGACTGGCCCTGGCCCTGCGCGGACAGGAGATGCGTGAGCGTCTGCGCTGGCTGGGCGGCAGCGTCGCGCTCACCCTGGCCCTGGGCCTGATCCTGCTGGCCCGGGCGCGGGTGTTCACCCATCCACCCCCCTGGCGGGCGGCGGTGCTGGACGAGCCCTGGGCCGCCGGCAAGGGCTTTGCGGTCATCGTGCGCGCCGCCCTGTACGCCATCCTGGTGGTGGTGGGCATTGGCCTGTTCCAGGAGCATTACTTTCGCCCCGGCATCCTGTCCCTGTGGATCACCCTGGTGGCGGCCCTGCCCATGCTCTGGCTCATTCGTCGGCATCTGCTCAAGCCGCGGGGCATCGGCTTCGTGCAGGGTTTCGGTCTGAGCCTGCGGGGCGTGGGCCTGCGTGCCTTCGCGGCGGTGACCGTGGTGCTGGTGGCCGTGCACTGGGCCGGCAACATGCTCATCGCCTCCCTGGGCTGGGGGCTGGGCCTGGAGAGTCACTGGTCACAGGGTATCCACGAGCTCTCCATGTTTGGCTCCTGGCGCAACACCCTGCTTACTGCCGTGAACGCAGTCCTGTGGGCGGCGGTGATCGAGGAGATCGCCTTTAGGGGGCTGGTGTACGTGACCCTGCGCAGCGTCATGCGTCCCTGGGTGGCCATCCTGCTGTCCGCCGCCCTGTTCAGCCTGCTGCACCTGTATGCCTTCACCGCCATGATGGCGGTGTTCTGGAGCGGCGTGCTGCTGGCCTGGAGCTTCGAGCGCTTTCGCAGCCTGCTGCCCGCCATGGCCGTACACGGCATCGGCAACGGGGTGGCGGTGGCCACGCTGCTGCTTTTTTATCGCTAATCCAAGATTTCGGTGATGCATCCGGACCACCCCGTTCCGGGGTTCCAATGAGACCATCCACCTGCGCAGGAAACAGGCACGTGGTTGCGGCCCTGTTCCTTTCTGGTTTCCTTGTCTACATCAAGTACACGGGCCTGCGCCTGCAGGAGGCCTGACAGCAGGCTCAGTCCCGTCGCGCCAGGATGCCCAGACTGCGCAACAGCCCCACTGGCCGCATGCCGCGCAGGATCAGGCGGCGGGCCACCATGGCGATGATGTGCAGGGTGTCGGTGGTGGGCCGGTAGTGGCTGGGGCGGCGGTTTTGCGGGTAGATGCAGCGCACGGCCACGGTGTGCACCGGGTAGCCCAGACGTTCCGCCTCGATGAGGACCTCGCTCTCGAACACGAAGCTGCGCGCCCGGTGGTGGGGCAGGCGGACCTGTCTTAGCAGGGCGGCGGGATAGAGGCGAAAGCCGGACTGGGAGTCGCGCACCGGCTGGCCCGAGGCCCAGGCGATCCAGAAGTCCGCCATGCGGTTGCCGAACAGGCGCAGGGGCGGGGTGTGTTCCCGTCCGATCAGGCGTGCGCCGATGATCAGGCGCCGGGGCGAGGATCGCCAGGCCTCGACCAGTGCCGGGATCTCGTTGCAGTCATGCTGTCCGTCTCCGTCCAGGGTGACCACCGCCGCGGCCCCCTCGCTCAGGGCCAGCTCCATGCCATGCCACAGGGCGGCGGCCTTGCCCTGGTTCACCTCGTGTTGCAGCAGTGTTACGTCCAGGCCGTCCAGGGCGGCGACCGTGCCGTCCCTTGAACCATCATCCACCACGATCACCCGGTCCACGCAGGGCCGGGCGGTGGCGACCACCTGCGCGATGGTGGCGGCCTCGTTATAGGCGGGGATGACGGCGAAGACCGGTTCCATGGCGTGGCTTGGGGCCGGGCGGCTCAGGCCATGGCGCCGTTGATGGACAGGATCTGCCCGGAGACGTAGCCGGCCTCATCAGAGGCCAGGTAACCCACCAGGCTCGCCACCTCGTCGGGGCGGCCGGCCCGCTGCATGGGCACCAGGCGGCGGATGCTGTCCCGGTCGAACACTGATTCGGTCATGGGGCTCTCGATGATGCCCGGGGCCACGGCGTTGGCGGTGATCCCCCGGGAGGCCACCTCCAGGGCCAGGGACTTGATGGCCCCGTGCAGGCCCGCCTTGGCGGCGGCGTAGTTGGCCTGGCCCCGGTTGCCCAGGATGCCCGCCACCGAGGACACGGCGATGACCCGGCCCCAGCGGGTGGTGATCATGGGCAGCAACAGGGGCTGGATGACGTTGTGAAAACCGTTCAGGGAGACCTCGATGGGCCGGCGCCACTGTTCACTGTTCATGCCCGCCAGGGGGGCGTCGGCGTTCACGCCGGCGCTGTGCACCAGGATCTGGACGGGGGTGTCGGCCACCAGGGGTTCCAGGGCGTCGCGGGCGGCGTCCGGGTCGGTGATGTCAAAGCACAGGGTGTCGGCCTGCCCGCCTGCGGCGCGCAGGGTCTCGGCCAGGCGCTCCGCCCTGTCCGGGTTGCGGTGGGCATGGATGAACACATGACAGCCCTGGGCGGCCAGGCGCTCGCAGATGGCCGCGCCGATGGCGCCGCTGCCGCCGGTGACCAGGGCCCGGCGGTTCTCGGCCCGCTGACTCACGGGGCAGGCTCCTGGATCACCGTGGCCCGGGCGCTGAGGATGAATTCCCCGCCGGATTGAAGCCTCATTGCGTAGATACAACTGTGTGCGTCGGCCATGAGCCGCTCGGCTAGGATCTCCAGTGGCGTATCGAAACTGTCCAGGGGGCGTTGGCCAAGGCGCACGTCTCGCAGGGCCGCCAGGTAACCGGCCCGGGCGGGGCCGGCATCGGACACCAGGACGCCGTGCACGGCCATGCCCTGGGCGGCGTATTCCAGGCCGGCGACCACGGGCAGGCACTGTGCGTTGCGCAGGGGGTTGGCCGGGTCCCGGTGGGAGGAGGCCGTGCAGCGAATGCGTTCGGCGTCCCAGTCCAGCACGCTGTCCAGCAGGCACATGGTCCCCTGGTGGGGGATGAGTCGGCAGAGGGCTTGGTGGTCAATCATCACGATGCAGTTCGATGTGCAGCAGGCGTCCCAGGGGCGCGGGCAGCTTAACATGGCCACCCTGCCCGCTGGCCAGGCGCTGCAGCAGGGGCAGGGCCCGGGCGGCGGGGTTGTCCAGGCGCAGGGCCTCCAGGGCCGGATCGCTGCAGGTATGCGCCTCGCCGGCCCCGCCCGGTTCCAGCGCCAGGCGCCAGGGACTGCCCCCGGCCGGCCCCAGGCGCAGGGCCACGGCAAAGGGATGCTGCACCGGCCGGGCCTGGCGCATGACGGGTCCGGAGGCCACGTCGTAGGCCACCAGCAGCACCTCGCCCCCTTCCGCCTGTTGCAGCACGCCGGCCTGCAGCAGGCCGGCGGCGAAGGTCTCGGTAAAGCCGGACAGGGCGGTGGCCTGGGCCGGGTTGGCGGTGGCAATGGACCAGTAGCCCGCCGGGGCGTTGTGCACCGAGTTGTGAAACTGGGTGGGGGAGATGATCTTTTCGGGCTGGGCCAGGGCATCGCAGATGCGCTCGATGATGTCCATGTCGCCGCTGGAGGAGGCAAACACGCTGCGCATGCCCTGACGGGATGCCCCGTCCGTGGCCTCCTCGGCCACTTTCAGTGCCAGGCGGATGGCCGGGGTGGTGCGGCGCCGTTCGTTGGCAGGCAGCAGCGGGCTGGGGGGTGCCTGCACCGCTGCAGGCACGTAAGGCGCGTCGCCCGCGAGCTGCGCCCGTGCGGATTCGAAATCCGCCAGGCCCGGACCCAGCAGGCCGACGCCGTAGAGTCCCATGGCCTTCATGGCCCCGCCTCCAGCAGCAGGCTGCAGTTGTTGCCGCCGAAGCCGAAGGCGTTGACCAGTACCCGGTGCACGGGGCCTGCCTGCGCGCTCTCTCGGGTGTTCAGTTCCAGGGCCGGGTCCGCTTGTGCGAGGCCTGCGGTGCCGGGGATGAAACCGGCCTCCAGGGACAGCAGGGCCTGGGCCACGTTCACCGCCCCGGCGGCCCCCAGGGTGTGGCCGGTCAGCCCCTTGGTGCCCACGGCCCGGACAGGGGCGCCGAACACCTGTTTCAGGGCCCGGGACTCGGACAGGTCGTTGCTGGGGGTGGCGGTGGCATGCATGAGCACGTAGTCCACGGCATCTGGCGCAACACCCGCCCGGTGCAGGGCCTCGGCCATGGCCCGGGCCGCGCCGGCCCCCTGGGGGTGGGGGGCGGACATGTGGTGGGCGTCGCTGGATTCCCCGTGGCCGGCCAGGCGCGGACCGCTGCCTTGGCGTTCCAGCAGGAAGAAGCCGCCGGCCTCGCCGATGGAGATGCCGGCGCGGTTCGCGTCCAGGGGGCGACAGGGGTCGGGGGCGGTGAGCTGCAGGGCGTTGAAGCCGTAGAGGGTCATCTGGCACAGGCTGTCCACGCCACCCACCACGGCGGCATCGCACAGGCCTGCGTCCAGGTAGCGCCGGGCGTCGGCAAAGACCTTGGCGCTGGAGGAACAGGCGGTGGAGACCACCAGGGCGGGACCCCGCAGGCCCAGACGGGCGGCGGTGAAATGGGCCAGGGAGAACATGTTCTGGGTGTGCCGGTAATCGTAGTCGCCGGGCAGTTCGCCGCTGTGTGCATCCCGGCGGCGAAAGGCGTCTTCGGTGCTGGCCACCCCCGAGGTGCTGGTGCCCAGCAGCACCGCCACCCGGTCCGCGCCGTGGCGGCGCACCGCATCGGCCACTGCGGCCTCAAAACCGTCCTGGGCCAGGGTCAGGGCGGCGAGGCGGTTGTTGCGGCAGTCGAAGGGGGCCAGTGCGCCTTCGATGGGCAGGTCTTCCAGGCCGGGTACCCGGCCGATCCAGGTGTCCAGGTCCACGCCCTGCAGGTCGCAGGGGCGCAGACCGCTGCGCCCCGTGCGCAGGCTCTCCAGGTTTGCCTGGCGGCCGGTGCCGGCGGCGGTGGTCAGGGTCCAGGCTGTGATGGGTGTCGTGCTCAAGGGCTTGTCTGTGACGGGGATGAATGCGGGCTGCCCTGGGTCATGTCTTGGGCCATGTCTTGGGCCAGCAGGGCGGCGGCCAGGAATGAAAATATCACGCCCAGCAGCACTGTGAGACCCAGGGCCCGCAACACCGGCAGGGCCGAGAGGGCCAGCAGGCCGAAGACCAGGGCCGTGGACAGGGCGCAGGCAGTGACCGAGCCCAGGTTGTGTCGCCGGTCCTCCACGGAGGCCAGGGGCCGGCTGAAGAACACCGCGTAGTCCAGGCACAGGCCGATGATGAGCAGCAGGCCCACCAGGTGGAACAGGGTCAGGCGCACCTGCAGCAAGACCAGGGCGGCCGTGGCCAGGACCAGACCGGCCCCCACCGCCGCCAGTATGCGCAGGCTGCGGCCGGGACTGCGGGTGAACACCAGCAACACCACCGCCACGGCCAGCACGCCCCAGCCAAGACGGGTGAGGGCCTCGTCCCGAAAGCCCGTGACCAGCGCCTCGGAGAGGGCCTTGAAGTCCACGTGGGTGAGCGTCGACAGGTCCTGCTGCGCCACCCAGCCATCCAGTGTGGCCGGGTCGCGCACACCGCTCAGGCTGATGAGCGACAGCCAGGTCTCACCCTGGGGCATGAGCAGGGGCGTGAGGGCCTCGGCCAGGGCGGGCGGCAGGGTCTGGGGCGTGAGCGGTGGCTGGCTGCGGGCCGTTTCCAGGTCATCCAGAAAGGGCTGAAAGGCCCCTTCCCGAAACCCCTGGTCCCGGGCCGCCGCGCGCAGCTCAGGGGCCAGGGTGTCCGCGTCCGGCAGGGACTGGCGGCGGGCCTCCTGGGTGGCGCGGCTGGGCAGGATGCGGGCGGCGGTGTCGAAACCGGCCACGCCGCCGGAGGCCCTGAGGTCTTCCAGCGCCGGGGTCAGGGCCTCGGTCCGGGCAAGGGCCTGCTCGGCGCTGTCCGCGCGCAGCACCAGCACGTGGCGCACGTCGGCCAGTTTCAGTTCACCGCGCAGGTGACGGTCCAGACGGCGCTGCTCCTCGCTCACCGGGTTCAGGGCCGCCAGGTCATCCTCCCAGGGAAAGGGCTGGGTGCTGGCCAGCACGACCAGGGCCCCGAGCACCAGGGCGCCCAGCAGCCAGCGCCCGGCGCGGGGTGGGTCCAGCAGCCAGGCGGGGGCCGGCAGGCGGGCCTCGGGCAGGCCGGTCCGGCCCAGCAGGCCGGGCAGGATGAAGCGGGTGGTGAGTGCCGCCACCAGGATGCCGGTGAGCACGAACAGGCCCAGCTGGGCCATGCCGGTAAAGCTGGTCAGGGCCATGAGGGCGTAGACCAGGGCCGTGCTGATCGCGCCCAGGGCCAGGGCCGGCCACAAGCTGTCTGCCGCCCCGGAGGGCGGGGATGCCGGGCGCCTGGCGTGGGCGAACAGATGCAGGGGGTAGTCCAGGGCTACGCCCAGGACGGTGATGCCGAAGGCCAGGGTGATGCCGTGGATCTGGCCGAACACCAGGGTGACCAGGGCGGCGCCCGCCAGCAGGCCGGCGCCCAGGGGCAGGGCCGCCAGCCACACCGGTCTGAGGCTGCGAAACAGCCACCACAGCAGGGCCGCCAGGGCCAGGCTGGCCAGGGTGCTGAACAGCATCACCTCGTTGCGAATGGTGGACCGGGCCTGCACCGCCACCAAGGCGGGTCCGCTGATCTCCAGTACCAGGTCCGGGGCGATGTCCTGAAAGCCGGCGCGGATGTCTGCCAGCAGGGCCTCCTGCACGTCCAGGTCCAGGCCCTCGGCACGGGACAGCAGGGACAGCAGGGCCTGCTCACCGTCCCCGGAGACCCAGACACCGTGGGCGTCACGCCGGGGGGCGTCACGGGGCGCGGCCAGTTGATCGAGCAGCGCCAGGCTCTCGGCGGTCGGGTCCCGGGGGACCAGGTGCCGGGGCAGTGCCGGCACCGAGGCGGCCAGGTCATCCCGGCGCGCCGCCAGGTGTTCGGCCAGGGCGGTCCCGGAGAAGCGTCCGGGCTCCATGGCGGGACTCAGCAGGTAGCGATAGTTCAGCAGGGTGTCCAGGCTCGCCTCGTCCAGACGGGGGCGGCCGTTGTGCACGGCGGCCACGGCGGGCAGGTCCTGGAGTCGTTCCGCCAGGGCATCGCTGGCCCGGGCACGGGTAGCGTCATCACCACCGGAGATGCCCAGCAGCAGCAGCCGTCCGGCGGGGCCAGCGCCAGCGGGCAGGTCCAGGCCGCTCTCGGCGGCCACATCGGGCATGAAGCGGGCGAGGTCCGCCTCCACCTGCCCGCGCGTCAAGAGGATGCCCAGGGCAAGGGCGAGGCCCAGGACCCAGACAGGCAGGATCCAGGGGGCGATGCGGGGTGCAGGGGGATGCCGGTTCATGGCCCCTCGACAGGTTCGAGACGCATGTGGCTTTCATGGCCACCGGCCTCCCGGGTCAGTATCTCGCACAGCTGGCCGCCGCCACCGTGTATCTCCATGCCCAGGAGGAAGCGGGCGAGGGTGCGGTCCCGGGGCGTGAGTCGCAGTTGCCAGTCGCTGGGGTCGCCGTGCAGCTCGATCTCGTAGTGGGCCTGCAGGGTGGCCGGGTCGTTGCCCATGAGCCCGCGAAAGGCGGCGGCAAAACCGGCCAGGGCTGGCTGCTCGTCCAGGGACAGCTCCCGGCGCACCTGGCCACCCCGCTCCACGGTCAGGCGATTGCCCTGGATGCGCACGGTCTCTCCACGGGGTCGATCCACGGTGCGGATCAGGGTGTCGGGGGGGTGGAATTCCAGGTGGCCGGTGAGCTGCTGGCGTTCTTCCAGCATGGGGTCGTCACGGGTCTCCGTGAAGGCGAGCCGCCCCGGGGTGTCCCGGGCCATGGAGCCGAGAACGGCGGACAACCCTGGTGCTTCGCTGCCATCGCTGCCCTGGCCGGCCTGGCCGATGCTCGGCAGGCACAGGCACAGCAACAGGGCCCAGAGCTCAGGGCGACGCACCGGTGTCCGCAGCTTGCGCGGGGAGGGTCTGTTCCCAGAAGTCATAGAAGTTGAACCAGTTGTAGGGGGCTTCCCGCACCCGGGCCTCCAGGCGATCGGCGTAGCGCTGTACCCATTGGGCCAGCACGGCCTCCCGGTGGGCCCGGGGGGCGTCGATCCGTTCGGCGAAGGATTCGAACACGATATCGTAGCGGTTGCCGCCCCGATAGAGCCCGAAGCACAGAATCACCGGCACCTTGAGCACCGAGGCCAGCATCATCGGACCCAGGGGGAACTGGGCCTCGCCGCCCAGGAAGCGACAGGTGGCCAGCTTATCGCTTTGGGCCACTCGATCGCCCAGGGTGCCCACCATCTCGCCGGCCTGCAGTGCCTCGCTCACCCGCAACAGGGTATCCACCCGGCCCAGGGGGATCACCGAGGCGGCCACCTTGGGGTTGAGCGCCTCCAGCAGCTGAGTGATGGCCTGGTTGTGGTCCGAATACATGAGCACCTTGACCGGGAAGTCATGGCTGTCCACGGCCAGGGCCCGCAGGGCCTCGAAGCTGCCCAGGTGAGAGCCCAGCAGGATGGCGCCCTTGCCCAGGTGGCGTTCGAAGATCTCGCCATGGTGGATGCGGATGTCCAGACGGTCCTGGCGACCCGCCAGCAGGTAGACCCGGTCCAGGATCACCGCGGCGAAGGTATGAAAATGCTGGGCCAGGTGCCGGATGCCCGGTTCCCGTCCCAGGACCCGGCGCAGGTAGGCGCGGCTGTGGCGCCGGGGTTCCGAGGCCAGGAGCAGGAAATAGGCGGTGATGGGGTAGAGCAGCAGCCGGGCCGGTGGCCGACCCAGGCGCAGGGCGATCCACAGGATCAGGCGCAGGGCCCGGGGGGATCCCCGTTCCTTCTGGCGAAACCAGGCCCGGCTCATGGGCTGGTATCGAAGTCGAGCTGGCCGGTGCAGTAGATCGCCGGCTCCGGGGTCTGCGTACCCAGGCAGCGGAAGGCACGCCGGCCCGAGGGACCGGGTTCGGCGATCTCTATGCGAAATTCAGTTCCCGGGCGCAGCACCTGGAGGAACTTCACCCGGGGCAGGCCGCTCACCGGACCCAGGCCCCGGGCGGCAGCCAGCACCCGGTCCAGGAGCACCACGCCGGGCACCACCGGGTTGCCGGGGAAATGCCCGGGCAGGGCCGGGTGGTCGGTCGGGATGCACTGGATCTCAGAGCTGTTCACGCGCACTGCTGATGGGAGGCCAGCAGATCCAGGAGCATCCGCCGTGGCAGTTTGCCGGTGCTGGAGCGAGGCAGGCGGTCCACCAGGATCAGGGGTCGGGGCAGGAATGCCGGGTCGATGGCACGGGCCAGTTCCCGGAGGATCTGAGCCTCGTCCAGCCCCGGGGCCACCACCAGCGCCGCCAGACGGGCCACGGCGCCGGGCTCCACGTGCTCGGGGGGGATGAACACCCCGTCCAGTATCCCCTCGATGCCACGCAGGCGCAGGTTCAGGTCCGCCAGGGAGGCCCGCTTACCGGCGATGTTGAGCTGGTCGCTGAAGCGTTCGCCCAGCTCGAAGTGGTTGCTGTCCAGGGGCTGGACATGGTCCTGCAGTGGCACAGGGGCGGGATGCTGGGGACCCTGCAGCCGGGTCACCTGTGGCTCGGCCGAGTCCGGCGGCAGCAGGCGTACACCCTCGTAGGTCTGCCAGGGGGTGTCCATCGTGGTGCGTCGGCTGGCCACGGCGCCGGCCTCGGTGCAGCCGTAGATCTCCATCAGGGGGCAGCGGAACTGGCGCTCCGCCTCCCGGGCCAGGGCGGCGTCCAGGGGGGCGGTGGCGCAGAGGATCATCCGGGGGGTAGGCCAGTGCAGGCCGGCGCGCAGGCAGGCGGCCAGGTGGAATGGGGTGGTGATCAGCACGGCGCCGGTCTGTACGCCCAGGGCGGCGCGGATGTCCTCGGGGAAGAACGGGCGTTCCGCCACCAGTATTCCTTGACCCAGCAGGGCGTAGAGCACGGCGGACTCCAGGCCATACATGTGCTGGGCCGGTACCGTGGCCACCAGGGTCGGGGGTTCGCCCCGGTCCAGGCCGAAGCGGTCTATGGCCTGGCGGGTGGATTCCACCAGCTGGCCCCAGGTCTTGGCATGGGGGGTGGGCTGTCCGGTGGTACCGGAGGTGAAGGCCAGCACGGCGGTCTGTCCCGGTGGGATGGCCAGGGGAACGGGCGGTGGGCGCTGGGCTGTGCCCGGTTCCTCCACTGCCACCGCTACCTGGGGCACGGGCAGCCGGGGGTCGATGTGGTCCACCAGGGCGTAGCAGCCAGGTCGTGTCCGGGCGATGCTGGCCAGGCTGTCTGTGGTCCGGTTGGGTGGGAGCAGGTTCACCTGGCCCCGCAGCAGCAGGGCGGCGAAGGCCACGGCGAAGCGGTAGCGGTCCTCGCACAGGTTGAAGGCACCCACCGCCTCGGGCAGGACCTCGGCCAGGCGCCGCACATCGCACAGGAAGTCTTCCTGGCTGATGGACCGGCCTGTGCGCCGGGCCAGGGTGGCCCGGGGGTCGAAGGGTTGGGGCAGACTGTGTCCGGTCATCAGGGGCATCGCAGCACCTGTCGGTGATCCACCCGGGCCAGGTGCAACAGGTAGCGCAGGAAGCCGGGTCGGGTCTGCGCCCCCAGCACCCGGCGACGCACGGGGAATTCCAGGGCGAACAGGGTGGCCAGCAGCAGGTAGCTCAGGCCGTTGGCAAACAGGGACCAGACCCAGGCCGGGGCGAACAGGGCAAGGATAGTGGAGGTCACGGCCAGGGCGGCACACAGCAGGGCCCAGGCGATGGTGACGGCGCGGGTGTAGCGTCGCACCTCCGGGCTGTCCCGGGCATCCATCACCAGGGCGTAGCGGGTGATCAGGGGGGTGGAGCCGGGGCGCAGGGAGCGCAAGAACACCAGGGCCAGGCTGGCCTGGATGAACACGGGCAGGGTGTACAGCAGCAGGCCGGCGCCGTTGAGCAGGACCGCAGCGGCCAGGCCGGCGGCCAGGGCGAGGGCGAGCAGCAAGCGACGCCGGGCATCCAGGCCCTGCCAGCTGGCCAGCAGCACCAGGATGGCAAACAGGCCGAGGGCCATGAGGGGCGTGCCCCGGGTGATCCCCACATGGACTGCCAGCGGGTAACACAAGGCCAGCAGGACGGCGAGGCGGGCGGTCACTGATCTTTCCGGTGGGCCTCGATGTGGGCGCTCAGGGCCCGCAGGGAGGAGAAGGTCTCGCGGTTGGCCTCGTCATCGGACTTGATCTGAAAACCGTAAGTCCGGGAGATGGCCAGTGCCAGTTCCAGGGCGTCGATGGAGTCCAGCCCCAGGCCTTCCCGGAACATGGGTGCCTCGGGGGCGATGTCCCCGGCGACCACGTCTTCAAGATTCAGGCTCTCGACGATCAGGTGGGCTACTTCCTGTTCCAGCGGCGACTGTGAATGCACCGGCGATCCCTCCCGCGGGATGATGATTTACTTTATAAAGTGTCCGGCTTGTCGCCCATGGGATCGCTGCGTCCCTGGCCGGATCTATGAAGGCCAATGATAGCTCAGCGCGCAAACCCCATGGTACCCTGCCGCCGATCCCCGGGGTCGCGGGCGGGGGCATTTGCCCGATCAGGTGTTGCTGGTGAGCGCGTCGAGGAGAGCGGTTTGGCTGCTGTGATGAAGTCGATTGAGGAGGAGGCGGCCCGGGGACCGGTCCGGCGCTGTCAGGTCCTGGTGATCGGCGGCGGGCCGGCCGGTTCCACGGTGGCGGCGCGCCTGGCCCAGAAGGGTCGCGACGTGGTGCTGCTGGAAAAGGATCATCACCCCCGTTTTCACATCGGCGAATCCCTGCTGCCCCTGAACCTGCCCCTGTTCGAGGAGCTGGGTATCGGCGAGGCGGTGCGCGATATCGGCGTGATGAAGTATGGCGCCGAGTTCAACATCCCCGAGGAGCCGGATCGCATCCGCACCTACTATTTCGCACGGGCCCTGAACAAGGACACCCCGCCCCATGCCTACGAGGTGCGACGTTCCGAGTTCGATCACCTGTTGCTGAAGAACTGCGCCCGCCTGGGTGCCCGGGTGCATGAGGGGGTGAGGGTCACCGATGTGGCCTTCAGCGCGGCGGGGCCGCAACGGGTCAGTGCGCGGGATGATCAGGGTGGCATGCTGGCGTTCGACGCGGACTTCGTAGTGGACGCCTCGGGCCGCGACACCTTCCTGTCCCGGCGCCTGGGTCTCAAGATGCGCAACCCTGAACACAACAGCGCCGCCCTGTTTGGACACTTCGAGGGCGTGACCCGGCGTGCTGGCCGGGATGCGGGCAACATCAGCATCTACTGGTTCGCCCATGGCTGGATCTGGATGATCCCACTGCGTGACGGTGCCATGAGCGTGGGCGCGGTGTGCTTCCCGGAGTATCTCAAGCAACGCAGCAACAGCTCGGAAGAATTCCTCTGGCAGACCCTGGCCCTGTGCCCCCCGGCAGCGCAGCGCATGAACGACGCCCGCTGCGCGGGTGAGGTGAATGCCACCGGCAATTTCTCCTATATCTCCGGTGCGGCCCATGGCCCCGGGTACCTGCTGGTGGGGGATGCCTTCACCTTCGTGGACCCGGTGTTCTCCAGCGGCGTGTACATCGCCATGTCCGGTGCCTTTCGCGCCGCCGATGCAGTGGATCAATGCCTGGTGCGCCCCGCCAGGGCGCAGCGCATTCTGCGCGGCTACGAACGCCAGGTGCGACGGGCGGTGAAGCGTTTCTCCTGGATGATCTATCGCTTCAACAGCCCGGCCATGCGCCATTTGTTCATGGCGCCGCGCAATGCGCTGAACATGGAACAGGCGGTGATCTCCCTGCTGGCCGGGGATGTCTATCGCACCACCCGGGTCCAGTGGTCGTTGCGGGCCTTCAAGACGGTCTACTACCTCACCTTCATTGCCAATCTGCCCCGGGCGCTGGGTTTTTACCTGCGTCGCCGGCGCAATGCGCGGCTGCGTTTCACCGGGGGCACCACGCCCCAGGATGAGGCCTAGACCCGGGATGTTCCCAGGACGTCGTCAGCCCCGCGTGACCCTGGCCGGGATCGGAGCGGATGGCCTGGCCATGTTCGCGCTCTCCCAGGTGGTGATCCTGGCCACGGCAGGGCTGTCTCTCGGGGCGGCCTGTGTCCATGTCTGGCGGGTGGCGCGACGAAGCGAAGTGCCCCGGCAGGCGGATCGGTTGCTGGTGCTGGGCATGCAGCTCAAGGATGGCAGGCTAGAGCGGGACTATCGGTTGCGCCTGTTGCGGGCCTGTCGGCTGGCCCGCCGCCGTCCCGGGGTGCGCCTGCTGATTCTGGGTGGGCGAACCGATCCCCAGGGCCCGAGCGAGGCCCGGGCGGGCGCGCAGTTTCTGGAGTCCCGGGGCATTGAACCCGGGCTTGTGCAACTGGAGGATGCCTCCCGCCACACCCTGGAGAACCTGTGCGAGGCCAGGGCATTGCTGTGCGGCGAGCAGGGCCAACGGGTGGCCTTGATTACCAGTCGCCATCACATGGCTCGAAGCCTGGCCATGGCCCGCTCACTGGGCATGGACCTGATCCCCTGCCCGGCAGAGCCGCCCTGGCCCGCTGGCCCAGCCGGTGTGTTCAAGCTGCTCCACGAGGCCTGGCTGCTGCACTGGTATCAGACCGGGCGGGTGTTCGCCCGGCTCATGAATCATCGGGGCATGCTCTCGCGCATTAGCTGAGGGACATGCCGTCTTGTTTAACAGCCTGTTAATGCCGTATCAGTGTCCCAGCATCCAGGGCCGGGCGGTCTTCTTGGTCTGGGCGCGTAGCGCCGGTTTTGCCTCGGGGTCGACGGGGCGGGTCTTGTCCTTGCCTTGCTTGCTGGTCGGACTGGTGCCGCAGGTGTGGGTGCCGCTGCAGCCGCAGGAGGAGCGTCGTGCCACGGTCGGTGAGTGGCGGCTCTTTTCGTTGCGCTCCCAGCGCGTGCGATTGGAGGTGTCCATGATGGACAGTCGGGGTGCGCTGATGATGCGCGGTGCATCCTCGCCACATTCCGGGCAGGGCTGATCCAGGGCCGATTCGGCCATGGGGCGCATGTGCGAGAACTCGCCGCAGCGGGCGCATTGATAGTCATAGATGGGCATGTCTGCTCTCCGTAGATAAACACGTGGCCGATCCGCCGAGCGCGGACCGGCCACGGGCTTGTTAGCTGGTGGTAGAGGTGTCGATGCCGGGCGGGATCTCGATGGTCGGCCCTGCATCCGTCGGATGCATGTCGAACTCGAAGATCTCCGTGGGCAGCCACAGGGTGGCGCAGACGTTGGGGATGTCCACGATACCGCTGATATGACCCTCCACAGGGGCGGTGCCCAGGATCGCGTAGGCCTGTTCCCCTGAGTAGCCGAAGTTCTTCATGTAGTCGATGGCGTTGAGGCAGGCCTGGCGATAGGCCACGTGGGCATCCAGGTAATGCTGCTTGCCCTGTTCGTCCACGGAGATGCCTTC
>SR_TP_S13solDRAFT_1000316_pt1 | contig 21684 bp, 19 predicted proteins | sample SodReaTP_S13sol_FD_11159 | JGI IMG/M metagenome (IMG submission 11159)
CCGCCATGATGGTCTGGTGGATGTCGGCGGGCGAACTGCCCCACTGCCACTGCCCGTCGGTAAGGTTGGGGAAGCCCGGCGCGCCGCGGGCATCGGAGCCATGGCAGGTGGAGCAGTAGTTGAGGAACAGCCGCTGACCGGTGCGCAGCGCGTCCTCATCCCGGGCCAGGGCGGGCAGATCACGGTCCGCGTAGGCGGCGAAGATGGGGCCGAAACGCTCCTCGAAACGGCTCGCCTCCTGCTGGTACTGGCCTACGGAGGACCAGCCCAGGAAACCGGCGAAGCGGCCCAGGCCCGGATAGAGCGCCAGGTAGATCACCGAGAACACGATGGTCAGGTAGAACATCCACAGCCACCAGCGGGGCAGCGGGTTGTTGTACTCGGACAGGTTGCCGTCCCAGACGTGTCCGGTCTCCTGGCCCTCGGCCACCTCGCCGGCGCGCCGCTTGCTGGTCCAGCGGATCAGCCAGAAGATGCCGACGATGTTGGCCACCGTGAGCACGATCACCCACCAGTGCCAGAACGTGGTCATGTCATGTTCAGTCATGGTTCTTCTCCCCTGTGCGACGCTTGCCCTGGGTGCCCTCGTCTTCCGCGAAGGGCAGCATGGAGGCCTCGTCGAATCGTTTCTTCTGCCGACCGCTGTAGGCCCAGACCACGATGCCGATGAACAGCACCATGAGCAGCAGTGTGAGCAGGCCCTGCATCAATCCCATACTCATGGCATCACCTGCGGTGCGGGATGGCGGTGCCGAGCACCTGGAGGTAGGCGATCAGCGCATCCATCTCGGTCTTACCGCGCACCTCGTCAGACGCCGAGGCGATCTGCTCGTCGGTGTAGGGCACGCCCAGGCGCTGCATGGCACGCAGCTTGCGCGGCGTGATGTCGGCGTTGATCTCGCGCCGCTCCAGGAACGGATAGGCGGGCATGTTGGACTCGGGCACCACCAGGCGCGGATTGATCAGGTGAACCCGGTGCCAGTCATCGCTGTAACGTCCGCCCACACGGGCCAGATCCGGACCGGTGCGCTTGGAGCCCCACTGGAAGGGGCGGTCCCAGACGAACTCGCCGGCCACGGAGAAGTGGCCGTAGCGTTCGGTCTCTGCCCGGAACGGGCGGATCATCTGGGAGTGGCAGGTGTAGCAGCCCTCGCGCACGTAGATGTCCCGGCCCTCCAGCTGCAGGGCCGTATAGGGGCGCAGCCCTTCCACCGGCTCCGTGGTGCTCTTGAGGAAGAACAGGGGCACGATCTGCACCAGGCCCGCGATGCTGATCACCAGCAGGATGCCGATGGCCATCAGGCCGATGTTTTTCTCGACGATTTCATGACTCATGGTTCCAGTCTCCCCTGATCAGTGCGCCGCCTGGGGCACCGCGTGCACGGCGGGCTTGGCACCGGCCACGGTCTTCCAGACATTCCAGGCCATGATGAACATGCCCAGCAGGAACAGCAGGCCGCCCAGGAAACGCACGGTGTAGTACGGATACATGGGTACCAGCGTCTCCACGAAGCTGTAGGTGAGCGTGCCGTCGTCGTTGACCGCCCGCCACATGAGGCCCTGCATCACGCCCGCGATCCACATGGACACGATGTAGAGCACCACGCCGATGGTGGACAGCCAGAAGTGCCACTCGATGAGCTTCACCGAGTACATGCGCTCGCGGCCGAACAGCACCGGGATGAGCGCGTACAGGGCACCGATGGAGATCATGGCCACCCAGCCGAGCGCGCCGCCGTGCACGTGCCCGATGGTCCAGTCGGTGTAGTGGGACAGCGCGTTGACCGTCTTGATGGACATCATCGGCCCCTCGAACGTGGACATGCCGTAGAAGGACAGGGACACGATGAGGAAGCGCAGGATGGGATCGGTGCGCAGCTTATGCCAGGCACCGGAGAGCGTCATGATGCCGTTGATCATGCCGCCCCAGGAGGGGGCCAGCAGCATCAGCGAGAACACCATGCCGAGCGACTGCACCCAGTCGGGCAGCGCGGTGTAGTGCAGGTGATGCGGACCCGCCCACATGTACAGAGAGATCAGCGCCCAGAAGTGCACCACCGAGAGACGGTAGGAGTAGATCGGCCGGCCCGCCTGCTTGGGCACGAAGTAGTACATCATGCCCAGGAACGCGGCGGTGAGGAAAAAGCCCACCGCGTTGTGCCCGTACCACCACTGCACCATGGCGTCCATTGCGCCCGGGTACATGGAGTAGGACTTGAACATCGTCACCGGCATGGACATGTTGTTGACGATGTGCAGCACGGCGATGGTCAGGATGTACGCGCCGAAGAACCAGTTGGCCACGTAGATGTGCTGCACCCGGCGCTTCATGATGGTGCCGAAGAACACGATGGCGTAGGCCACCCAGACCACGGCCACCAGGATGGCGATGGGCCATTCCAGCTCCGCGTACTCCTTGCCCATGGTCTTGCCCAGGGGCAGGGTGATGGCCGCCAGCACGATGATCGCCTGCCAGCCCCAGAAGGTGAACGCCGCCAGCCCGTCACTGAACAGCCGGGTCTGGCAGGTGCGCTGGACGATGTAATAGGACGTGGCGAACAGCGCCGAACCGCCGAAGGCGAAGATCACCGCGTTGGTGTGCAGGGGCCGGAGTCGACCGAAGGTCAGGTACTCGATCTCCAGGTTCAGTTGCGGCCAGACCAGCTGCGCCGCGATCCATACCCCCACCGCCATGCCGACGATGCCCCAGACGATGGTCATGATGGCGAACTGCCTGACCACCTTGTAGTTGTACGTCTGTGCTTGCTCCATGGAGCGCCCCCCTGTTGAAAATCGCGCGCACACGTGGGCATGCGCACCGGATGTTTTCAGGGAGCACTATTAGCCAGTCTTGATGTTCGAAACTTGATGCAGATCAATAAGAGCGAATTCAAGATTCAAGATTCAAAGCGGAGGTGATCCCTTTGAATCTTGAATTTTGAATCTTGAATTCCGATCACCTCTAGGCCAGGCCCGATTTCTCTATCCCCAGTCCGGCCCAGAGCGTCGGCCACTCAAAGTGGGGACCGGGGTCGGTCTTGCGGCCGGGGGCGATGTCGGCATGGCCGGCGATGGCGTCCGGGGCGATGCCGGGATAGGCCTCGCGCAGGGCCAGGATCACCTCGGTGAGGCGCTGGTATTGCTCCGGCTCGAAGGGCAGATCGTCACAGCCCTCCAGCTCGATGCCGATGGAGAAGTCGTTGCAGCGGGTCCGCCCCTGCCAGCTGGAGGCCCCCGCATGCCAGGCGCGGCGGTCAAAGGGCACGTACTGAACCACCTGCCCGTCCCGGCGGATCAGCACGTGGGCCGAGACCTCGAGACCGGCGATCTCCCGGAAATAGGGATGGGCCTCCGGGTCCAGGGTGTTGGTGAACAGGTGATCGATCCCCGGCCCGCCGAACTCCCCCGGCGGCAGGCTGATGGCATGGACCACCACCAGCTCCGGCCGGGCACCTTCCGGGCGTTCGTCGTGATTGGGGGAAGGCACCCGGACCACCCCCTGGAGCCAGCCGCTCTGCAGGTCCACCTTCACGGGGCCTCCTGGGCCGGCCGGGCCAGGGTTGTGGCCACCGCCGCACGGATGCGTTCCGGCAGGGGCTCGGCGTGCAGGGGGGCGTGGTAGTGACCGTCCCGGAACAGGAAGAGGCTCGGCAGGTGGAACACCTCGAACTCCCGGGCCAGCCCCCCGTCCCGGGCCGCATCCACCTCGAACAGGCGCCAGGACTCGCCCGCCGCCACCATCTCCGAGAGCAGCGCCTTCACCCGCCGGCAAGCCCCGCAGTCCGGACCGGTAAAGATGACCAGGGCCGTGCCCGGGGTCTCGGCGAGGACGTGGTGGAAATTGAATTGATCGAGCGTTTGCACGCTTTGAAGTGTGAAGGGTGAATGGGGAAGTGGGAAGGGGGAGACAAAGTCGGAAATGTGAATTGGGAAGTGCGAAGCAAGCCCGTTGCTGACGCCAATACCCATATCACACCTCAACGCCTGTAGACCTCGCGTCGATGGGCGATGCGCACCACCAGCACGATCAGCTCCCCTTCCCGGATTTCGTAGACCACCCGGTAGTTGCCCACGCGGATCCGGCGCAGCCCCGTCAGGTCCCCCTTGAGGGCGCTGCCGCGGTAGGGATTCTCCGCCAACTCATCGATGGCGCTGACCAGGCGCAGGCGGTCTTTCTTGTCGATCCCCGCCAGGGCCTTGGCAGCGCTTTGCTTAATCCTGATCGAGAAGCCCACGCCGCACGTCTTCCCAGTCCAGCATCGGGTCGCTCGGGTCCTGCAGCCGTTCGACGGCCACGTGCAGGTCCTCGAAATCCTCCAGATAGCGCTCCACCGCCTGACGGACCAGGTCCGTTCGACTGCGATGCAAGGTCTTCGCCGCCTCGTCCAGAGACGCCAGGAGTTCGTCAGGGAATCGTGTGGTGATCTGAGCCATGGCCAGCCCCGAATGTCGATGGGATGCAATGGGATTCACTGTAATCTTAGCCCGCCTGTGAAGCAAGGTCAGTTGACAGCCGACGCTGGATACGGGCATTGCCATTGTGATGTATTCAATGGGTTACATCCCTGCTCGCCCTTCTCACTTCGCCCTTCCCAATTCCCACTTCGCACTTCCTGTACAATCGCCCCGCCCATGAGTACCCGTACCCCCCCTCCGTTGAACCCCCAGCAGCGCGCCGCCGTGGAACACGTGGACGGCCCCCTGCTGGTGCTGGCCGGTGCCGGCTCCGGCAAGACCGGCGTGATCACCCACAAGATCGCCCACCTGATCCGCGACCGGGGCATGGACCCGAAACGCATCGCCGCCATCACCTTCACCAACAAGGCGGCCAAGGAGATGAAGGCCCGGGCATCCAGGCTCCTGGAGCGGGACGAATCCAAGGGGCTCACGGTCTCCACCTTCCACACCCTGGGGCTGAACTTCATCCGCCGGGAGCTGAAGGGCCTGGGCTACAAGGCCGGCTTCTCCATCTTCGACGCCGCCGACAGCCTGTCGCTGCTGAAGGAACTCACCTTCCGGGGCGACGATCCCATCGACCCGGAACCGGCCCGCCACCAGATCAGCCGCTGGAAGAACGACCTGATCACCCCCGAGCAGGCCCTCTCCCGGGCCGCCGACGAGAAGGAGGCCGCCCAGGCCCGGCTCTACGCCGCCTACGTGCGCGCGCTGAAGGCCTACAACGCCGTGGACTTCGACGACCTGATCGTCCAGCCGGTGCGCCTGCTGGAGGAAAACGCCGAGGTGCGCGAGCGCTGGCAGAACCGCACCCGCCACCTGCTGGTGGACGAGTACCAGGACACCAACACCTGCCAGTACCGCCTGGTGCGCCTGCTGGTGGGCGTGGACGGGGGGCTCACCGCCGTGGGCGACGACGACCAGTCCATCTACGCCTGGCGCGGCGCCCGGCCCGAAAACCTGGCCGCCCTGCAGCAGGACTTCCCGCGCCTGAAGGTCATCAAGCTGGAGCAGAACTACCGCTCCACCAACCGCATCCTGCAGACCGCCAACCAGTTGATCGGCAACAACCCCCACGTGTTCGAGAAGCGCCTGTGGAGCGCGCTCGGCGAGGGCGAGCCCATCCGCATCCTGCCCTGCAACGACGGCGAGCAGGAGGCCGCCCGGGTGGTGGCCGAGATCATGAAACACAAGTTCAAACACCGCACCGAGTACCGGGACTACGCCATCCTGTACCGGGGCAACCACCAGTCCCGGGTATTTGAAAAGCTGCTGCGCGAGCATGCCATCCCCTACAAGGTGAGCGGCGGCCAGTCCTTCTTCGAGCGTTCCGAGGTCAAGGACGTGATGGCCTACCTGCGCCTGCTGGCCAACCCCGATGACGACACGGCTTTTCTGCGCATCGTCAACGTACCGCGCCGGGAGATCGGACCCTCGACCCTGGAGAAGCTCGGCGAGTACGCCACCGAGCGCAGCGTGAGCCTGCTCACCGCCTGCTTCGAGATGGGGCTCACCGAGCGCCTGCCCGCCCGGGCCGTGCAGCGCCTGCAGGGCTTCGCCGACTGGCTGCTGGAATTCGGCCGCAAGGCCGAGGAAGGCGACCCGGCCAAGGTGGCCCGTGCGCTGATCGGCGAACTCAACTACGACGACTGGCTGCTGGACCAGGCCCGCGACCCCAAGGCCGCCACCCGGCGCATGGACAACGTCAACGAGGTGCTGGACTGGATGGCACGCCTGTCCAAGGAAGGCGCCGAGGGCGGCAAGGACATCGGCGAGATCGTGCGCCACATGACCCTCATGGACATCCTCGACCGCGCCGGCGGCGAGGACGACTCCGACGGCGTGCACCTGATGACCCTGCACGCCGCCAAGGGCCTGGAGTTCCCCCACGTGTTCCTGGTGGGCATGGAAGAGGAACTGCTGCCCCACCGGGTCAGCCTGGAGGAGGACGGCCTGGAAGAGGAACGGCGCCTGGCCTACGTGGGCATCACCCGCGCCAAGCTCAGCCTCACCCTCACCTACGCCCGCAAGCGCACCCGCTTCGGCGAGGAGGTGGACTGCGAACCCTCCCGCTTCATCGAGGAACTGCCCCGGGAGCACCTGGACTGGCCCGACGCCAAGCCCCCCGACCCGGAAGAGGCGCGCATCACCGGCAAGGCGCACCTGAGCAACCTGAAGAGTCTGCTTTCCTGAGGGCGAACCGCGACGCAACGACGCGAAGGCGCAAAGGAACGAAAAACTCACTGAGCGGAAGAACCAAACCATAGGGCGGCCCATGGCCGCCGCCCCACCGGGCGCACACAAAGCCAAAGCACGACGCAAGGACGCATCACTCTACGAGCCAACCGTGTTCTTCGTGGAGAACCTATCAAACCAATGACGAGACAAGGACTGCACCTGCGCCTGCTGGCCAGCACCGAAGGCCGCCTCCTGTACCTGGGTGCGGCGTTGTCCCTGGCGCTGCTGGCCGCGCTGCTGACCGCCTGGACCCTGTCCCTCGACAACGCCTATGTCTATGCCGTCATGACCGGGCTGAACCTGGTCATCGGCCGGGCGGCGGGCATGAGCTTCGGCTACGCGAGCGGCCTCGGCCATGCCCAGGTGGTGCCGCTCAACATGCTGGTGGAAAGCATCCATGTGCTCGTCGTCTATCCCCTGTTCGCGCTCAGCTGGTGGCAGCTGGTCAGGCTGCGCGCCCTGAAGCCCTTCTTCGCGCGCATGCACCAGGCCGCGAGCACCCGCAGCGGGGCCGTGCGCCGATACGGCATCGCCGGACTGTTCCTGTTCGTGTTCATGCCCTTCTGGATGACCGGCCCGGTGGTGGGGGCGATCATCGGCTTCCTCATCGGCCTGCGCCCCTGGGTGAACGTCACCGTGGTGCTGCTATCCACCTACGTCGCCATCGGCATCTGGGCGCTGCTGCTCAATGAACTCAGTGCCTGGGCGGAAACCATCAGCCGCTTCGCCCCCTACGCCGTGGTGCTCGCCATCGTGCTCATCGCCCTGGTGATGCAGTTGCTCTACCGGCGCCGCGCCCGCCACAAACCATAGGGCGGCCCATGGCCGCCACATCGCATCGAACACCCCATAGGGCGGCCCATGGCCGCCGACTTACGGCGGGCACGGCCCGCCCTATGCATTGAGACCGCCACCTCTTGGCAGGCCCCACCCTGGGACTACAATCCCGCCATGCACGTCCCCACACCCCCTGATGCCCTCAAGCGCAGCCTCAACCTGACGCTGGTTGCCTTCTATGGCATCGGCACCATCCTGGGCGCCGGCATCTACGTGCTGATCGGCAAGGTCGCCGGCTACGCGGGCATGTACACCCCCTTCGCCTTCCTGGTGGCCGCCGGCCTGGCCGTGTTCTCCGCGCTCTCCTACGCGGAGCTGGCGTCGCGCTTTCCCCGCTGCGCCGGTGAGGCGGTATACGTGCACGAGGCCTTCGGCAGTCACCGCCTGTCCCAGGTGGTCGGGCTCACCATCATCGCCATCGGCGTGGTCTCGTGCGCGACCCTGGTCCACGGCGTGCTCGGCTACCTGCAGGTGTTCTTCCCCCTGCCCGAAATCATCACCATCATCGCCCTGGTGGTGGTCCTCGCCCTGATCGCCGCCTGGGGCGTGAACGAGTCGGTCACCATTGCGGGGCTGATGACCCTGGCCAGCATAGTGGGCCTGGTGCTGGTCCTCTGGGCCGCCTCCCCCAACCTGGCCACCCTGCCGGAGCGCTGGCCGGAGATGCTGCCCGGTCTCCATGGCGGCATCTGGGTGGGCATCCTGCTGGGCGCCTTCGTCGCCTTCTACGCCTACATTGGCTTCGAGGACATCGTGAACCTGGCCGAAGAGACCCGCACACCGGAACGCACCCTGCCCCGGGCCATGGTCATCGCCCTGCTGGTGACCACCGGCTTCTACCTGGCCGTGGCGGTGGCCGCCGTGCTGAGCCTGCCCGGCGCCGAACTCGCCGAGAGCGACGCGCCCCTGGCGCGCATCTACACGGAACAGACCGGCCACCCGGCGGTGGTGCTCGGCCTCATCGGCGTCGTATCCATCCTCAACGGCGCGCTGATCCAGATCATCAAGGGCAGCCGCGTGCTCTTCGGCATGAGCCGCCAGGGCTGGCTCCACCCGAGCCTCTACTACCTCTCACCGCGCCGCCGCACACCCACCCGCGCAGTGCTCGTGGTGGCCGGCCTGATCCTCGCCTTCGCCCTGGCCCTGCCCCTGCTGTCTCTCGCCATGCTCACCAGCGTCATCACCCTGTCGCTGTTCACCCTCGTCAACTTCGCCCTGTTGCGCGTCAAGCGCATCCACGGCCCGCGCGCCAGCGGCCTGGACCTCCCCCGCTGGGTACCCTGGTGCGGCGGCCTGCTGAGCGGCGGTTTTCTGCTCTACCAATTGCTGGTAGCGATCTGGCTGTGGTGAACACCTCCCGTCGCCCATAGGGCGGGCCACGCCCGCCGGCGGCCACGGGCCGCCCTATGCACGTGAGGCCTGGAGGCCACAACTCTCCGCGGCGTACAGAACTGACTCAAGGGACGAAATGGGCCGGATAAGGGGAAATTTCGCCCCGAGTTGAGGGCCACTTTTCAGATATAACAATGACTTGTCCGGGTCCGACCCCACGCAGCCACGCGGCACCTGATGGCCCCGATGCCAAATGAACTGCCAATCGGGCAAAAATTAGCAGTTCATCTCCGTGAAACACGCTGGACAACCGCCTAAATCAGGCTAATATGTCGAGAATATTGATTATTTTCGACATATCTGGTCGACGGGTCGCCCCCATCGACACGTCAGCACAACATGTCGAAACAATTAAGGACATCTCGACATGAGAAATGCGTTCGACCCGAGGAAGCCCTACAACGCCCTTCCGGAACTCCCCCCGGACCAGGAGTTGGAGACCAGGGCCGTCCTCAAGCTTTGCATCGAGGCACGGGCAAGACTCGCCGAACTCAAGGAGCTTGGAGCCATCCTTCCCAATCAGGCGGTGCTCATCAACACGATCCCCCTGCTGGAGGCCCAGGCGAGTTCGGAGATCGAGAACATCGTCACGACCAGCGATCGCCTGTTCCGTTTTGCGGACGGCGGCAACCATCAGGCGGATCCCGCCACACGGGAGGCCCTGCGATACCGGACTGCCCTGAATCATGGCTTCGAGGCACTACGGACACGGCCCCTGAACACCACCCTTGCCGTCGAGGTCTGCCGGATCATCAAGAACCTCGACCTGGGTATCCGACGGGTCCCGGGCACCAGACTGGCCAACCCGGCCACGGGTGAGGTGATCTACACGCCCCCGGAAGGCGAAACCGTGCTGAGGGACAAGCTGGCCAACTGGGAGCGGTTTCTGCACAGCACCACGGACCTGGACCCCCTGGTGCGTATGGCCGTGGGGCACTACCAGTTCGAAGCCATTCACCCGTTCACCGACGGAAATGGTCGCACGGGACGCGTCCTCAACATCCTCTACCTGGTGGACCAGGGACTGCTGGACCTCCCCGTCCTCCACCTTTCCCGATACATCATTCAGCACAAGTCGGACTACTACCGGCTACTGCTTGCGGTCACGCGGGATGCCCGGTGGCAACCCTGGGTCGAGTTCATGTTGACGGCCGTAAGCGAGACCGCAGAATGGACATCGGCAAAGATACGCGCGGCGAGCGCCTTGTTTGAGCACACCACCCGTTACGTGCGGCACCAGGACCCGGCGATCTACAGCCGCGAGTTGGTGGAGCAGATCTTCATCCAGCCCTACTGCCGCATCGGCAACCTGGTGGATGCCGGCATCGGGCACCGTGAAACGGCCTCCAAGTACCTCAAGTCCCTGTGCGAGATCGGCGTCCTTGAAGAAATCAGGGCGGGACGGGAGAAGCTCTTCCTCCACCCGAAGTTTCTGCGCCTGCTGACCCAGGAGGACAACCACTTCTCCCCCTACGCCGTTTGAGCATCTGTCGCCTGCCCCCCCGAGGCGCTGAACAACCGAAAAGCCCACCGCGAAGGGCGCAAGGGTTTTCCCCGGGATTCCTTCGCGTCCTTCGCGCGCACCTTCGCGTCCATTGCGGTCCGCTTTTCCGCTCTGCCCGCCCCTCCGGCCACCCCGCCGATCTGTGATACCTTTCTCACCGAAGGGAAATCAGGGCGCCGGACAGAAATGACACCACAACCGGAACAGGACGCACGCAGGGAGATCGACCGGCTGCTCATCGCTGCCGGCTGGGCCGTGCAGGACGCCGACCGGGCCAGCATCCACGCCGCCCGGGGCGTGGCCATCCGCGAGTTCCCGCTGCCCGGTCACGGCTTCGCCGACTACCTGCTCTACATCGACGGCCAGGCCGCCGGGGTCATCGAGGCCAAGAAAGCCGGCACCACCCTGAGCGGCGTGGAGATCCAGGCCGAGCGCTACACCAAGGGCCTGCCCGACGGCCTGCCCCGCTGGGGCGATCCCCTGCCCTTCGCCTACCAGTCCACCGGCGTGGAGACCCGCTTCACCAACGGCCTCGACCCCGCGCCCCGGGCCCGGCCGGTGTTCGCCTTCCACACCCCCGAGGCACTGGCCGACCTGCTGGGCGTCCAGCCCGGCAGGGTCTCCGACGCCGCGCCGCCCGAGACCTTCCTCAGCCGCCTGCGCCAGATGCCCGAACTGGTGGAGGAAGGCCTCTGGCCCGCCCAGATCAGGGCCATCCGCAACCTGGAGCAGTCCCTACGGGAGAACCGGCCCCGCGCCCTGATCCAGATGGCCACCGGCTCGGGCAAGACCTTCACCGCCATCTCCTTCATCTACCGGCTGATCAAGTTCGCCGGCGCCTTCGGCTTCTGCGAGCAGGACAAGATCGACAGACGCCACGTTGGATTAGAGCATTTCGTCTCAATGGGTGGGCGTGCGTATTGCATCGGGGCAGGGGAGCAAACAAGATGACGGCAACGACCCAAATCATGACCGAGGCCGACACCTGCCGGGAACTCGTCACACCCAAGCTCGTGGAGGCCGGATGGGGCAATGCGCCGCATGTGATCGGCGAACAGCGCACTTTCACCAATGGCCGCATCATCGTCACCGGCGGCCGTGTTCGCCGTGGCAAGCAGAAACGTGCTGACTACCTGCTGTACTACCGGCGCGACTATCCGTTGGCCGTCGTGGAAGCGAAAGAACTTGGGCTGCCGGCGGAAACCGGGGTACAGCAGGCCAAAGAATATGCCGAGATTCTCGGCCTGAAGTTCGCCTATGCCACCAACGGCCATCGCATCATCGAGATCGACTACACCACCGGCACCGAGCGCGAGGTGGATCGCTTCGCCACGCCCGCCAAACTCTGGCAACGACTGACCGCCGCCACCGCGCTGCCCGATCCGGCCACACCCCACCTGCTCGAACCCTTCAACCTGGTTTCGGGCAAGGTGCCGCGCTACTACCAGCAGATCGCGATCAACCGCGTGATCGAGGCCATTCTGCTTGGTCAGAAGCGCGTGCTCACCACGCTGGCCACCGGCACCGGCAAGACCTGCGTGGCGTTTCAGCTGTGCTGGAAGTTGTGGAACAGCCGCTGGAACCGCACCGGCGAATACCGGCGACCAAAGATCCTGTTCCTGGCCGATCGCAACATCCTTGTCGATGACCCGATGGCCAAGATGTTCGCGCCCTTTGGCGATGCCCGCCACAAGATCGCCGGGGGAGATGTGAGCCAGAGCCGGGACATGTACTTCGGGATCTATCAGGCGCTGTCCACCGCCAACGAAGACGTGTTCCGCCAGTACCGGCCGGACTTCTTCGACCTGATCATCATCGACGAATGCCATCGCGGCTCCAGCCGCAACGACAGCAACTGGCGTGCGGTACTCGATTACTTCGCGCCCGCCGTGCAGTTCGGCATGACGGCCACGCCGCTGCGTGAGGAGTCGCGCGACAGCTACGAATACTTCGGCAATCCGGTCTACACCTACAGCCTGCGCCAGGGCATCGAGGATGGCTTTCTCGCGCCTTATCGCGTGCATCGCGTCATCACCACGGTGGATGCCGCTGGCTGGCGGCCGTCCAAGGACGAGCTCGACCGCTTCGGCCGCCCGGTGCCGGACGACGAGTACCAGACCAAGGATTTCGAACGCGTGATCGCGTTGCGTGCGCGCACCAAGGCGATTGCCAAGCACCTCGCCGACTTCCTCAAGGGCACCGACCGCTTCGCCAAGACCATCGTGTTCTGCGTCGACCAGGAGCACGCAGCCGAGATGCGCCAGGAGCTGATCAACCTCAACAGCGATCTGGTCAAGCAATACCCCGACTACGTCTGCCGCGTTACCGCAGACGAAGGCGCCATTGGCCTCACCCACCTCGCGCATTTTCAGGACGTGGACAAACCCACGCCGGTGATCCTGACCACTTCGCAATTGCTGACCACCGGCGTCGACGCCGAGATGGTCAAGAACGTGGTACTGGCGCGCGTGGTTGGCTCCCGCTCCGAGTTCAAGCAGATCATCGGGCGCGGCACCCGGCTAAAGGTCGACTACGGCAAGGAATACTTCAACATCATCGACTTCACCGGCACTGCCACGCGGCACTTTGCCGATCCGGATTTCGATGGCGATCCCGCGCGCATCGAGGAAGTGACCATCGATGACGCTGGCGAAACCATCGAGTCGGTCATTGAAACGCCCCCCGGCGTCGAAGAGCCGCCGGCCGACTACACCGTAGATGCCGCGAACACCGACGAAGGCCAGGGCGAAATCCTCACCGAAGCGCCGGAGGAGCCGCGCAAGTTCTACGTCGACGGTGGCGACGTCGAGGTGATCGGCCATCTGGTCTACGACCTCGACACCGACGGCAAGAAGCTACAAGTGGTCAAGTACACCGAGTACTCGGGCCGCACCGTTCGGACCCTGTACCCGACCCGCGATGCGCTGCAATCCGCCTGGGCCAACCCCGACACCCGTGCCGAGGTGTTGCGTGAGCTGACCGAGCGCGGTATCAGCTTCGAGGAGCTGGCGGCCAGCGCCGACCAGCCGGACGCAGACCCGTTCGATCTGTTGTGCCATCTGGCCTGGAACGCGCCGCTGCTTACCCGCCGCCAACGCGCGGAACAGGCCAGAAAGGCAGCGCAGGATCTGTTTGGCCAGTACGGCGATTCGGCCCGCGAAATCCTCACACTGTTGCTCGACAAGTACATCGAGCGCGGCATCGTCCAGTTCAACACCCTTTCCGAGCTGATGAAGGTGCAACCCTTCGACCGCTTCGGCAGCCCCTCCGAAATCGCCACCCGGCATTTCGGCGGCATCAAACCCTTCAAGGAAGCCGTCTCGCGCCTGCAGACGGCCCTTTACCAATGACGAGAAGTTCCTGAATGGCCGCAACCGAAAAAAAAACCAGAACCAAACGTGCCAAGGCACCGCTGACCACGCGCGACAACCTGTCGGCGTTGATCGGCAGCGCGCGCAAGATCCTGCGCAAGGACAAGGGCCTGAATGGCGACGTCGACCGCCTGCCGCTGCTTACCTGGGTGATGTTTCTCAAGTTCCTCGACGACCTCGAAGTCGTGCACGAGGAAGAGGCGGAGCTCGACGGCAAGCCCTACCACCCCATCATCGAATCCCCCTACCGCTGGCGCGACTGGGCCGCGCGTGAGGATGGCCTCACCGGCGACGAACTGCTGGCCTTCATCAACCAGGACGAATGCCACCGTGCCGACGGTTCCCGCGGCGCTGGCCTGTTTGCCTATCTGCGCGGGCTGGCCGGCAGCGGCGAGAAAGGCAGCCAGCGCGAGGTGATCGCCAATGTATTTCGTGGCGTGCAGAACCGCATGGTCAGCGGCTACCTGCTGCGCGACATCATCAACAAGATCAACGGCATTCACTTCAGCAGCAGCGAGGAGATCCACACCCTCTCGCACCTGTACGAATCCATGCTGCGCGAGATGCGCGACGCCGCTGGCGACTCGGGCGAGTTCTACACCCCGCGCCCGGTGGTGCGTTTCATGGTGCAGGTCACTGACCCGCGCCTTGGCGAGACCATGCTCGACCCGGCCTGCGGCACCGGCGGCTTTCTGGTGGAGGCCTACGACCACATCGCCCAGCAGGTGACCAATCCGGACCAGCGCCGCATCCTTCAGCGCGACACGCTGTTCGGGCAGGAGGCCAAGCCGCTGCCCTACATGCTGGCGCAGATGAACCTGCTGCTGCACGGGCTGGAAGCGCCGCAGATCGCCTACGGCAACACACTGGAGCGGCGCATCACCGAGATCGGCCACAGCGAGCGGGTGGACGTGATCCTCACCAACCCGCCCTTCGGCGGCGAGGAAGAAGCCGGCATCAAGGCCAACTTCCCGGCCAACATGCAGACGGCCGAAACCGCACTGCTGTTCCTGCAATACATCATGCGCAAGTTGCGCTATGCCGGGCATGGCGCCGAGCAGGGAGGCCGCGCCGCCGTGGTGGTGCCCAACGGCACCCTGTTTGGCGATGGCGTGTGCGCCGTCATCAAGGAGGAAATGCTCAAGGAATTCAACCTCCACACCATCGTGCGCCTGCCCCAGGGCGTGTTTGCACCCTACACCGACATCCCGGCCAATCTACTGTTCTTCCAGCGCGGCGGCCCAACCGACTCCATCTGGTACTACGAACTGCCCCAGCCCGAGGGCCGCAAAAAATACAGCAAGACCGCACCGCTGCCCTTCGAAGCCTTCCAGCCGGTGCTCGACTGGTGGAACGCCCGCGAGGAAGGCCCGCAGGCCTGGCGCGTGGACTTCGCAGCCAAACGCGCTGCCGCCATCGACGCCGCCACACCGCACTGGCAACGGGCCGAAACCGAGCGCGCCGGTGCACTCGCCCTGGGCAAGCCGATCCGAGAACTGGATCAGACCATCGGCAATGCTGCCAATGGCGACAAGGCCGCGCTGCAAGCGCAGTTGCGCGAGCTAAAGGCGCGGCAGCAGGCCCATGAGGCCGCCGCCAAGGCCGCGCAGGGGGAGGGTGATGCGCTCTACTGGCCGATCTACAACCTGGACCTGAAGAATCCGCATGCCGCCGAAGGGCTGGAGCACGCCGATCCGAAGGATCTGGTCGCCGCCATGCGCGCGGGGGAAGAAGATGTGCTGCGCCTGCTCGGCGAAATCGAGACGCTGGTGGCCGAGGTGCAGGGATGAGGCAGTGGCCGAAGGTGAAAATGGGTGAATTGTTCCACCTTGAGAAAGGCAAAATCGGAATCAAGGCGGCAACTCCTGGTGCCTTCCCGCTCGTGACGACGGGTGAGCAACATCTATCTCACATCGAACCACATTTTTCCGGCGAATCGATTTGCATTCCGCTCATCTCGGCGACAGGTCATGGTCATGCCAGCCTCAAGCGCTTGCACTACATTGAGGGCGAGTTTGCTGTCGGGTCGATCCTCTGTTCTTGCGTCAATCGCGCTCCGGATCACTTATCCACGAGATATGTCTTTTACTACCTCAGCGCTTGCAAAGATGCTGTACTTATTCCGCTTATGCAGGGAACGGCCAACATGTCGATGAAAGTCTCCGACATTGCGGGCGTGGAGATTCCGCTGCCGCCGCTTGCAGAACAGCAAGCCATCGTCAGCCGGCTCGACACGCTGGCCGACAAGGTGCGGCAGGTCAACGAACGGCTCGACGCCATCGAACAAAAAGCCGCAGCGCTGTTTCTCAGCCTGCACTACAAGCTGGCAGGTGATCGAGAGAGGCGGCTCGGTGACGTTGTCGAGTTGCACGAAGAGCCCGTGCCTGTTCGAGCTGACAGCGAGTATCCGCAAGTCGGCGTGCGTGGTTTCGGTGGCGGCCTGTTTCCGAAGGCTGCAGTGGCAGGCACAGAAACCTCCTACAGAGCCTTCAATCGCCTCTACGTAGATGCGCTGGTATTGAGCCAGGTGAAAGGATGGGAAGGTGCACTTGCACTCTGCCCGGCCGAGCTTGCGGGAATGTATGTGTCCCCCGAGTACCGCACTTTTCGCTGCGTTTCAGGCGAAGCCACGCCCGCATACATTGGAGAACTGGTCCGGACGCCCTGGTTCTGGAGCCTCCTTCAAGATGCCACGCGCGGAGTCGGCGCTCGTCGCGAACGGACCCGTCCAGAGCAATTTCTGAACATCGAACTACCGATGCCCCCGGAGAATATGCAGCGCAAGGTTGTTGAAATCCTCGACCGGCAGTCCCGTCTGCGGTCGCGCCACGCCACCATCCGCCAGGCCAACAATGCGCTAATCCCGGCGACGCTGGAACGCGTGTTTTCCGGAAGCCACTGAGTGCAGTTCGTCCGCCACGGCCCCGATATCCCCGAACGCCTGCTGCAGGCGCACGAGGACGGGCGCGTGGTGTTCTTCTGTGGTGCGGGGATTTCCTACCCGGCTGGGCTGCCAGGGTTTGGGAGGTTGGTGGAAGCGCTTCACGATCTGGTCGGCGAACCACCTGATAGCGTCGAAAAAGACCTGATAGCAAAGCAACAGTTTGACGCGGCTATCGGTCGTTACGAGCACCGCATCCAAGGTGGAAGAAGAAGTGTGCGGCAGCGGCTTCCGGTTGCATTGAAGCCGGACCTTGGGCTCGGTCGCGCCCTAACCACGCATTTCGCTCTGCTAGAGCTTGGGCAGTCACGGAACGGCCTGCGACTGGTCACAACCAACTTCGACACGCTCTTCGAGCATGCCGCTCGTCACTTCGGCGTAGCTAATTTTACGGTCTACCCAGACCCACCAGCCAGGGCAAATTGGAATGGACTGGTCTATCTGCACGGGCGAATGTCCAGCGTACCCAATGACGATGAGCTCGAACGGCTCGTGTTATCGGATGGCGACTTCGGGCAGGCCTACCTCACCCAAGGGTGGGCAGCGCGCTTTGTGGCCACGCTGTTTCGTGACTTCACGTTGTGCTTCGTCGGTTACAGCATCGATGATCCTGTGCTTCGTTACATGACCGCAGCGCATGCTCTGGACGACCGGGGTCAGGAAATGTTTGCCTTCTCACCTTTCACCGATGGCGATGCTCAAGAAGCAGCACAAGCATGGCGAGCGAAAAATGTGACCCCGGTGTTGTATGACGCGGCGCAGTCGCACCGCAGGCTCCATCAAACTCTTCATCTATGGTCGTCAATCTATCGTGATGGCGTTCGGGGCAAGGAGCGGCTAATCGTTCGCTACGCACGCAGGGACCCACGAGTATCATCTAGGCAGGACGACTTCGTCGGGCGCCTGCTGTGGGCGCTGAGCGATCCGGGCGGGCTGCCCGCCAGGCGCTTTGCCGATCTGGACCCGGTGCCGTCACTGGATTGGCTGGAGCCGCTGAGCGAGGAACGCTACCGGCATGCCNACCTGAGCCGCTTCGGTGTCCCGCCCAGAACGACCGTAGATGACAAGCTCACCTTCAGCCTGACCTGCCGACCTTCGCCGTATCCGCTCGCACCGTCGATGTGTATCGTCGATGCCGGCGCGCGCGGCAGCCGCTGGGACGAGGTGATGCGGCAACTGGCGCGTTGGCTGATCCGTCATCTGGATGACCCGGCGCTGCTGCTATGGTTGGTCAAACGCGGCGGGCAGCTGCATCACGATCTGGTCTGGTGGATCGAACACCGTCTGGACGAGCTGGCCAAACTGGAACGCGACGGCAAAACCGCCGAGTTGACGCGCATTCGTGAGGGCGCACCCAACGCGATCCCCGGCCCGCTGATGCGCACCCTTTGGCGGCTGCTGCTGACCGGGCGCGTGAAATCGTGGCTGCGCGACTTCGACCTGTACCGCTGGCGCGACCGCTTCAAGCGCGATGGGCTCACCGCTACCCTGCGCCTGGAACTGCGCGAGATACTGACACCACGCGTATCGTTGCGCGAGCCGTTCCGCTGGCCCGCCGAGGATGTTCAAAGCCGCGAGCCGGAGCGCATGAAGGAGCTGGTGGAATGGGAGATCGTGCTGTCGACGGATCACGTCCATTCCAGCCTGCGCGATCTGCCCAAGGACGAGCGCTGGGACGCCGCATTGCCGGAGCTGCTGTCCGATGTCAGCGCCCTGTTGCGCGACGCGCTCGATCTGATGCGCGAGCTTGGCAGTGCCGAGGACAGGAGTGACCGGTCCTACATGCATCACCCCTCGATCAGTGAACACCCGCAGAACCGGGACGCCCGCGACTGGACCGCATTGATCGACCTGACCCGAGATGCGTGGCTCGCGACCGTAGCGCAATCGCCTGCGCGGGCAGCGCTCATGGCGCAGTCGTGGTGGTACACGCCCTATCCGCTGTTCCGGCGCCTCGCCTTCTTTGCCGCCGCACAGGATAACGTAATCCCCAAACGCCAGGCGCTCGACTGGCTGCTGGCGGACGATCACTGGTGGCTGTGGTCGGTGGAAACCGAACGGGAAGCCATGCGCTTGCTGGTGGCGATGGCGCCACACCTCGATGCGGTGATGCTGCGGGAACTGGAACAGGCCGTGCTCGCCGGTCCTCCACGCGACATGTTCAAGGACGACATCGAGCCGGAGCGCTGGACCCGGATCGTGGACCGAGAAATCTGGCTGCGGCTGGCAAAGATCGCGGAGGCCGGCGCGGTCTTGGGTGCTGAAAGCAGCGCCCGGCTAAGGGGGCTTTCGGCACAGTATCCGGAGTGGAAGCTCGCAGAGGATCAGCGCGATGAGTTTCCTTACTGGATGGGCGATGGCGACGAGTGGCGCAAGTTCGTCGCCGCACCGCGTCGTCGCCGTGAACTGATCGAGTGGCTGAGGCAGCAACCCAGCCCAGATCATTGGCAGGAGGATGACTGGCGGCAGCGCTGTCGCGACAACTTTGCCACGACCGCTTGTGCCTTGTGCGCCTTGGCCAGGGAAGGTGTTTGGCCGACAGAGCGCTGGCGCGAGGCCCTGCAGGCCTGGTCAGAGGAAAAACTCCTGAAGCGCTCCTGGCGTTACATGGCGCCGATCCTGGCCACCGCACCTGACGAGGTACTGCAGACGCTCGACCATGGTGTCAGCTGGTGGCTACAGTCCATTGCCAAAACCTTCGAAGGCCACGAAACACTCTTCTTCGTGCTCGCTCGCCGTATCCTGGCGCAGGACCATCAGGACGGCGTCGATACCGACGACCCCGTCGGGCGAGCCATCAATCATCCCGTGGGCCACGTCACCGAGGCACTGCTGCGCTGGTGGTATCGACGCTCGCTGGAGGATGGACAAGGCCTGCCGGAAGAGATCAAGCCCACGTTCACCGAGCTTTGCGATCCTCGGATCGACAAATTTCGGCATGGCCGCGTGTTGCTGGCTGCCCATGTCATCGCGTTGTTCCGCGTCGACGGGGATTGGGCGACGCAACACCTGTTGCCGCTTTTCGTCTGGCAGTGCTCGGAAGCCGAAGCACGTGCAGCGTGGGAAGGATTCCTTTGGTCACCGCGCCTGTACCGCCCGCTGATGGAAATGCTCAAGCCGGCCTTCCTCGACACCGCGCGCCACTATGCGGCGTTGGGCAAGCACGACGGGCAGTACGCATCGCTGCTGACATTCGCCGCCCTCGATCCGCGTGAAACCTTCACCACCGCCGAGCTGGCGGCCGCCACTCGCGCACTGCCACCGGATGGTTTGCATGATGCAGCACAGGCATTGGTGAGAGCGCTCGAGGGTGCGGGCGAGCAACGGGCCGACTATTGGACGAACCGGGTTGCCCCGTATCTGCATGCCATCTGGCCCAAGACGCGAGACAACTTTTCACCTGCCATCGCCGAAAGCCTCGGCCGCCTTTGCGTAGCGGCACAGGATGCGTTCCCCGAGGCCTTGACGCTGCTCCGCGCCTGGTTGCAACCACCGGCCCACCCGGACTATCTGGTGCATCGGCTACACGAGGCAGGTCTCTGCGGCAGGTTCCCCGAACACGCACTGGACTTCCTGAGTCTGGTGATAGGGGATCAGACGCAATGGCCGCCCAGTGACCTCGGCGCCTGCCTTGACGCGATACGTATAGCCGCGCCGGAACTCGAGGCTGATCCACGCTTTGAACGGTTGATGGCGTACCTTCGCCAGCATGGGCGAGGCTGAGGTGGTGTCTTTGGCCTGCGCCAGTTATCCGAAAATCCCGGATAACTGGTCTCCGCACCGGTAACCCTCCGGCGATTCCGGACAGTTGCCTACCCGCAGGTTTGCGGGAATTCGCACCGGTTTGCACCGCCCCGAAACAGCAGACCGAGAACCCAGGTCTGTGGTCAACCACCCGCCACCAACTACAAAACCCCTGACCGGATCCACGGCCAGGGGGTTTTTTCATTTCCTCTCGACCTTGAGACAGGGCCGCCTCGAAACACCAGTACGACACCATGGGGCTAGCCCCGACCTTCCCCATGCAAGCAGGCCTCCGCCATCAGACGCCCCAGCCATATCCCCAGCGCCAGTTCATCGACACGCCCAAACTCGTGCAGACGCAGGCGTCCGGCCCGATCGATCAGCATAGGAACGGCAGAAAGTGGACATCCATCATCTTTAGCGCCCGGGACACACACGGAGGGGAGCCAGCTCTCACGGCAAAGAACCAAACCTCCCAGAAGTCCCCACTAAGAATAATTCGCAATTTGTGGCGATATAATGGATCATATAGGCATTATCTCGTCATAAGTGGCGATCATGAAACTCGACGAAAAGTTCACAGACGACGCGGTGCTCGCAGAGCTGGGCGAACGGCTCGCCAGGCTGCGCATCGGGCGCGGGCTGACCCAGGCGCAACTGGCGGACGAGGCCGGGGTGGGCAAGCGCACGGTGGAGCGGGCGGAGGCGGGGCATTCCGTGCAGCTGGTGACCCTGGTGCGGCTGTTCCGGGTGCTGGGCCTGATGAGCGCCCTGGATCAGCTCATGCCGGAGCCGGGCCCAACGCCCATGGAACGGCTCAAGGAACAGACCACGGGCCGCAGCCGCCAGCGCGCATCCGGCCGCCGTGCGCCCTCCGGCCCCAAGGCACGCACCGGGGGCAAGGCATGGACATGGGGTGATGAATCGTGACGTCGGTGGCTGAAGTGAAACTCTGGGGCAGCACCATCGGCGCCGTCGCGCTGGAAGACGGCGACGACGTCGCCAGCTTCGAGTATGACCCGGCCTTTGCCCGAAGCGGCATCGAGATCGCTCCGTTGACCATGCCGCTAGTGTCGTGTCCCGTAAATATCTTGCCATTCAGCGTGGCTGTGCGGGCGTGTGGCAAGGCACGCTTGCGCAGGAATGGCCACCCCCATTTCAAGCAAGCGTAACACCGCCACACGCCCGCACAGCCGCGCCCG
>SR_TP_S13solDRAFT_1000317_pt1 | contig 21644 bp, 17 predicted proteins | sample SodReaTP_S13sol_FD_11159 | JGI IMG/M metagenome (IMG submission 11159)
GGGGGCAACCCCGTCATCGCGAAGGCCGAAGGCCCGCGGCGATCCACACGCTGGCATGGACTGCCACGTCAGCTGCGCCTCCTCGCAGTGACCGTGGGGGCAACCCCGTCATCGCGAAGGCCGAAGGCCCGCGGCGATCCACACGCTGACATGGACTGCCACGTCGGCTTCGCCTCCTCGCAGTGACCGTGGGGGCAACCCCGTCATCGCGAAGGCCGAAGGCCCGCGGCGATCCACACGCTGACATGGACTGCCACGCCCCTTCGGGGCTCGCAGTGACGGGGGCGACGGAGCCTCCCGCAGTGCGCTCCAGAGGCCGGCCCCCTGTGTACTCAGAGGCCGGCGGCGATGATCACCATGTTGTCGCGGTGGATCAGCTCGGGCTCGTCCACGTAGCCGAGGATGGACTCGATCTCGCGGCTGGGCCGGCCGATGATCTGCCGTGCCTCCTTGGCGCTGTAGTTGGCAAGGCCGCGAGCCACCTCCTGCCCCTGGGGGTCCAGGCAGGCCACCATCTCGCCGCGCGAGAAGCGGCCCTCCACCCGATTCACGCCCACCGCCAGCAGGCTGCTGCCCGCCTCGCGCACCACCCGGGCGGCCCCCTCATCCAGCCAGAGCCGGCCGCGCAGGCGCAGGTGACTGGCCAACCACTGCTTGCGCGCCGCTACCGGCTCCCGCTCGGGGTATAACAGGGTGCCCAGCCGTTCCCCGGCGGCAACACGGGCCAGTACATCCGGCTCGCGCCCGGAGGCGATCACCGTGGTGCAGCCGGAGCGCGCCGCGCGAGCCGCCGCCCGCACCTTGGTCAACATTCCGCCACGCCCCAGGGCGCCGGCACTGCTCCCACAATACCGCTCCAGGTCCGGCTCCTCCGCCGGCGCCTCATGGATCAGGCGGGCCTGCGGATTGCCGCGCGGGTCCGCGTCGTAAAGGCCCTCCTGATCGGTGAGGATGACCAGCACGTCGGCCTCCACCAGGTTGGCCACCAGCGCCGCCAGGGTATCGTTATCACCGAAGCGGATCTCGTCTGTGACCACCGTATCGTTTTCATTGACCACCGGCACCACCCCCAACCGCAACAGCTCCCGCAACGTGGTGCGGGCGTTGAGGTAGCGGCGCCGGTTGGAGAGATCATCGTGGGTGAGCAGCACCTGGGCAGTGTGCAGCCCCTTGGCACGCAGCCCGCTCTCCCAGGCCTCCACCACGCCCATCTGACCGACGGCCGCCGCGGCCTGGAGCTGGTAGAGGGCGCTCGGGCGCTCCAACCACCCGAGCCGGCTCATACCCTCTGCCACGGCCCCTGAGGAAACCAGGGTGGCCTGTCGCCCGCCCCGGCGCAGCCCCGCAACCTCGCCGGCCCAGGCGCCAATGGCCTCCCGCGCCACTCCCCGGCCGTCGCCGGTCACCAGGGCACTGCCCACCTTCACCACCCATCGGGTGGCACGGGGCAGCCGTTCGCGCAGGGTGTCACTCATTCCGGGTCAGCCTCCCCGTCCTTCGCCTGGCGCGCGGCTACCTCCTCGGCCTCACGCGCCTCGTCGTCCATGGACTCCAGCCGGTTCATGACGTCCTGCACCAGCGTGGTCGTACCCTCACCGGCCAGCGCGGAAACCCGGTAGACCGGCCCCTCCCAGTTCAATCGTTCCAACAACGCCTGCGCGTGGGCCTCGCGGTCTTCCTCGGGCAGCAGATCCAGCTTGTTCAAAACCACCCACCGCTCCTTCTCGGCCAGCGCCTCGCTGTAACGCGCCAGCTCCTGGACGATGGTGTCGGCATCGGCCACCGGGTCCTGCGCCGGGTCCATGGGCACGGCGTCGATGACGTGCAGGATCAGGCGGGTTCGGTCCAGGTGCTTCAGGAACTGGATGCCCAGACCGGCACCTTCGGCCGCCCCCTCGATCAGACCGGGGATATCGGCCACCACGAAACTGCGCGCGGCGCCCACGCTGACCACCCCCAGGTTGGGGTACAGGGTGGTGAAGGGGTAATCCGCCACCCGCGGGCGTGCCGAGGAGACGGCGCGAATCAAGGTGGACTTGCCGGCATTGGGCATGCCCAACAGGCCCACGTCCGCGAGCAGGCGCAGCTCCATTTGCAGGTTGCGGCGGTCCGCCTTGGTGCCGGAGGTGTGCTGCCGCGGGGCCCGGTTGGTGGAGCTCTTGAAATGGACGTTGCCCAGCCCGCCCTTGCCGCCCCGGGCAACCAGAATGCGCTGACCGTGCTCCAGCAGCTCGCCGATCAGCTCACCGGTGTCGGCGTCGCTCACCAGCGTACCCACCGGCACAGCGATCTCAATATCCTGGCCGCTTTTGCCGTAACGCTGCTTGCCCATGCCGTTCTCGCCCCGCTGGGCGGAGAACTTCCGTTCATGACGAAAGTCGGCCAGGGTGTTCAGCCCCTCGTCGGCCCGCAGCCAGACGCTGCCGCCATTACCGCCGTCGCCCCCGTCGGGCCCGCCACGCGGAATGTACTTCTCCCGGCGGAAGCTGGCGCAGCCATCGCCACCATCACCCCCCTCGACCCGGATGCTCGCTTCATCGACAAACTTCATGGCGGTTTACCTTTGCCGCATACAAGAAAAGCCCCGTGCGCACACACGAGGCTTTCCGATAACTCACGCGGGCCGAAAGGCCCAGGCGCGGGGCGTTACTGCACGGTGCGCACGCTGACGTAGCTGCGGTTGCGCGGACCCTTGCGCTCGAAGACCACCTCGCCGTCCGCCTTGGCGAACAGGGTGTGGTCATGGCCCAGACCGACGTTCTCGCCGGGGTGGAAATGGGTACCGCGCTGGCGCACCAGGATGTTGCCGGCCAGCACGTTCTGACCGCCAAAGCGCTTCACGCCAAGACGTTTACTCTCTGAGTCGCGGCCGTTGCGAGTGCTGCCGCCTGCCTTTTTATGTGCCATGAGTGCTGAACCTCCCGAATCAGCCGGCGGCGATGCCGGTGATCTTGACCTCGGTGAACTGCTGCCGATGACCGGCGAAGCGACGATACTGCTTGCGGCGCTTGAACTTCTGGATCTCGATCTTGCGGGCACGGCCCTGATCCAGCACCTCGGCGGTGACCTTGCTGCCGTCCACGGTGGGCGCGCCGACTTTCACGTCGTCGCCCTCGCCGACCATCAGAACCTGGTCGAACTCCACGGAAGCACCCGGCTCACCGGCGAGCTTCTCGACACGCAGGACGTCTCCCTCGGAGACCTTGTACTGCTTGCCTCCGGTCTTGATAACGGCGTACATGACCCGTTCTCCGTTAGTGAATCTGTTGGCTGGTGTTCGCTTGCCACTCCGCTGATCGAGTGACCGGCCGCCTGGCTCCTCTGATGGAGGGGGTTCGGCCTGCAGCGGATTCAAGAGCGCGGATTCTACCTGCCCGACCGGGGGTCGTCAATCGCGCTGTCGTGCACGCCCGGGCGCCGGGCTTCAACTTTACACCGCCCGAGCCCCGGCTGCAGACTGAAGCTGTCAGGGCACAGCCGGGGCAGGTATAGATGGACATCGAATCCCTGGAAGTCAGGCAACACATGGGGCGTTTCCCGCCCTTCGATAACCTCTCCGACGAGCTGCTGGACTCTGTGGCGGACTCGGTGGAGGTGGCCTACTTCAAGGCAGGCAGCGACATCCTCGAGCTGGACAGCGAGATCAACGACCTGCACTACATCCGCAGCGGTGCAGTGGATGTCTCCCGACGCAACGGCACGCTCTACGACCGCCTGGGCGAGGGCGACATCTTCGGGCATTTCGCCCTGCTCCGCGACCAGCGGGTGCGCTTTCCGGCCAAGGCCATCGAGGATACTCTCATCTACTACGTCCCGCGCGCGACCTTCATGCGGCTGTGCGATGCGGACGAAACCTTCGCCGATTTCGTGGAACTGGAGAAGCCGCGGCTGGAATCCACGGTGGAGAAGCAGCACGACCACTCCAGCCTGACCACCCGGGTCCGCAAACTGATCGCGCGCAGCCCACTCCTGCTGGACGAGAACAGCAGCGTGCAGGAGGCGGCCCGGCTGATCCGCGAAGAGCAGAACCCCTCGGTGCTGATCCTGGGCGACGCCGAGGAGGACAACCCGGACCAGCTGCTGGTGCCGTACAACGGGGGTCGCCGCCGGCTGGTCGGGCTGATCACCGACAGCGACTTCCGCAACCGGGTGGTGGCCGAGGGACTGCCGCCGGAGACCCCGGTAGGCCAGGTGGCCAGCACCGACCTGATCACCATCCAGTCCGACGAGACCGTGCAGGAAGCCACCCTCTGCATGCTTCGCAACAACATCCACCACCTGCCGGTGCTGCACCGGCGTCGCCCGGTGGGCCTGCTGCACCTGTCCGACATCCTGCGGCACGAGACCCACAGCAGCCTCTACCTGGTGGACAGCATCTACCGCGCCCAGAGCCCCAAGCACCTGACCCGGCTCCGCCGTGACGCCCGCGAGACCTTCGTGCGCATGGAGGGCGAGGGCGCAAACTCCCAGATGATCGGCAGCGCCCAGTCCGCCATCGGGCGCAGCTTCACCCGTCGCCTGCTGGAGCTGGCCGAGGAGCAGCTGGGCCCGCCCCCGGTGCCCTACTGCTTCATGGTACTGGGCTCGATGGCCCGCAATGAACAAACCATCGTCACTGACCAGGACAACGCCCTGGTGCTGGATGACCGCTTCGACCCCGAGGCCCACGACGAGTACTTCGCGGAACTGGCAAAGCAGGTCTCCGACGGCCTGGCCGAGTTGGGGTACACCTACTGCAAGGGCGGCATCATGGCCACCAACCCCCGGTGGCGCCAGCCCCTCAAGCAGTGGAAGGCCTACTTCCGAGACTGGATACAGGAACCCAACGCCGAGCGCCTGCTGCACAGCTCAATCTTTTTCGACCTGGACAGCGCCTACGGGGAAGAAGTCTTTGTCGAGCAGCTACAGGAACTACTGGCAAGCTTGGCCCCGCGCCAAGAGCGCTTCCTGGCGGCTCTCGCCCGCAATGCGCTGAACCGCACGCCGCCCCTGGGGTTCTGGCGCGATTTCGTCATGGAGACGGACGGGAAGCAAAACAAGATCATCAACATCAAGGGGCGGGGCACCGCGCCCATGGTGGACCTGGTGCGGGTGCACGCCCTGGCCTGCGGCTCCACGGCCCAGAACACCTTCGACCGGCTGGACGACATCAGCAAGACGACCCTGCTGCCCAGGGGCGTGGGCGACAAGCTGCGCTACGCCTTCGAGTTCATCTCCATGGTCCGCATCCGCCACCAGGTGGCGGACATCCACGACGAGCGCCCACCGGATAACTACATCGAGCCGGAGAACCTCTCTGATAGTGAGCGGCACAACCTCAAGGACGCATTCCAGGTGCTCAGCAACGCGCAGCGCTTCCTGCGCTTTCGCTACCCGTTGGCCTGAGCCGCCGCTTATGCTCTCGTTCCGACTCAACAGCACCGCGGCCGACGAATGGCCCGCCTACATGGCGGAACGTGCGCGGCAGGCCCGCGACCCCCGCCTGCAGGCCTACTTCCAGGCTTGGCGCACCACCGCGGAGACCCCGGTGGGCGAGGCGCCGCTGGTGGCCCTGGACATGGAGACCACCGGCCTGGACCCCGACCGGCACGCCATGCTGAGCATCGGGCTGGTGCCCTTCACCCTACAGCGCATCCACCTGCCGCAACGACGCCACTGGCTGCTTCGACCGCCCAGACCACTGCTGCGGGAATCCATCCCCCTGCACGGCATCACCCACTCCGATCTGGAGGGGGCGCCGGACCTGGGCGAGGTACTGGACGACGTCCTCACCGCCCTGGCAGGTCGCGTGCCTGTGGTCCACTTCCGCAACATCGAGCGGCGTTTCCTCGATGCGGGGGTTCGGGCGCGACTGGGTGAGCCGCTGCTCTTCCCGCTGATCGACACCATGGAGCTGGAGGCGCGCCGCCACCGCCAGTCAGGCTGGTCGCGGCTGCGCCGGCTGTTCGGCGCGCGCCCGGTCCCCATCCGCCTGCACGACAGCCGGCTGCGTTACGGTCTGCCCGCCTACCAGTCGCACAACGCCGTGAACGACGCCCTGGCCACCGCCGAGCTGCTGCAGGCGCAAATCGCCCGCCACTACACCTCGGGGACGCCCCTGGGCGCGCTCTGGAGCTAAAGAAAACGGGGGCAGCCCGCCATGCGAGCTGCCCCCGGGTCTTGCTGACACCGGCCTGCCTCGTGCGGCAGGCCGTTTGCGGCCGGTTACTTGGCGCCCTCCTCCTTGGGTTCCGGCTCGGGCAGGGTCCGCGGCTCACTCATTAATCCCTTGACGACCGCGTAGCAGGCCACCAGTAGCACCAGCGTGAATGGCAGCCCCGTCGAGACAGCCATTGCCTGCAAGGCCGCGAGGCCACCACCTATCAGCAGGGCGATGGCGATCAGGCCCTCGATGATGGCCCAGAACACCCGCTGCGGCTTCGGTGCGTCCACCTTGCCGCCCGCGGTGATGGTATCGATCACCAAGGAGCCGGAGTCGGAGGAGGTGATGAAGAACACCACCACCAGGACAATCGCCACGAAGGAGGTGATCTGCGTCAGCGGCAGCTCGCCCAGCATCACGAAGAGCTGAAGCTCCAGCGCGGCCTCCTGGGCGGCCTCAAACCCCTGATTGACCACCTGATCGATCGCGGTGCCACCGAAGGCACTCATCCAGAGCACCGACACCGTCGACGGCACTAGGAGCACTGCAATCAGGAACTCACGAACGCTGCGCCCACGACTGACCCGCGCGATGAACATCCCGACAAAGGGTGACCAGCTAATCCACCAGGCCCAGTAGAAGGCAGTCCAGCCCTGGCTGAAGTTCGCGTCTTCACGCGCGAAGGGCATGGAGAAGGCCGGCAGGTTCACCAGGTAGGCCAGGAGGTTCTGGAAAAAGCTGCTGAAGATCACCAGCGTCGGCCCGACGAAGATGACGAAGAACATCAACAGGGCAGCCAGGGCCATATTGATCTCCGACAACCGCTTAACGCCCTTGTCCACGCCAGCGACGATGGAGACGATCGCCACGGCGGTGATACCCAGGATCAGCAGCACCATCGTAAGGTCGCCCTCCGGCACGCCGAACAGATGGCTCATGCCAGCCGCGGCCTGCTGTGCCCCGATCCCGAGCGATGTCGCCAAACCAAACAAGGTGGCGAATACCGCCAGCATATCGATGATGTGCCCGGGCCAGCCCCAGACGCGCTCTCCCAGCAGCGGATAGAAGATGGAGCGAACCGTCAGCGGCAACCCCTTGTTGAAGGAGAAGATCGCCAACGCCAGCGCGACCACGGCGTATATCGCCCAGGGGTGTAGGCCCCAGTGGAAGATGGTCGCGGCCATGCCCAGCGTCGCAGCGGCTTGCGCATCCCCCTCGGCGGCGCCCAGCGGTGCCCAATCGGTGCGCACACCGTTCTCCAGAGATGTACCCCCCATTGCGGTACCGAAGTGGGTCAACGGCTCCGATACGCCGAAGAACATCAGGCCGATGCCCATACCGGCGGCGAAAAGCATGGAGAACCAGCCCAGGTAGGAGAAGTCGGGTGTCGCCTCAGCGCCCCCTATTCTCACCTTGCCCAGCGGTGAGAAGATCAGGCCCAGGCAGACCAGCACAAAGATGTTTCCGGCCAGCAGAAAGACCCAGGCCAGGTTGCTGGTCAACCAGGCCCTGAGCCCTTCGAACATCGGACCGACCTGATCTTGGGCCGCAAGGGTGATCACCACGAACAGCACGGTAACCACGGCCGAGATGGCAAAAACCTTGCCGTGAATGTCCAGGTTGAGGCGGATCTGACCGGTGACGTTGTCCTGACCGATGACGTAATCGGTGTCGATCAGGTTGGCGGCCCCCTCGGGGGCTGGCACGCCCTCGCTGACGTGCTCGTCGGACGACGGTGTCTCGTTATCGTTTACCACAGGCATTACTCCGTATTGCTCGGGATACGATTGCGATGCTCAGTCGGCCTCAGTCGCGGGGCGGGCGCACCAGGAATACCGACACGTCGGTCTGCCTGGCCACCTTGCCTCCGTGCGACGGCATGATCGCGTCCAGCCTGCGCGGCAGATGGGTACCCATCACCACCAGGTCGGCTCCCACGTCCTTGACGCCCTTGACCAGCAGGTCCTCCAGGTCGGCCACCGGGTCGGCGCTGACATACACCTTGGTGCTCACCGGACGGCCGTGGCGCTGCCCCTGCTCCTGAGCGAACACCTTGAGTTTTTCCTCATACTCCTTGGGCGACCGTGCCACCCGCCCGGGCGTACCCGGGGTGACGCTGACGTAGCAGATCTCGGCTTCGTAGTGCTGCGCCATGTCGCCGGCGACGTTCAGGGCGCGCTCCAGCGCCCCCACGTGGGCCAAGTCCACCGGGACGAGAATGCGGTGGTACATAAAGAGTTGCCCCCCTTAGGATCGGAAAAGCCGCAGGAATACCCTGTTAACTGTTGTATAACAATCTTAAACATAGATCAGGGTAATAAAGAAACAACTGATCGCCGGCCAGAGCGGGGCACGCCCCGGCTGTCGGCCACCTTGACACCCCCGCGACCGCGCCATAGCATGCGAGCCCATTCATCGTTCGGAACCTGCCGCGCCAGATGGACATCGATGCAATCCGGAACCTGGCAGCTGAAGACATGGCTGCCGTCAACCGCCTGATCCAGGAGCGCCTGAGTTCCGAGGTGGTGCTCATCAATCAGATGGGCAACTACATCGTCAACAGCGGCGGCAAACGACTGCGCCCGTTGCTGGTGCTGCTGGCCGCCCGCGCCGCCGGTTACAGCGGTGACCAGCACATCAAGCTGGCCGCCGTGGTCGAGTTCATCCACACCGCCACCCTGCTCCACGATGACGTGGTCGACGAGTCCACCCTCCGCCGCGGCCAAGGCACCGCCAACAGCATCTGGGGCAACGAAGCCGCCGTGCTGGTGGGCGATTTCCTCTACACCCGCTCCTTCGAGATGATGGTCGAGGTGGGCCTGTTGCCGATCATGCAGGTCATGGCCCGCACCACCAACACCATCGCGGAGGGCGAGGTCATGCAGTTGCTCAACTGCCACGACCCCGACGTGACCCAGGCGCGCTACCGCGACGTCATCTACCGCAAGACCGCCTCGCTGTTCGAGGCGGCCTGCTGCCTGGGGGGCACGGTGGCGGGACTGCCGCAGGCGCAGACCGATGCCCTGTCCGCCTACGGGCTGCACCTGGGCACCGCCTACCAGCTGGTGGACGACGCGCTGGACTACGCCGGCAAGGCCGAGGAGATCGGCAAGAACATCGGCGATGACCTGGCCGAGGGCAAGCCCACGATGCCGCTGATCCACGCCATGGGCAAAGGCTCGGACGAGGAGCGCGAGGTCATCCGGGAGGCGATCAGCGAGGGCGGCATGTCCCGCATTGAGGCGGTGCAGCAGGCCATTGAAAACACCGGCGCCATTCCTTATACTCTGCGCCTCGCTCGGGACGAAGCAGAGAAAGCGGTGGAGAGCATTGCATCGCTGACGACGTCCGAGTGGAAAACAGCGCTGGAGGAGTTGGCCCGCTCAAGTGTGGCCCGAACCTACTAGCCTGTACCAGACAATTCGGGGTGTAGCTCAGCTTGGTAGAGCACTGTCTTCGGGAGGCAGGAGTCGCTGGTTCGAATCCAGTCACCCCGACCATCTTCGCCAGAACGGCGGCTTCGGTAACCCGGGGCCGCCGTTTTGCTTTTCTGTTCCTTGCAGTCAGCGCCGGATCAGGGGCGGTAGCGCGCCCAGCAGTTGGGCGTCTCCCATACAGTGACCTCCAACAGGTCCGCGTGCCCCTGGCTGCGCTGTTGCACCCGGGGGGCCAGGCGCTGAAACCAGTGCCGCGCCAGCACCTCCGCCGTTGGCGGCCCCGGCAGCAGGTAGAGCTTGCCCCCCAGCGACGGATCGCAAGCCTCGGCAAACCCGTTGGCCGCCACCGCCTGGCGAAGCCCTGCCAGCCACTCCGCTGGCTGCTCACTGCCGCCGGCGAGCATCTCCAACAGGGTCTGGTCATCCACCGACAGCAGCAGCCCGTGGTCACACGGCGCATCGATCACCGCCAGCATTTCCTCCTTCAGGAACCCGAAATCCAGCACCATGCCGCGCTCTTCGCCGCTCTCGTGCAGGTCCGGGTTGCCGCAGGCCGCCTCCACCACATAGCGGTGGCCGTGCAGGTGCCGGCAGCGGGAGCCGTGGTCGGGAATGCGGTGGGCGGCGTCGATTTCCAGGCGACGGGTGACGGTAAAGCTGCTCACGCGGGCGCTCCGTGTCGGGCGTACTGGGGATAGGGTTAGCCGTTCAGTGTACCACCGCTGGCCCTGTCCGGGCTGGTCCCGGCGCGGGCAGTGGCACAACCCCAACCAAAAACCGGGGCGCCCCACGCTGGGGACGCCCCGGCTGGATCAGGCAACGCTGGCCGCAGCCGGCGTTTCAGCTGACCGACTGATTACAGCTGCTTTTTGCAGAAGTACCAGTCCACGTAGTCGTAGCCCTGATCCTTGCGGGCCTCGGCATCCTCGACCGTGGCCGGCGGGGGCACGATGACCTTGTCACCCGGCTGCCAGCCCTCGGGAGTGGCCACGCCGTGCTCCTGGGAGGTCTGCAGGCTCTTGACCAGGCGCAGCGCCTCGTCGATGGAGCGACCGTTGGTCATCGGGTAGTAAATCATCGCCCGCAGGATGCCCTCAGGGTCGATGAAGAAGGTGGCACGGACCGCGGAGGTGTCGCTGGCACCCGGCTGCACCATCCCGTACGCATTGGCGACCTTCATGTTCAGGTCGGCGATGATCGGGAAGTTGATGTCAACGCCGAAGTTCTCCTTGATGCTGCGCACCCAGGCGACGTGGGCATGGATACCGTCGATGGACAGCCCCACCAGCTCGGTGTTCAGGGCCTTGAAATCCTCGGACCGCTCGGCGAAGGCCATGAACTCGGTGGTGCACACCGGGGTAAAGTCGGCCGGATGGGAGAACAGCACGACCCACTTGCCACGGTAGTCGCTCAGCTTCTTCGGACCGTGGGTGGTCTGGGCCTCCCACTCCGGGGCCGGCTTGTTGAGCTGGGGCATGGCGAGTACGGGCTCTTGCTGCTCTTGAACTTCTTCAGTCATGTCGACCTCTTTACTATGCAAGTGAATTGCGTATCAACGGTTATGAATATACCGACTAGCCCACTCCGTGGCCAATAGAACGTCCCGAACGGGCCAATAGGCCATACTTCCATTTCATTATATGCTTATGCCAAACAAATCTATACGGCAAGCGGTACACTGATACGTCAGCCAAACAGACGATGCACCGATACCCATGACGCTTGATATCCTCGCGGTGGGCGACCTCCACCTGGGCCGCCGCCCCGCCGGACTCCCCGAATCCGTCACCCTGCACCACGACCCCGCCGAGCTCGGCCCCGCCGCAGCCTGGCAGCGCCTCGTCACCGCCGCGATAAAGCATGGCGTGGATGCCGTGCTCTTCGCCGGCGATGTGGTGGAGCGGGAGCAGGACTTCTTCGAGGCCTACGGGCTGCTCCATACCGGCGTCCGGCGCCTGGTGGATGCCGGCATCCGCGTCATCGGTGTCAGCGGCAATCACGACACCGCGGTGCTCCCCCGCCTGGCTGAGGAACTCCCCGGCTTCGAGCTGCTCGGCGCCAATGGGCGGTGGCAGACCACCCGGATCAGTGGCCGCAACGGCAGCGAGGTGGAGGTCCACGGCTGGTCCTTTACGGAGGCGCAGCGCGCTGTCAGCCCCTTGGCCGGGCATCAGTTCCCACCGGCACCCTGCCCGAGAATCGGGCTGCTCCACTGCGACCGGGACCAGAGCGACAGCCCCTACGCCCCGGTCAGCTCGGCGGAGCTGGCTGCCAGCGGGCTGGACGCCTGGCTGCTTGGCCACATCCATCAACCCGATGCGCTCTCTGCCCACAGCCCCTCGGGCTACCTCGGTTCCGTCAGCGCCCTGCGCCGCACCGAAACCGGGCCCCGTGGCCCCTGGCTCTACCAGTTCGACGGCGGTGGTGTTGCCAGCCTGCAGCAGTGGCCGCTGGCACCGATGCAATGGTACGAATTAAGCGTGGATCTGGGAGACCTTTCCGATGCGGCCGATGGTCGCGCCCGGCTGCTCACGCGGGTCCGTGAACTGCAGGAAGAGGCCCGGGCCCAGGCCTGGCAACCGCGCCTGGTGGGCGTGCGCGTGCGGCTCACCGGCCGCACGAACCTCGGCGGTGCGGTGCACGAGCACCTGAGCGGGGCGCTGCGCGACAACCCGCTACTGCCCGGCCCACCCGATGTCTTTATCGACCGCATCCGGCCGGAGACCCTGCCGGAGCTCGACCTGGCCCAGCTGGCCCGGGAGGCCAGCCCCGCCGGGCTACTGGCCGCACAACTGCTCACCCTTGAGGCCGGGCCGGCGGACGCCGACTGGCCCGGCCTGATCCGGGACGCCCGGGAAGCCCTCGCAGCCGAGGCCGAGCACAAGCACTGGCAAGACCTGGATGCCGTCCAACTGGACGACGACGCCGTGGCGGACTGGCTCTGGCAGGCCGGCACCGCCACCCTGGACGCCCTGCTCGCCCAGAAGGCCGCCGACGCATGAAGCTGACTGCGCTCCAAATCCAACAGCTGCCGGGCATCGAACCCGGCTTTCAACTCGACGACCTGGACCCCGAGGTCAATTTGCTGCTCGGCCCGAACGCCTCGGGCAAGAGCAGCGTGGTCCGCGCCCTGCGCCACCTCATGGAGGCGCGCAACGATGATCCGCCGGGGCTGATCCTGTCCGCGACCTTCAGCGACGACACACACCAGTGGCAGGTGGAGCGACTGGGGCGGGATCTCCACTGGCGCTGCGATGGAACGCCCTGCGCCCCGCCCCCCCTGCCGGGCGCGGACGGTCTGGGCTTCTACTGGATCGGGCTGGATCGCCTGCTTGAGTTGACCCGCGAGGACCGGGCGGTGGAGAGCGCCCTGCGCCGGGAGATGCAGGGCGGCTACGACCTGCAGGGCCTGCGCGACCATCCGCTGCTGACCCTGCCGCCGCGCCGCGGTCAGCAGGCGGCGCGCGAGGTGCTCCAGGGCGAGCAGGCACTCCGCCAGCTGGAGCGCGCCCACCAGGCGCTGGCCGCCGACGAGGCCAGGCTGCCCGCCATCCGCGAGGAACTGACCGCCGCCCGCGCCGCCCGCCAACGCCAGGAGGCCTGCGAGCTCGCCCTGCAGGCCTTGGAGGCCGCCCGCGCCCTGCAGGAGCAGGAGGAACGGCTGGCCGCCTACCCCGATCCGATGCCGGCCGGCCTCACCCGGGCGCGCGTGGACGAGCTGGAGCGCCAACTCGCCGAACAGGGTCGCGCCCTGCAGCGCGCCCGGGAGGACCGCGACCGCGCCGAGGCGGAATGGCAGGACACCGGCCTGGCGGAGGCCTTGCCGCCAACCGACGAGTTGCAGACGGCATCCAGCGAGGCCCAACGGCTGGCCCGCCTGGAGGAGCAGGTGGAGCAGCGTCGGGCCCGGTTGGAGGCCGCCCGCCAGGCCGCCGCCGAGGCGGCCCGCGCGCTGGGCCGCGACCCTGACGAGGACGCCAACCTGCCACCACTCTCCCCGGACCGGCTGGCCGGACTGGAGGAGCGGGCGCGGAAGGTGCACGCGGCTGACCAGCGGGTCCAGGCCCTGGAAGCCCGGCTGGATGCCCTCGGCGATGCCCCCGACAACGACCCACCCGCCCCACTGGAGCAGGGCGCCCATGAACTGCGCCGCTGGCTGCGCCAACCGAAGCCCCAACCCCTGCAGTGGCTCGGCCTCGGCCTCACCGCCCTGGGCGGCACCGGTACCACGGCCCTCGGACTCACGTTTGGCCACTGGCCGACCGTGGCCAGCAGCCTGGTCGTGCTGGCCGGCCTCGGCGCCAGTGGCGTGGTGCTGTGGCGCCAGCGGGACCGTCGTGACAGCCAGGCCCGCTACGCCGACCTCCCGCTGACGCCTCCGGAGGACTGGACGGAGACCGCCGTCCACCAGCGCCTGGAGGCGCTGGAACGGGCCCATCACCAGGCACGCAGCCGCGAGCAGCGGCGCCATGAGGCGGAGCAACTGCACGCCGAACTCCCCCGGGCCCGGGATGACCAGGCGGCTGCGCGCCAGGCCCTGGAAGCCGACGCCGCCCCCCTGGGCCTGGACGCCGCCCTCCCCCTGTCCCTGGAGCGCACCGCGCACCTCCTGGTCCGCCACCAGCAGGCACGGGAGGAGCTGGCGCGCGAACAGGCCGCGTTGACGCGCCAGACCCAGGACATGGAGGAGCTGCGCGATGCCGTTCAGGCCCGTCTGGCCCCCTGGGACGCCGCCCCTCGGCAGCTTACCGGCGAACCACTTACCAGCGAACAGCTGACCGCCGCCGTGGAGGCGCTGCGTGAACGCGCGCAGGCCGCGGAACGTGCCCGTCAAAGCGTGGACAACGCGGACCGACTGATCCAGGACCGGGCCCGGCAACAGCGCGATACCCAACAGGCCCTGGAGCAGCTCTACCGGGACGCCGGCCTTACGCCGGCACAGCGCCCCCTGCTGCTGGAACGCATCGACCAGCTGGAGGCCTGGCAGGCCTGTCGCCAGGCGCGGGATGAAGCCCGGAGCAACTACCGCCTGCGGCGACGCGACCTGGAGGACCGGGCCGGCGGCGACATCCTGGAATGGCTGGAGTCGGGTGACGAGCCGGCCCTGCGCCGCGCCGCCGACGACGCGGCCGAGCGTGCCGCGCGGGTGGAAGCCCTGCAGGAGGAACGCGCCGCCATCAACAGCCGCCTGGAGCAGGCGCGTCGGCGCCACGACCTGGAAGAGGCCCTGGCGCGGCGGGATGAGGCCCGGGAACGACTGACCGAGGAGCGGGACCACGCGCTGCGCGCCAGTGCCGGGCGCTTCCTGCTGGACCGGGTGGCGCGCCGCCATGAACAGGACCACCGACCCGAGGCCCTGGCCCGCGCAGACCAGCTCTTCGGCCGCTTCACCCACCAACGCTACGGGCTGCGGCTCGGCCCGTCGCAGGCGCTGCAGGCCGTCGACCACCGCAGCGACCGGCCCCACCCCCTGGACACCCTCTCCACCGGCACCCGCATGCAGCTGCTGATCGCCCTGCGGGTCGCCTGGCTGGAACAGCTGGAGCGTCAGACCCGGCCCTTGCCGCTGATCCTGGACGAGGCCTTGACCACCACCGACCCGGAGCGCTTCCAGGCGGTTGCCGGCAGCCTCGCGGCCCTGCTGGAGACCGGCCGCCAGGTCTTCTACCTCAGCGCCCAGCCGGAGGATGCACAGCGCTGGGAGGCCGCCCTGGGCCGGGTGCCCCACTGCGTGGACCTGGCCACCCTCCGTGCCAGCGGGCGGTCACTCTCCGAACAGCAGTTGCGGCTGCCAGCGCTGCCCCCCGTGCCGGATCCCGCCGGACACACCGCCGAGAGCTACGCCCAGGCGCTGCAGGTGCCGGGGGTCGACCCCTGGCAGCACGTCGGCGAGATCCACCTCTTCCACCTGCTGCGCGACCAGCTGGGTACGCTCCATCGGCTGTTACGGGACTTCCGGGTCCGGTACGCGGGGGAACTGGAGCAACTGTTGGCGGACCCGACCCTGCGCGAGCAGCTTCCGGAGTCCCTCCACCAGCAGCTGCACTGCCGGCTCCAACTGGCACGGCACTGGCTGCAGGCCTGGCGCCGGGGGCGCGGGCGGCCGGTCACCCGGGGCGTGCTGGAGGCCAGCGGGGCCGTCAGTGATACCTTCATCGGGCGCGTTGCGGAGATCAACGACGCCCACGGGGGGGACGCCCGTGCCCTGCTGGAGGCCCTGCAAAACGGCGAGGCATCCGGATTCAGAAAGGCGAAAATCGATGAACTGGAGGCCTACCTGCAGGCGGAGGGCCACCTGGACCCACAACCACGGCTGGACAGCGCAGAGCGCTACCGCGCCGCGCTGGCCAAGGTGGAGCTGCCACTGGAGGCGATCGGGCACGATGCCCGGGTCATCGACTGGCTGGAGGCGGCCCTGCTGGCCTGAGCCACCCGGTGCGGTTCACCCCCGGGGCAGGGTCACGCCGCGCTGGCCCTGGTACTTGCCGCCCCGGTCCTTGTAGGAGGTCTCGCACTCCTCGTCGGATTCCAGGAACAGCATCTGCGCCACGCCCTCGTTGGCGTAGATCTTCGCCGGCAGCGGCGTGGTGTTGGAGAACTCCAGGGTGACGTGCCCTTCCCACTCCGGCTCCAGCGGCGTGACGTTCACGATGATGCCGCAGCGGGCGTAGGTGGACTTACCCAGGCAGATGGTCAGCACGGTGCGGGGGATACGGAAGTACTCGACGGTGTGCGCCAGGGCGAAGGAGTTGGGGGGGATGATGCAGACATCCGACTCCACGTCGACGAAGCTGCGGCTGTCGAAGGCCTTGGGATCGACGATGGCCGTATTGATATTGGTGAAGATCTTGAAGTGCGACGAGCACCGCACGTCATAGCCGTAACTGGAGGTGCCATAGGAGATCACCTTCTGGTCATTCACCTCGCGCACCTGCCCGGGCTCGAACGGCTCGATCATGCCGGTCTGCTCGGCCATGCGGCGAATCCCCTTGTCTGACTTGATGCTCATGGGCCTCGAAGTACCGCTCCTTGGGGGTTACCGCCCGCCAGTTTACCGGGAATGGGCCGCGAATGCGCCCCCGGTGGGGACCACCAGGGCCACGGACAAGCGCAGCAGGATATCCACCCAGTCCATGGCGCACCTCCGGCGTGCGGGCCGCCCGTCAGGCGGCGCCGCTCACATCCAGCATCGCCGTGGCGATGGCGAAGTAGATGAGGATGCCGAAAATATCGGCGATGGAGGTGATCAGCGGCGCACTGGCAGTGGCCGGGTCCAGCTTGAAGCGGGCCAGGATGAAGGGCAGCAGCATGCCGACCATGCTCCCCATGAAGACCACGGCCACCATGGACAGAGCGACCACGTAGGCGATATCCATGCCACCGCGGTAGAACCCGAGGAAGGATACGGCCACCGCCAGGGTCACACCCAGCGCCACGGAGACCATGGCCTCCTTGCCCCACAGCCCGAGCCAATCCTTCGATCTGACGTCACCCGTCGCCAGACCACGCACCATCAACGTGGCGGACTGGGTGCCGGCGTTACCCGCGGTGTCCACCACCAGCGGCAGGAAGGTGACCAGCACGATGACGGCGGCCAGGGTGTCCTCGTAGGCGCCGATGATCTCGCCGCCGAACATGTTGATGAAGACCAGCAGCACCAGCCAGCCCACGCGACGCTGGTAGAGAGCCCAGAGGCTGGCGTCCCGCAGGCCCAGGTTGAGCACGCCCACACTACCCAGCTTGTGGAAGTCCTCGGTGGCCTCGGCCTCGGCCACGTCCATCACGTCGTCCAGGGTGACGATACCCAGCAGCACGCCCTCGGAGTCCACCACCGGCAGGGCCGAGAGGTCGTAGTGCTGCACCGTCTCAACCGCCTTCTCCCGATCCTCGAAGGCAGAGACGCTGATGTAGCGGTAGTCCATGACGGACTCCACTTCGCTGTCAGGCTCCGCCAGGATGAAGCGGCGGATGGACAGGGCGTCCAGCAACTTGCCCTCGCTGTCGGTGACGTGGATGACGTTCACCGTCTCGCCCCGCTCTTTCTGGGCGCGGATGTGGGCCAGCGCCTGCTCGATGGTCCAGTTCGGCCGCACCGAGATGTACTCGGGCGTCATGAGACGACCGACGGATTCATCCGGGTAACCCAGCAGCTGTTGCGCACGCCGGCGGTCCCCGGCAGGCAGCATTTCCAGCAGTCGCTGGGTGGCCGGGGCAGGCAACTCCTCCAGGAGTGCGGTCCGGTCGTCGGGCGTCAGATTGGCCAGCACCTCCCGGGTCTCCTCGTCGGTCATGTCCTCGAGGAGGGCATCCTGGTTGTCCGGCGAGAGGTAGGCGAAGACCTCGTTGGCCTGGTGCCGGGGCAGAAGCTTGAAAAGGAAGATGCGTTCTGCCTTTTCAAGCTCCAGCATGATTTCGGCGATGTCCTGCGCGGCCTCGTCGGCAACGGCTTCCCGGACCTCACTCCACCGGCGCTCGGCCAGTGCCTGCTGGATGCGGGGAACCAGCGTGTTTTCTTCTTCCATTGTTTACGCCTCCTGCAAATTGGGCGGGCCGCCCCGTCACTGTAGACGGGGCGGGTTAATGTGGTGTTAAGCCAAGGCGCCGAAGAACAGCGTGACCATGAGGGGCAGCCCCAGCAAGCCACCCGTGACGAGTCCCAGGCTGAGCATGCGCCGAAGCCCGCCCCCACGGCGACGGGCCCGCACCTCGTCAACGGTAACCGGGGGCAGGTCGCGACCATGCAGCGCACCGGCCAGGGCACCCCGCTCGTCCAGCACCGGCAGCACACCGACGCCAGCGCGGGCCATCAGGCCGCGAACCCCGCTCAGGGCCTGCTCCGGGGTCAGTGCCAGACCGATACCCAGCAGTTGCCGCTCCACCGGCGCCGCGGCCTCACGGCCGGCCAGGCTTCCCCGGGTGACGAAACCGAGGTAGCGGCCACGCTCATCCACCACGAACAGCACGTGGGCCTGGTGGCGGAGGAGTTTCTTCATGGCCCCCTCCACCGGCGTACCCCGGGTCACGGCCAGGGTATCGGGGCGCATGTACCGGCCCACTGCCCCGGTCGGCTGCTCCAGGGCACCGAGCAGGGCCTGGCGGCGCTCCGCCGGCAGAGCACGCAGAATGTCCTGCAACCGGTTGACCGGGGTCTCGTCCAGTGCCAGGACCAGCTCCGGCAATGGCACCGGGGTCAGCAGGCGGGCGGCAGCCTCTGCCGGCAGCGCGCTGAGCAGACGCTGCCGGCCGCCCACGCTCATTCCGCGAAAAATCTTCAGGGCACGGCGGTAGGGCAGGCGGTTGAACAGGACAGGGATATCGCTCCCGTCCAATGCGGAAAACAGACGCACCTGCTGGGTGATATCGAGATGCAGGCAGAGTTCAGCCGCGCGGCGGGTGCGGCCGAGATGCAGGTTATGGATGATGGCTTCGATCATGGCTCCGGCTCCATGGGTCAGGCATACGCGAGCGTTTTCGCCCGGTTGCCGGAGCCGGTGCATCAGCCTGGGAACGCGCCTCTTAGCGGGGACAAAGGCACCATGCCACCGGCGTCCGCCAACCGGACACCACGGCGGGCCGACGGCAGCGGGCCGTCGGCGCTGGTACTCGGTAGCGGAACGTCGTCGTCGGTGAGCATGGTCACCTCCCGGCATAAGGCCCTGGCGCGCGGTGTCGCGCGACCACACTGCCACTAAGCGCTGGGAGGGGTTGCCGACTGCTGGAGCTCGGCTGTGAAGACCCGCTGCGGCCTGATTACCGCGCGGGATTCTACGGGCGCCGTGCCCGGGGGGAATCAGGCGGGGTAATACAGGCTCGCCTCAGCGCCGCCATTGGCGTGGCCAGGGCTGGTTAAATTGAAAGTCGATCTAGGGACCGATGGGTTCATCAACGGCTGCGCGGCTTTGAGTTAACCGCACTACCTCTTGTGGCCTAAAACCGTTTCACAAAATAACCCCGTTTCCCGCTGCCTGTCAAACTGAGCAAGGCTGTCTTGACCACTCACATCGGGCCGGGTAGAAGGAGCGCTTCACCGCCCCACCCAAGAGGATTTCATCGCATGGCCTTGTGGATAGCCGCCCTGCTTGGGGTCATTCAGGGCATCTTCATGTTCCTCCCGGTCAGCTCCACCGCCCACATGGTGCTGACTGAACACTGGCTGATCGCGCGGGGGGAGACCCTGCCGCCGCCGGAGAGCCCGGAGATGATCCTGTTCGCGCTGGTGGTCCACGTGGGCACGCTGGTCTCCATTGCGGTGGTGTTCTGGCCCAGCCTCTGGCGCTTCAGCGGGAACGCCCTGGGAGGCGCCTGGGAATGGGCCGGCCGGGGTGGTCGCGGCGGGCTGCCCCTTTACTGGCGGCTCTTCTGGCTGGGCATGTTCTCGGTGCTGTGCACCGGGGTGCTGGGGCTGACGCTGAAGGCCACCTTCGAGCACGTCTTCGCCTCACCCATGATGATCGCCGGCACCCTGACCCTGACCGGCATCCTGCTCTGGTGGACCGACCGGCTGGCCCCGCGCCGGCGTGGGTTGAAGGGCATCAACCTGAAGGTGGCCGGTGTCATCGGCCTGGCCCAGGGCTTTGCCCTGATGCCCGGGCTCTCCCGCAGCGCAATGACCATCGTCTTCGCCCTGTTCACAGGGCTGAAGCGCCGCTGGGCGGCCGAGTACAGCTTCTTCCTCGCCATCCCCACCATCTGCGCGGCCACCCTGCTCCAGGCCATCGAGGTCTACCGCCTGGGGCTGCCCAACACCGTGGGCTTCTCGGCGCTGGCCGTGGGCTTCATGGTGGCCGCCATCGTCGGCATCATCTCCCTGAAACTGGTGATCTACTTCTTGTATCGGGCGCGCCTCAAGGTATTCTCGTTCTATGTCTGGGCGCTGGCGCTGGGCATAGCCACCGGGGTGATCGACCTGGCACCTGCTGCGGGCTGACGGCAACGCCGGCGCGCCCTCGCCCAACGGGCCACCGCCCCGCGATCACCGTTCCAACCCGCGATCACCGTTCCAACAAGGGATGCAGGAACAGCGACATGAACTTTTTCGAGCATCAGGACCGTGCACGCCGCACCACCCTCTGGCTGATCCTCTTGTTCGTACTGGGGGTGATCGCCATCGCCGTGGTGGTCAATGCCCTGGTGCTGTTCTTCCTGGGTGAACCACCCCCGGCCGGCGCCCCGCCGGCGCGGTGGGTCGAGGACAACCTGGAGCTGTTGATCACCTCCACGGTGCTGGTGGTGGCCGGCATCGGGCTGGCCAGCGCCTTCCGGGTGGCCAGCCTCTCCGGCGGCGGCAGCAAGGTGGCGGAGATGCTGGGCGGCACCCGCGTCACCCCTGACACCCGCGACCCCAAGCGGCGCCAGCTGCTCAACGTGGTGGAGGAGGTGGCGCTGGCCTCCGGCACGCCGGTGCCCGATGTCTACGTGCTGGAGGAGGAGAAGGCCATCAATGCCTTCGCCGCCGGCTACAGCCAGAGCGACGCCGCCGTGGCAGTGACCCGCGGTACGCTGGAGAAGCTGAACCGCGAGGAACTGCAGGGCGTGGTGGCCCACGAGTTCGCCCACATCGTCAACGGCGACATGCGCCTGAACATCCGCCTGATGGGGGTCGTGTTCGGGCTGCTGGTCCTCACCATCGTCGGCCGGTTCATGACCCGCGCCATCTTCGTGCGGGGCGGCAGCCGCGAGGGACAGCAGGCGGCCATGGGCATCGCGGCGCTGGGCTTGGCGTTGATCCTGGTGGGCGCACTCGGGGTGTTCTTCGGCCGGCTGATCAAGGCGGCGGTCTCACGCCAGCGCGAATTCCTGGCCGACGCCTCGGCGGTGCAGTACACCCGCAACCCGGACAGCATCGGCGGTGCGCTGAAAAAGATCGCCCTGCACAGCCGCGGCTCCAATCTGGAATCCCCGGAGACCGAGGAGGTCAGCCATATGCTGTTCGCCTCGGGCTTTGCCTCCATGAGCGGGCTGCTGGCCACCCCCCCGCCGCTGGAGGCGCGCATCCGCGCCATCGACCCCCAGTTCGACCCCGAGCGCGATCTGCACGCGCTGGCGCAACAGGAGAAACGCCGCCA
>SR_TP_S13solDRAFT_1000318_pt1 | contig 21582 bp, 24 predicted proteins | sample SodReaTP_S13sol_FD_11159 | JGI IMG/M metagenome (IMG submission 11159)
TACCCGCCGCAGGCCTCTACCCCGCGGTCACCCTGGCTCTCGCCCTGCTCGCCTTCGGATTGCCGACCCTGTTCATGGGGTCGGGGTTCCTTGCCGTCTACATCGCCGCGCTGATGCTCGGCAACCGGCGGCTTCCCTACCGGGCGGGCATCCTGCGTGTGCACGATGCGCTGGCATGGCTGGCCCAGATCTCGATGTTCCTGGTGCTCGGACTGCTTGCGGTTCCCCAGGCCCTGATGGTTTTCGGCTGGCGCGGCCTGGTGCTGGCACTCGCACTGTCACTCCTTGCCAGGCCGATCGTGGTGGCGCTGTGTCTGCTGCCGTTTCGCTACTCGGTGCGGGAGACCGCGTTCATATCCTGGGTCGGACTGCGCGGGGCCGTGCCGATCCTGCTCGCTACCTATCCGGTGCTGGCCGGTGTCGAGAACGCGATGGGATTGTTCCACTTGGTCTTCTTCGTCGTGGTGGTCAACGCCCTGATCCCTGGAGCCACGATTCGCTGGGCCGTGAACCTGATGGGCGTGGAACGCGGCGGCCTGGAGCGCCCTGCCCCGGTACTGGAGATCAATGCCATCGACACGCTTCCGGTGCAGATCATCTCGTTCCGACTGCATCCTGCCGCCCTGGTTACCGGCCAGCCGGCCGGTGTGCTGCCGCTGCCGGAGGGCGCCGACATTCTGCTGATCGTGCGCGGCAAACAGGCGCTTCCGGTCAATTCCGAGACCGTCCTCCAGCCCGACGACCATGTTCACCTGATGCTTCGTCCGGAAGACAAACGCTCGGTGGAGCTGATGTTCGGCCTGCGCGAGGACGACTGATTTGGCGCTGAGCGCTACTGCGCGCCAGACTGGCAGGAAATGCGGCGCCCGCGACCTACGTGCTCATCGCCTCGCGAAAGGGAATCGAACGACGTCGTCCAGCCTCAGGAGTCTTCCTTCAACCGGGTGCAGAATTGGTGGAGGATGGCTGCCGTAGCGCCCCAGATCATCCAGCGGTGGTGTGCCGACATGGTGTAGAGCTCGTGGCTGTAATCACCGCGCATGACAAGGTGCTGGCGGTAGCTTTCCGGATCGAGAGCGGTGGCGAGCGGCAAGGTGAAAATCTGTTCGACTTCTCGCGGGCAGGCCCGAAGCCTGGGCGAGCCCTCGATCGAGGCGACCACGGGCACGATGCGGTAACCGGTGATGGTATCGAAACGATCCAGCAAGCCGTGCACGCAAAGCTGCCCGGAGTCGATCCCGATCTCTTCGCTGGTCTCGCGCAGGGCGGTGCCGAGCGGAAAGGCATCGGACGGCTCCCGGCCGCCGCCGGGAAAGGCGACCTGGCCGGCGTGCAGCGACAGTTTGCGGCTGCGCACCGTCAGCACGATGGCCGGCTCGGGCTCGTGCACGATCGGCAGCAGGACGGCGGCCGGGCGTGGACGCCAGTTGCGTCGTTGCTGCCTGAACCCTCGCACCGGCAAGGCATCGTGGGGGGTGTCGGGTGAGTGGAGCCGCGCCGCCAGCCAGTCCGGCGACAGCGCGGCGTCAATCTTCATCGAACAGGCGCCGGGCGCGCTCCGGCAGCTCCCGGACAATGGCGCTACGCTGCGCGGCGGAATAGCCCAGCCAGCCCGCGATTTCCCGGGCCGACCGAAAACAGCCAACGCAGAGCTCGCCGGGACCCAGCGTACAGGTCCCGATGCATGGGGATTCGATGTGCGGAATCGGCGCCGCTGGCTCGCTCAAGACAGACCTACTGGCCGGGTGCCGGCGACTCGCCCTCGTAGCCTTCCGGAACACCGATCTGAACCAGCTTGAGATCGAACTTGAGCGCTTCGTTCGGACCGATGATGGGCGGATCGCCGCGCACGCCGAAGGCCAGTTCCGGCGGCAGGAAAACCTGCCATTCCGCGCCTTCGCGCATCAGCGGCAGCACTTCCTGCCAGCCCTCGATGACGGAGTTGACCTGGAAGACGGCCGGCACGCCGCGGCGGAAGGAGCTGTCGAACTCGCGACCGTTGATCTTCGATCCGCGATAGTGGACGGTGACCATATCCTCGAGTCCGGGACGACTCCCGTCGCCTTCCTCGATCACCCGGTACTGCACGCCGCTGGGCAGGGCGACAATGCCGCTCTTGCCGCGGTTCTCGGCCAGGAATTCCTCGGACTTGGACTGGTTCTCCTCGGCCAGCGCCTCGAATGCCTGCATCCGCTCCTGGCGCAACCGCTCTTGCAGCGACATCATGAGATCGCGCATCTCGGCGATCTCGAGCCGCGGCTCCTGCTGGCTGTAGGCGTCTCGCACGGCCTGGAACACGGCTTCGAGGTCGATCTCGATATCGTAGCTGTTGAGCTCCGCTCCGAACTCGTAGCCGATCGAGTAACCGAGTTTGCCGCGATCGCTTTCGAGATCCTGGGCCATCACGGGCACTGCCACAACCACGGCGAGTGCCGCGGCGACGAATTTCTTCTGCATGCTGCCTCCGTTATCGGGAAGTCGTTGTGTGCGGGAAATCACGAAAGGCCGCATTGTACCCGACCGATCCGGGACTCACCATGGTCAGATCCCTTCAGGGGTTCGGGCAGGCCGCCGCGCCGTTGCTTACGCTGCAATGGACAGCCGTCGCGCGCTGCGGTTCCTGGCTCACCCCCCCCGAAGCCGTGAGTTTTTGGCCATATTTACCAATTTGTCGGCAATTTTGGCGGATCTGCCGGCGCCTGCGCCGCCAAACACCTGATTCATAGAGGGTCTTTGCGCTGGCACGAAGTTTGCTTATCAGCGGGCAGGAATCAGACACCCGCACAGGAGCAACCGCAATGGGCATTTTTTCCCGCATGGGCGACATCATCAACGCCAACCTCAACGCGGCACTGGAAAAGGCCGAAGACCCCGAGAAGATGATTCGCCTGATGATTCAGGAGATGGAAGACACGCTGGTCGAAATTCGCTCGGCCACGGCCAAGTGCATTGCCGAGAAGAAGGAGCGAGCCCGCCTGCTCAAGCGACTCGAGCAGCAGCAGATCGAATGGGAACGCAAGGCGGAACTGGCGCTGGAGAAGGATCGCGAGGACCTGGCCCGCGCCGCACTGGCCGAGAAGACGGCGCTGTCGGACCGCATCGGCTACCTCAAGGAAGAGCTCGATGGCTACGAGGACCAGCTGACCAAGTACGACGAGGACATCGGCAAGCTTCAGGCCAAGCTGACCGATGCCCGTAATCGCCAGCGCGCCCTGGTCATGCGGCACCGCTCGGCCAACCACCACCTGAAGACGAAGAAGCACGTCTACAACGACAAGATCGACGAGATGCTCTATCGATTCGATGCCGCCGAGGAACGGATCGAGCGCATCGAGTCCGAAGCAGAGGCCCTGGACATGGGCCGCAAGGGCAAGACGCTGACCTCCGAATTCGACCAGCTCGAGCGCAACGAGCGCGTCGAGGAGGCGCTGGCAGAGCTCAAGTCTCGCCGCAACAAGGAGTAAGCAGCGATGAGTGACATCGTCTTCGTACCGCTGATCATCTTCATGGTGATCGTGGCGCCGATCTGGCTGATCCTGCACTACGCCACGCGCAATTCGGCCAACCGGCGCCTCAATACAAAGGACGAGGCCCTGCTCGAGGAACTGCACGAGAGCGCGCGCAGGATGGAAGAACGGATTCATACCCTCGAGCGCATTCTCGACGACGACAGCCCGAACTGGAGAAACCGGACATGAGCAGCTCAAACCACGCCTACGACCAGCCCAGCCGAAACCGTCTGTATCGCAACAAGGAGCGCAGCATTCTGGGCGGCGTCTGCGCCGGAATCGCCGACTGGACCGGCTTCAACCTGACCGCCTTGCGCGTCGTTGCCGTATTGCTGGCCATTCCATTCACCGCGGTGATGGTGGTCGGCTACATCGCGCTGTGGATCCTGGTTCCCAAACGGCCCATCAACCTGTATCGCGACGAGTGCGACGAAGCCTTCTGGCAGGAAGTACGTCGGGGACCGAAGGACGGCGTGAGCCGGCTCAACCACCGCTTTCGCGAGCTTGACCGGCGCCTGCAGCGCATGGAGGCATGGCTGACCTCCAGCGAGTACCGTATCGACCGCGAACTGCGCGACTGATCCGCGATGGTCGGGCTCGAGGGAACAGCCGCCATGCAACTACTCATCGCCCTGCTTGCACTGCTGCTGCTGATTCCGGCCGCCCTGGCCGGAATCGGCGACGGACTCCGGCAGGCCCTCTCCAACTTCGACTGCATAGCCACCGCCCTGCCCCATGCCAGCGCGATGCTGGCCGAGGTGGCGCCGCTTGCGCCGGCAATGGCCCTGCTGCTTGCGGGAGTGGCCACGCTGGCGGTCGCGGCCTGGCTGATTGTCCGCGTCGTCCAGGGCGTGTGACCCAATCGAACCCTTTAAACTATCCGGCTCCAACCGAACCAATCGGAAGCCGCAGACCCATGCCCTATGACAACCTCCTGACCGAAGACCGCGAAGCGGTGCGCACGATCACCGTCAACCGCCCCGACAAACTCAACGCACTCAATCGCCAGACCCTGCTGGAACTGCACCAGGCCATGAGCGACGCCGACAGCAACGAGGCAGTACGGGTGATCGTTCTGACCGGAGCCGGCGAGAAAGCCTTTGTCGCCGGAGCCGATATCGGGGAGATTCGCCAGCAATCCGCCGTGCAGGCGCGGGCTTTCTCCGCCCTGGGTCAGAACCTGATGCGCCTGATTCAGTGCCTCGACAAGCCGGTGATCGCTGCCATCAACGGTTTTGCCCTCGGCGGCGGCATGGAGCTGGCGCTGGCTTGCCACCTGCGTATAGCCTCGAACAACGCCCGGCTGGGGCTGCCGGAGATCAGGCTGGGCATCATGCCGGGCTTCGGCGGCACACAACGGCTGTTGCGCCTGGTCGGCACCACCCGGGCGCTGGAGATGACCCTGACCGGAGAACCCATCACGGCCGGACGCGCCGAAGCGCTCGGGATCGTCAACCGTGTGGTCGAGCCCGGTGAACTGGAGACGGCTGTGGCGGAACTGGCTGGTCAACTGGCCAAGGCCGCGCCGGAAGCCGTGCGCGGCATCCTGCAGGCAATCAATCAGGGTGCCGACGCCGACCTGCAGACCGGCCTGGCCCTGGAAACCGCCCGCTTCGCCCTTTGCTGTGCCACTGAGGACATGAAAGAAGGCACCGGCGCCTTCCTCGAAAAACGCGCGCCGCAGTTCAAAGGGCAATAAGATCTGCAAGAAGCCACCGCAGGACGGCTCTGATGGGCACCGTAGGTCGGGGCCATGTCCCCGACGGACGACACCTCAGACCAGAACAGGCGTAGCTCACGCGCGACCGGGCTCTCTACGTCGTCGGTCGGGGATGTAACCACGACCCGCGCGGGCCACGAGCGGGCAAAACAGCAGCCTTATTGCAGGTACCCCCGCTCGCCCGCGTAATCCTTTTCACCTGCGGTCACGCGCACATCGAGGCGGTTTTCCGGCGGCGGCAGCGGGCAGGTGGAATACTCGGTGAAGGTGCACGGCGGATTGTAGGCGCGATTGAAATCCAGCACCGTGCGGTTGTCGGCACCGGGCATGGGTGCGTACAGCATGCGACCGGCTCCGTAGGTTTCACGGCCCGTGGTGCGGTCGGCGAAGATGAAGAACAGCTCCTCGTCGTCCTCGGCCGCAATCGCCTCGAGACTGAACTCCTGGCCGCCCAGTTCGAACACGACGGTGCCGATATTCGGCTCCTGGATGATGTCTCCGAGCACGCTTCCGATCGGCAGTGTGGTACCTGGCGGATGGCGATCGAGGCGCGCCTCGACCCGCCAGGCCGGGTCGAACTCGAAGTAGTCCAGCCCGGCGAAGGCCGTTCTGGATTCGGCTCTCGGCCAGCGGGTTCGCACGGCCAGCCGGCCGTTTCGATCGATCATCTGGAAGCGCACGTCGCCGGCCTGAACCCAGACCGGATCGTCCCGACCCGGCTGAACCAGCAGGCCGGCCACGCCCCGCCTTCCGTCCACGCTGACCTCGACGGTAGCCGGCTCGAAGCGCGCCCGTGTCCCTTCGACGATCAGGTCACCCCATATCTCGGGGCCGGCCGGCATGACGATGTCGGACGCGGCGTCGGTACCGATCTGCCAGCGCCCGTCATCGACAAAATCCAGACCGACCAGGCTGAGCCAGCCGTAGGGCTCGGTCAGTCGCGCCAGTCTCCTGGCGCGCCAGTGCAAGGCTTCGGCCCGCCAGGCCGCCTCACGATCGGACAACTCGACCGTGTGGCCTGCTTCTTCTGCCGGTTCCGGCACGGGCCCGACGGCGCAGGCCGAGACAAGCGTCGCGAAAAGAACCGGGAGCGTGAAATGCTGCGTCTTCATGGCATCAGACCCGACCGTAGACATCCTCGAGGCGCTCGATATCGTCCTCTCCGAAGTAGCTGCCGGTCTGGACCTCGATGATATGGACGTCCTCCTTGCCGGGGTTCTCCAGGCGATGCAGGCTGCCGGCCGGAATCTCCACGGTCTGGTTGGCACCGTAGTCCCGCTCGTCGTCGCCCACGCGTACCCGGGCCTGCCCGGACACCACGGTCCAGTGTTCGCTCCGGTACTTGTGGCGCTGCAGGGACAGGATGCCGCCGGGCTTGACCACCAGGCGCTTGACCTTGCAGTCGGGCGCATCCTCGAGCACGGTGAAGCTGCCCCAGGGACGATGGACGGTGCGGTGGAAGACCGCCAGCTGGTGGTCCTTGCGGGTCAATTCGTCGACGACCGCCTTGACCTCCTGCGCACGATCCCTGCTGGCGACCAGTACGGCGTCGCCGGTATCGACAATCACCAGACCATCGACGCCGACGGCGGCAACCAGGCGCTGGTCGCCCTGAACGAAAGTATTGCGCGCATCGACCAGAACCGCCTCGCCCTGCACCCGGTTGCCCAGGGCGTCGGTTTCGTACAGGTCACTGATGGCCTGCCAGCTGCCGATATCGCTCCAGCCACAATCGACCGGCACCACGGCGCGACGGTCGGCCTTCTCCATCACCGCGAAGTCGATGGAGTCGGCGCGAACGCGTGCAAAGTGCTCGGCGTCGAGCTCGACCGGCGCGGCATCGACCTCCGACGCCGACCAGGCGGCCCGCACCTGCTCGAGAATGTCGCCCGCATGGCGTTCGAGTGCAGCCAGAATGGCGTCGACACGGAAACAGAACATGCCCGCATTCCAGAGATAGTCACCCGACTCGAAGTATCGACGGGCCGTTTCCTGGTCGGGCTTTTCGACGAAGGCCCGGATCTCGCGACCGTGTTCACCGATCTCCTGGCCGGACCGGATATAGCCATAACCGGTCTCGGCGTGGGTGGGGCTCACGCCCAGGCAGGTCAGCCAGCCATCGGCGGCGAGCGCCTCGGCGTGATGCACGGCACGGGTGAAGGCGTCCGGGTCGCGAATCAGGTGGTCGGCCGGCATGACCAGAAGGCAGGTCTCCGGACCGAATCGATGTTCGGCCCACAGCGCCGCTGCCGCGATGGCCGGCGCCGTGTTTCGACCCTCGGGTTCGAGCAGAAAGTGATGCTCGGCCTGGCTATCGACCGCCAGATACTCGTCGCGGGTCAGAAAGTAGTAGTCGCGTCCGGTGACGGTCAGGGTCACGGGGCGCTCCGCAATGGCCAGCGCGCGGCGAATGGTGCTCGCGGCCAGTGTCTGTCCGTCGGCCAGGCGCATGAAGGGCTTGGGGTGCGCCTTGCGCGACACCGGCCACAGCCGGGTGCCGGCGCCACCGGACATGATCACGGGTATCAGCATGGGGCCTTGCTCCATCGGTCCAGGCACTCGGCCAGGGCCTGCTCGCAATCGGGCAGAGGCTGGCCGGCAAATTGTTCATAACGCGACCCGTCGAGCACCGACCAGGCCGGACGCCGGGCCCTCTGGGGCCACTGTTCGCTCGTAATCGGCTCGACGTCGACAATGTGGGAGATGATGCCACGCTCCGCGCCGAGCTGCACGGCTCTTTCGGCCAGGGCATGCCAGGTCATGGCGCCCTGCCCGCTGACATGCAGCAGTTGGGGCCGCTCGATGCGGTCGCCAAGCCCGATCAGCCGGTGCGTGGCACGCGCCAGCGTCCCGGCCCAGGTCGGTGAACCGGTCTGGTCGGCCACCACCTTCAGGCTCTGCCCTTCGCCGGCGCGCGCGAGAATGGCAGAGACGAAATTGCCGGGCAGTGCGCTGTAGACCCAGGCGGTTCGCAGCACCAGGGCGCGGCAGGCGCTGCTCGCGATCGCCTGTTCGCCGGCCAGCTTGGTGCGGCCGTAGGCGGACTGCGGCGCCACCGGGTCGTCTTCGCGCCAGGCCCGGCCGGGCTCGCCGCTGAAGACATAGTCGGTCGAATAATGCACCAGCAGTGCCCCGCTGCGTCGACACCAGTCGGCCAGCGCGGCGGGCAGGTCGTGATTGAGCCGGAAAGCCTCGGTCTCATGATCTTCGGCATCGTCCACCGCCGTCCAGGCCGCGGCGTTGACAACGACCCCTGGCCGGACCCGATCGAGTAGCCGATCCAGTTGCCCGATTCGCGACAGGTCGATCCGGTGATCGGCGTCGTTGCGTGCACAGGTCACGACGCCATCGAGCTCGGCACGCAGGTGCCGGCCCAGCTGCCCGTTGGCGCCGAGCAGCAGCGTGGTCATGACGGCAGCTTGTCGGCCGTCCAGTCTGCCAGCCGGGGTGCGGAACGGTCCTTGTCCGAAAGGTCCGACGGGGCGAGCGGCCAATCCACACCGATGGCCGGGTCGTCCCAGGCGATCGAGGCATCGAACTCGCCACGGTACGGTCGCGTGCAGAGGTAGTTGAAGGTCGCCGTGTCGCTCAGCACCTGGAAGCCGTGCGCGAATCCTTCCGGAATCCACAGCTGATGATGGCTTTCGGCGTCCAGCTCGAGTCCGGTCCAGCGCCCGAAGTGGCTGGAACCCGGACGGATGTCGACGGCCACGTCGAACACTCGGCCCTGGCTGACCCAGACCAGCTTGCCCTGCGGCTCGGGCCACTGGAAGTGCAGCCCGCGCAGAACGCCGCGTGCCGAACGCGAACAGTTGGCCTGGACGAAGGCCGGCCCGATGCCGTGTTCGCGGTAGCGCTCCTCACGCCAGGTCTCGAGGAACCAGCCGCGCTCGTCGCCGAATACCTGCGGCTCGATGCGCTTGACACCCGGCAGTTCGGTGTCGCTCACCTTCATGATGGTTCGGCCGTTCTCGCGATCATGCGCAGGTAGTCACCGTAGCCGCTCCTGGCCAGCGGCTCGGCCAGCGCAAGCAGCTCGCCCACGCCGATCCAGCCCTGCCGGAAGGCAATCTCCTCGGGACAGGCCACCCGCAGACCCTGGCGGGATTCGAGGGTCTCGATATAGCTCGCCGCCTGCTGCAGCGAGGCATGCGTGCCGGTATCGAGCCAGGCGTAGCCGCGGCCCATGCGCTCAACGGTAAGGTCGCCGGCTTCGAGATAGCACCGGTTGAGATCGGTGATCTCCAGTTCGCCGCGTGCCGAGGGTTCGAGCCTGGCGGCGAAATCGCAGGCGCGATCGTCATAGAAGTACAGTCCGGTGACGGCATAGTTGGACTTCGGCCGCGCGGGCTTTTCCTCCAGCGACAGGACCCGGCCGGCAGCATCCATCTCGACCACGCCGTATCGCTCCGGGTCGCTGACCCAGTAGCCGAATACCGTGGCGCCGTGCACGCGTGCGTTGGCGCGCTGAAGCAACTCGCGCATGCCGCCGCCGTGAAAGATGTTGTCACCGAGAATCAGACACGACGGCTGGCCGTCAATGAACTCGCGGCCGATGATGAAAGCGTCGGCCAGACCACGCGGCTCGTCCTGGACCGCGTAGCTCAGCTCGATGCCCCACTGGCTGCCGTCGCCAAGCAGATTCTTGAACAGTGCCTGTTCGTGCGGCGTGGTGATGATCAGGATCTCGCGAATACCCGCCTGCATCATGGTCGACAGCGGGTAGTAGATCATCGGCTTGTCGTAGACCGGCAGCAATTGCTTGGAGATCACCTGCGTCAGCGGGTAGAGCCGCGTCCCGGAGCCGCCGGCGAGAATGATGCCCTTTCGGTTCGTTGATTCGTTCATTCGTTCGTTCACTCGTTGGTTCGCCGGTGGCGTCTCGACGCTACAGCCTCAACCGATCCTCGACACGCCCAGGCGCTCGGAACGGTAGCGGCCATCGCGGATGCGTTGCCACCAGGCGCGGTTTTCGAGATACCAGTCCACCGTCCTCGCCAGGCCTTCGGTGAAGTCGACCGACGGTTCCCAGCCGAGTTCGTCCCGGATTCTCGTCGCATCGATGGCGTAGCGGCGGTCGTGGCCGGGGCGGTCGGTAACGTACTCGATCAGCTCGCGCCGAGGGCGCTCGGCCGGAACACGCTCATCGAGCAGGTCGCAGAGCAGGTGCACGACATCGAGATTGGCCATCTCGGCATTGCCGCCGATGTTGTAGACGCGGCCGGGCTCGCCGGCTTCGAGCACGCGCTCGACGGCACGGCAATGGTCGGTGACGAACAGCCAGTCACGGCGCTGCTGACCGTCCCCGTACACCGGCAGATTCTCGCCCTCCAGGGCGTTGATCAGGATCAGCGGGATCAGCTTCTCGGGAAACTGGAACGGGCCGTAGTTGTTCGAGCAGTTGGTGATCGTCACAGGCAGGCCATAGGTGCGGTGCCAGGCGCGGGCCAGATGGTCTGCCGCTGCCTTGGAGGCCGCATACGGCGAATTGGGTGCGTAGCGATGCGTTTCGGTGAAGGCCGGATCTTCAGGTCCGAGCGTGCCGTAGACCTCGTCGGTGGACACGTGCACGAAACGGAATTGAGCTGCTCCGCCGCGCCAGTAATCCAGGGAGGCGTCCAGAAGCGTCTGCGTACCGGTGACGTTGGTGCGGATGAACGCACCCGGCTGGTCGATCGAACGGTCGACGTGGCTTTCGGCCGCGAAGTGCACGATTGCGTCAGGCTCGTGCTCGGCAAGCAGGCGCCCGACGAGCGGGCCGTCGCAGATGTCACCTTCGATCAGCGTGTGCCGATCGTCCGGCAGGCCGGCCAGCGACTCGCGATTGCCGGCGTAGGTCAGCGAGTCCAGATTGACCACCTTCGAGTCGGTCGTGCCGAGCAGATGGTGGACGAAGTTGGATCCGATGAATCCGGCACCGCCGGTGACGAGGATGGTTTTCATGGATTAGCCGTTGAGCTTGAGGTTCGAACCACCGAAGAAACCGAACGCACCGAAATGATCCGTCCACCCGCGTCCCGCACGCGCCGCTCGACGATCTGGCGCCGCAGCGCTTCAGAACCGAACAGAAGCATGACCCGTTGCTGTTCGCTGATCTTCGGTGTTTTCGGTGGTTTCCCGATGCACCGTCATGGTGACAGCGTCAGAACGGAATATCGTCTTCCAGGCCGCCGCCGTTGTCGCTGGGCGGACCGTCGTAGCTCTGCGACGGGCCATTGTCGTCGAACGGCGCGCTGCCGCCGCCGCGGCTGTCGAGCATCTGCATTTCGTTGGCGACGATCTCGGTCGTCCAGCGGTCCTGGCCATCCTGCCCCTGCCACTTGCGGGTCTGGATGCGGCCTTCGATATAGACCTTCGAGCCCTTGCGCAGGTATTCGCCGGCAATCTCGCCGAGCTTGCCGAACAGCACTACCCGGTGCCACTCGGTCCGCTCCTGCTGCTCGCCGGACTGGCGATCGCGCCAGCTTTCGGAGGTGGCAATCCGGATATTCGTGACGGCGTTGCCCCCGGCCGTGTGCCGGGTCTCGGGATCGGCACCCAGGTTGCCGATCAGAATCGCCTTGTTGATTCCACGGGCCATGACGCAGGCCTCTCCTTGGCAGTGTGTGAAGATGCGCAGAAGTCTAGCACAGGCATCGGGCTGTCCCGACCGGCAAATCGCCCGACACGGCGAAGGAAATCGCCCCGTATAATTGTCAGCCATGAATGATTCCTCAGCGCGCACGGTTCCGGCCGGGATCGACCGTATCCTCCAACTGACACGCGATGACCGACGAGCCGTCGACCGGCTGATCACCGAACGACTGGCCTCCGACGTCGTGCTGGTCAACCAGATCAGTCGGCACATCGTCGATGGCGGCGGCAAGCGCATGCGCCCCCTGGTTCACCTGCTGTGCGCGCGCGCCGCCGGATACACGGGCGAGGATCACATCAAGCTGGCGGCCATCATCGAGTTCATTCATACATCGACCCTGTTGCATGACGATGTCGTCGATGAATCGTCGCGCCGCCGCGGCCGGGAGACCGCCAACCGCCTGTGGGGCAACGCTGCGTCGGTGCTGGTCGGCGACTTTCTGTACTCGCGCAGCTTCCAGTTGATGGTCGAGCTCGACCGGATGCAGATCATGAACATCCTGGCCGATACCACCAATACCATTGCCGAAGGCGAAGTGCTGCAATTGATGCAGATGGGCAATCCGGACCTGGGCGTGGACGATTATTTCCAGGTCATTTCGGACAAGACGGCCTGCCTGTTCGCAGCCAGCGCCCGCCTGGGCGGCGTGCTGGGGGGACTGCCCCCGGCAGACTGCGATCGACTGGCCGAATTCGGGCTGCTGCTCGGCCAGGCCTTCCAGATTGTCGACGACGTACTCGACTATCGCGGCGATGGTAACGATCTGGGCAAGAATGCAGGAGATGACCTGGCCGAAGGGAAGGTGACCCTGCCCCTGATTCTCGCGCTGGAGCGCGCCAGTAGTCCGGAACAGCAGCTCATTCGCGACATCATCGAAGCGGGCGGCAGCAACCGCCTGTCGGAGGTGCGCGTCATCATGGATCGGACCGGCGCCCTCGACCTGGCGATGCGCGAGGCACAGCGGCTGTCGGAGCAGGCGCATCGGGCACTGTCGACCCTGCCCGAAAGCGCCGAACGCGCAGCGCTCGAATTCCTGGCGACGCACGCAGTCGAACGCGCCACCTGAGATTCGGCTCAGCCGGCCGGTATGCGACCGACCGCTGCCCGGAAACGCTCGCCCCGCTGCTCGAAGTCCCTGAAGCGCTGGAAGCTGGGCGCTCCGGGAGACAGCAGCACCACCATCCCCGGCTCGGCCAGCCGGAACGCCACTTCCACAGCCGCATCCAGATCGTCAGCCTGGACAATCCGCCCGGCCCGATCGCCAACACGGTTTCGAAACAGACCGGCAATTTCCCTGCCGTTGTCCGGCAGGGTCACGAGCCCCGTCAGGCCGTGCGCACGGACCCAGTCGAGTACCGGGGTCCAGTCGGCCGGACGCGGCTGCCCGCCGGCGATCAGAACGACCGGAGCCGGCCGGATGGCCTCGAGCGCGGCCAGCGTGGCATGCGGGCTGGTAGAGATCGAATCATTGACGAAGCGAACGCCGGATGTTGAAGCAACCGGTTCGAGCCGGTGAGGCAGGGGACAAAACGATGGCAGTGCAAGCGCCAGCTCGTCGACCTCGCAGCCCAGCAGCATGCCGGCCTGGAGAGCCAGCGCGGCATTGTCCAGGTTGTGCCGGCCGATCAGTGGCAGTTCGCTGCGGCGGCACAGGATGCGCCCATCAAGCACCAGATCGTCGTCCTGGCGATGAACGCAGGGCGACCGATTGGCGAGCACTCGTCCGGCCAGATGCCGGGTGCGCTCGACCAGCACGGGGTCGGTGGCGTTGACCAGCAGCGGGCCACCATGGAGCAGCTCGGCCAGCCTGAGCTTGGAAGAGAAGTACCGTTCCAGATTGCCGTGCCAATCGAGATGCTCCGGAAACAGGCGCGTGATCAGGCCGATGTCCAGCCGTCCCTCGAGGTCGGCCAGCTGATAGCTCGACAGCTCGATCACCGCGACATCGGCCGATGTCTCGAGATGATCGAGCAGCGACACGCCGATATTGCCCGCCAGCAGGACGCCGCGTCCGACACCACGGAGCAGATGGGCCAGCAGCGAGGCGGTGGTGCTCTTGCCCTTGGAGCCGGTCACGCCGACCACCGTCATGTCCTGGCCGCGGGCATCGAGCCAGATCGAGATCGGATTGATGACCGGTACACCGGCCCGGCGTGCGGCCACCAGCGCCGGATGATCGACCGGCACACCGGGCGAGCGGATCAGCGCGTCGAATCCCTGCAATCGCTCGTCAAACGGACCCTCCACCAGCGCCAGCCCGCCGGTCTCGGGCACGCCGCTTTCGACCAGCACCGTGATCCGTGCGTCGGCATTGCGCGACTGCAGCGCGCGCGCGGCGGCGCGGCCCTCTCGACCGAAGCCGAGCACGCCAACCTGCTGCCGGGCCAGCCGGTCAAGATTCGCCCGACAACTCATGCGGAATGTGATGCTGGCCGCCGGGACGGCATAGTTGGTCGATTTCGGGCACGTCCAGCCCGGCGAGAAGAGGCGCCAGTTCGCGCACCACCCGGGCGCGGTTCCAGCGTGCGTCAGCGGCCAGCGCCGCCAGCGCCGAACGTGCCTCGCCGGCTTCACCGACACATTCGAAGGGCTTGACGCCATCGAGGGCGAGGAGATCGCGAAACCCCGCAACCTGGCCGGCCTCGTCGAGCAGGTTGGCTCCGAAGATGGCGGACAGTCGATCCGGATGGAGAAACGGGGCCATGGCAAGGAACACGAAATGACACTTCGGGCAGCGGCCGCACCATCGCTCCGTGCGCGCCCCGTCGAGGTGAAAATTGCGATTGCACGACGAGAAGACGTCATGGTATTGCGTCAATGACGCGAATTCCCGGCAGATCGACAGCTCCCGATCCCGGCGCAGCAGCGAGAAGACCGACAGTGACGGCGTGACATAACGGGCCAGCCACTCGGCCAGCATCGCCTCGAAGGCCAGCGATTTCGAGAACTGGTGATTGACCGGCCGCCCCTGCTCGTCTTCCAGCGTGGCCTCGTCGGCCGATCGCTCGTTGGCGAACACGACCCGGTCATATCCGTTCACGAGTGACAGCACCGTCAGCACGGCGGCATTGATCGCCGTGATCGGAACATGGCCGTTCCAAGCGCCCTGCCGATTCAGTTCGGCGAGCTTCGGATCGACCCGTCGCTCGAGCACGAGGTGCCTGGTGCCGGCGGCCCGGGCAACTTCGCCGATCAGGGGCGCCTGACCGACCTGTACCGTGGTCAGTGGCAATTCGAGCGCACGCAGTCGTTCGAGCGCAACCAGCGAATCCTTGCCGCCGCCCATCGGCACCAGGTAACGGCGCTCGAGATCGCATTCGACCGCCGCCGCGGCCGCGGTGGATGCGGCCGAAGCTCGAAAATCGGGCCACTGCGCCGGATCGAGATGGTTGCGCCAGGCAAACTCCGCCAACCCTTCGCGATAGAGCCGATTGAGCCAGCCGGCCTGCCAGCAGTCCGGACGGCGCCGGGAAAACTCGATCCGGCGCGGGCAGGCCGCCTTCCAGTAGCTGATGCCGGCGGTCCAGTGGAGCAGGTCGAGCGCGGCGTCGAGGGCCGCGCCGCATGCCGGCGTCCGATGAGGCGGCGGCAGACGGAAACGCTCTTCGAGCGCGATTTCGTCAAGTTCGTAATGCAGTCGAATCGTGCCGGTCTGCGGCTCGTAGGAGCGATCGCCGAAGCGGAACCTGTCACTGTCCTCGCGCCGCCATCGACCGAAACCCCGCTCCGCTTCAGCTGGCGGCATCGGCAGGCTCGTTCTCGCCGGAGGGGTCCGGATTCATGCGCGGCCAGGCCCGCAGCACCGCGTTGACCAGGGTCGCCAGGGGAATGGCGAAGAAGATGCCCCAGAACCCCCAGATCCCGCCGAAAACCAGCACTGCGGTAATGATCGCGACCGGGTGCAGGCTGACCACCTCGGAAAACAGGATGGGCACCAGCACATTGCCGTCGAGCGCCTGGATCACGGCATAGGCGATCAGCACGTACCAGAAGGTGGCGCCGGGCCCGAAGGCCACCAGCGCGACCAGGGCCACCGGCAGGGTAACCACCGCAGCGCCGATGTAGGGAATGATGACCGAAAGACCCACCAGCATCGACAGCAGCATGACGAACGGCATGTTGAAGAACGCGAACACCGCGTAGGTCACGACCCAGACGATCAGGATCTCGAGCACCTTGCCGCGAACGTAATTGCCGATCTGCGCGTCGACTTCCTGCCATACGCTGGTCACGAGGGCGCGATCGCGCGGCAGGTACTGGGCGGCCCAGGCGATCAAGCGATCCTTGTCCTTCAGGAAGAAGAACACCAGCACCGGTATCAGCACCAGGAAAATCAGCAGGTTGACGGCACTCATCACGCCCGAGAACGAGACCAGCGTCGCGCCGTAGTTGACCAGCTCCGTTCCCAGGTTGTCGAGCAGGCGCGAGAGCTGGTCCTGCGAAATGAGCGCCAGTTCCCGTTCGACTTCCTCGCCCACCAGCTCCGGACCGTCGCCCGGCAACTCCGGCCGAGCATCCCCGTTGCCGGGGGCGACCAGCTGAGGATAGCGTTCGGGCAGGGTCGCGACCCAGTCCTGTGCCAGCGCCACGTAGCCCGGGAGATCGCGGACGATCGCGGCCAACTGGCGGGTCAGCATCGGCACCAGGCCGAACAGGAGGTAGACCAGCGCAGCCATGAACCCCGTGAACACGCCGATGACGCTCAACAGGCGGGGTACGCCGAGGCGTTCGATTCGTTGCACACCTCCTTCCAGCAGATACGCCAGAACCAGGCTCGCCAGCACCGGCGCCAGCATCCGCCCGAACAGCACGATGGCGAGAACACCGAGCCCGAGCGACAGGATCAGGATGACCACCTGCGGATCGGAGAGGTGCCGCTGAAACCATTCGTTGACGCGCGCGATCATGCCTGGATTATACGGGCGCGAACGCATTCAGGGGCGAAGCCCTGCCCGGTGGGCCTTCCCCGCAAGAAGGCCACCGGGCATCGTGCCAGTTCAGGAGTGTTGTTGCAGCGGGGAGAGAATCATAGCGGGCGCCGGGCGGTCAGAAGGCGAAGCTCAGCATGGCCTGGACTTCCAGCCCCTGGTCGAGCTTGTCCGACACCACGCCGAGTACATTGCCGCCGAAAGCGAACTCGGGCGGCGCATAGGCCGCATTCAGATGCAGGCGACTGCGCTCGCCCACACCTTTCGAAAAACCGGCCAGAAAGGCATTGCTGGCCAGCTCCGAGTCGAGCGCCGCGGCCAGGGTCGGGGCAGTCGGTCGCGGCTGCGTGCGCGTGCGGTAGTCGACGAAAAACTCGAAATCATCACGCGCCTGCCAGCGCCAGCCCAGGCTGTAGACGGTCAGATCGTCCCAGGCGAACTGCGGACTGTTGCGATCGCCCAGCAGCGCCGTGAATCGCGCCGGCAAGGCCCGGCTCGGGAAGGCTCCGACGTCACTGTAGAAAATCTGCGACACACCGAGGTTCAGCCAGGAACGGTTGGTGGCGTGAAATTCCAGGCCGACCTGGAGCCGCGGAGGAATGTCCAGCTCGGCACTCGTGCCGTGGACGCCGCGCACGCTGGCAAACTCATCCATGTCGATGCGCGACTGGAACGCGGCCTCCATCCGAACGCCCGTGGTCAGCTCGCTGCTGAAGGCGAAGCGAACGCCGGTCCCGTGCGAGACTTCACTGCGAACCGTATCGAACCCGGAACTGTAGCCGTTCGTGTCGAGGGCGCGCTCCGACGGGCGGATGTTCATTCCGGCCGCGCCGTAGCGCTGGCTGGCCAGCACCGCGCTGACCGTCACCGCACTGCTGCCGGTGACCTGGCGGGTCAGACCCGGCATGACCAGGGACTGCTCGAACCGCCGTGTTTCCCGCAGCGAGTCGGCCAGCGAGTCGGGCAGCAGCAGACTCGAACGCGTCTGCAGCAACGACACGGTGACCGCGGGACGCTGCTGGCCGTAACGGACCAGGGCATGCGCGAACTCCGGCAGGATGATGGTCTCGTCGAGCTGCAGCCAGGTCACGCGCGGCAGATCGCGCGGCGCGAGTCGTTCGAGATCGGGGGTCAGTTCGTGCAGCAGGTACTGTTCCCAGGGGCCGAGTTCGAAACCGGCCAGGTACCATGCCAGCCCCGCATGGGACGTGAACTGCGGCGACCCGCCCGCGCGCGGCATGGACCACGCCGGCGCCGCGGCCACCAGCGCGACCGAAATCACCAGAATTGCTGCAAGCCGTTGCTTCACGACGCGAGTCAGTAGAGAAGTTCAGGCCAAGTTTACCCGTTCCTTTGGCAAAAATACAACGCTGGCAGCGGACAAATGCAGTAGCCCTTGTCGAGGCCCTGCTATGATTGCGCTTCGCCGGCACCGAATGTGTTGTATATGAGCAACAGGACACCCCCCGAAGATGCTCGACAGGCGCGTCCGAGCGCGCTGACCATCGCCGGATCGGATTCCTGCGGGGGCGCCGGCATCCAGGCCGACCTGAAGACATTCAGTGCCTGGCAGGTCGAAGGTGCCAGCGTGCTGACAGCCGTCACCGCCCAGAACACCTCCGGCGTGACCCGCGTGGAGGCCCTGTCCGCCGGGATGGTGGCGGCCCAGCTCGAGGCCGTTCTGGCCGATCTGCCGGTAACCGCTGCCAAGACCGGGATGCTGGCCAATGCCAGCCTGATCGACACCATCGCAGGCTTGCTGGCCTCGCGCTCCGGGCTGGCCCTGGTCGTCGATCCGGTCATGGTCGCCACCAGCGGCGCACGCCTGCTCGACGGCGAGGCCGAGACGGTCCTGATCGAGCGCCTGTTGCCGCTGGCCGCGCTGGTCACTCCCAATCTGCCGGAAGCCGCCGTCCTGACCGGGCTGCCGGCCGACGCCGAACCGGAAAGGCTCGCTGACGCCCTGCTGAACAAGGGCTGCCGTGCCGTGTTGCTCAAGGGCGGGCACGCCGGGGGAGCGGGTGTGGAGGACTGGCTGGTCACGCCGAACCATCGCCTGAAACTGCAGCATGCCCGCGTCAACCGCCGGGTTCACGGCACCGGCTGCAGCCTGTCGGCCGCGATCACCGCCGGTCTGGCGTCGGGACAATCGATGTCCGCGGCGGTACCGGCCGCGGTCGACTGGCTGCAGCGCCTGATTGCGGGTAGCTGGCTGCCAAAGGCCGGCGACCTGGCGATGCTGCCTTTCTCCGACCGCAGCCTCGACCCCTGAAATCGCCGGGGCGCCCGAGCCTGCGCCGAAATCAGCCGAGTCGCTCGCAGATGGCGTCGGTGAAGCTTTCCGTAGTGCCGCTGCCGCCCAGGTCGGGAGTGGTCCGGTCGGCCGCCTCGATCACGGCCGCGATTGCCTTGCGGACGCGCGTGGCAAGCTCGTTGTCGCCCAGATGCTCGAGCATCTGGGCCGCACCCAGCATCAGGGCGCAGGGGTTGGCGATGCCCTGACCGGCGATGTCCGGAGCCGAACCGTGGACCGCTTCGAACATCGCGACCCGCTCACCGATGTTGGCACCCGGTGCCAGTCCCAGACCGCCGACGAGGCCTGCGCACAGGTCGGAAATGATGTCGCCGAACAGGTTGGTGGTCACGATCACGTCGAACTGTTCCGGCCTCATCACCAGTTGCATGCAGGCATTGTCGACGATCAGGTCGTTGCTCTCGATGTCGGGATACGCCTCGGCCACCTCGTGCGCCACGCGCAGGAACATGCCCGTCACATCCTTGAGAATATTGGCCTTGTGCACAACGGTGACCTTCTTCCGCCCGGCGCGCCGGGCCAGCTCGAAGGCAAAGCGCACGACCCGTTCGCAGCCCTTGCGCGTGACCACCATCTTCGACTCGGCCCGGCTGTCGTCGGGCGCGGTCCAGGCACCTTCGCCCAGATAGGCTCCCTCGGTATTCTCGCGCACCGTGATCAGGTCGATGTTCTCGTAGCGCGACTTCGTTCCCTTGAAACTGATTGCCGGGCGAACATTCGCGTACAGATCGAACCGCTTCCGCAAGGCGACATTGAGCGACTTGAAACCGCCACCGACGGGCGTGGTCAGCGGCGCCTTGAGCACCACGCGATTGGCTTCGATGGAATCGAGCGTGGCCTTGGGCAGCAACTCGCCGGTTTCCTCCTGGGCCGCCAGCCCAGCCAGCTCGAAATCGTACTCGAGGCCCGCACCGAGCGTGTCGAGAAGGCGTAGGGTGGCATCCATGATTTCGGGACCGATGCCGTCGCCCCGGATGACGGTGATTCGCTGCGTCACGCTGCTGTTCCTTGTGTGTTCTGACAAACCGCTCACTGACCCGGCGGCATGCACATTCCTGTCGGGCCAATCGAAGCAAGCCGCCTATTATAGGTGCTGTGACGGCCTCACTTCACGCCGGGTGCATGCTGTTGGCGGTTCACCGACCCAGCATGCGATCGAGCGCGCCTTCCTGCTCGAGCGCATCGAGGTCGTCGAAACCGCCGACATGCTCATCGCCGATAAAGATCTGCGGCACCGTGCGACGCCCGCTGCGCTCGATCATCTCGTCGCGCCGCCCCGGCTCGGCAGCGATGTCGATTTCGATAAACTCCACCCCCTTGCTCCTGAACATCCGCGAGGCTGCCGTGCAGAAGGGGCAGGTGGGTTTGACGTACATGACGACTTTTCTGGTCACTGACTCGCTCTCCCTGGTCGAGAATCGGTTTAAGGTTTTCGGTTTTCGGTTTGAGGGTTGTGGTGGTCGCCGCAGACCGTGACCTGCAAGGCGAAAAGCGTTCTTTCATATGCACCACTCCGGCTTTGGCAGGCCGCCATACTTGCAGGCCAGTCGCACCGGGCCGTCGGGAAACAGCCGGTAGAGATCACGGCTGCCGCGACTCTCCGGATGGCTTTTTCGGTGCTCGGCGACAACCACGCGCATCAGCGGCGGTGTCGCGTATCGCGCATGATGGTCGCGCACGAACTCGATCAGCCACCAGTGATCGTCGCCCAGTCGGATACCGTCGCGATCGGCCAGCGCCTCGCCCACTTCGCGAAACCACTGACCCGGCTCGACCAGAAAGCCCTCCTCGTCGAGCGCGATGGGCTTGCCGTCGACGTAGAGTTTCGAAGCCGCTTTGCTCATAGCGTCAGTACCCCGACAGAACGGTTGCACAGCTGCTGGAATTCCTCGGGGCCGATTTCGGTCACACCGCCCGGCAGCAGGCCCGGCCGGTTGTCGGCGCATACGAAGACTTCGGCCAGGCCGAAGTCGATCAGCTGGCGCCAGGACCGGAACCGTTCGACCTCCAGATGCGCGACGCCGGGGCCGCGAAACACCACTGCCAGATCGATGTTCAGCGCCGCAGCGGCCAGAACCAGTTCAAGCATTTCACGGCTGCCCGGCTCGGCCGGAGTTGCGGCAACCACGATGACCCAGCGGCTAGCGTTCATCGGCTTGTCCGAAACAGGCCACCTGCCCGGCCTCCAGCGCATGGTTCCAGAATCGCGGCAAGGAAGACAGCTCGAACGGCTCGGGCAGTGCAGATTGATGGCGGCGCTGCCAGGACCCACTGCAGACGGCCAGGCTGGCGCCGTGCCATCCGGCCAGGCGGCGCCATTCGGCCGTCGGCTCGCCGTCAGCCGCGTGCTCGACCCCGTCACCGTGGAAAAAGACCAGCAGACGGCCCGGCTCGATTGCCGCCCATTCCTCGGCTCGCCGCAGCGCCGAGCGACTGCCGCCGCTACCGGGCCGGGCACGGACCAGCAGGATTCGGTG
>SR_TP_S13solDRAFT_1000319_pt1 | contig 21433 bp, 22 predicted proteins | sample SodReaTP_S13sol_FD_11159 | JGI IMG/M metagenome (IMG submission 11159)
CGGGCGCACGGATGTTCGCTAGGCGCGGCAGGGCCTGCGCGCGCAGCGCCCCACCCACCCGCCCCCGGGCCTGCGCGGGGACGCGCAGCCCCTTGGCACTGCGCGCGCAGGCCCTATCTGGCCGTGTCGGCATCATGCATTGAAGGAAGAAACCGGATGAGCCTGAACCCTTGCGACGCAAATTTTATGGACCGGCTTGCTGCCGAGCTGCCCGATGGCACGTTGCGCCCTGCCGAGCCGCGTTTTCTGGAAGAACCGCGCGGGCGTTGGCAAGGGCAGGCAGGGGCCGTTGCCTGCCCGCGCACCACCGCCGAGGTCGCGACAATTCTGCATGCGGCCCATGACGCACGGGTGGCGGTCGTGCCATATGGTGGCGGCACCGGTCTGGTGGGCGGGCAGGTTGCCGCAGGGGGGCTTGTTCCGCTGGTCCTGTCACTGGAACGGATGACTGCGATCCGGTCAGTGCATCGCGCTGAAAATGTCCTGATCGCTGAAGCGGGGGCCATTCTGGCCGATGTTCAGAAGGCCGCCGAGGATGCGGGGCGCCTGTTTCCGTTGTCATTGGCGTCTGAGGGGTCGGCACGGATTGGCGGGTTGCTGGCCACCAATGCGGGCGGCGTGAATGTGCTGCGCTATGGCAATGCGCGGGATCTGGTTTTGGGGCTGGAAGTGGTCATGCCTGATGGCCGTATCTGGAACGGGCTGAAACGCCTGCGCAAGGACAATACAGGATATGATTTGCGCAACCTGATGGTCGGGTCGGAAGGAACATTGGGGGTCATCACCGCCGCCAGTCTGCGCCTGTTTGCCCGCCCTGCGCGACAAGGGGCCGCGCTGATGGTGGTGGATAGTCCTGATGCCGCGCTGTCGCTGCTGGCCCTTGCACAGGCACGGGTGTCAGATGGAATTTCTGCGTTTGAGTTGATCGGCCGTATGGGGCTGGATTTTCTGGCCGCCACCATGCCGCAGGTGCGCCAGCCCTTCGACAACAAGCCAGAGTGGATGGTGTTGGTTGATCTGGGCCTGCCGCAAGGGCTTGATCCGTCCGACGCGCTGGAAGGGCTGTTTGCCGAGGCCCTTGAGGCGGGTCTGGTCAGTGACGGCGTTATTGCGCAGAACATGGGCCAGCGCGCCGAATTCTGGAGCTTGCGCGAATCCATTCCCGAAGCCAACCGCCATATTGGTGCTGTCTCCAGCCATGACATATCCTTGCCCCTGTCCGCCGTGCCTGAGTTCATAGGGCGCGCGGGGCCTGCACTGGCGGAAATCGGCGACTTCAGGGTGAATTGCTTTGGCCATCTGGGGGACGGGAACCTGCATTACAATGTCTTTCCCGTCGCGGGCCGCAGTCGCGCAGACCACGAACACCAGCGCGACAGCATCAAGGCCTGTGTGCATGATCTGGTGCATGCGATGGGTGGGTCGGTCAGTGCCGAACACGGAATCGGGCGGCTGAAAACGGCTGATCTGGAAAAATACGGCGATCCGGTCAAACTGGCGGCCATGCGCGCCATCAAGCAGGCACTTGACCCGCGCGGTATTATGAACCCCGGTGCGGTGTTAGCCGATCCCGAAATGCAGGCCGAATAGGACCGCAGCCCCCCCGAAGATTGTCAGAACCGCGCTTTTGGTCAGGAAGCTGATGGCAATCGTAGCAACCGCGGCGCTGATGCGCACAGGGTCCAGCGCGCCACCCGCCGCCTGCGGAAACAGGATCAGCGGTGTGATCATGCCGGGCATGATGGCAACCGCCGTATAGCGCAAATGCCGCAGCACCCATTCTGGCAATTCACGATTGCCAATAATGCCCAGAAACGACAGGCGCAGCAGAAACGACCCCAGCCCAAGGCCGATGATAACGGTCCATATCTGCGCTGTGCCGAAGGTCATACCTGCCCCTGTCTGGCGCGTGTCATGCGCCGCTCCGTCTCGGCGCCGGCCATCATGGCCAGCACGGCCGCGACCAGAAGCCCAAGGTTGAAGGGCATGAAGCTGAAAACCAGCACACCGATAATCGACACCAGTGCGGCGATCACATGGGCCAGTGTGCGCAACATGGGCACGATCAGCGCCAGAAAGGTAATCGGCACCACAAAGTCGATGGGCAAACCGGACGGCACTGCCGTGCCCAACGCCGCGCCTGCCCATGTTGCCATATACCACACCGGACAAATGGGCGTGACGACGCCCATATAATAGGCAAATTTCTGGCTATGGGACATGTCGGGGTTTTGTTCGTATTTCAGCACGGACGCCGCATAGGATTGATCGACCATGAAATAGGCAACGATACTGCGCCGCCACCAACTCATTGCGCCCAAATGCGGCGCAAGCGATGCTGAATACATCGCCATGCGCAAATTCACCGCCAGCGAGGCCGCCAGCACAATCAGGACAGGCGCGTTGTCCAGCATCATCTGGAGGGCGACGAATTGCGCCGCACCCGCAATAACCAGAACCGAGAAGCCCATGGTTTCCAGAATGTTCAGGCCGGATTCTGTCGCAACAATCCCGAAAACCGCGCCAAAGGGCAGAATAAGCAGGATGAAAGGCGTTCCATCCTTGAAACCCTGCCAGTAGTCACGCGAATTGGTCATGGCGGCGCTGGTATCCTGTCAGTTCCGGGCATTACAATCTGGCAAAACGGACTGCCCGAAAGCTGAGTATTTTTGGCAAGATGAAACCGGAATTTAGTTCATGTGTTCAATTTTCTTATCCGCAGGCGCAAGGGGTTTCAAGCCGTCCTAGCGCGAAAACACACCGCTGACCCGCCCCAAAAGCATGAAGGCCCGTGCCGAGCGTGTGTCTGCCATTGCCGCGATTTGCGCGTCATCGGCCTGTTTTTCAAAATCCGCAAAAACCTTGTCGAATTCGCGCAGAAACAAATGGGCGGCTTGTCTGAAATCAGCATCATTGCGCATCCGTCCGGATGTCAGCGCAAGGCAGGACCGGTCCCGAATGCCGCCAAGTGGCGCAATCAGCGCGCCGCGCGCCCCGTTGGCAAAGGCACGCCAGAATTCAGGTCGCGCGCGGTCGGGGCGCAAATCATCCATATAGATGCCGTCCTGTGCCAGACGCGTCAGGACATCTTGTGCACAGCGGATCAGGGGCGCGCAGCGGGTGTCGTTCAGCGCCCTGCGTAACGCGTCAAAGCCTTCAGTGTCGTTCTCGTCCTCGGGGAAGTGCAAGGCGCGGATCAACTCGGCCGGTGTCGGCCCTTCTGGTGCGGACTGGCCGATATCGCCCAGTGCAAGGGCCGGTTGTGCGTCATCCGCAAGGGGTGTGCCTTGCGGGGGTGTCCGGTCGCGCGCGCGGTGCGAAAAGAACAGTGTCAGGCGGGTATCGGTCTGTTCCTGGGCACTGCTGAGCGCGTCGATACGACTTTGGGCGACGGGGGACAGGGACGGGACTTCGTGCTTGCGTTCGGACAGAACGCGGCGCAAGTCATCGCTGCTGCGTTGAAGCTGCAATGTTTCGCGCCGCAAATCGGCTGCAATCGCAGCAAGATACAGGCAGCCCGACACCAGCAGGGCGGGCATGAACACAGCCGCCGCGATCAGGGAGATGGTCGTGCCGTCCATGCTGCCAAAATCTGCAAGCAACATGAAACCCGCAGCCGCCACCGCCCAGATAACCGCCCCCGCAGCCAGTATTGCCCTCGACCTTTGCGGGCCTTGCGCGCTGCTGGGTGCGGGGGGGCTGCCTGTGGGAACGGGTGCGCGGGCCATTGGCCTAGCCGAACTTTATTTCCAGAATTTCATAGCTTTTCGTGCCGCCGGGGGTGCGCACATCAACGCTGTCGCCTTCGTCCTTGCCGATCAAGGCGCGTGCAAGGGGGGATTTGATGTTCAACAGACCCTTTTCCAGATCGGCCTCTGGCTCTCCGACAATCTGGTAGCTGCGCTCTTCTTCCGTGTCTTCGTCCAGCAATTTGACATGAGCGCCGAATTTGATGGACCCCGACAATTTGGACGTGTCGATGACATCGGCGCGCGACAGGATCGCTTCCAGTTCCTTGATGCGCCCCTCAATGAAGCTCTGTTTTTCGCGGGCGGCGTGGTATTCGGCGTTTTCCGACAGGTCACCATGTTCGCGGGCCTCTGCAATAGCCCGGATAATCGCCGGGCGATCCTGCGATTTTAATTGGCGCAACTCAGCGTCCAGCATCTTTTGACCGGCGCGGGTGAGGGGCAGTTTTTCCATGTCACGTCACCATATAATGTAAAAGACCGCCCGCGGCGAAGGCCGGGGCCGTCCAGATAAGTCACGCCATCAGAACGCAGGCTTGGACAGATTGCAAGCACAATGACAGCGCGCCGCAGCTTCGGTCGCGCGAACACGCCGTTTCCCGCAATTTGGACGCTGCGTTTGCATTGACCCCATGGGCGCACCTGCGCTAGGTCAACTGCGACAGATTATGTCCCACATGCCAAGCCATGCGCAATAACAGGAGCCACCATGACCGGGATGACACGCGAAACCATGGAATATGATGTCGTGATCGTGGGGGCGGGGCCTGCGGGCCTGTCTGCGGCGATCCGGCTGAAACAGCTTGATGCGGACCTGAATGTCGTGGTGCTTGAAAAAGGGTCCGAAGTCGGTGCGCATATCCTGTCGGGCGCGGTGCTGGACCCCTGCGGGCTTGATGCGCTGATCCCCGACTGGAAGGAGCGCGGCGCCCCTGTCACGGTGCCTGTGCGCAAGGACAATTTCTATATGCTGGGCGAAGCGGGGCAAATTCGCGTGCCCAACTGGCCCATGCCGCCCTTGATGAACAACCATGGCAATTACATCGTGTCCATGGCCAATGTCTGCCGCTGGATGGCCGAACAGGCCGAGGAACTGGGCGTCGAGATATTCCCCGGCATGGCCTGTTCGGAACTGGTTTATGACGGCGCGCGCGTCAAGGGCGTGGTCGCAGGCGAATTTGGCAAGAACCCCGATGGCACGCCCGGCGACGGGTATGAGCCGGGCATGGAACTGCATGGCAAATATGTGTTCCTGTCCGAAGGGGTGCGTGGGTCGCTGTCCAAGGAAGTGATGGCCAAATACGAGTTGTCCAAGGGCCATGAGCCGCAGAAATTCGGCCTTGGCATGAAGGAAATCTGGGAAATTGACCCTGAAAAGCACCGCGAAGGCACTGTCACCCACACCATGGGCTGGCCGCTGGGTGGCAACGCGGGCGGTGGCAGCTTCATTTACCATCTGGACAACAATCAGGTTTATGTGGGCTTTGTGGTCCATCTGAACTACGCCAACCCCTATTTGTCGCCCTATCAGGAGTTTCAGCGCTTCAAGCATCACCCCATGGTGGCAGAGTTGTTGAAGGGCGGCAAACGCGTGGCTTATGGCGCGCGCGCCATATCTGAGGGGGGGTATCAGTCCATCCCGAAGGTGGTGTTTCCGGGCGGTGCGTTGCTGGGCTGTTCGGCGGGGCTGGTCAATGTGCCGCGCATCAAGGGCAACCATAACGCCATGTTGTCGGGCAAGGCCGCAGCCGAAGCCGCGTTTGACGCCATCACGGCGGGCCGCGAAGGTGATGAACTGACGGCTTATGAAACCGACCTGCGCAAGGGGCCAGTGGGCCGCGATCTGTGGAAAGTGCGCAATGTCAAACCCATGTGGTCGCGCTGGGGCTTGTTGCCATCCTTGAAACTGGGCGGGCTGGACATGTGGACCAATACGCTGGGCTTTTCGCTGTTTGGCACAATGGCGCACGGCAAAACTGACGCCGCCGCCACTGGATTGGCCAAGGACCACAGCCCCATCGAGTACCCCAAACCCGATGGCAAGATCAGCTTTGACCGGCTGACCAATGTGGCCTTCAGTTTCACCAACCACGAAGAAAGCCAGCCTGCGCACCTGACATTGAAGGACGCGTCCGTTCCCATCAGTGTCAACCTGCCCAAATATGCCGAACCCGCGCAGCGCTATTGCCCCGCCGGCGTCTATGAGGTGGTGGAGGAAGACGGCAAAGACCCGCGCTTTGTCATCAACTTCCAGAACTGCGTGCATTGCAAGACATGCGACATCAAGGACCCCAGCCAGAATATTCATTGGGTGACACCACAGGGCGGGGACGGGCCGAATTACCCGAATATGTGATCGTTGGCTGATCTGACGATTCTGTGCGCGGTGGCTTTTTCCCGTATGGGCGATTGCCACCGGCAGGGTGGAACACTAGTCTTGTCAAAGTCATTCATCAGACGGAGTGCGCGCCTAGTGTCAAGTTTCCGCCATCTGGCTTCGGCCATCAGCTTTATCGCGCTGTGCGCTGCCGCGCCGGGTATGGCACAGACCAGCCCTGCGGATGCGGCGGTTGATCTGCCATCCGGACTGGCAGGGGCGTTTCTGGCTGGCCGTGTCGCAGTCGCATCAGATAATTTCACCCAGATGGCGCTGAATTACGACCGTGCCGCCGAACTGGACCCCGACAATGCGCTGTTTCGCGAATTGGCCATGCAGGGCCATCTGCTAAGCGGTGATTTCACGCGCGCGGCGACACTTGCCGCGCAGGCCGATGCCCGCGAAGCAGGCAGCCAGGTTGCACAGGTCATTTTGCAGGCGGATGAATTCGCCCGCGAAGCCTATGACGCGGCGCTGGCGGCTGCGCAGGACGGGCGCCAGACCGGTCCGCTGACCGATGCGTTGGGTCTGGCATGGGCCAAACTTGGCGCGGGCAGCATGTCCGAGGCGCGCGCCGCGTTTGACGCGATCATTTCCGACACACCCGATCTGGCCCCGTTTGCGGTATATCACAAGGCGCTTGCGCTTGCGCATGTCGGCGACATGGAAGGCGCAAGCCAGTTGTTGACGGGCGAAGTGGACGGCCCAGTCAGCCTGACGCGGCGCGGGATCGTCGCGCATGTCACCATTCTGTCGCAACTTGGCATGTTCGACGAAGCGCTGGCGCTGGCCGAAAGCATGTTCGGCGCGGCCCCGGAAGGGGATGTGGCGCGCGTGGTTGCCGAATTGTCGCAGGGGCGGGCTGTGCCATTCACCACAGTCCAGTCCGCGCGCGACGGCATGGCCGAGACGTATTTGCTGCTTGCCTCGGCATTGCTGGGGGAACAGGGCGACTGGTTGCCACTGGTCTATACCCGCCTTGCGCTGGCCTTGCGCCCCGATCACCCTGACGCCATTTTGCTGGCGGGAGAGTTGCTGGAGCAGGCAGGACAGTATGATCTTGCGCAGCAAGTCTATGACAAGATGCCCGCCGATGATGCGCAGTTCCTGAATGCGCAGCTTGGCAAGACCAATGCCCTTTTCCGCGCGGGTGAAACCGATGCGGCGATCGAATGGTTGCAGGGCTTCGTTGCCGACACACCCGATTCCGTCATGGCATTCAGCACCCTTGGTGACATGCTGCGCCGCGAAGAACGGTTTGAAGAAGCCGCCGATGCCTATACCCGTGCCATTGACCTGATAGACGAGTTGGAGGAACGCCATTGGGTCTTGCTGTATACGCGTGCAATCGCGTTGGAACGTATGGGCGACTGGGATCGTGCGGAACCGGAATTCCGCCGCGTGCTGGACTTTGTGCCTGATGAACCGCAGGTTTTGAACTATCTTGGCTATTCGCTGGTGGAACAGCAGCGCAATCTTGATGAAGCGCTGGACATGATCGAACGCGCGGTCGAGGGGGAACCCGGCAGTGGATATATCGTTGACAGTCTGGGCTGGGCGCTGTTCCGCATGGGCAGATATGAAGACGCCGTCCCTGTCATGGAACGCGCGGTCGAGCTTTTGCCGAATGATGCCATCCTGAATGATCACCTTGGGGATGTGTATTGGGCCGTAGGCCGCCACCGCGAAGCCCGTTTTCAATGGAGCCGCGCCATATCATTTGCCCCGCATCCGGATCTGGACCTTGACCGCGTGCGCCGCAAACTGGATGTCGGGCTGGATGCCGTGCTGGAGGAGGAGGGCACGCCCCCGTTGGGCGCATCCACCGAATGACCGCGCATGAACTGGCCCCGGCCAAGGTAAACCTGTCGTTGCATGTCACCGGCCAGCGCGCCGACGGTTATCATCTGCTCGATTCCATGGTCGTGTTCACGCAGGCGGGTGACCTGCTGGAAGTTGCGCCCGAACGCGGTCTTGTCGTTACCGGACCAGAGGGCGCGGGGCTGGGTGGCGGGCCGGATAATCTGGTTTCCCGCGCAGCCCTGCTTATGGGGGTGTCCGAACCTGCCTTGCGTTTGGTCAAGCGATTGCCTGTCGCGGCAGGTATTGGCGGCGGCTCATCTGATGCGGCGGCCGCCTTGCGGTTGTTGGCAACGGTCACGGGCAGGCCCTTGCCACCCATGACAGACATTCTGGCACTGGGCGCTGATGTGCCCGCTTGTCTGACGGGCGCGCCCTGCCGTATGCAAGGGATTGGCGAGGTTCTGACCCCGCTGCCGCCCTTGCCGCCCTTTTGGCTGGTGTTGGTCAATCCGCGGGTTGCCGTGTCCACGCCGCAGGTGTTTCGCAGTCTGGCCAGCCGCAACAACCCACCCATGCCCGCAGATTTGCCCCACTGGCCGGACGTCTATGCACTGGCCGACTGGTTGCGCGGCCAGCGCAACGATCTGGAAGCGCCTGCCCGTGCTCTTGCGCCGGTTATATCACAGGTCTTGCGGGGACTGGCTGAAACCCCCGATTGCGCGCTTGCGCGGATGTCGGGGTCGGGTGCGACCTGTTTCGGAATATTCCCCACAGAACAGGCCGCAAGTGCGGCTGCGCACAGCATTCAGCAAAGACACCCCGACTGGTGGGTGTGCGCAACGGGCATTCGCGCCCCTGCTCAGTTGACGCGCGCCACGACGTAATCGGCCAGATCGGCCAGCATCTGGCGCAACGGGTGGTCGGGCAGGGGGGCTAGCGCATCTTTGGCGCGCTGTGACCATGCCAGGGCTTGGGCGCGCGTGGTGGTCATTGCGCCATGTTTCGCCAGCAACTCCAGCGCGCGTTCCAGATCGCCCTCGCGCTGGTCACGTTTGCCGATGGTGCGCGCCCAGAAGGCGCGTTCATCCGTATCCGCCGCCGCAATCGCACGAATGACCGGCAGCGTGACCTTGCCTTCGCGGAAATCATCCCCGATGTTTTTGCCGATACCAGCGCCCGCGCCGCCATAATCCAGATAATCATCCACAATCTGGAAACTGATCCCCAGCGCATCGCCATAGGTGACCAGTGCCTGAACCTGCGCATCAGGGGCCGCAGCAATAACGGCGCCGGCCTCGGTTGCGGCAGAAAACAGCGCGGCGGTCTTGCCACGGATCACGCGCAGATACTGGTCTTCGGTTGTGTCGATATTCTGCGCGGTGGTCAGTTGCAGCACTTCGCCTTCGGCAATCGTGGCGGATGCATTTGCCAGAATATCCAGCACCCGCAGCGACCCGCATTCAACCATCAGCTGGAAGGCGCGCGCGAACAGGTAATCCCCGACCAGCACTGATGATTTGTTGTCCCACAACAGATTCGCCGTCGCCCGCCCGCGTCGCTGGGCGCTTTCATCCACAACATCATCATGCAGCAAGGTTGCAGTGTGGATGAATTCGACCGTGGCCGCCAGATGATGGTGATATGTCCCCTGATACCCGCACAGATGGCTTGCCGCCAAAACCAGCATGGGGCGGATACGTTTGCCGCCTGCTTCAATCAGGTGGGCGGTCACTTCGGGAATGCGGGGCGCGTGTTCCGACGCCATGCGCGCACGGATAAGCTGGTTCACCTCTTGCAGATCATCGCGTAGATACTGCGCCAGAAGGTCATGCGGTGCCCGGCTGAAATGCTGCGTATCCATTGATATTACCGTGTCCCATCTCGACAAGTTTGCCCTATGGCAAATAGAGTGTTTCCATGAAAGAGCTTTTGCGCACGACCGACCCGACGATCATTCCTTTTGCGACTGCCCTGCTTCAGGGCGAAGGTATAGAGGTGTTCGATATAGACGTCCATATGCACACCATCGAATCAACGCTTGGCATCATGCCGCGGCGGTTGATGGTGCGGCGTGAAGATCACTTCATGGCCGTATCCGTATTGCGTGAAAATGGCGTTCCGTTGCATGACTGACCATTTCCCCGATGATGCCCTGACGCAGGACGCGTTCCTGAACGGGCGCGTCATGGCGTTGCAGCCGCGCGATGGCTACCGCGCGGCCACAGATCCGGTGTTCCTTGCCGCCAGTGTCCCCGCACGCGCGGGGCAAAGCGTGCTGGAACTGGGCTGCGGGGCGGGGGTTGCGTCCTTGTGTCTGGCGGCGCGCATTGGCGGGCTGGCGGTGGCGGGGGTTGAGGTGCAGCGCGCATATGCGGATCTTGCGCGGCGCAATGCGACGGCACATTCGGTTGATATGTGCGTGTTTGACGCCGACCTGACGGCGCTGCCTGCGCCCTTGCGTGACCAGCGGTTTGACCATGTTATCGCCAATCCGCCCTATTACGCGGCGCATGGCCCATCGTCCCTTGATACAGGCCGCGACCGCGCCTTGCGCGAGGAAACGCCGCTTTCTGCATGGGTCGATGTGGCGTTGCGCCGCGCGCGTGATGGCGGATATGTCACCTTCATTCACCTAAGCGAACGCCTGCCCGACCTGTTGGCGGGGTTCATGGCGCGGGCGTCTGTCACGGTGTTGCCGCTGGCCGCGCGCGCCACACGCCCGGCGCGCCGCGTGATTGTGCAGGCCCGCAAGGGGGGGCGCGCGCCATTTGTGTTGTTGCCGCCGCTGGTCATTCATCAAGGGGACACCCATCCCGGTGATTGCGACCATTTTACCGATGCGGCACGCGCCATTCTGCGCGACGCTTCCGCGCTGGACATGGCGGCCATGGCGCGGGCGTAACTGCTTGCCCCCGCCCCTTGGCGCTGCATATAAGGACGCATGGCAGCGCAGCTAGATTACACCACGATCAACGAAATTTTCCGCCGGTTTCACGCGGCCGACCCCGAACCGAAGGGGGAGCTGGACCATGTCAATGTCTATACCCTTGTGGTGGCTGTGGCACTTTCGGCGTAAGCCACGGATGTGGGCGTGAACAAGGCCACGCGTGCGCTGTTCCAGATTGCTGATACCCCCGAAAAGATGCTTGCGCTGGGCGAGGAGGGGCTGATTCAGCATATCAAGACCATTGGCCTGTTTCGCAACAAGGCCAAGAATGTCATCAAACTTAGCCGCATTCTGGTTGAAGAGTATGGCGGCGAAGTGCCATCCAGCCGCGCCGCGCTGCAATCGCTGCCCGGTGTGGGGCGCAAGACCGCAAATGTCGTGCTGAACATGTGGTGGCGCATGCCCGCGCAGGCGGTGGACACGCATATCTTTCGCGTGGGCAACCGCACCGGCATTTGTCCGGGCCGCGATGTCACGGCAGTTGAACGCGCGATCGAAGATCACATTCCCGCCCCCTACCAGCTTCATGCCCATCACTGGCTAATTCTGCACGGCCGCTATACCTGCAAGGCGCGCAAGCCCGCTTGTGGTGCCTGCCTGATCCGCGACCTGTGCCAATTTGAGGAAAAGACCCTATGAAAACCTACCAGATTGCCGGTATCGGCAATGCGATTGTTGATGTGATTTCCAAAGTGGATGACCGGTATCTGGACCGGATGGATATTCACAAGGGCATCATGCAGCTTGTGGAGCGTGACCGCGCGGAAGCGCTGTTTGCAACAATGGACGACCGCGCGCAGGCGTCCGGCGGGTCTGTCGCCAACACCTTGGCGGGTGCAGGGAAACTGGGGCTGAAATCCGCGTTTCTGGGGCGCGTCAATGATGACGAGCTGGGCCATTTCTATGCGCGTGATACAGCCGAAATGGGGGCAGTGTTCGTCAACACGCCTGTCGCGGGCGGTGAATTGCCGACATCACGCTGCATGATCTTTGTCACGCCGGATGGCGAACGCTCCATGAATACCTATTTGGGCATTTCGTCCGAATTCGGCCCCGAGGATGTGGATGAAGCTGTCATTGCCGACAGTGATATCGTGTTTCTGGAAGGGTATCTGTTCGACAAGGACAAGGGCAAGGACGCGTTCCTGAAAGCGGCACGCGCGTGCCGCGCGGCAGGCGGCAAGGCGGGCATTGCGCTGTCGGACCCGTTTTGCGTGGACCGCCACCGCGATGATTTCCGCACCCTTGTCGCAGGCGAGATGGATTTCGTTCTGGGCAATGAACAGGAATGGGTGTCGCTGTATCAGGCCAATGATCTGGATGATGCGCTGGTGCAGGCGGGGCGTGACTGCCCGCTATTGGTGTGCACACGGTCTGGCGATCCGGTGGTGATTATCCACAACGGCGCGCGCGTGGAAATCCCTGTCCAGATGGTCACGCCCGTTGATGCAACCGGCGCGGGCGACCAGTTCGCGGCAGGGTTCCTGTATGGTCTGGCCACAGGGCGCGATATGGAAACCGCAGGGCGCATGGGCTGCATTGCCGCCGCCGAAGTTATTGGCCATATCGGTGCGCGTCCGAAAACCGACCTGCACGCTGCGTTCAAACGCGCAGGGCTGGTGGGCTGATCCTTGGCGCGCCACGGTTCTGGCCGGATCAGCGCGCCAGCGTTTCGGCAAGCTTGCCAAGGTATCGCGTGACAAGGGCTTGCGCCCTCGACGGGGTCGCGGCTTCGGCATAGCACCGGCATTCAGGGGCATTGCCGGACGGGCGCAGATGGACAATGTCGCCGTTGGCGAAGGTCACGCGCAGACCGTCGGTCATGTCCACTGCCTGCTCTGCCGGGCAGTCTGAAAAAAACGCCGCGCGCGCCTGCGGATCATCGTGCAGGCCCGCAATCAGCGCGGTTGATTCGCTGGCGGGAATGTTTTGCAGCCGGTCTGCCGCGGTGAAACGGGGGGGCAAGCCCGCGATCATGTGATCAATGCCTGTCCCCGCCGACTGCGCAAGCGCCAGCGACGCGATAACAGGCAGCAGGCAATCGCGTGTCATAAGCGGGGCCAAATGGCCCGCAGGACCATTGGCCGCAAACCCCAGAAGAAAGCCGCCATTGGCTTCATAGCCCACCACACGGGCGGCAGGGTCTGTGGCGCGCGCGTCCTGCATCGCCGCGATCACATGGGGCGATCCGATTCGCGTGCGATGCACCGCGCGAAATTCCGGCATGTCGTCGATCATGGAGTTCGATGACACCGGCGTGCAGATCACATCTGCTTGCAGGGCGCGTGCGGTCAAAACGCCCAGAATATCGCCTGCAACGACCTGCCCCTGCGCATCGCACAGAAGCGGGCGGTCGGCGTCCCCATCGGTGGAGATCAGCGCATCCAACCGGTGGGTGGTGCACCATTGCGCCAGTTGCGCGCGTGTTTCAGGCGCAACGGCTTCGGTGTCGACGGCAACAAAATCATCGGCGCGCGCCAATGCGACAGGCACGGCCCCCAGCCCTGCCAACACATCCATCATCAGATCACGCGCAACCGAACTGTGCTGATAGACCCCCACACGCAGCCCGCGCAAGGCATGCGGGCCGAACGCATCCAGATAGCGTGCGACATAGGCACTGGCGGTTTCAGGCGCGTCGTGTGTGTCTTGCTGACACCCGGCAACAGGCCAGCGCCGACCCCGTGCTGCAAGGATCGCATGTTCATCGTCTTTGGAAATCTCGCCTGTGACAGTATAGAATTTCAGGCCGTTCCGGTCGGCGGGAATATGGCTGCCAGTGACCATGATTGCCCCGCATCCGCGTTTTCCGGCCGCCAGCGCCAGTGCGGGTGTCGGCACTGCGCCCGCGTTGATTGCATCCAGCCCCGCGCTGCGGATCGCATCAAGGGTGATCGCCGCGATCTGTGGGGATGACGCCCGCAAGTCCCGCCCTACCATGACCGCCCCGCCATGTGCGCAACATGCCAGATAAGCGCGCACAACATCGGTTATCAGGTCCGGTGTCAGGTCTGTCACAAGGCCACGCAGGCCGCTGGTTCCAAATTTAGGGGCCATGGGCTAATCCATCCAGTCCGATACGCAGATGATGTGTCAGGCTTCAGTTTGACACGCAGGCGGTGGGAATGGCCACTTTCGCACGCGGTCCCGTCAGTGGCCAGACGACAGAAAACGCGATTTAAGGTATTGGCCATAGCCGCTTTTCCCCAGCCGCTGCGCTTGTTGTTCCAGTTGTGCGCGCGAAATCCAGCCTTGCTGAAAGGCAATTTCTTCAGGGCAGCCTATTTGCAGACCCTGACGCAGTTGCAGTGTGCGCACGAAATTGGCGGCGTCCAGCAGGCTGTCATGCGTGCCCGTGTCCAGCCATGCATAGCCGCGCCCCATGGTTTCAACCGACAAGGTGCCCTCGTTCAGATAGATTTCCAGCAGGCTGGTAATCTCCAACTCTCCGCGTGGGGACGGGGTGACTTGCGCGGCCTTGGCGGGGGCTGTGCCATCAAGGCAATAAAGGCCCGTCACCGCATAGTTCGACGGCGGGATTTCCGGTTTTTCGATGATTGACCGCACGCGACCGTCTGCGTCAAAATCCACCACGCCATAGCGTTCGGGGTCCGCCACGCGGTAGCCAAACACCGTGCCGCCGGATTCCTGCGCATCGGCGCGTGCCATCATTTCGGGAAACCCGTGCCCGAAAAAGATATTGTCGCCCAGCACCATCAGCGACGGCGCGCCTGCCAGAAACCCCTCGGCCAGCAGATAGGCTTGTGCAAGCCCGTCGGGGCTGGCTTGCGTGATCCATGTGAATTCCAGCCCCCATTGGCCGCCATCGCCCAGCAAGCGCTGGAACTGCGCCTGATCTTCAGGGGTGGTGATGATCGCAATCTCGCGGATGCCCGACAGCATCAGCACCGACAGCGGGTAATAGATCATCGGCTTGTCATATAGCGGCAAAAGCTGCTTGGACACGCCCATGGTTATGGGCCACAGCCGCGATCCGGTGCCGCCTGCCAGAATAATCCCTTTGCGCTGCGTCATGGCGTGCCTTTCAATTCCGTCAAAACATCTGCCAGACCCTGCCGCCAGTCTGGCCGTTCCAGCCCGAATGTGGACAGGCTGCTACAGTCCAGCCGTGAATTGGGCGGGCGTTGTGCCGGCGTCGGGTAGTCACTGGTCGTAATTTCGTCGATCCGGCAGTCCAGTCCGGCGCGCGCCATGATTTCGCGGGCAAATCCGGCCCAGCTTGTGTCCGGTGCACCGCTGAAATGATAGATGCCCGATTTTTCTGGTGCATCGCGCAGTTGCGCGGCAATGCTGATACAGGCCTGCGCAATGGCGCGCGCAGGCGTTGGCCCGCCGATCTGGTCGGCCACAACGCGCAAGCTGTCGCGTTCCGCCCCCAGCCGCAGCATGGTGCGCACGAAATTACTGCCATGGCATGAAAACACCCATGATGTGCGCAATATTGCATAGACCCCGCCTGCCGCCTGCACGCCTTGCTCTCCCATAAGCTTCGTGCGCCCATAGGCCCCAAGGGGCGCTGGCGGGTGGTCTGGCGCGAACGGGGTTACGCCCGAACCATCAAACACATAATCGGTCGAGATATGCACAAACGGCACGTCCAGCGCCGCACATTCGCGCGCCATGGCCGCAGGGGCCGCGCCGTTGATATAAGCCGCCAGCGCTTCCTGATCCTCGGCGCGGTCAACGGCCGTATAGGCGGCGGCGTTGATGACGGCGCGCGGGGTATAGGCGCGGATGGCCGCAGCGCAGGCTTCGGGGTCGGACAGATCGGCCTGATCGCGGCCCAGATATGTGGCGTCAGGCACCAGCTGCGCCAGTTCGCGCGCGACTTGTCCGGTGCGCCCGAAAACAAGGATCATGCGCGCACCCCCAACCGCTGGCCTACACCGTGCCGTTCCTGCAAGGGCCGCCACCAGTTTTCATTTGCCAGATACCAGTCCACTGTGCGTGCCAGCCCTTCTTCCACTGTGACCGACGGGCGCCAGCCCAACTCATTCCGGATGCGCGCGGGGTCAATCGCATAGCGCGCGTCATGGCCGGGGCGGTCGGTCACAAACGTGATCTGGTCGGCATAGCTGCCCTGCGGTTTGGGGCGCTTGTCGTCAAGGATCGCGCAAAGCGTGCGCACCAGTTCCAGATTGCTGCGCTCATTCTCGCCGCCGATATTATAGCTGCGCCCCACTGCACCCCGCGTCAGCACCAGCAGCAGCGCGTCTGCGTGATCTTCGACATACAGCCAGTCGCGCACATTGGACCCGTCGCCGTAAATCGGCAGGGGCTTGCCCGCCAGCGCGTTCAGGATGATGACAGGGATCAGCTTTTCAGGGAAATGGAAGGGGCCGTAATTGTTGGAACAATTCGTCAGCACAACCGGCAGGCCATAGGTGTGGTGCCATGCCTGCGCCAGATGGTCGCTTGCGGCCTTGCTGGCCGAATAGGGGCTGCGCGGGTCATAGGGCGTTTCTTCGGTAAACTGCCCTGTTGCGCCAAGGCTGCCGAACACCTCATCCGTGCTGATATGGTGAAACCGGAAACTGTCGGGCCGGCCATTCGCATCCCAATAGGCGCGCGCGGCTTCCAGCAATTCATAAGTGCCGGTCACATTGGTCGAAATAAAATCCCCCGGCCCGTCGATGGACCGATCGACATGGGATTCGGCGGCCAGATGCATAACCGCATCCGGCTGGTGCGCCGCGAAAATACGGTCCAGTGCTGCGCGGTCGCGGATATCGGCGTGTTCAAACGCATATAGCGGGCTGTCCGCCACGCTTGCCACATTGTCCAGACAGGCGGCATAAGTCAGCGCATCCAGATTGACGACGCTATGCCCGCGCCCCACCGCCAGCCGCACCACGGCCGACCCGATAAACCCCGCGCCCCCTGTAACAAGCAGTTTCATGGCCTAACCTTCATACTGAAAGGGTGTTTCAAACTGGTCGAACGCCAACGCCTGCGCATCCTTGTCCGACAGAACCGGCGCATCCGTGCCCCAGTCAATCCCCACGCTGTCCCACCGCACTGCGCCGTCACAGTCCGGCGCGTAATAGTCCGAGCATTTATACTGCACTTCGCAATCATCTGTCAGGGTCAGAAAACCATGCAGGAACCCCTTTGGTATGAACAGCTGCGCGCCATTTTCGGCAGATAATTCTTCGGTGACCCATTGCCCGTAGCTGGGCGATCCTGCGCGCACATCAACCGCCACATCCAGAATAACCCCGCGGGTGCAGCGCACCAGTTTGTCCTGCGCATGCGGGGGGCGCTGGTAATGCAGCCCGCGCAAGGTATGGCGCGGGGCCGAATAGCTGTGGTTGTCCTGCACGAAATCCGGCAAGCTGGCCCCCGCGGCGCTCAATGCACGGGGGTTCCATGTCTCGCTAAACCAGCCGCGGGCATCGCCGAACCGTCTGGGCTGGATCAGCAGCACCCCGTCAATGGCCAATTTTTGAATCTGCATCACAACAATCCGTTCACCAACTGTGTTCTATACCGCCACGCCGCCAGATCAGACGACTATTGCACTTGGGGTTTCGCGCCTGTTTGTCGTGCATCATCTGGTCAGGAATGCCACGATACCGGCTTTCTGGCACAAGCGTTTGAAGAATGCGATACCTTCGGCAGAAATTGCCAGTGCCGCGCGGCGATCTTGTGCCAATGCAGGGTCTTGCAAATAAAAATGTTATATTATAACATTTTTCGGTATTGCAGTATAACCCCGACCAAGAAAGCCCACCACCGCATGACCATGACAGACCGCATTCCTGTGACCTTGCTGACCGGCTTTTTGGGGGCTGGCAAGACGACCTTGCTGAACCGCCTGTTGCAGGATGCCCATGCGGGCCGCGTGGCCGTTGTGGTCAATGAATTCGGCGAAGCTGGCCTTGATCATGACCTGATCGAGGAAGCCGCCGAAGATGTTGTGCTGATGCCCGCAGGGTGTATTTGCTGCACTATTCGCGGCGATCTGTCCAAAACGCTGATTTCCCTTCTGGCGCGGCGGGCGCGGGGGGAATTGCCGTTTGACCGTGTGGTGATCGAAACCACCGGACTGGCCGATCCCGGCCCCGTCTACCATACGCTTCTGGTCGATCCGGTTCTGGCACCGAATTATGCGTTGGACGGGGTTGTGACAGTGGTAGATGCCGTGCTGGGTGTGGATACGCTGAACGCCCATGCCGAGGCGCAGGCGCAAGTCGCCATGGCGGACTGCATCGTCCTAAGCAAGCGTGACCTTGTTGACGCGGGCGCACTGGAGGCGTTGGGCGCGCGGCTGGACCAGTTGAACCGGACCGCCCCGCGCATTGGTGCGAACAAGGGGGGTGTTCCCACGAGCGCGCTGTGGGGCTTGGGACTTGGGGCCAGTGCGGCGACGCCCGATCAGGCGCTGACATGGCTGGCAGGCCCTGCCGCGGATCCCCTTGCCGGTGTTTCCGGCCTTAACACACCAAAGGCACAGGCGCCGGTGGGCCAGATCGCCCCGTCGCACCATGCCAGCGATGACCGGATATCAACCGCGTCGATCACGCTTGAAGACCCGATTCCCGTTGAAGTGTTTGACCTTTGGCTGGATACGCTGATTGCCCTGAAGGGCAGCAATATCCTGCGCCTGAAGGGCATTGTGCATTTGCAGGGCGTGCCCAAGCCGTTTGTGTTTCATGGTGTGCAGCATATATTCGAACCGCCGGTCCCTTTGAAAAACTGGCGCGAAGGGGAAAGCACCAGCCGCATTGTGGTGATTGCCCGCGACATGTCAAAAGACGACCTGAACGCAAGTTTTGCAATGCTTCATATGCAGCCAGAGCAGGTGGCGAGTGCGCAGGGCATGACCGCGCATACCGTGTCAGAGCCGTTTTAACATGCGCAGAAAACGCGGGGCAGGGCGGGCGGTTTGGCGGTCGCGGATAGGCGGCACGCCGCAACAACTACGCAGGTTGGTCACGAATTATGTTGAATGCACGGCGGCCTTGCGCTACGCGAATACACAGATGGTGCCCGACACACATGTCGGGAGAATAGGGAAACCGGTGCAGAGAAGATCCTCTCTTATTCCGGTGCTGCCCCCGCAACTGTAAGCGGTGTGTCCCCCCTCATGCCACTGAACCGGACGGTTCGGGAAGGCGGGGAAACACAATAGCCGCGAGCCAGGAGACCTGCCATCTCAACCGAAACACGAACCCGGGCGGGGTGTCCGGAGGAGGGCATATGACGATTGCGCATCATTGCGTAGGGTGTGACACACACGCCGGCATCCCTGCGACCACCAGCAGGGGGTGCCATGTATCACGACACATTTGACCTGACGACCTGCACGCGCTGCCCCAGCCGTTCCGGCCCATGCCTTATGGGGCTGGAATTCCTGCAACGCTTGTCCATGTCGCTGGGCGCTGCGCGCAAAGTGACGGGGCAGATGCCCGATATGGACGGGCAGGTCACATTTACCGACTGCCATGCCTGTGACCACTGCGTGCTGAACTGGCGTGCAACCGCAGGGGAACTGGAACTGGCCGGAGTAAATCAGGTGTTGTTGCAAGGGCGCGTTGTCGCGCAGGCCCTGCAATGAGTTGCCCTGCACCGCCCCCCGCCGCGCTGGCACTGGAACAGGTGTCATGGGGGGCGGGCATTCTGGACCCTGTCAGCCTGACGCTTGCGCCCGGGCGCGTGTTGGGCGTGCTGGGCGCGAACGGGGCGGGCAAGTCAACGCTGCTGCGGCTGATCTACCGGTTTCACAAACCGCAATCGGGGCGTGTGCTGCTGGACGGGCGGGATATTCATGCCATGCCTGCGCGCGCCGTGGCGCAGCGCGTGGCGGCTGTGTTGCAGGAACAACCCACGGATTTCGCCCTGAGTGTTGCGGAAATTGTGGCCCTTGGACGCGCGCCGCATCGCCGCGCGTTGTCCGGCCCGTCCGCACAGGATGCCCATATTGTCGAGCATGCGCTGGAACGCCTGAATTTGCAGGACTTTGCCCTGCGCCCCTTTGGCACGCTGTCCGGGGGCGAGCGTCAGCGCGTTATGGTGGCGCGCGCGCTTGCACAGGAACCGGGGCTTATTGTGCTGGATGAACCAACCAACCATCTGGACATTCGCCATCAACTGGAAGTGCTGCGGCTGGTGCGCGGGCTTGGCGCGACGGTTGTGGCATCCTTGCATGACCTTAATCTGGTGCAGGGGTTTGCCGATGACCTGCTGGTTCTGAAGGGCGGCCAGCCGCTGGCGTTTGGCCCTGTGGCGCAGGTGCTGACCCCTGAATTGATTGCCCGCGCTTTTGGCGTGCATGCGCAGCCGCGCGGCCCCGCCCAGTTCGACTTTTCCCTATTTGATGACATGCAACAGGAGAGACGCGCATGAAATCCCTGCCCCTTGCCCTGCTGGCCACGGCATTTGCCGCGCCCGCATTGGCCCATCCCGTCACGGTCCAAAGCTGCGACCGAGAGGTGACGTTTGACGCGCCCCCCGCCCGCGCCGCATCCAATGATGTGAACCTGACAGAAATGATGCTGGTTCTTGGCCTGAATGACCGGATGGTGGGATATACCGGCATTTCGGGCTGGAACAAACTGGATGAAGAAATCCGCGCTGATATCGGCGAATTGCCCGAACTGTCCGAACGCTACCCCACGCGCGAGGTGCTGATCGGCGCTGATCTGGATTTCTGGTTCGCGGGCTGGAATTACGGCATGCGTGTGGGTGGTGAGGTGACGCCTGACACGCTGCAACCCTTTGGCGTTGCTGTGTATGAACTGACCGAAAGCTGCATTCACATCATGCCGCGCGATGGTGTGGCGATTGATGACATGTTCAATGACATTCGCAATCTGGGTGCGATCTTCGGTGTGGATGACCGCGCGGATGACCTGATCACCGGCTGGCAGGCCGAACTGGACCAGATTGCAGCAAGCATTCCCGACACGGACCCCTTGCGCGTTTTCGTCTATGACAGTGGCGAAGACACGCCCTTCACTGCGGGTCGCTATGCCATGCCCACCGCCATGATCGAAGCTGCGGGCGGGCGCAATATCATGGATGATGTCGACAGCAGCTGGACCCGCGTGGCGTGGGAGCCAGTGGTGGAGCGTAACCCCGAGGTCATCATCATCGTCAATTACGGCGAAGTCACCGCCGAGCAGAAGATCGAATTCATGAAATCCAACCCAGCATTTGCGGATATGGACGCAGTGGTGAACGACCGTTTCGTCGTGCTGGAATATGTCGAGGCCACGCCGGGGCCGCGCAATATTCGCGCCATCCGCGCGCTGGCCGCTGCCTTTAACGGGCAGTAATCATGCGCACCACCCCAAGCCCTGAAACCGCAGCCCCGGTACTGGCCGCGAAGGCGCGCATGCCGGTTCTTGCGCGCCCGATGCGTCACGGGTTGTGGGGGCTTGGGGTGGTGGCGCTTGTGCTGTCGATCTCGGCGGCGGTCAGTATCGGGGCTGTGCCCATACCCTTGGGCATGGTCTGGGGGGTGATTGTGGACAAACTTTTCCCCGGTCTGGTCACGCCCGACTGGTCGGCAGGGGGCGCGGCGATTGTGTG
>SR_TP_S13solDRAFT_1000320_pt1 | contig 21430 bp, 25 predicted proteins | sample SodReaTP_S13sol_FD_11159 | JGI IMG/M metagenome (IMG submission 11159)
CACCTTGCCAAGGGCTTGCCATTGCCTGCGGTGTGCGCCTTGCCTTGGCGCTTTTGCGAGGCTCTGAATGGCAAGATATTTACCGGACACGACACTAGGGAGCCCCACCCATGCCCGGACCCCTCCAGGAGATCAGCATCTTCCTCATCTCCACCCTGCTCAGCCTGTACGTGATTGCCCTCATGCTGCGCATGCTGCTGGCCATGGTGCGGGCGGATTTCTACAACCCGGTGTCCCAGTTCCTGGTCACCGTCACCAATCCACCGGTGCGCGCCCTGCGCCGCGTCATCCCGCCCATCGGCCGTCTCGACACGGCGGTGGTGCTGCTCATGATCGCGCTGAAGATGCTGGAACTCTGGCTGGTGGCCTGGATCGGCGGCGCGAGCCCCGGGCTCGGTCTGGTGCTGGTGGTGGCGGTGTTCCGCCTGCTGCAGCTGCTGATTTATGTGTTCATGTTCAGCATCATCATCGAGGCGGTGATGAGCTGGTTCATGGCCGGCGGCATGCGCGGCAATCCGGTGGCCTCGCTGGTGGCGAGCCTGAACCGCCCCATCCTCACCCCCATCCGTTCCGTGATGCCCAACCTGGGCCCGGTGGACCTCTCCCCCCTGGTGGCCATAATCGGCCTGAACATTCTGCTGATCCTGCTGCGCTCGATCTTCTGATTCCGGTATCCCTGCACATTCCAAAACACTGATGGCGCAACATCCCGTCGGCCTTTTGGCTACACTGATAGACAAGGGATACCTACTGTTCCCTTAAGCCAAGCGATCGAACCAGGGCACACTGGAGGAGCATCACAACATGAAACGACGTCATGTCTTCAAGGCATTCCTGTTGCTGGTAATGGCAGGCGCACTGTCCGGCACCGTCCACGCCGGCGGGCAGCAGGACTTCGGCGATTACGTGGTCCATTTCAACGCACTGAGCACCGACTTCCTGTCACCGGATGTTGCACGCTCCTACAACATCACCCGCAGCCGCAACCGCGCGCTGATCAACATCAGCATCATGAAAAAATCCCTGGGTGTAGGCACGGAGCCGCAGCTGGCGGTGGTCACTGGCAAGGCCGTGAACCTGCGCGGCCAGACCCTCCCGCTGCAATTTCGCGAGGTCCGGGATAGCACGGCCATCTACTACCTGGCCGAGGTGGGCATCGATGATGGCGAGACCCTGGATTTCATGATTGAGGCCACTCCCCGAGACAGCGGACCCCTGACGGTACGCTTCCGCCAGCAGTTCTTCACCCGCTGAACCTCAAGCCTGCGCGGCCCGGGTATAAGCCCGGGCCGTTTCAGCCTGCCACTACCTGCCACAGCATCAGCAGCCCGAAACCGGCCACGAAACCACCGGCCAGGTAACGCACCCAGCGTTGCCGCAGCCATGCGCCGAGCCGGGCGGCCATGACCCCCATGAGCAGCAGGTTGGGCAGGGTCCCCAGGCCGAAGGCCAGCATCAGCAACGCACCCTGGACCACGCCACCGGCACTCAGCGACCAGATCAGCACGCTGTAGACCAGTCCGCAGGGCAGCCAGCCCCACAGCCCGCCCAGGGCCAGGGCCTGGGCGGGCGTGCGCACCGGCATCAGACGTCGTCCCAGGGGCTCGATCCTGCGCCAGAGCACGCCGCCCGCCTGTTCCACTTTGGCGAGCCCTGCCCACCAGCCCGCCAGGTAAAGGCCCAACGCGATCATGAACAGCGCGGCCAGCACCTGCAGCCCCTGTTGCGCCAGGTGCACATCCACCAGTCGCGCGGCGAACCAGCCCGCGCCACCGGCCAGCGCGCCGGCCAGCGTATAGCTCGCGATGCGCCCCAGGTTGTAGGAAAACAGCAGTGGCCAGGGCGTTGTGCCTGCAGGCGTGCGGGTGCCGAGGCTCAGGGCGGTGACGATGCCGCCGCACATGCCGGCGCAGTGCACGCCGCCGAACAGACCCACCAGAAAGGCGGCCAGCCACGTGCCGTGTTCAAGCACGCCACACCGCCCGCGCACCCGGAACGCGCAGCACGCTCTCGTGCCGATATTTTCGGGATAAACCGTCTCGCCAATGGAAAATCATCGTGCTATGTTAATCCGCGTTCAGCTTGAACTCACCCGTTAAACTCGCGCATTCAACGCAACCAATCAGGGAGCCACTCCATGGCAGCCAAGAAGAAAGCCACGACCAAGACCCAGGCCGCAGCCGCCGCTCAGCCCAAGCCCCCCACCAAGACCGAAATCCTGAACCACATTGCCACCCAGACCGGCCTGTCCAAGAAGGACGTGGGCGCGGTGATGGATTCCCTGCAGGGCCTGATCGAGAAGAGCGTCAAGCCCCGCGGCGTGGGCATGTTCACCCTGCCCGGCCTGCTCAAGATCAAGGTGGTGAAGAAGCCTGCCACCAAGGCGCGCAAGGGCCGCAACCCCGCCACCGGCGAGGAGATGATCTTCAAGGCCAAGCCCGCCCGCAAGGTGGTCAAGGTGCTGCCGCTGAAGAATCTGAAGGACATGATTTAAGGCAAGGCGCTTCGGCCTCATAAAAAAAGCCCGGCATTGCCGGGCTTTTTTTATGAGGCCGAAGGCCGAAGGCCGAAGGCCAGAGACAAGAGACAAGAGACAAGAGACAAGAGACAAGAAAAATCGACTGCATCTTACTTGTCTCTTGTCTCTTGTCTCTTGTCTCTGGCGCCTTCCTCAATCTTGAGCTTGGTCCTGATGTACACCGGGTGCGGCACGTACAGCAGGTCCGCGATCTTGCGCACCGTGTATTCCTGGTGCTTGTCCAGTTCGCCCTTGGCATAGGCCACCTGCCAGAGATCCTCCATGATGCGCGCGCGCTGATCAGGCTCGAAGTTCTCGTTGATCAGGCGCACGAAGGGATGCAGGGACAGCATCTCGTCGCTCTCGGCGCGGGCCAGGTCGAGCAGCTCCCGGGTCTCATCGGCACTCAACTGGAACTGGCGTTCCAGGATTTGAGCCATGGCCTCCAGTTCCTTGTCGTGGACATGGAAATCCGCGCGGCTGACCTCGAACAGCAGGGCGGCCGTGGCCAGGTGCAGGGCATGGGCAGGATCGGCATCCGGCCGCCGGTTTTTCCCGGACGCAAACCGCGGCGCCGGCACGCTGGCCGCCGGTGCCGCGATGTGCTCGTCGAAGAAGCGTCGAATACGATCCAGCATCAGTTCACGCGCATGCGGTGACGGTAGACACCGTTCACGAAGCCGGTGAAGAAGGCCTCGGTATAGGGGTGCTCGATGGGTTCGCTGGCGTCCCCGGGTTCCAGGTTCTGCTGGGCCACGTAGGTCTCCACCGCCTCACCGTCCACCAGCACGTGATACCAGGGTTCGTCCCTGGGCGGCTGGCTCTGGGCCACCTGGGCATACCATTCCTCGGTACCCTGAAAGACGGGATCCACGTCCACCACCACGCCCCGATAGCCGAACAGGCGGTGATGTATGATCTGTCCGATGCTGAAAGTTGCCTGGCTCATGGCGTCAGTACCCTCCGTCCGGGCGCGTTCACTCTTACTATGAATATGGGGACATCCATGCCGATTTCGAGTCCCTCTGGCGTCAACGGTTCCCTCCTGCTGCTGAGCGGCGGTATCGAGAGCGCCACCCTGCTGGCCCTGGAATCCCGGCAGCGGCCCGTGACACCCCTGGTGGTGGACTACGGCCAGCGGGGCGCGCTGCGTGAGCGGGACGCCGCCCGGGCGCAGTGTGAAAGCCACGGCCTCACGCCGGTGGAACTGGACCTCTCGGCGACGGGTGGGACCTTCCGCGACGGGCTGCTCAAGCGCCCCCACGTCCCCCTGCCCCACCGCAACCTGGTGATCCTGTCCCTGGCGGTGAGCTATGCCGCCCGGGGCGGCATCGACCGGGTTGTCCTGGCACTGAACCGGGACGACCTGGCCGCCTATCCCAGCGCCTCACCGGGCTTCCTGGAACACTTCCGCGCCCTGATCCACGACCTTCAACCGGGCCTGGAGATCACCACGCCGCTGATTGACCGGGACAAGGCCGGGGTGATCCGCCTGGGTGTCTCCCTGGGCGTGGACTTCGCCCGCACCTGGAGCTGCCTGCTGGGCTACGAGACCCACTGCGGCGCCTGTCCCCAGTGCCTGCACCGCAGGGCGGCCTTCCGCGCGGCCGGCATCGCCGATCCCACCCGTTACCGGCATGACAGCTGAGCCGAACATTAGCCTCAATCCGCGGCCTCATGTGGGTTTGGGCAGCCATGACCCCTTCCATTGAAGAACAGCACCTCTCACGGAGCCACGGGGACACGGAGAAAGGCTTTTGCTTTGAAAACCCCGTGTCCCCGTGGCTCCGTGAGAGGATCGCTTTTCTCCTTTACACCTTGGGACCGCCGAGCGGCGCGCAGTGCCATAGGGCGGGCCGTGCCCGCCATCAGCCGAAGGTTCGCCGATCAGCAGGCGGGCCCTATGCGCTGTTTATCCTGGCCCCGGACGACGGGCCGGCGGGGACATGAGCAAGCGGCTTCGCTATCATTGGGCGCCACCCCACAAGCACACGATGCCATGAAGCCCTACCAGGACGTCCCCCGCCACGTGACCGAGCGCCTGGAGATCGCCATCCTCACCGGCGAGACCCTGGCCCTGCACTGGGCCGACGAGCACAGCGACCAGGCCTGGATGGGTCGGGTGACCCCCCTGGAAGTGATCGAGCAGGCAGGGCGCCGGTATCTGAGCGCCACCAACGAACAGGGCGAGCCGGTCATGATCCGCCTGGACCTGATCCGCAACCTGCCCACCCCCGTGAAGTGAGAACCCCATGAGCCGACTGGCCAAGATTCCGGTGAAGACCGCCACCCCCATCGAGATCACCCCGGAGAACAAGTGCGGTTTCTGCACCAACTCCAAGTGCTGCACCTACATCACCCAGGCCATCGACACGCCGCGCACCAAGTACGACTTCGAGCACCTGCTCTGGCAGGTCTCCCACGAGAACGTGCGCGCCTACAAGGACGAGGACGGCTGGTACCTGCTGATGGAGACCCGCTGCACCCACCTGCAACCCGGCGGACGCTGCGGCATCTACGAGGCGCGGCCGCAGATCTGCCGCGACCATTCCAACGACTACTGCGAATACGACGCCCCCGCCGAGGAGGGCTTCGACCTGTACTTCCCGGATTACCAGACGCTGCTGAAGTACTGCAAGAAGCGGTTCAAGAAGTGGAAGAGAGGGTGAGGGAAGTGAGAAGTGAGAAGTGAGAAGTGAGAAGTAAAAGGCCTAAACTTCCTACTTCCTACTTCCTACTTCCTACTTCCTACTTCCTACTTCCTACTTCCTACTTCCTACTTCCCAATTCCCAATTCCCACTTCTCACTTCCGAGGTGGTTCCAATTCCCTGAAGTCCTCGATCCCCACGAACTCCCCCGTATCCACCTCCGAGCGTCGCGTGTCCGGTCGGCGCACGGCGCGCAGGTGGGCGATGCCGAAGTCACGGGCGGAGCGGAGCACGTCCAGGTTGTCGTCCACCAGCAGGGTCTCCCCGGGCGCATAGCCCTCGCGCACCCGCAGGGCCTCCCAGAAGCCCGGCTCCTCCTTGGCCCGGCCCAGGTCATGGGCGCTGACCAGGCGGTGGAAATGGGCGCCGATGCCGGTGCGTTCCAGTTTCAGGTCCAGGCTGCCCCGGTGGGCGTTGGTGACCAGCATCACCCGCCGGCCGCTTTCCCGCAGCGCGGCCAGGAAGGCCTCCGCGTGCTGGTGCACGGCGATCAGGTGCATGACCTCGCGCTTCAGCGCCACGATGTCCAGGTCCAGCTCCCGGCTCCAGTAGTCCAGGCAGTACCAGACCAGGCGGCCGCGCACCGCAGCCGTGCGCTCGCGCACGAAGGCATGGGCCTCGGCCTCGTCCATGCCCCGGGCCTGGGCCAGGCGGCGGGGCACGTGTTCCAGCCAGAAATAGTTGTCGAAATGCAGGTCCAGCAGGGTGCCGTCCATGTCCAGCAGCACGGTGGAGATGCGCGCCCAGTCCAGCGCCGGGGAACGGGGGAGGTCGTCGTTTCTGCTCATGGCGGACATTGTGTCTCAAATCCGGCCACGACCCCAGTATCCCGCGTTGCCTGGGTTACAATAAGGCCCGGAACCATGGGCCTTCCGGGAGACCCGAGTGCGCAAGAAACCCCGCATCCTGAGCAGCCGCACCGTGGCGCGCAGCCGCCTGTTTCACGTGGAGGAACTGGAGCTTCAATTCTCCAACGGCGTGAGCACCCGCTACGAGCGCCTGGTGGGCTCGGGCCGGGGCGCGGTGCTCATCGTGCCCGTGATGCACGACGGCACCGTGCTGCTGATCCGGGAATATGCCGCCGGCACCGACCGCTACGAACTGGCCCTGCCCAAGGGGCGCATCGAGACGGGCGAGGACCTGCTGCTGGCCGCCAACCGGGAGATCATGGAAGAGATCGGCTATGGCGCCCGCACCCTCACCCATCTCACCTCCCTCACCGTGGCACCCGGTTATCTCAGTCACACCACCCACGTGGTGCTGGCCCAGGACCTGCACGAGCAGCGCCTGGAAGGGGATGAGCCCGAGGAGATCGAGGTGGTGCCCTGGCCCCTGTCCGACATCGAGCAACTGCTCTCGCGCGATGACTTCACCGAGGCACGCAGCATCGCAGCCCTGTACCTGACCCGGGAGAGACTCAAGGCATGAAACCCGACGACCTGCCCGAAGGACTCACCCTGGAGCACCTGCGCAACAATGCCTGCCTGATCGCCCGCCAGGCCGGCGAAAGCATCCTGGCCATCTATGAACAGGGCTTCGAGGTCCTGGAGAAGGACGACCGCTCGCCGCTCACCGAGGCGGACATGGCGGCCCACCGCCTCATCGTCTCTGCGCTGAAGGAACTGACCCCCGGCCTGCCGGTACTCTCCGAGGAATCGGAGCAGATCCCCTACGCGGTACGCGCCGGCTGGCGCACCTACTGGCTGGTGGATCCGCTGGACGGCACCCGGGAGTTCGTCAAGCGCAACGGCGAGTTCACCGTCAACATCGCCCTGATCCATGAGCACGAGCCCGTGCTCGGCGTGGTGCACGCGCCGGTGCTGGGGGTCTGTTACCGGGCCGCCCGGGGCCTGGGCGCGCAGCGCATCGCCGCCGAGGGGGAACCCGAGGCCCTGCACATCAGCCGGCGCCGGACCAGGCCGGTGGTGGCCGGCAGCCGCTCCCACGGCACCGAGCGCATGGCGGACTTCCTCGCCGGCCTGGGCGAACACGAATACCTGTCCATGGGCAGTTCCCTGAAGTTCTGCCTGGTGGCCGAAGGCCGCGCCGACATCTACCCGCGTCTCGGCCCCACCAGCGAGTGGGACACCGCCGCCGCCCAGTGCATCGTCACCGAGGCCGGCGGCCAAGTGCTCGATCTGCAGGGCCACCCCCTGAGCTGCAACACCGGCGAATCCCTGCTCAACCCGGAGTTCATCGTGGTGGGTGATGAGCGCTGGCTGGAACGGCTGGGGATCGTGCGGGGAGAGGTGTGAGGGGATAGGCGTCAACAGTTCTGATCACGCAAAGGACGCAGAGACGCGGAGAACGCAAAGGATTTCAAATAATAAACCCTGCGTTCTCCGCGTCTCTGCGTGCTCTGCGTTTCTGTGCGGGAGGCCAACACCTCAGACACCCTACAGCCGCTTCTTCAGACTCGCCTGGTGCACCAGCGTGGCGGCGATCTCTTCCACGGACATGAAGGTGATGTTGAGAAAGGGGATCTGTTCCCGGCGGAACAGGGCCTCGGCGGCGGCCAGTTCCTTGCGGCACTGCTCGGCGCTGGCGTAGCGGCTGTTGGGGCGGCGCTCGCTGCGGATCTGCTGCAGGCGCTCCGGATCCACGGTCAGACCGAACAGCTTGTTGCGGTAGGGCACCAGCAAGCCCGGCAGGTCGCCGGTCTCGAAGTCGTCCTCGGTGAGCGGGTAGTTGGCCGCCTGGATGCCGAACTGCAGGGCCAGGTACAGGCAGGTGGGGGTCTTGCCGCTGCGCGAGACGCCCATGAGGATCACGTCCGCCATGGGATAGTCCCGCACCACCGCACCATCGTCATTGGCCAGGGCGTAGTTCAGGGCGTTGATACGCCGGGTGTAGGTGTGCAGGTTGCCCATGCCGTGGGAACGACCCGCCACGTGGTTGGCGGACACCCCCAGGGCCTGTTCCAGGCCGCTGGTGTAGGTCTCGAACAGGTCGAACACCACCCCCTTGCAGCGGCTCGCCAGGGCCTCGCGCAGGCGCCGGTCGATCAGGGTGCTGAACACCAGCGGCGGCGCACCGTCCTGGTCCGCGGCCCGACTGATGCGCAGCAGCGCCGCGTCCAGCTTCTCCTCGCTGTCCACGAAGGGCAGGTTGACCGGGCTGAACTGCACCTGGTCGAACTGGGTGAGCAGGGTATGCCCGAGGGTCTCGGCGGTGATGCCGGTGCCGTCGGAGACGTAGAAGACGGAACGGGTCGACACGGGTCTAGAAGTACGAAGTGTGAATTGGGAGGTGCGAAGTGATGCTCGCACGCCACCGCTGAGGTTCCTCTCCCGGGCGTCCCCTTCTCACTTCCCAATTCACATTTCGCACTTCAGTTCTCCCCCTGCCCCGCCAGCTGCATCCAGGTGTCCACCACCGTGTCCGGATTGAGCGAGATGCTCTCGATCTTCTGCTCCATGAGCCACTGGGCGAGGTCCGGGTAGTCTGACGGACCCTGGCCGCAGATGCCCACGTACTTGCCGGCCCGGTGAGCGGCCTCGATGGCCATGGACAGCATCTTCTTCACCGCCGGGTCGCGCTCGTCGAAGCTGCCGGCCACCAGGCCGGAGTCGCGGTCCAGGCCCAGGGTCAGCTGGGTGAGGTCGTTGGAGCCGATGGAGAAGCCGTCGAAGTGCTTGAGGAATTCGTCGGCCATCACGGCGTTGGAGGGGATCTCGCACATCATGTAGATCTTGAGACCGTTTTCGCCGCGCTTGAGTCCCATCTCGCCCAGCAGCTTGATCACCCCCTCGGCCTCGGCCAGGGTGCGCACGAAGGGCACCATGATCACCACGTTGGTGAGCCCCATGTCCTCGCGCACCCGGCGCACCGCCTGGCATTCCAGCTCGAAGCAGGCGCGGAAGTCGTCGGAGAGATAGCGCGAGGTGCCCCGGAAACCGATCATGGGGTTTTCCTCGTCGGGCTCGTAGCGATCGCCGGCCAGCAGGTTGGCGTATTCGTTGGACTTGAAGTCCGAGAGGCGCACGATCACCGGCTTGGGCGCGAACGCGGCGCCCAGGGTGCTGATGCCCTCCACCAGGCGGTCCACGTAGAAGCTCACCGGGTCCTTGTAGCCGGCGATGCGCTTGTCCACCTCGGCGCGCAGCTCATCGGGCAGGGTGTGGTATTCCAGCAGCGCCTTGGGGTGCACGCCGATCATGTTGTTGATGATGAACTCCAGGCGCGCCAGGCCCACGCCGTGGTTGGGGATGCTGCTGAAGTGGAAGGCACGGCCCGGGTTGCCCACGTTCATCATCACCTTCACGGGCAGATCGGGCATGCTGTCGGTGCGGGTGCGCAGCACGTCGAAGTCCAGCTTGCCCTCGTAGACACGACCCTCGTCGCCCTCGGCGCAGACCACCGTGGCCTCGGCGCCGTCGGGAATGGTATCGGTGGCGTTGCCGCAGCCCACCACGGCGGGGATGCCCATCTCGCGGGCGATGATGGCGGCGTGGCAGGTGCGACCGCCGCGGTTGGTGACGATGGCCGCGGCGCGCTTCATGATCGGCTCCCAGTCCGGGTCGGTCATGTCGGTGACCAGCACGTCGCCGGGCTGCACCTTGTCCATCTCGTCCAGACCCGAGACCACGCGCACCTTGCCGGCACCGATCTTCTGACCGATGGCGCGGCCCGTGGCGAAGATCCTGCCGCCCTTCTGCTTGAGGCGGAACCGCTCGATCACCTGGCCGTCGGCACGGCTCTCCACGGTCTCGGGCCGGGCCTGAACGATGTACAGACCACCGTCCACGCCGTCCATGGCCCATTCGATGTCCATGGGGCGCCCGTAGTGCTTCTCGATGATCACCGCCTGGCGGGCGAGATCCATGACCTGCTCATCGGTGAGACAGAAACGGTAGCGCTCGGCGGCCTCCACCTCCACGGTTCGGGTGTGCTTGCCGTCCTCGCCGAAGATCATCTTGATGGCCTTGGAGCCCATGTTACGGCGCAGGATGGCGGGCCGGCCGGCGGCCAGGGCGGGCTTGTAGACATGGAACTCGTCCGGGTTCACGGCGCCCTGCACCACGGTCTCGCCCAGGCCCCAGGCGCCGGTGATGAACACCGCGTCGCGGAAACCGGATTCCGTGTCCAGGGTGAACATCACGCCACTCGCGCCCACGTCACTGCGCACCATGCGCTGGATGCCGGCGGACAGGGCCACCTCGGCGTGATCGAAGCCCTGGTGCACCCGGTAGGAGATGGCGCGGTCGTTGTAGAGGGAGGCGAACACCTCGTGGATGGCCTTGAACACGCCTTCCTCGCCGCGCACGTTGAGGAAGGTCTCCTGCTGGCCGGCGAAGGAGGCGTCGGGCAGGTCCTCGGCGGTGGCCGAGGAACGCACGGCCACGGTGCACTCGCCCTCGGTCTCCGCCTCCAGGCGCTTGTACGCTTCCCGGATGGCGTCGGTGAGCGGCTGCGGGAACGGCGTCTCCACCACCCACTGACGGATGGTGCGCCCGGCCTCGCGCAGGGCGTTGATGTCGTCCACGTCCAGCTTGTCGAGCAGCCCGTTGATGCGCTTGTCCAGGTCCTCGTGGCGCAGGAACTCGCGATAGGCCTCGGCCGTGGTGGCGAAGCCGCCGGGGACCTTCACCCCGGCCTCGGACAGCCCGCTGATCATCTCGCCCAGGGAGGCGTTCTTGCCGCCCACCCGGGGCACGTCGTGCATGCCCAGCTCCTCGAACCACAGCACATAATCGCTCATGTCCAACCTCCGCCTCTTGCCCGGAACCGGCCCGCAGACCGGCTGAATGTAATGTTCGACTGCGTATGGGAGCCCGTGACCGAACCTGTTACTTCAGCCTAGGCCACGTCCCCCGACTGCGCCAGAAAAGCATACAGACATGAATCCTGCCACCCTGTTCCCGCCTCTTGAAGAATGAGACGGCCACGGCCCAAGACATCTATATGACCTAGGCAACAGTATACGGACGATCAGCGCCCGAAACACCCGCATCCGGGCAGGGCTGCTTCACATCCAGGGGAACCATCCCGGACCCATGCGGACAAAAATACTCGTAGACATCCGCACTTAAGCCTCACACCCGCCCGCAAGTCCACACCAAGGTCAAGGTCATGCCCCGCATCATCCCCTGGATCCTGATCCTCGCCGCCTGGACCCTGCCGCTCCAGGCAGAGACCCCGGAGCCCCCCAGGGACCTCGCCGAACTGAGCATCCACGGCTGGGTGGAACAGGTGGTGCTCAAGCCCGAGAACATCCGGCTCAATGCCAAGATGGACACCGGCGCCACCACCTCCTCCCTGAACGCCCTGAACAAGGAGATCTTCGAACGCGACGGCGAGGAGTGGATCGGCTTCGACATCGTCAATCCCAGGGACGAGAACGACAAGGTGCGCCTGGAGCGCAAGATCGTGCGCTACGTGCGCATCATCCGCCACGACGGCAACCATCAGCGCCGCCCGGTGGTGAACATGGGCATCTGCATGGGTGAGCACTACCGGGAGTCGGAGATCAGCCTCATCGACCGCACCGAGCTCACCTACCAGGCCCTGATCGGCCGCAACCACATGGAAGGCCTGGTCCTGGTGGACTCCGGCCACAAGAACCTGCAAGCGCCCCGCTGCCCGGACTGAGCCGATCTCCCCGTGAAAAGACTGCATCTGACCCTGCTGGTGCTGGGACTGCTGGCCACCAGCCTCGCCCTCGTTGTCTACAAGGTCAACGTGCTGGGCTTCCCGCTCAAACCCGCCCAGACCGTGGACAACTGGGTCGTGGAGGCGCGGGTGGCCTTCGAGCCCAGCGGCGGCGCGCTCACCGCACGCCTGGCCCTGCCCGACGACCCGCCGGGCTTCGGCATCCTGGACGAGAACTTCATCTCCCGGGGCTATGGCCTGACCACCGCCCAGCAGGGCGAGAACCGGGAGGCCCAGTGGACCACCCGCACCCCCAGCGGCCGGCAGGTGCTCTACTACCGAGCCACGGTCTATGAGCTGAACCGGGAACGCCCCGCGCCCCCCTACCCCGGCCCGGTGTCGGTCCCCGACTACGACGAACCCTACCGCTCCGCCGCCCTGGCCCTGCTGGACAGCGTGCGCGATCGTTCCGCCGACATCACCAGCTTCGCCTCGGTGCTGGTGAGCGACCTGAACTCCCCCGCGCCGGACGAGAACGCGGCGCTGTTCATCCAGCGCAATGCCTCGGATGCCGACAAGGTGCGCACCACCATCGAACTGCTCGCCGGCGCGCGCATACCGGCGCGTATGGTGCATGGCATCACCCTCACCGACTGGGCCCGGCAGGCCGCGCCGCTCGCCTGGCTGGAGGTGCACAACACCCGGGAATGGGTGCCCATCAACCCGCACACCGGCACCGCCGGCTACCCCGACAACTTCCTGGTGTGGTGGTACGGCGACCGCGAGCCCCTGCTGGTGGACCGGGCCAACCGCCCGGAGATCAGCTTTGCGGTGACCCGCAACATCCACGACGCCATCGACGTGGCCGAACAGCGCGCCCAGCTGATGGACTCTCGCGTGGTGGACTTCTCCCTGTTCGGCCTGCCGGTGCAGACCCAGAACATGTACCGGGTGCTGCTCATGGTGCCCGTGGGCGCGCTGATCATCGTGCTGCTCAGAAACGTGGTAGGCATCCAGACCTTCGGCACCTTCATGCCGGTGCTGATCGCGCTGTCCTTCCGCGAGACCCAGTTGCTGGGCGGCATCATCCTGTTCACCCTGATCGTCTCCCTGGGCCTGGCCATCCGCTTCTACCTGGAACACCTCAAGCTGCTGCTGGTGCCGCGGCTGGCCTCAGTGGTGATCGTGGTGATCATGCTCATGGCCGGCATCAGCATCCTGAGCCACAACTTAGGCATCGAGCAGGGCCTGTCGCTCGCCCTGTTCCCCATGGTGATCCTGGCCATGACCATCGAGCGCATGTCCCTGGTGTGGGAGGAACACAGTCCCGCGGATGCCATCAAGCAGGGGCTCGGCAGTCTCGCCGTGGCGGCGGTGAGTTACCTCATCATGATCAACCGCCAGCTGGAGCACCTGATCTTCGTGTTCCCGGAACTGCTGCTCATCGTGCTGGCGCTCACCCTGCTGCTGGGCCGCTACACCGGCTACCGGCTCACGGAACTGCTGCGCTTTCGCGCGCTGAAGGCTCCGTGATGCTGGGGCGCTGGTTCATCACACCGGGAGAACTGCGCCGCCTGGGGGTGCTGGGCATGAATGCGCGCAACGGCGCGTTCATCGCCCGGTACAACGAGCGCGCCAACTACCCGCTGGTGGACGACAAGCTGCAGACCAAGCGCCTGGCCCTGGACGCTGGCATCGCCGTACCGGAACTCTACGGCGTGATCGAGACCCAGCAGCAGATCAAGCGCCTGGGCCGGATGCTCGAGGGCCGCGAGGACTTCGTCATCAAGCCCGCCCACGGTGCGGGTGGCGACGGCATCCTGGTGATCACCGGACGCATGGGGGAAGGGTTTCGCCGCGCCAGCGGCAAGCTCATGGACCTGGAGGCCATCGCCCACCACTGCGCCAACATCCTGAGCGGCATGTACAGCCTGGGCGGGCAACCCGACCACGCCATGATCGAATACCGGGTGCAGTTCGACCCGCTGTTCGAGCAGGTCAGTTTCCAGGGCGTGCCCGACATCCGCACCGTGGTCTACCGGGGCTACCCGGTGATGGCCATGGTGCGCCTGCCCACCCGGCAGGCGGACGGCAAGGCCAACCTGCACCAGGGCGCCGTGGGCGCCGGCGTGGAGATGGGCAGCGGCGAAACCCTCACCGGCGTCTGGCACAGCCGCATCACCACCCGCCACCCGGACACCGGCGCGGACATCGCCGGCATCCCCATCCCCGACTGGGACACACTGCTGGAACTGGCCGCCCGCTGCCACGACCTCACGGACCTGGGTTATCTCGGTGTGGACGTGGTGCTCGACCGTGACCACGGCCCGCTGATTCTGGAGCTGAATGCCCGCCCGGGTCTGGCCATCCAGATCGCCAATCGGGAAGGCCTGATGCACCGCATCCGCGCCGTCGACCAGCGCCTGGCGGACATCGAGGACACGGAAGACGCCAGGGCCCGCGCCGCCTGGGCGCAGGTGCGTTTCGCGGTCAGCCAGGCAGTTTGATATCAGGGCACATGCAGCACCGTCTCCGCGCTGTGCACGCCCCGCACGCGGCGCTCCAGCCAGCGCTGGGTGGCGCGCCAGTCGAGGCTGTGACGTGAAACGGCCTCCAGGGGCAGCAGCAGGAAATCCTCCCGGGCGTTGACCGTGACACGCTGCCCGCCGCCCGGTTCCTCATGCACGCGGATCGCCTGCCACTCGATGCGCCCGCCTTCCCGCTGCACCTGCGCGAGCACCCGGGCCAGGGTGTCCAGCTCCAGGGCCAGGGCGCGGCATTGCGCCTCGCGGGCCTCCCGGTCGCGCAGATCCGGGTACTCGCAACGCACCCCCGTCTCCGACTCCCAGCCCGGGCGCCGATCCTGGCTGAAACTCCAGGCGCCATTGACCCAATCCGCCCCCTGCACCGCGCGGGCCGTGCCCTGGGCCCGGGTCTCGCCGCAGGGATAGTCGGCGCAGAAGCGCTGCAGCAGTTCCGCCTCGCGACGGGCCTGGTCGCGCATGCGCGGCCAGCTCACCAGCACGGGGCGGCCGTCCAGGAGCAGCATCACCTGCCCCTGGCGGTCCGCGCGCACCCGTACATCTTCAGCCACGTTCAGCCACTGCCAGGCCTGGTCCAGCTCCCGCAGTTGCAGGGCCGTGGCCTGGCGCCAGCGATCCAGCCTGCGATCCCGCGCCGCATCCGCCCCCCGCGCCAGCCCCGATTCGCCCAGCTCCTCCTCGTAGGCCTGCACCATGGCCTCAAGGGTTAGAGAAGCAAAGGCCATGTGGGACTGCACCGGCGCATCTTTCAGGGTCTCCACCACCTGCAGCAGGGCGGAGGGCTGCACGTACAGCTGGCGCGGTGCGTCGGCGTGGGCAGGGAGAACCCCGTGGCCCAGGGTTGTGAGGAGAATGAGGGAGAGGAATGTGCGCATGGTTGGGGCCTTTGCCCGAATTCTAAAACAACGGGCGGCTGGCTGCTGTGCTGATGGGCACACCGGGGAGTCTGGGGGCTGGAGACTGGTACACAAAAAAGCCAGCATTATCAGGCTGGCCTTTTGGGATGCGGCGGATTTGGAAAGATTTGATGGAATCTAACGACTTAACATCACTTGCGTAGGTGCGTCAGGGCCGTAGTCAAGTGGAAGATATGGCTATGCACCAGCTCGCTTGGTTTTAGTATTAAACTTCGGTTTGTGCTTATACACCAAATACTCTTCAATTTCTGTTCTGCCGAACAATATTGGAACAACCACCACATGCAGCGTTTCCATGTATTCATTTACTTTCTGTTCAATATGTTCAGGGAATTTTTGTTTTGATGTTGCTTTCTCATAACCCTTAATATGTGAAAATAACTTTACTCCGATATTGCGTCTTAATGTGTGATTTACTGTGCGGCGAACATCGCGCATTCTTGCCTTAAGCGACCCACTTTCACCAACATAGACAATTTTTCCTTTCTCAAAAAAAGCATATATACTTGCCTTTTCAGTTATATGTTTTGCCCACTTTGTTGAAATATCAAATGGTTTCCTATTTGATCTACAGAAAATGGTCTCTTCATATTCCTTGATTATTTTCTCTACGTTCATATCTATTGCACATTAGGCTCGCATGAGGGGCGCGAAAAAAGCGCAGCTTTTGTGCGTCCAAATGATGAGAATGGTGACAGATTTATTTGCGCGCCTCGAAAATAACTCAGTCACCTTTGTTCCATTAATGTCTGTTATCAGCCATGTGGCCTGCCCGGTCTTTTTATTTGATCCTGAGCGTTCGTTTATCGTGCGTGTAGTGCGGCCCAATGACATAGTCATCGAGTTCTAACTCGGGGTTCATCATTGATGTGGTGTAGATGACCTGGTGACGTTCACGTAGTTCGGTCGAATGTTCGACGATCAGGCGCTGGAATAAGTGACTTCTCTCAACCTCCATTCCCTTGTCTTCGACGTTGTCGAGCAGAATGAATCGTGGATGGTTGAATAGCTCATCGTTACCAGCAGCCATGAACAGGCTGAAAATGGCTGTGTTCTTGAGGAAGACGTTGCTGCTTTCTGCGAAATTCATCTGCCCATCGACGAACATCGCATCATCCCGAAAATTGAGCTCAACGAGCTCCGGGTTCTTGAACTCTGGCTGGCGATCGAGGTCGCTTCTAAGCAACAAGCGCCCCCACTCAGAAACAGCATTAAGCGCCTTGCTTCGCCGGCTTACCGCCCGACGTTCTAGCGCTTTCCTGCGGTCCGAAAGATCCGTGATTTGTCCTTGCAGCTCCTGCTTACGCAGTGACAGAGATTGAACTTCTTCCGCAACGGACAACATGTCTGTCAGGTGGGTGAGTTCTTGATCAATCTGTCCGATGCGCTGATAGCGTTCTGCCAAGAAGGCTTCTCGTGGCGAAGAGCTCAGGTCAAATTTGGTCGAGTACTCGGATAGGTTTTTCGAATAGCTCCTTTTAAGCCAGCGAAGTTCGACGCGATCCTTGGTGAGCCTTGCCTCATGTTCTGCGAAAAGTTGTTTTGACTCCCGCAATTGAATTTCGAGATCAAGCCGAACCTGGTTGTACTTCGATTTGTCTTCCTCAGGATCAGTATGCTGACCGCAAACATTGCAGACATGTGGGTCGGATACTGGATGGAGATGCGACAGGCAAGCGGGACAACGGGTAAATTCTATTGCACCGATGGCCTGGAAAGTACTCTCAGCGACTTTAACTTGCTCGATGTGTTCTGCGAGAAATGCCTGATACTCTGTGAGCTCTCCTAACTCCAGCTCGTGTTTTGCAATGGATTCCTCCAAGGAGGCAATCGCTTTCTTCTCTTTAACCAGGCTTTGCTGTGCCGATTGCCGATCCTTCAGAAAGTCTTTGTTATCACCTTGCTCCACCAAAGAGTCGACATTTTCAATCTCTCGATATGCCGCCGACTTTTCTTCTTCCAATTGACGACATTGGCGATCGATTGCGTTCGGTCGATCAAACTGAGCTCCATGAGGTAGCGCCTGGATTAGTGATGACAACCTCTGGCTCACCTTTGCGAATTCGGCATCCAACTCCCGGAGATTTAAGCTGATTTCATAGATCTCATAGCCGCTAATTCCGCAGATCAGGTCACCAACCGCTTCGCGAATATCCTGTTTGTCAAATGACTCAAATCGGAACAAGCGAGTCGACGGCGTCCTTTGGTCTGAGTATAGCAGGCGCATAACTTGATGCATTGTGATGTTCGAAGCGCCGACACTTTGAGCTTCCGGAATATTCAGTGAGCGAAACATAACTTGAGAAAAGCTTTCGCGCCTCTCGGATCTTCGAATAGGGAAAGTCTCCCAGCCATCCAACGCATGCTTGTCTGCTTGATCGAATGGGCCAAAAAATACTTTGATGGGCGTGGTCTTGTTCCCGATTTTTCTTAAGAGAGTTAGCTTTCCATGGTTTGTAACCACCTCTGCCTGCACCTCGTCACAGTGTGCGGCGGCATCCTTCCAAGAATCGAACTCACCACCAAGTGCGTAGAAGATGAAATCGGCGATCGTTGATTTTCCTGAGCCATTCTCGCCACGGATGATGTTGACGCCTTCATGAAACTCTTGGTCATAGGCAACGTGGCCATGACGCAACACGCGCAGTCTGTTAAGTGTGAATCGTGGGCAATCCATGTCTTAGACCATCCTCCTCAATCCGGTTCTTTTTCGCAGATCTACCGAATCTCCTTCGGAGATTTGACTGAAACTTCTTGCTAAGAACTCGATCACCTTGATGTCCCTCTCAGAAAGTCCACCCACAACGCGAGATTCGGCGAATTCCTCACCGGAACAGGAAAGCGAAGCATTGCCTTCATGGAGTGCATCTGAGCTCAAGAGGTTTCTGGCGGCCATGGCTTGAACGGCTTTCTTTTGAATGGACTCCATTTTGTGGAACAGAATGGATGGCGTCGGGTACGTCAAGAAGGACTTTTCGGGCTTTTGAATCTCCAGATCTTTGAATGTTGCTCGAACATCGGCGGGCATGTGTACGCTGTGCAGCAGCGGTGGATTGGCGAAGTAGAAATCGGATATGTACAGACGCTCCAACGGGGCCGTGCTCTTCTCCCAAAAATACAGCAACGCCGCAACTCGCCGGATCGCGTGGTAGATATCGAGCTGCGGATACCAGACCCTCGTCATCATTGTTCCGGGTCCCAACGGATGTAGCACTGCTCCGTCAAAAAGTACAAAGCAGCAAGAACCGTCTTATGGGAGAAATCGCGGTAATGCTGGTTCCGAGACCAGATCGGGTTAATTACTTTTTCTTGCAGCGCATCTTGCACATTATCATCGGGCGCACTCTTGCAAATTAGAGGGTAATAGATGTGGGTCATGAAATGCTGTTCGACTTCGGAGAGCAGGCCGTCGTTCCGCTCGCGCTCTTCCGTATACAGACCCAGTTTCGCGTAGTTGCGAGCAAATTTGTTCTGATAGCGGTTAGCGTTTGAGTATTCGTGCTGCCTCCCGGCGTCGATCAGCTTTTGTAACAAGTCCCGTCGGTCGTCTTCGGATTGCTCGCCGTAGTCATCTGCAGGAAACCCTGCGCTGCCATTGCCGGTCGCTTTGGGGAGTATCTTGCGAATGCGCCGTTCCAAACTCACATAGACGACGTCTTCTTTGTCCTTGGGTTTGCTGATGTTGATATGGTCCTTATCGACGGGAATAGGCTGTGTTCCTTGAACACCTGGGTCAGCAGAATCTCTCGGAACGACGATCGCTGCTTTCTTGGTCTTGAAAGTCTCGACAAAGACCACTGTTTTGAACTCGCTGTTTCCATTGGCGAAGTTCCGATAATGCTGATTCAACTCAGTCAATGCTCCAGAATCGTCGGTAAGCAGCCCAACGTGCTTTGAGGAAAAATGCGGTAAGAAGGCATCAAGAACCGACGCCAATGACGAGCCTTTGTGAGGCGTAGCCAAGAACACAACCATTCGGAGCGAAGATGCAATCTGCTTCCAATCTTCGTCATCAGAATCAGATGCCGTCCGGATAATCTGCTTGGCGAGAATTCCACCGAGACTATGGCATACGAAAACCAGCGGTCTTTCTCCGATTCCTCGACCAACCATGGCCTCGATCACATTGACCGCTCGCTCATAGAGGTTCATCTCCTTTTTAGCCCATTTGCCAAACAAGCTGGCTGGATAGCCCAGAGAATGGACGGCCGCATTAGGAATGGTGTCGCAAAGCCACTCAGGCCAGAATTCACCGGTGTCTTCAGATTGCCACGTCTCTTCAGGATCTCCCGTTAGGCCGTGGATGAAGACGATATCTGCGTCAGAATGGTCTGGTCCGCAGACGCTACGGAAGACTAACTCTTCAGGCATGCTTCATGGCTCCCGGAGAAGTACAAGAAGAATTAATACAGCATCTTGGATGATAAGCTGTCTATAACAGTCGCTGCGTATTCTCATAACGACGAAGGTGAGCCGCTAGCTGCTCGTGGGCGCAGCGAAGCTGCAGCCCGTGGGTAACCAGTCGGCTCCACCGCCTTGTTAGAGCGCGTCACAACCGACGTTCCTTCAGTTTGTCTAAAAGCAGGGTAATGCAATCATTTGCTTTCTGTGTACGCACAGCGTTAAATCCCTGCCAATTATAATTTGGCGAATACCCAAGACACTCGTTAACTTCTTTAGATTTAAGACTGATTTTCTGCAACTTTGTAAGAAAATAAATGAGCGGCCAGGTTTCGCCATCTGTGGTATCTCTACCCCATAGAGCCAAAGCTAATTCTTCATTTATTACCTTAAAAACTGTAACACCCCTCATTACTACGTCTTGTTGTTTTCTGAAAAGAACAAGGGTTTGATTGTCAACCATATTTGCCCATGCGGCAGATTGTGCATATTTTGCGCCCCAGAGGTTAACGCTTTTATCTCCGTAAATGCTTCGGATTTTGGCTTGCTCGGCTTGCGTCAAATATTTAAATAAGAACTCTTGTCTTTTGGGTATACGAAGACCCGAAAGCTCATTGAACTCGGCCTGTTTGCTAGAGATTTGTTGTAATGCGATTCTTGCCATAGGAGAAACCAGGTCAGAGAGGAATTGTCGTTAATATCAGAGGCATTTGCGCTCTGACCCGGTTTCTTTGGTGCACAAACAAATCTGACGCCTTTTTTCGACACTTTTTTCACTTTCTGACCCGGTTTCTTGGGTTTCTTGCGCCACACGCTGCGCCACAGCTTCACCACCCATCTGCTCGAGAGCGGCTACGACATCCGCACGGTACAGGAATTGCAGGGGCACGCGGACGAGGCCACCACCCTGACCTACGCTCATGCGCTCAATCGCGGTGGGCTCGTAGTGCGCAGCCTGCTGGATGCAGGCTGACGGGGATGCAACGGGCAGATCCATGAACGACCACACTCCCTGTCTGTCTTCTCTGACCTGACTTTAACGGCTGTGGGTGAGGCAGGCAAACGCGGGGACGGGGTCGTGTCTCCGCGCACGCACGGAGCCATGATTGGCTGCGGACAGGAGACCTACGTGTGCCTGCCGGGATCGCCCGCCAGGCGGGGCTCAAACGTTGGCAACGGAAGCACTCCAGCCGAAATGACATAGCACCGCATCACTCATTGATCACAAGGGTGGCGGAGTAACCCGAGCAAGCGCGGCCGGTGGTCGCATCGACGTTTGGAACATGCGCCCGCATGCCGTTGGTATATGTCGGACATTTATGCGGACATCAATCAACCGTTTCCTCGGATTACCAATCCGCTAAGCTTATGATATTGTGGATAACATGCATGAGAAAGATACGGACAATAATGCGGACGTGAAAACGGCCCTGTGAGAAACAGGGTCAGAGAGGAATTGTCGTTAATATTAGAGGCATTTGCTCTCTGACCCGGTTTCTTCGTTGTCACCAAGCCTGGGGCTTATGCAACGAAGTCCCAGGTATGGGGTCCGGCAACAAACTCTGTTCAAGCGCCCATCTGCGGATGGGCCTTACGAAATCCGCATAGCGCTTGAGTTGCGCGGATGTCTTTCGTTTCGGCGCACCTGGTGTCACCAGGCCGATGACTTTATCGTGATGGGTCTTAACCAACCTCAGTGACTCTGCCAGATCGGAGTCATTGGATACGATCACCGCGCAATCATATGCATC
>SR_TP_S13solDRAFT_1000321_pt1 | contig 21406 bp, 19 predicted proteins | sample SodReaTP_S13sol_FD_11159 | JGI IMG/M metagenome (IMG submission 11159)
CCGCCCCCCCCGCCGAACCCCTGCGCGACAGCCGCGCATCCGTGGGTGGCGCGCCCGGCATCGCCGCCTTGCAACATGTCGCCCCGCCTGCGCCGCCGGGTCCAATGTCGAACGCGCTGGTGTTCGGCTGGCGGGCGATCCTGAAATTCCGGCATGTGCCTGAACAACTGTTCGATCTGGTCATGACCCCGATTATGTTCACCTTGCTGTTCACCTTCGTGTTCGGGGGCGCACTGGCGGGGTCGCCGGGCGATTATCTTCAATTCTTCCTGCCAGGCATTCTGGTGCAAACGGTTGTGTTCAATTCGGTCTATTCGGGGATGGGGTTGTCCACGGATTTCCAGAAGGGGTTGTTTGACCGCTTCCGCACATTGCCAATCTGGTCACTGGCCCCTTTTGCGGGGTTGATGGTGGGCGATATGCTGCGCCACCTGATCGCGGGCGCGATCATTCTGGGGATCGGGTTGATGCTTGGTTACCGTCCCGAAGCGGGGCTGATTGGCACTGCGCTGGCATTTGCGATGCTGTTGTCAATCGGGTTTGGCATGGGCTGGGTGTTTATTGTGCTGGGTCTGCTTGTGCGCACACCGATGACGGTCATGACCCTTGGCTTTACGATCCTATTCCCGATCACCTTCGCGTCGAATATCATGGTTGACCCTGCCACTATGCCCGACTGGCTGCGTAGTTTTGTCGATGTGAACCCCGTGTCACTGATGGCAACCGCGCTGCGCGGGCTTATGTCGGGCACGGCAACCATGATGCAGATCGGGCAGGCGCTGATTGCGCCAGTGGTGCTGACATTGACACTGGCGCCACTGGTCCTGTGGCTTTACCGGCGCAGGTGACGCGCCGCAATATGTCTGCGTATCCGCTGGTTCAAACCTCGACCAGTGGCGCGAACCCGCCGAAGATCATGCGCTTGCCATCGAACGGCATTTGCATTTGTGCAAAGCGCGCATCCTGCATCATGCGCCGTGATCCGTCATCGCGGGTGGCCTTGTCGGGCCATTGCGTCCATGAAAACATCACATCTTCATCGGGGTTGGCCTGCACGGCGCGGCGGAAATCGGTGACTGTGCCGTCCGGCAAATCCACGCCCCAATTCTCCATGATCCATGTCGCACCATATTCGATAAAGATCGGGTCGACCTCGTTCGCGAAATCGCGAAACGCATCACGCCCGTCTTTTGGCACGGCACAGATGAAGCCGTCGAAATACCCGCCCGGCTGGCGCATGCCCAGCTCCAGAACCGGTTCAAACCCGCCATAGATCACGCGCTTGCCATCAAATGGCATGGGGTTGGTGTCCATGTTCAGGCGCGGGTCGTTGATGGCGTCTTTCATGGCTGCGTCATGGATGGCCTTGGACGGCCACTGATACCACGCGAACACAACGGTTTCATCTGCCTGCGCCTTCACGGCCATGGGGAAGGATGTCAGCTTGCCGTCGGGCACGTCATCGCCCCAGCATTCGGCCCCGTGCAACATGCCATAGGCGCGAAACCCGTCCATTGCCTTCTCGGCATGGGTGCGAAACGTGTTGCGGTTGGCGGTGGGGACGGCGGCAACGAAGCCTTGGATATAACTCATCTCTCTCTCTTTCCTTTCATATGTGGGCTTTTTGCGTGGTGTCAGTCTGCCGCCGCAAAATGGGCCATTTGGTCGGCATATGCTTTGGCGAAGGCAGGGCGCGCGGTGGCGCGCGCGACATAGGCGCGGCAGGCGGGCGCATCGGCCAGCCCGTCAAAGCGGCCAACAAGGCGCAGTACATCGGACATGGCAATATCCGCGATTGAAAACGCGCCCGCCAGCCAGTCGCGCCCTGTCAGGACCTGTTCGGTGTATTGCACCCGCGCTTGCAGGAACGCATCAAGGTGTTTTCGCCCCGGTGTTTGTTCGCTATCGCCCGCAAACTGATAGATTGACCATGGCAGGCTGGCCGCTTCGACCGAATTCAGCGCGGCAAATAGCCATGTGATGACGTGTTGGCGCGCTTTCGGTTCGCTTGGCATCAGCGCGGCACTGCACTCCCCCAAATAAAGCAGGATCGCCCCCGATTCAAAGATGGTCAGGTCGCCATCACGTAGCCACGGCACCTGCGCATAGGGGTGCTGTGCCCTCTGGTCCGCATCAAGGTCGCGGAACGGCACGCTTGGCGTAAACGGCATGCTGGGCACGCGGTAGGGCAATCGCGCTTCTTCCAGCGCCCACCGCACGCGCAGGTCACGGACATAGCCGCGCGGCAGGTCGGGCACCCAGTCAAGGGTTGTCAGTATCATATCGGGCATTGGCATGTCCTTGGTCATCAGGCGTCAAAGGCTGCATTGGTGAATGCATCGGCCAGCGCGACATCATCGGGGCCAGTCATCATGCGTTGAGTGAACAGGGCTGCCACAGTGTTGGTGGCCGGATCGCACCAGAAGCTGGTCCCATACCCGCCCCACCAGCCAAAGCGCCCCTTGGCGGTTTGTGGGGCGGTGCGCATGGCCACGCCCAGACCCCAGCCATGTGTGTCCCAGAAATCCGCCGGAAACCATGGCGATGCCGCTTTTTGCGCGGGCGTGATCTGGTCGCGCAGCATCTCATCCACCAAAGCCGCATCCAGCAGCTGCCCGCCATCTGCCATTCCGCGTGACAGCAGAAACCGGCCAAACGCCAGAAAATCATCAACGGTGGAAACATGACCCCCGCCACCGGCCTGAAACACAGGCGGGTCCGCAAAACTGTCGGCAGCGGCTGAATTCCACCGCGCCAGCGCACCAGTGTCGGGGTTGCCCGCGTATTGCGTGGCCAGACGGTCGGCAGGGCCGGAAAACGCAGTGTCTAGCATCCCCAAGGGCGCGCAGGCCCGCGCGCGCAAAAATCCGTCAAGTGACATGCCACTGGCGCGGGCAACCAGCACGCCCGCAACATCAAGGCCGGTGTGATAGCGCCACGCCGCGCCCGGCTGGTGCATCAGCGGCAATGACCCCAGCCGCGCCATGTAGGTGTCGGCATCTTCCGCGAACAGCGTTGGCCCCGGCATTACGCCAAGCGCCTGCATCTGGCCTGCAACCGGCACTTCGGCAGGGTCGGCGAACACAATTCCCAGCCCCATGCGCATGGTTAACAGGTCGCGCAACGTGATCGCGCGGGTGGCGGGCACCGTGTCATCCAGCGCGCCACCTTGGTGGCGCAGCACATGCCGGTCGGCCAGTTCGGGCAACCATGGATCGACAGGATCATCCAGCCCTATTGTGCCATCCTGCACCAGCATCAGTGCGGCAACCGCCGTCAGGGGCTTGCCGATGGACGCGACAGCGAACAGCGTGTCACGCGTCATGGGCGCGCCGCTGTCAATATCACGCAGGCCCGCAACATGGGTCCAGACATCCGGTCCGCGCGCGATCAGTGCGACCAGCCCCGGCACACGGCTCGAAGCAACTGCGGCATCAAGCTTGCCGCGCAAGGCGCTGGAACCGGAAGCGCTCACCGGATCAACCAAGCCGAAGGCCAACGGCAGCGCGGCCGCCCCGGCCAGCGCTTGCCTGCGCGTGATCAAGTGGGGGGTGCACATCAACATCTCCTGTAAGGAATCGGTGTGCTGAACTGTGTAGCAAAATAAATTTGCATATACAAGTTTATGTATTGAAGGGGGCACAGGACGGGTCGTCGTTACACGCCCACGCGCAAAACGACGACCCGTCGGCGTCTACCTCCGGCAGGGTCCAGCAATCATGACAAGGAAAAATATAATCCCGCACGCGGGGTGATGCACGGCGCAATTTCTACTGGGTAAAGCTGTCCATGCCCAGTTCGGTCAGGATTTCCGCGGAATGCTCGCCTAGATCAGGTGGCGGGGCATGCAGGCCGGGTCCGCCATGGGCGAAAAGAAACCCAGCATTCAAAATGGTGGCTGACGGGACATGCGGGTTCGGCGTTGGCACGTCCAGCGTAAGATTGCGATCTTTCAGTTGGTCCAGCGCCAATGCATCGGACACATTCCGGACGATCCCAGCGGGCACCCCTGCCGCAGAAAGCAAGACTTCGCATTCTGTTGCGCTGAGGGTTGCGAATGCGGCGGATAATTCGGCTTGCAATGCCGTATCATTGGCAATGCGCAGATCGGACGTTTTGAAGCGCGGGTCCGCGATCAGATGTTCAACGCCAAGTGCTTCGCAAAGTCGTTCAAACTGGTTTTGCTGAACCGCGCCAATCGTGATCGGGTGATCGCGCGTAGGGAATGTGTCGGCTGTCGGCGAGAGTGAGAAGCCCCTGTTTCCCGTGCGGACAGGTTCCGTGCCCGAAATCAGCAGTGGATAGATGACTGATGCCATCATAACAAGCGAGGCATCAAGCATTGCCACATCCACATATTGCCCCGTTTTTTGCGGGTCACGTTCACGCTGCAACAAGGCCGACTGGACAGCAAATGCTGTCATAAGCGCGCTGTAGGTGTCCACCAAGGGGAACCCGATGCGCATGGGCGGATCGTCTGCTTGCCCTGACAGGGTCATAAGGCCCGAAACACTTTGGATGATCTGGTCAATCGCGGGATGATCGCGCATCGGACCTTTTTGTCCGTAACCGGAGACGGAACAGTAAATCAAGGAAGGGTTGTCTTGCATGACACGCTTATGCCCCAGACCAAGACGGTCAATGACACCGGGGCGAAAATTCTCGATCATCACATCGCTGGTTGCGATCAGTCGACGTGCCGCCTCTTGTCCGAAATGCGTTTTCAGGTCCAGAACAAGTGATTTCTTGCCTGCGTTCACGCCGATGAACGCCTCGGCCATACCGCGCAATTCCTGCCGCTGGGTATAGTTGCGCAGCACATCACCCTGTGGTGGTTCGACCTTGATGACTTCGGCACCCATCAGACGTAAGAAATGCGTCGCAAGTGGCCCCGCAATCACATGCGAAAAATCTGCGATACGCATTCCGGCAAGCGGCTGCACCATGGTCGTCCTCCCTCATAATGGTTCATTTTATGAACTTGTTGGGGCAGGAGGTCAAGCTGCTTGCTGCAAGGATTACATATCGTCCAAGGTGTCCCTTGGGGAACCGGTGGCATCCCGCGCTGCGGAACGCAGTGCCAGATGATCATGCAGGCTGTTCAAAAGCTGGAACAGCATTGCAGATTCCGCGTCGCTGAATGGCCCGAGCATGGATCGGTGCTGTGCGTCCATCCGTTGCAGAAGCTGGTCGTGCCATGCAATCCCCGATGGTGTAAGCGATAATGCGTTGTAGCGCCGGTCGCTGGACACTTTGCGCCGTTGGACAAGGCCGCGCTTTTCAAGACTCTTGATCAGGCTTGTCACAGCAGATTTCTTCAGGACGATGTGTTGTGCTAGTTCATTCTGAGAAATTCCCTGATTCTCGCGTATCAGGCTTAGGGTCGCAATCTCGCCATGTTCCGTGTTCATGTCGCCGAAATGTTCGGTGTTTTCAGCACGGATGAATGACCGGATGGTTCGGGAAAGAAACGGCAAATTCGCGCGCAAATGCCCAAGATTGATCGTGTCGGTGCGCGTCTGCTGGGCCGCTTGATGTTCGCTCATATGATCCTCTCTCGGATTTGTGCCCAGCCTATATTGAGGGCCGTGTTGCTGTCAAAGCCGGAAAAGCGGCCAGAAAAGGGGATTGACACATGCATCATATACAGTTCATCTTGTGAACTATATACGGAGGGGTGAACTTGACGCCACAATCTGCAGCCGAAATTTTGGATAGCGCATATGCCGCGCGCGCGACAGGGGCGTTTGCGGATATGGTCGGCATATTCGGCGAAGGGTTTCCCGAACCCCTGCTGCGGGCTGCTGGGCTGGGTCCCATCTGTGTGCACTTGAACCCCGCGACGGATGACGTTGACGCGGGGCAGGGCGTGTCGGAATGTATCGAACCATTTGTTGATCACGCTGTGCGCCGTTTCCTGCACCGCTTCGCGGCAGGGCGGTATCAGGGGCTGAAGGCCATAATCTTCTGCCGCGATGATACAGCCGCATTGGTCGCCTACCAATACGCGCTGGAGTTTCGACGCCTTGGGTTGGCCCCGGCGGAACCGCAGCTGATTTTGTGGAACCTTGTCCATGCAGCCCACGCGCATGACTTCAATAGGCAACAACTGGATAAGCTGTGGCAAGCTCTGGATATACCTGCCCCAAGCGAAAGCGCATTGGCGGAAACATGGGCAGATGAATGTGCCCGAATGGATGCCTTGGCGGCGCTTGACGCTGACATGGGCCAAGGCGCGGTTGGTGCCAGCACTGCGTTCATGTGGCGCATTGCAGGGCGTGGAATGGACGGACGCCAGCATGCGGACCTGCTGAACTGTGCGCGCCCCATGGCCCCGCGTCCCGCCAGTGGGGGCGTGCGTTTGGGGGTGATCGGGTCGGCGATAGAAGATGTCGCATTTTATCGCACGATCGAGGCGCATGGGACGATTGTCTGCGATTTGCAGCCCATGATTGCCGCGTGGCCCGTTCCATTACCACCGCAGCCAACGGCGGACGCATTTTTGCGCGCCGCCGCATCGGACGTGGCCTGTCCCAGAATTGTGCCGCCGAATGCCCATGCCGATGCCGTTTTGCGCCGCCTTGCAGACGCGCAATGCGATGCCGTGATCTGCCAGCTTCATGCGCATGATGATGTGATCGGTTGGGACGTGCCGAAAATTGCGGATCATCTGCGTGACCTTGATATTGCGTTTATCAATCTGGGCTTCGTCGATCCGTTGCCCGATACGCCAGCCCTTTATGCTATAGGCGCGGCGCTTGGTGCTGATCTGAAAACGCGGGGCCTTGCATGACCTATACGCCCTTGAACGCCACAAAAGCGGCCATGTCCTTTCAGCGCGACTGGGTCAGCCAGCTTCGCGACGATATTACCGGCGGCAAGAAATTTGCCTTCGTAAATGCCGATACGCCCCATGAGTTGTTCCATGCAATGGATATGCCCATTGTGACAAACCAGTGGTGGTCCGCCGTTATTGCGGCCAAGCAACTGTCAGAGCATTATCTGGATCGTGCAACAGAAATGGGGTTTCATGCCCATCTGCCGCGCTATTCAAGCCTGCCCCTGATTGCAGAACTGGACGGTGACCCGTCCCGTCAGCCTTGGGGCGGTTTGCCTGCGCCATCCATTCTGTGTGCCCGCCAAAGTTCGGACGAGCATCAGAAAGTGTTTTCCCTTTGGTCAGAGGCCACTGGCGCGCCCTTGCATTTGTTCAGCGCGCCGGGTGTCCCTGATCCGGCGCCGCGCTGGTGGGATCTTGCGCGCGACCAGTGGGAGGATCTGTATCATACGGACAGGCTGGATCTGATGGTTCAGGAAATGAACACCTTGATCGCAAAACTGGAAGAAATGACCGGCAGGCAATTCGACCATGCCCAGTTCGCGCAATATATGCATGCGATCAATGAACAAGAAGCCATCTTTGAAGATGTGGACCGCATGATCGCGCAAGCGCCGCGTGCGCCCCTGCGCATATCCGAGCAGATTCCGAATGTTATGGTCCCGCAATGGCATCGCGGGTCTGACTGGGCCTTGCAGCATGCCAGCACCTTCAGGGACGAGGTTGCGACCCGAATTGCCGACGGGCATGCCGTTTGCGAAAATGAACGTATACGCATGATGTGGATTGGCGCGGGGCTGTGGTTCGATACAGATTTCTATACCGCGTTTGAAGACAGCCACGGCGCCGTTTTCGTGTGGTCCATGTATCTGCCTTTTGCTGCTGACGGGTATATCCGGACGATCGGGGATGATCCGTTGCGGGCCTTGGCGGCGCGAATATCGCTTATGAACGAACAGTTGCACCAGCCGCCTTGGGTGAACGAATGGCTGGTCGAACAGGCGCGGCGCTACCGTGTGGATGTGGCCCTTATGCTGGTGCCGCGCCATGACCGGTTTTCAGGGTACGGATCGCGCTTCGCCCGTCGCGCCCTTGAAGCCGCGGGTATCAAGGTGATCGAAATCTGGTCCGATATGGTGGACCGCCGCGACTGGAACCGAGAGCAGATGCAGGCTCACGTTGCCGAAGCGTTGGATGGAATAAGTTGAATACACAATCATTAGTTCATACAGTGAACCATTGATTGTGCAGATTTTGGGGGAATCATGCGCGCGCTGGATGGTGTAAAGATAGCAGACTTCAGTTGGGTCGGGGCTGGGCCACGCTCGACCAAGGATCTGGCCGATAATGGCGCGTTGGTCATCAAGATAGAATCTGCCCGCAGGCTTGATTTGGGCCGGCGTTCCCCGCCCTTTGCCGGTAGCCCGAAAGACCATGATGGCTCTGCGTTTTTTGCGCAATCGAACACATCGAAGAAAAGCGTCACGTTGAACCTGTCTGATCCGCGCGGCGTCGATCTGGCGCGCAAGCTGGTTGAATGGGCAGATGTCGTGGTCGAGAATTTTGGCCCCGGTTATATGGAACGGATCGGTCTGGGGTTTGACGAACTGCGCCGGATCAAGCCAGACATCATTCTGGCCAGCGTGTCGGTTGCAGGGCGCAGCGGTCCGATGGCGGGGTTCCGCGGGTATGGTAATTCCGCGGCGGCGCATTCCGGCCATGCCGCGCTGTCAGGCTGGCCCGACCGCCCCCCGCATATGCCACCGCTTGCCTATGGCGATGTTGTGGCCCCGATGTTTGCGACTGTGGCGATTCTTGCCGCCCTTGAATACCGCAGCCGCACGAAACAGGGCCAGCATCTGGACATATCGCAGATTGAACCCATGGTTCATGTTATTGCCGATCTGTTTGCCGATCCGCATGCCACAAAAACCGGAAATGCGGACCCTGTGATCGCGCCGCACGGGGTATACCCCTGCAAGGGCCGCGACGAATGGATCGCCATTGCCGCTGAAACAGATGCGCAGTGGCGCAGCCTTTGCGAAACCCTGCACCTGCCATTCGACCCGCAGTTTGCGACTGTGCAAGACCGGGTCGCGCAGTCGGATATTCTGGACCGCACCATCGCTGAGGTCACGGTGTTGCGGGACCGCGCGGCGTTGCTGTCAGCGCTTGCACAATCTGACGTGCCAGCGGCCACGGTTCAGAACGGCCGCGATGTGTTTGAAGACCCCGAATTGCGCGCGGCAGGTCATTTTGTTCCTGTCCTGCATCCCGTTCTGGGCAAAAGCATGATGCCCGCCCCGCCAATGACGTTTTCGCAGACCCCGCCAGTTGTCAGCGCCGCGCCGTGTTTGGGGGCCGATAATGAAAACGTGTTGTCCGGCATACTGGGCATGTCTGCCGCGCAGTTGGAAGAACTCGAATCCTTGGGGGTCATCGCATGAGCCAGCTACAGGGAATTCGTGTTTTGGAACTGGCTGACGGGCTGGTTGATCTGGGCGGCCGCATGCTGGCGGAACTGGGGACAACAGTCATCAGCCTGTCGCGGGGTGCACCGCGCACAAGCGCGCGCGAAATCGCTTGGGGGCATGGCAAACACCGTGCCAGTTGGCCGGATGATATCTCCGCCTTGGCACCCCTTTTGCAAGATGCCGATATTCTGTTGGAGGATCGCAGGCGCGGCGCGGTTATTCCCGATGCCATGCTGCAAGGTCATGATCGGTTGATCCATGTTGTGGCCAGCCCCTACAGCGCGGGCGGGCCGCGCAGCGGGCATGCGGCAACCGACCTGACGCTGATGGCGCAAAGTGGTCTGATGCATATTACCGGCGATCCGGACCGCCCGCCGTTACGTTTCCCGGGCGAGCAGGCCTATGCCCTGACGGGGATACAGGTCGCAACCGGCGCCTTGATGGCCCTGCATGCACGCCACCAGACAGGGCGCGGGCAACGGGTCGATGTCAGCGCCCTTCAGGCGGCGACTTTGGCGAATTACCGCGAAGCCATCATGTTTGAATGGACAGGACGCATAGGCAATCGCACTGGCAACCGTTTGGTGCGCGGCAAATCCGGCGTGCGGCAGGTCTGGCCCTGCGCGGACGGCTATGTGACGTGGTCCATGATCGACAATCCGAACATGATGCGCGCTGTAGTGAAGGTTCTGGAACAGCATGATGCCGCAGGCGAGCTGTCACAGGTGGATTGGGCGGGTATTCTGGTTGCGGACATGCCGCAGGATGTGATTGACCGATGGGAAACCATTATCGAGGGGTTTTTCGCGCGCCACACGAAGGCGCAGCTTGGGGAATGGTCGTTGACGCTGGGCTGGGGGCTTTCGGTCATCCATGATCTGGGTGAGGTGCGCAATAGCGCCCATCTGGCCGCGCGTGGTTTGTTTGTCCCGATCACCACTGATACCGGCACAATACCCCTGCCTGCGCCCTTGTTCGGGCACGGGGCCGGCGGCCCTGTCCCCGCCCGCAGCTTCGCGCCCGAACGGCCGCTGGATGAATTCGCTGGTTGGGGGGGATTGGAATGACCGCCCTGCATGGCCTGAAAGTGCTGGATTTTTCCCGCTTGTTGCCCGGACCATATTGCACATGGCTTCTGGCCGACATGGGCGCAGAGGTCACACGCATTGAAAACCCGCGAGAGTTGGAAAAACAGGCCAAGGTTTTCGGCTGGGACAAGCTGGATGCCGCGCAGCGCGCCGAGATGCGCCAGAATGACATTCTGTCGCGCAACAAGGCATCGCTGAAGCTGGATATCGGGAATGCTGATGCGAAGGCGCTTATCAAGCGGCTGGTGCAGGATGCCGATGTCATGGTCGAAGATTACCGGCCCGGTGTCATGGCAAGTCTGGGGCTGGATTATGACACGCTGGCGCAGATCAACCCGCGCCTGATCTATTGCAGTGTAACGCTGTGCGGGCAAACCGGCCCTTGCCGCGACAAGCCCGGCCATGACCCCGTTGCGCTGGCCATGTCGGGCGCATTGTCACGGATCGGGGAAAACCCTGACGCGCCTTCGTTCGCGGGGGTGCCGGTTGCCGATATCGTAACGGGGACGCATGCTGCCTTTGGTATTCTGGCGGCCGTGATTGCACGTCACGCAGATGGCAAGGGGCAGCAGGTCGATATCGCCATGAGTGATTGTTCCATGTCGCTACTGGTCAATGTCCTGTCGCGCCATCCCGACCCGTCAACCATACCGCCGCGCGGCACGCGGCGCGCGGATATGGGGTTATGGCGCACCAAGGATGACAAATTCATTGTCACGACGGATATGGAACCACGTTACTGGCGGCGCTTTTGCGATGCAGTGGGCAAGCCCGAATTCGCGTCCCTGCAACATGACATCACGTCATGGCCCGCAATCCGCGCAGAGTTGCAGGATATTTTCCTGACGCGCACCCGCGCGCAGTGGGTTGCGCTGTTCGATGATGCGCAAACACAGTTCAGCCCCGTGCATGACGTCGGCGATGCGCTGAGTGACAGCCATAATCTGGCGCGCGGCATGGTGGTGTCGGCGCGTTCCGACTCAGGGCGTATGCTGCGCCAGATCAGCACGCCCGTCAAACTGACCAAAACGCCTGCGAAATTCCGAAATCTTGCCCCGATGCCCGGACAGGACAGGGACAGCATATTGCTGGCTGCTGGCCTGAATGCTCAGGATATCAAAATCTTGGCAGAAGCCGGCGCCTTCGGGGGTGAATTGTAGACGAACCATCAAATCGGGAGGAAACGATGGCACATTTGACGAAAACAGGACTAACCGCTGGTCTGATTACACTTCTTGGGCTGGGCATGGCCACAGCGCAGGAATTCCGGCTAAGCTATGCGTCGCCCTATGGTCCGACCCATCCGTATGGAGAGGCAGATCAGGCATGGATTGACAGAATCCATGAACAGACCGATGGGCGGGTCGAGATCACGCCGTTTTGGGGGCGGTCGCTGATTACCAGCCGCGAAGGCATTGACGAACTGGCCGCAGGTGTCGCCGATATGGCCTATATCGCGCCGATCTACGCAAGTTCGGGGTATGAATTGTCGCGCCTGTCGCCATCGTTCTTCTATGGTTATGAGGACGCATTGGATGTGCTGGATGTGTATCTTGAACTGTGGAACGACTTTCCCCAATTCGAGGAAGAACTGGACGGCGTGAAGGTTCTGGGCTTCAATGTCGGCACCCCCATGCACCTGATGCTGCGGGACCGCCCCTTTGAGCAGATCAGCGACTTGCAAGGGCTGCGGATCCGGTCTGCGGTTGACTATGTCGGTGCGCTGGCCAATTTCGGTGCAGAAGGTGTGACCATGCCCATGACAGACACCTATCCCGGATTGGAGCGCGGTGTTCTGGACGGTGTGATTGCCCCCTATGAGGCGCTGCGCTCGCTTAGCTTTGCCGAAGTCATCAACTACTACTCCGAACTGCCCCATAGCCGTGGTGCGTATCCATCAAGGGCTATGAATGGCAATGTCTGGGCCACCCTGCCAGAGGATATTCAGCAGGTGTTCGAAGACAATACCCTGTGGCTGACCATGACGACCTATGAACTTGCACAGGGGTCGGAAGAAGCCGGTCGCGCATATGGTGAGGAAATGGGCGTCGCGTTCAACGCGGTCGATGACAGTGTCATCGCGGAGTATTCCGAAGCCTTTGCCGAACCTGCGCGCGCGACAGCGCAACGGTTGGACGGTATGGGCCTGCCCGGAACCGAAGTTCTTGAACGGGTGCGTGCGGGCCGCGACTGATCGCGGGGGACAACAGGAACGGGGCATGCACTGCCCCGTTCCACTTTACGGTGATCTGCAACACCAAAGCATTTCGGTTTTTGTTGAACTACAGAAATGCTTTAACTTACTGTTTTATCGTAATTTCGAAGTCAAAAGCCTGTCGGCTTTTTCCGAAATTGCTTTCGCCGGGGTGAAAAATCATGCGTTATGGCCTGCGCCTTTTGGATCTACTCAGCCGTATATCAGGGTTGATCGCCGTCGGCGGCATTCTGGCCCTGATGGCGCTGACTGTTGTGACAGTGGTTTTCCGGGCCATCGGCATTGCCTTTCCCGGAACCTATGCACTGGCAGAGTTGTTGCTGATCCCCGCCATCAGCTTTGCACTGGCCTATGCGACCATGCAGAACGAGCATATGCGCGTCACCTTGTTCGTTGACGTGCTGCACCACCGGCGCTTTCGCCTGACGCTGAAGGGCGTCATGCTGGCGCTGGGGTCATTGTTCTGGATGGCGGTTGCCCTTGCCACCATGCGCGAAGCCATCAGGCGCGGCGCCCAAGGGGAGTTATCGCCGATCATCAACATACCGGTCGCGCCATTCAGATGGATGATGGCCACCGCCATGATCCTGATCTGCGTGACACTGCTTTTCAAGGTTATTCAGTTGTTCCTTGGGCATGATGACAGCATCAACACACCAGAAAAGCTGGAAAACAAACTATGAGCACTGTCGCTATCGGTTTTATCGGGCTTGCCATCGTCTTTGCCTTCATCGCGGCGGGCATGCCGATCGGTTTTGCGATGGGGCTGGTGGGTTTCGCGGGCTTCGCCGCAATCATCAGTTTCGACGCCGCTGTGGTGCGGATCGGGGTTACGACCTATGGGATTGTGACCAATCATGCGATTGGGACAATCCCACTATTCCTGTTCATGGCCCATCTTATGTTTGCGTCGGGAATTGGCAGGGATATCTATGATTTTGCCGCGAAATGGATGGGCCGCAGGCGCGGCGGGCTTGCCATGGCCACAATCGGCGCATCGGCAGGGTTCGCGTCGGTCAGCGCGTCCAGTCTGGCGACGACCGCGACCATGGGGCTGGTTGCGATGCCGGAAATGCGCAAACACAAATACGATCTGTCACTTGCATCTGGCAGCGTGGTTGCGGGCGGCACAATCGGGGCGTTGATACCGCCATCAGGTATGTTTATCATTTACGGGATTCTGACAGAAACCTCTATCGGGGCAATGTTTGCTGCGGGCATTATACCGGGTATTCTGCTGGCGCTTTTCTATATCATCACGATCGCCATAATTTGCCGCATCAATCCCGACGCAGGCCCGCGCGGCCCGAAATTCACATTCCGCGAAAAGCTTGCCAGTTTCAAAACCACCGGCGAAGTGATCGCCCTGTTCGGTCTGGTCATGGGGGGGATAATTTTCGGGTGGTTTACCCCGACCGAGGCTGGCGCAATCGGGGCATTCGGGGCCATTGTCATCACAGCCGCCCGCCGCCGCCTGACATGGGAAACAGCGCGCACAGCCATCTATGCGACTGTCAAAACCACGGGCATGATTTTTGGCATCCTGTTTGGCGCGCTGGTGTTCAATAGCTTCATCACCGTTAGCAGAATTCCGCTGCATATTGTCGATTTTGTCAGCAATAGCGGCTTTGCACCAATGACCATTCTGCTGTTGATTCTGGCGGTCTATCTGGTGCTTGGCATGGTGCTGGACGCGTCCGCGATGATGACCCTGACGGTGCCGTTGTTCTTTCCGCTTGTAACAGGCCTTGGGTTTGATGCCATTTTGTTCGGCGTGCTTGTTGTGCGAATGACAGAGATTGCGTTGATCACGCCCCCCGTGGGCATGAATGTCTATATCCTGTCAGGGGTGGCGAAGGACGTGCCGTTAAACAAAATCTTCAAGGGGGCCTATCCTTTCGTGGGTGCGGATATCTTGCATGTAGCCCTCTTGCTTGCTTTCCCGATTCTGGTGCTTTGGTTGCCAAACCTGTGACGGTTTAAGTTTTCGTCATCGTGCTTGTTCATCGTGCTGGTACCCTGCGGACCGTGCGCCGTGCGCGCCAGCGGTCAAAGTCGCGCTGCGACGTTTCCAGCAGTTCGGCATTCAGGATTCGCATGGCGATTGCACGGTTCAGCGCCCGCACCCGTTTGTTGAACACTGTGCCGCCTGCCGTGTCGCCAACTTCATCATCCAGCACGCCAAGTTTTTCATATAGCGACAGCAAGCGGTTCTGCACTGTTCGCAAGGACATGCCGCGGCGTTCGGCGATACTGCGGTCTTGCAGCCCAAGCGCAAGGTCCAGTAGCACGGCATATTCGCTGTCATCCAGTGCATTGCGGGGCAATGTGATGCGACGCTGGAAACGGTGGATTTCGCGGTCCACCATGATCTGCCCCTCGATCAGGACCGCGCGCAGCGCAAGTTTCAACCGTTCGCGTGTCGCGGTTTTCAGGACATACCCATAGGCGCTGTCTTCCGGCACGATCTGGCTGATGCCGCGCAAATAGGCCTCGTCCGAGTAGTTGGACCAGAACAGGATGCGTGTGTCGGGCCGTTCGGCCCAGATGGTGCGCGCGGCCTCTATGCCGTTTTGCTGATCCATCTGCAAATCCATTACGACGGCTTCTATCCGTCCCGCGCGGGCCTCTGTGGTGCCGGCAAGCCCGTCTACGGCGTGAAGTGTTTCGGTGACTTCGGGCAGCGCCTCGGCCAGCGTGTCCTGAAGATAGGACGCGTGGAACTGGTCATCCTCGACAATCAGAACCTTCATATGCGACCCTCCTTTCCGGTCCCGCGCAGCGTCACCACGACACATGTGCCCGCGTTCTCCAGTATTTCCAGATCTGCGTCGATCAGGCGCGCACGGGTGCGCATATGCGACAGACCCGATTGCCTGCTGACCGTGGTGGCCGAAAACCCGCAGCCATTGTCTTGAACCGTCAGGCGCAAATGTCCAGCCGGGTCATGGTCGATCACAACGTCAATGCGCGTGGCACCGGAATGGCGTGCCGTGTTGTTGATCGCCTCTTGGGTGATGCGAAACAGCGCGGTGCGTGTGGTTGTGTCCAGCCGGTCAGGGGTGTTGTCCGTGCGGTCATCCACGTCAACCACCACGGGCGTATGGTCGGTGGCCCGTTCCAGATGGACCCGAACCGCATGGGCAAAGCCGAATAATTCCAGAAGGGTCGGCACCGCTGTGTCAATGATCCGGCGCAGGTCATCAATACAATGTCCAAGGCGTTCGGCCAGCACCTGCCGGTCCGGTGTCGCTGCGTCTGCGGTCAGATCGCGCAGCAAACGCGTCAAATCGGCCAGCGTCTGGTCATGCAGGTCCATTCCGATGCGCTGGCGTTCGCGTTCCAGCGCTTGCGTCAGATCCAGCGCGCCTTGCCGCAGCCCTTCTTCGCGCGCCTGTGCTTCGGTCCGCGCGCGCGCCACCTGCTGTGCCTTCTCGGATGCGTGCAGGGCGTGAAAATAGGGTGCCAGCATATCCGCCAGATGGCGCGCCCGCGTCACGGTTGTCCCGTCATAAAGGCCGCGTGCGTTATGCGATATATTCAGCGTGCCGATCACCCTGCCCATGACCTTCATGGGCACATTGACCCGTGACCGCAGGTCATGGCGGAAAATCGGCTCGCATTGCGCCCCTGCGAAGGTATAGCGCGGATCTTGGGTTGCATCCGCGGTCAGCATCGCGTCACACCGTGCGGTCAGCAGATCGCGGACAGGCGAATTCTGCACGCGTGTGCGCTTGCGCGACCAGCTTGTGGTGATGCCCACCTCATAGCTGACTGTCCAGCCGGGCGAGTCGTTAAGACAGATATCAGCATGCGTGAACGGGATCAGTGACGCGATTTCGTCAGCAACGGCGGACAGCGCTGACGGAATTTCGGTTTCGCCCGCCAGATGACCTGAGATGCGCATGAAGACATCATGTCCGGCCAGTGCCAGCGGGGTTGATGCGGTGGACACAGGCTTCCTCCCTGACATGGTTGCGCTTATCCGCAAGCATATAGCCCTGTAATGCAGAAAGGAATAACCGAATCCGCACATGATATGCGGGAACCCGCAATAGATATGCGGCTTCCTGTCTTTACAGACCCAACAGGCCACCATAGCCTTTCTATGCGCTCGGCACATCCGGGCCACGACAGGGAGGAGCATGTCGGCAAGTCGCTGCATGCGAAGGGAGGAAACATGAGGAATACCACACTTCTGGGTGCGGCAACGTTTGCCATGATGGCGGCCGTTGCCCCGGTGCAAGCCGACACCAGCGACAAGCGCATTGCGCTGTCCAACAACTATGCTGGCAATTCCTGGCGTCAGGCAATGCTGGAATCCTGGTCCGAAATCGCTGGTGCAGCGGCGCAGGACGGTGTTGTGGCGGCGGCTGATGCGTTCACCACATCCGAAAATCAGGCCACCGAACAGGCGGCACAGATCCAGAACCTGATTTTGCAGGGGTATGATGCCATCGTGGTGAATGCCGCGTCGCCAACCGCGCTGAACGGCGCCGTGGCCGAGGCATGCAATGCCGGTCTTGTCGTCGTCAGCTTTGACGGCATTGTCACCGAACCCTGTGCATGGCGCATTGCGGTTGATTTCCAACAAATGGGCCGTGAACAGGTGGACTATCTGGCCAGCCGGCTGCCTGATGGCGGCAACCTGCTGGAAATACGCGGTCTTGCCGGTGTGTTCGTCGATGACGAGATTTCGGCAGGCATTCATGACGGCGTCGCGCAGCACGACCAGTTTAACATCGCAGGCGCGGTTCATGGCGATTGGGCGCAGGAAGTGGCGCAGCGCGCTGTTTCCGGCATTCTGCCATCGCTGCCCGACATTGTCGGCGTTGTGACGCAGGGCGGCGACGGCTACGGGGCCGCACAGGCAATTCGCGCGGCTGGCCGTGACATGCCGATTATCGTGCTGGGCAATCGTCAGGACGAAATGCAGTGGTGGGCGGATCAACGCGATGCCAACGGCTATGAAACACTGTCGCTGTCTATCGCCCCCGGTGTTGCCACACTGGCGTTCTGGGTGGCGCAACAGATCCTTGACGGGCAGGACGTGCCCAAGGACCTGACCGTACCGTTCCTGAAGGTCACGCAGGACACGCTTGATGAAACGCTGGCGCAAACGCCTGCGGGGTCGGTGGCCAATGTCACCTACTCGCTTGACGATGCGCGCGCTGTGATCGCCGAGGCGGACTGACACGACATGACCGCAGAAGCGCAAGATAATGCGCCGATTGTCGCCCTGACCGATGCTGCCAAATCTTTTGGTGCGGTCAGGGCGCTTGATGGTGTCAGCCTGTCGATCAGACCGGGGGAGTGCCTTGGGCTTGTGGGGCATAACGGCGCGGGGAAATCCACGCTTGTCAATGTCGTGAACGGGGGGCTGTCCCCCACAGCGGGACGCGTTGATTTCCCGGCATCCGGCGCAAATGCCGCGCTGGTTGCAGGGGTGCGGTCGGTGTTTCAGGAACTGTCACTGTGTCCCAACCTGACGGTGGCCGAAAATCTGCGCATTTCGCATTCGGCCCTGCGCGGGCCGGGGTGGCGACGCGCTGCACGGGCTGAAATTGCACGCACGCTTGATGCAGTCTTTCCCGGTCATGGAATTGACACCGAAACACCTGTCGAGGAATTGGGCATCGCCGAACGGCAGATGGTTGAAATCGCCATCGGCTTTGCGCCGCGCGGGCAGGATGTCCGGCTGGTCATTCTTGATGAACCGACATCATCGCTGGATGCGGCGATTGCAGACCAGTTGGTTGCCTATGTCCGCCAGTTTTGTGCGCAGGGTGGCGCGGTCATCTTCATTTCGCACATGCTGGGCGAGGTGTTCGCGGTTGCATCCCGTATTCTGGTCATGCGCGACGGCAAAGTGGTCGCAGACCGCCCCGTTGCGGACTTCACGCGCCAAGGGCTGGTCGATGCCATGGGCCATGTCGCCGACGACGCCGTGGTCGCGGCTGTCGCGCGCGATTTCGGGCCTGAAGTGGTGCGCACCGATGACGGACTGGCCGCCCGCAAGGGCGAAGTCGTGGGCCTGTCGGGGCTGGCAGGTCACGGGCAGGCGCGCGCACTTGCGCAGCTTTATCTGGGCGCAACATCGGCATGGCGCGCGCGTCGTGACCCGCAAATGGTGTTCGTCGCCGGTGATCGCACCCGTGACGGTATTTTGCCCCTGTGGTCGATCCTGCGTAATATATCCATTGGTGTCTTGCAGCAATTTTCACGGCGCGGGCTGGTTGACCATACCGCCGAAGCGGCCCTTGCCGAGGACTGGAAACTCCGTATTGGCATTCGCACCGGTGATCTGGCCAATAACATATTGTCGCTGTCGGGGGGCAATCAGCAAAAGGTGCTGTTTGCGCGTGCCTTGGCATCGACCGCGCCGGTGGTTGTGATGGACGACCCGATGCGCGGCGTCGATGTGGGAACCAAACAAGGGGTCTATGCGATGATCCGCGCCGAGGCAGCCAAGGGCCGCACCTTCTTGTGGTATTCGACCGAAACCGACGAGGTGTGCCAGTGCGACCGCGTCTTCGTGTTCCGCAACGGCCAAATTTCGGCGGAACTGACCGGCGATGCGATCACCGAAGAAGGTATCCTGCGCGCGTCTTTTGAAATGCAGGAAGCTTGAGCATGCGCAGGTTATTTTCAAAGTACCGCATTCTGCTTCCGCTGGTGTCACTGGCGTTGCTGTTGGTGGCAACCTTCTACATGCAGCCCCGCACCATGAGCTATTTCGGGGTAAATCTGCTGTTCAATCTGGCCGTGCCCATTGCGCTGGCGACGATTGCGCAGATGTGCATCATGATGGTCGAGGACATTGACCTTTCGGTGGGCGCCTTCGTCAGTCTGGCCGCTTGCGTCACCGCAACGCTGTTGAACGATCAACCGGCGCTGGGGGTGGCAGTGCTGGCAAGTTTGGTCGCGGCCTATGCGGTGATGGGGGCCGTAATCCACAGGCTGGAGCTGCCCGCAATCGTTGTGACGCTGGGCATGTCGTTTGTCTGGGGCGGGCTGGCATTGTTTATCCTGCCCACGCCGGGCGGGGCAAGCCCGGGCTGGTTGCGTAGTCTGATGACATCGACCCCGCCCATGGTGCCGATGGCCGTTGTGGCGTCGGTCGTGATTGCCGCGGTGGCGCATCTGCTGATAATCCGGTCAGGTATCGGCACTGTGCTGCGCGGTGTTGGGGGCAATGCGCGTTCGGTTGCGCGCGCGGGCTGGCCGGTGATCCGGCTGAAGGCGCTGGCCTATGGGTTGGCGGGACTGTTCGGCGTTCTGGCGGGCATGGCACTGGTCGGGCTGACAACTTCGGCTGATGCCAATATCGCGCTGCGCTACACGCTTTTGTCCATTGCGGGCGTTATCCTTGGCGGGGGCGAATTCACCGGCGGCAAGATCAGTCCGGTGGGCGCAGTGATTGGCGCATTAACGCTGACGCTGGCGGCATCCTTTCTTAGCTTTTTGCGCCTGTCGCCCGATTGGCAGATCGGCGCGCAGGGCGCAATTTTGATCATTGTGTTGATGGCAAGGTTGCTGTTCACGCGCCGCAACACGCGCGACGGGGGTGGCATATGAGCACGCTTGTTTCACGTCCCTGGATATGGTCTTGGCTTGCCGCTGGTGGCGCATTCTTGCTGACCATGCTGCTGACCGACGGGCGCGGCGCGGGCGAGCTGGCTTATGCCGCGCTGTCGTTCGGGGCCTTTGCTGCCATTGTCGGGTTGGGCCAGATGATGGTGATCACGCTGGGGCCGGGCAATGTCGATTTGTCGATCCCTGCGGTGATGACGCTGTCGGGCACACTTGCGCTTAAGGCCATGGGGTCTGTTCCGGGCACAGAGTTGTGGGGCTTGGGCGTTGCCGTTGCGGTCGGGCTGGGGGCAGGCGGGGCTAATTTCGCGCTGATCTATCTGCTGCGTCTGCCGCCCATTATCGCCACGCTGGCCGCATCGCTGGTGTATCAGTCGGTTGCGATCTGGTCGAACCGGGGGCTGCGCGTCCGCCCGCCCGAAGCGTTGGCCGATTTTGCGACGGGCCGCGCGTTGGGCATTCCCAATGTCGCACTGGTCGGGCTTGTGCTGGCGGTCGTGATCTGGGTGGCGCTGGAGCGCAGCATCTGGGGGCGTTGGCTTCTGGCGTCGGGGCAGAATATGCGCGCGGCACGGCTGGCCGGTGTTCCGGTGCAGATGGTGCGCGCAGTCACCTATCTTGCAGTTTCGGTTCTGGCCGCAGTGGCGGGCTACCTGCTGGCCAGCTTTTCAGGCGGCGCATCGCTGAATATGGGGCAGGAATATCTGCTTATGTCCATCGCGGTGGTGGTCATCGGGGGCACATCGATTGCCGGCGGCAATTCCAATGTTCCCGGTGTCTGGGGCGGCGCGCTGTTCATGTTCCTTGTTGTGTCTATGCTGAATTCCTATGGCTTCGGCGCGGGCGTGCGGCTTGTTCTGACCGGCTCTATCATCATCGGCATCGTCATTGTTGCCAGCACGCGAAGGGCGCGCCCATGATCACGACACCGCCGCATCTGGAAATCCATGATAGTGCCTTTGCATCGCTTGTGCACCCCATGTCGCAACTGGAACGGATTGCCACGGGGTTCACCTGGGTTGAAGGGCCGGTCTGGTTTGGTGATCACGGTTGTCTGCTGTTTTCCGACATCCCGTCCCAACGTATCATGCGCTGGTCGCCCGATGGAGTGGCGCTGTTCCGGCAGGGGGCGGGCTTCAACAATGGCAACACGCGCGACCGGCAGGGGCGGCTGATCGGGTGCCGCCATGGGCCGCGC
>SR_TP_S13solDRAFT_1000322_pt1 | contig 21381 bp, 21 predicted proteins | sample SodReaTP_S13sol_FD_11159 | JGI IMG/M metagenome (IMG submission 11159)
CAATGATTGAAGTGCCATCAGAATAATCGGCAGGCCGCGGGACGGCCCACCGATGGCGCGGCGGGCTGCGCCCTTGATTCCGCGCCTTGGGGCAGTCCAATGACCGCAAAAGGCCACGTGCGTCACCAACAACATTCCTGACACCAGTTGATTTCTGCCGTGATCCGCGCGCGCCCTAATTCGCCTTGCGGGTGGGGGTGAAGGGCAGCGGCAGAACGGGAACCCCGTCATCCAGCAGGGCTTTGGCGTCCTGGGGGCGGGCCTCGCCATAGATGGGGCGGTCGGGGATGTCGCCCAGATACATCGCGCGCGCCTGAGAGGCGAAATTGTCCCCGACATATTCGGAGTTTGCTTCGATATGGCTGCGCAATTCCCGAAGTTTTGCAGCCAGTTCGGGGCTGTGTTGCGGGGCTGGCGGCATGTCGGGCGGCGTGTCGGGTTGTGTGGCCTTGTCGGGGGACTGCGCTTGCGTCACAGCGGGCGCCATCAACGCCTTCTCGACCTGTGTATCACCACAGGACGGACAGGCCACAAGTTTGCGGGTTTGCAGGCTGTCAAATGCTGCGCCGGACTGAAACCAGCTTTCAAACCCGTGCCCTTGTGCACATCTGAGAGAGAATTTGATCATGATCCAGGCCCCTTGCACCTTGGCTGTGTAGTTAAACGCTGATGCGGTTAATTCAAGCTGAAACCTTTGCCCTGCCCAAGACCGGCACTAGATTTCTGAATCTACAGGAGGAGCTGATGCGAACTTTCTTCGCCATGATCATTGCGATAATCTTAAGCTTTCCGGCCTATGCTTTTCAATTCAAGGGCTTGGACGGGCAAGTGCTGGACTTGGACGACTGGCGCGGGCAACCGGTTTTGGTCGTGAATACCGCGTCCCTGTGCGGGTTCACACGCCAATACGGGGACATGCAACAGATATATGACGATTACGGACCGCGCGGGCTGGTGGTGCTGGCAGTCCCGTCCGATGATTTCCGGCAGGAATTGTCCAGCAACGAGGAGGTCGCGGATTTCTGCCGCGTCCAGACTGGACTGACATTTCCCATAACCGAAATCACGCCTGTGCGCGGGCCGGATGCCCACCCGTTCTATCGCTGGCTTGCCGATGACCATGGCGCGGTGCCGGCATGGAATTTCAACAAGGCGCTGATTGGCCCCGATGGCGCATTGCTGGGGTTCTGGGGGTCGGGCACACGCCCGAACGCCCGCGCGATCACGCGCCAGATTCGCGCGGCCCTGCCGTGACGCCGGTTTTCATAGGGTCGGGCATTTATCGCGGGTCCAGCTATGGCGCATGGCACCCGCTGCATATTCCGCGCGTGTCCACAGTGATGGACCTTGCGCGTGCATTGGGGTGGTTGCCAGCGGCCCAATACCGCACCAGCCCGCGCGCCAAGCCCCAAGCGCTGGGCATGTTCCACACCCCTGACTATATCGCCGCACTGATACAGGCGGAAGCAACGCAAACCGTGGATGAGATGACGCGCGCCCGCCACGGGTTGGGCACAACCGCCAATCCGGTCTTTGCCGAAATGTTCCGCCGCCCTGCCACTGGTGCGGGCGGCGTGATACTGGCGGCGGAACTGCTGCGCGATGGCGGTGTCGTCCATGTTCCGGGAGGCGGCACCCATCATGCCATGGCGGACCGCGCGAACGGGTTTTGCTATCTGAATGACCCTGTGTTGGCCCTGCTGACCCTTCGGCGCATGGGGCTGTCGCGCATTGCCTATGTCGATATTGACGCGCATCATTGTGACGGGGTTCAGGACGCGCTGTCGGGTGCGGATGACATGCTGATGATTTCTGTCCATGAGGAACGCCGCTGGCCCTTCACCGGCGCGCTGGAGGATGACGCAGGCGGACGGGCGCTGAACCTGCCCGTGCCGCGCGGGTTCAATGACAGTGAAATGCGCTACATCCTACACCGGCTTGTTCTGCCTGTGCTGGACCGGTTCGACCCGCAGGCGGTGGTGTTGCAATGCGGGTCAGACGCCATTGAGGAAGACCCTCTGTCGCGGCTGGCGCTGTCCAACAACGCCCATGTGGAAACCGCGCTGGCGCTGCGCGATCTGGCACCGCGCCTGATGGTGTTGGGGGGTGGTGGGTATAACCCGTGGTCGGTCGCGCGCTGCTGGACGCGGGTGTGGGGCGCGCTGAACGGCCACAGCGTTGATGGCCCCCTGCCCGATACCGCACAAGATGTTTTGCGCGCACTGGACTGGAACCGGCGCGGCACAGGGCGCAGGCCGCAGGATCATTGGAAAACCACGTTGAACGATCCGCTGCGCGATGGCCCTGTGCGGCCTGAAATTACCAGCGCCGTGGCCAGCCTGCTTGCGCGGTTTGACGCCACGTCACCCCATTCGCGGCGTGCCGGGGCACGGGGGCAGAAAAAAACCGCCCAAAGCCCTGCCCCAAGCCTATAGGCCACCTTGCGTAACCCACTGCACACGCCTATGAAGTGGCGCGAAAACCGTTTGGAGGGGTCGGCCAATGCCGCTTCTGGTAATGAAATTCGGCGGCACCTCGGTTGCGGATCTGGAACGGATTCGGAACGCGGCGCAAAAGGTCAAGGCCGAGGTTGACCGCGGCTATGACGTGATCGTCATCGTCTCGGCGATGTCGGGCAAAACCAACGAACTGGTGGGCTGGGTCAATGAAACCTCGCCCATGTATGACGCGCGCGAATACGATGCCGTGGTCAGTTCGGGCGAGAATGTAACCGCAGGGCTAATGGCCCTGACATTGCAGGAAATGGACGTGCCCGCGCGCAGTTGGCAAGGCTGGCAAGTGCCCATCCAGACCACCAGCGCGCATAGTGCGGCACGGTTTGTCGATATTCCGCGCACCAATCTGGACACGAAGTTTTCCGAAGGGTTCAAGGTTGCCGTGATCGCGGGTTTCCAAGGTGTCAGCCCAGAGGGGCGCATCACCACCTTGGGGCGCGGCGGGTCCGATACGACGGCTGTGGCCTTCGCTGCCGCGTTTGACGCGGAACGCTGCGATATCTACACCGATGTGGACGGCATTTACACCACTGACCCGCGCATCACGTCCAAGGCGCGCAAGCTGGACAAGATCAGCTTCGAGGAAATGCTGGAACTGGCCAGCCTTGGCGCGAAAGTGCTGCAAACACGGTCCGTCGAGTTGGCGATGCGCTACAAGGTGCGGCTGCGTGTGCTGTCATCTTTTGATGATACAGATGAGCAATCAGGAACCCTGGTCTGTGATGAGGATGAAATCATGGAATCTAAAGTCGTGTCTGGCGTGGCCTATAGCCGCGAAGAAGCCAAGCTGACCCTTGTCACTGTCGAGGACCGCCCCGGCATTGCTGCCGCAATTTTCGGCCCCTTGTCCGAAGCAGGTGTCAATGTGGACATGATTGTCCAGAATATTTCAGAACAGAATTACAAGGGCCGTGAAAAGCCCGTGACCGACATGACATTTTCCTGTCCCGTCGAGCAGGTGACCCGCGCGCGCAAAGCGCTGGAAGCCGCGCGCGATGCAGGGTCTATCACCTATGACATGCTGGAAATTGATGAAGATGCCGCCAAGGTTTCCGTGGTCGGGATCGGCATGCGCAGCCATGCAGGCGTTGCCGCGCGTATGTTCCGTGCGCTTGCAGATGAAGGCGTCAATATCAAGGTCATTGCGACATCAGAAATCAAGATTTCAGTCCTGATTGACAGGAAATATATGGAATTGGCTGTTCAGGCGCTTCATGATGCGTTTGAACTGGACAAGGCGGGCTGAGAAACAGCGCGCAACAACTCGGAGGGGCCATGCCCCACAGAACACAGACAGACAGCCGTATGCTGCTGCGCCGGTTGCGCGACACACTTGCGCAGGGCAGCCCCGGACAGGAGCGGCTTGACCGGATTACGACCATCATAGCAGAATCCATGCACACGGATGTCTGTTCGGTCTATCTGTTCCGTGATCCTGACACGCTGGAATTATGCGCAACCGAAGGGCTGAAGCCGGAATCGGTGCATCATACCCGTTTGCGGCTGGGTGAAGGGCTGGTGGGCAAGGCGGCGCGACTGGCACGCCCCATCAACACCGCCAATGCCCCCGCCGAGGCCGGGTTTCGTTACATGCCCGAAACCGGCGAAGATGTGTTCACATCCTTTCTGGGGGTGCCCATACAGCGTTTGGGCGAACGCCTTGGCGTACTGGTGGTCCAGTCCCGCGAATCGCGCCTGTATTCCGAGGACGAGATTTACGGCCTTGAAGTGGTCGCGATGGTGCTGGCTGAAATGACCGAACTGGGCGCGTTTGTGGGCATGTCCGCCGACATGCCGTCGCCACATATGAGTCAGGCCGTTCTGCACGGGATCACCGCCCAGGAAGGCGAGGCTGAGGGCAATGTCTGGCTGCACCAGCCGCGTGTGGTAATCACCAATCTGGTCAATGATGACTCCGAGGCCGAGCTGGAGCGCTTGGGTCAGGCCGTGAACGCGCTGCGCGTATCCGTCGATGATATGCTGGCCGCCACCCGTTCGCGCGACAAGGAACATACCGAAGTGTTGCAGACATACCGGATGTTTGCGCATTCCCGCGGCTGGCTGAAACGGATGGAAGAGGACATTCGCCTTGGCCTGTCGGCAGAAGCTGCCGTGGAAAAGGAACAATCCGAAGCGCGGGCGCGGCTGGAAACGGTGCCGGACGCCTATCTGCGCGACCGGCTGCATGATCTGGATGACCTGTCAAACCGGCTGCTGCGCATTCTGACCGGTCAGGGCAGTGAGACGGGCGCGGAAATGCCAGAACGCCCCATATTGGTCGCGCGCAATATCGGGCCGGGTGAATTGCTGGAATACGGGCGAAAACTGCGCGGTGTCGTGCTGGAAGAAGGATCTGTCGGCAGCCATGCCGCGATTGTGGCGCGTGCCCTTGCCATTCCGCTGGTCATCAATGTGCCGCGCATCACCACCGAGGCCTTGAACGGGGATCACATTCTGGTCGATGGTACCGAAGCTGTCGTCCATCTGCGCCCCGATGACAGCATCAGTTCGGCATTCCGCGACAAGATGGCGATGCAGGCCAAGGCGCAGGAACGCTATGCCAGCCTGCGCGACAAACCGGCCATGGCGCTGTGCGGCACGCATATTAGGCTGAAAATGAATGCGGGCCTGATGGCCGATTTGCCATCCCTGCCCAGTTCCGGCGCCGAGGCTGTGGGCCTGTTTCGCACCGAATTGCAGTTCCTGATCCGCGATAAAATGCCCAAGCGGTCCGAACTTGTGGCAAATTACGCCCGCGTTCTGGACGCAGCGCAGGGCAAGAAAGTGTATTTCCGCACGCTGGATATAGGGTCTGACAAGGTCATGCCCTATATGAAGCGCCCCGATGAGCCGAACCCCGCAATGGGGTGGCGGGCGCTGCGTGTGGGGCTGGACAAGCCCGGTGTGCTGCGCATGCAGTTGCAGGCCCTGATCCGCGCCGCCGCAGGTCGCCCGCTTAGCGTGATGTTCCCGCTGGTGGCGCAAGCTGGCGAATTTGACCGCGCGCGTGACGTCTTGATACGCGAGTTGGACCGCGAACGCAGGCTGGGCCATACCCTGCCCGAAAAAATAGAAGTGGGCACAATGCTGGAAACCCCGTCGCTGGCCTATGCGCCCGACAGTTTTTTCCAGAGTGTTGATTTCATCTCGATCGGCGGGAATGACCTGAAACAGTTTTTCTTCGCGGCCGATCGCGAGAATGAACTTGTGCGGCGCAGATATGACACGCTGAACCTTAGCTTTCTGACATTCCTTCAGCATATTGTGGACCGCTGCCATGCTGCGGGGACCGACCTGTCATTTTGTGGCGAGGATGCGGGCCGCCCGCTGGATGCGCTGGCCTTCGCCGGAATCGGAATTCAGGGATTGTCCATGCGCCCGGCCTCCATCGGGCCAGTCAAATCACTGATCCGGCGGGCCAACCTGAATGAAGTGACAGAAATCATCGCGCGATGCAGTGCGCGCGGATTGGAAAGCGCGCGGCCTGCCTTGCTGGATTATGTCGCCTCACTGCCCTGATCGCAGACCGGGGCCGTGACCGCGCCATGTTGCACGACAAGACCCTGCACCTCGTCCCAAGCGCCCGGCACCAGCGCCAGCCCAAGAATGCGCGCAGGGTTCGTAGGGGGGGGCATTTGCACAGCGTCAAGGCGCTGAAATCCGAAACGCCCGTAATAAGGCTCGTCGCCCACAAGCAACACCCGTTTCCAGCCCAGTTGCGCAGCGCGCGACAGGCTTTCGCGCATCAGCCAGCCGCCCAGACCTTCGCCTTGATGGGTCGGGTGTACCGCGATTGGCCCCAATAGCAACACATCCGCGCCCGCCACACTGACGGGCCAGAACCGGATTGCGGCCGCCACACCGCTGTCATCGCGCAGCAGCAGGCACAACCCCGCCACAGGGGCCACACCGTCACGCAAGCGGTAGGATGACAGCGCTTCGCGCCCCGGTGCGAAGCACAGGTCATAAAGGGCCTCGACCTCCCACCAATCCGAGTTAGTTTCCTGAAATAACCGCATGATCTGTTCCCTGCGCCATCAGCGCTGGCCGCGGCACTAGCATGCCGCTAGACTGGGCGCAAACACACGAAGAGGCATATTTTGTTTTATGAACCCCGCAACGGCCACGGCCTGCCGCATAACCCTTTCAACGCCATTGTCACCCCCCGCCCTATTGGCTGGATTTCAACGCGCGGGCCTGACGGGCACGACAACCTTGCGCCCTACTCGTTTTTTAACGCGGTCGCCTATGAGCCCCCACAGGTGATGTTCGCATCCACCAGCGCCAAGCCCGACCGCGACGGCACCAAGGACAGCGTTGCCAATATTCGCGAAACAGGTGTCTTTTGCGTCAATGTCGTGGAACACGCGGCGCGCGATGTCATGAACACCACATCCGGCCCATGGCCGCGTCAGGTCGACGAGTTTCAGAAAGCGGGCATTCCACGCGCTGCCTGCCACATGATTGACGCCACGCGCGTCGCCAACGCCCCCGCCGCGCTGGAATGCCGGATGACCCAGATTGTGACATTGGCCGGAGAAGCGAATTTTCTGGTCATTGGCGAAGTGGTTGGCGTGCATATGCGCGATGATTGCATGATCGATGGTATGTTCGACATTACCAGTTTCAAGCCGCTGGCCCGCTGCGGCTACCGCGATTATGCGGTCGTCGAACAGGTGTTCAGCCTGAAACGTCCGGGCGAATGACCTTGCCGGGGTGGTGCGCCACCCCTGTCAGGCCAGCCATTCGCTGAATTCGTCAATCACGCTGGCGTAGATGTCACGCTTGAAGGGCACAATCGCATCAAGCATGTCTTGTGCCGTAATCCAGCGCCATTGCGAAAATTCAGGATGCTGCGTCTGAATATCGATCTGGTCGTCGCGGCCGGTAAAGCGCATCAGAAACCAGCGCTGTTTCTGCCCGCGATACTTGCCCTTCCAGATGCGCGGCACAATGTCATGCGGCAGGTCATAGGCCAGCCAGTCCCGCGTTTCCGCCAGCGGCACAACCAGATCGGGGGTGACGCTGATTTCCTCAGCCAGTTCGCGCAGCGCGGCTGTGCCGGGGGTTTCGCCCGCATCGATGCCGCCTTGTGGCATTTGCCATGCGGGGATGTCGCTATCGATACGTTGGGCTGCGAAAACCAGCCCGTCCTTGTTGATAAGCATCACCCCCACACAGGGACGGTACGGCAGTTGCGCAATCTGATCGGGCGTCATGGCCGCTGCTTACCGACCATTCAGCGCGGTCAGACCACGCAGGATGTCCAGCGCATAGGCCAGTTGGTAATCATCCTGACGCATGCGGGCAACATCTTCGGCCTGTCTGCGCTCATCCTCCAGCTGGCGACGCTCGTCATCGGTGATGTCGCTGTTGTCCAGCCGCCCGCGCAGATCGTTTTCCGACCGTGTGCGCGGTGGCGCTTCGGCCTGATCTTCCTCGATCGGCTGGCGGCGGGGTTGTTCGACAACGATGTCAGGTGACACGCCCAACGCCTGAATCGACCGCCCCGATGGCGTGTAGTAGCGCGATGTCGTCAGGCGGATTGCCCCATCCCCGCGCAGGGGAACAACGGTCTGAACCGACCCTTTGCCAAAACTGCGCGTTCCCACGACAATGGCGCGGCGGTGATCCTGCAATGCGCCCGCAACAATTTCAGATGCCGATGCAGACCCGGCATTGACCAGCACAACCATGGGTTTGCCGTCAATCAGATCGCCCGATTGCGCGTTGAACCGTTCGCCCGCGCCTTCATCGCGTCCACGGGTCGAGACAATCTCGCCCCGATCCAGAAACGCATCAGACACGCGAATGGCCTGCGTCAGCAACCCGCCGGGGTTATTGCGCATGTCCAGCACAACCCCGCCCAATTCATCCAGCCCGCCCAGGTCGTCAATGGCTTCCTGCAAGCCGTCACGCAGGTTGGGGAATGTCTGTTCATTGAAAGTGGTCACGCGCAAAATGACGTTATTGCCTTCTGTGCGCACACGCACGGCCTGTAAACGGATGGTGTCACGGATGATCGACAGATCAAACGGTTCTGCCACGCCGTCACGGATCACAGTGATAATAATCTCGGACCCGACAGGCCCGCGCATCAGGTCAACCGCCTGCGACAGGTTCAGCCCCATCAGCGACTCGCCGTCAACATGGGTAATCAAATCGCCCGGCTCCACACCGGCCTGATCGGCGGGGGTGCCGTCCATCGGGGTTACAACCTTGATGAAGCCGTCTTCCTGCGTCACCTCTATGCCCAGCCCCCCGAATGACCCGCGGGTCTGGGTGCGCATGTCGTCAAAATCATCGGGTGGCAAATAGCCTGAATGCGGATCAAGCGATGTCAGCATGCCATTAATGGCCGCTTCGATCAGTTGCGCGGTTTCGACGTCATCCACATATTGGTTGCGAATGCGTTCAAAAACATCGCCGAACAGGTCAAGCTGTTCATAAACCGAACTTGTCTGACCACGTTCCTGTGCCAGCAGCGGGGCTGCAACTTGGGTGGCCAGCACCACACCCGCAAGCGCACCGCCAAATCCTGCCACAACGTAACGTTTCATACTTTTGATCCTATTCTGGTTCCTGCCGCCCAGTGAATGCGAACCAAGGCTCAGGGTCAATGGGGTTCCCGCTCTCTCTCATCTCAAAATAGAGTGTTTGAGTGCGTGTTCCAGTCCCTGCCCCGTCAGAAGTGGCGGCAGGCATGGTCCCCAAAGGGGCATTGCGGGGCAAGATCTCGCCGGTTTCGACCAGCAATGCGCCTAGCCCCACAAAAACCATCAGCATGTTTTCGGCCGGTTCCAGAATGACCACATTGCCCTGCCCTGCCAGCACGCCGGAATAGCGCACGGTTCCCGACCAAGGCGCAGTGACAAGTGCATCGGGCGTTGTGGCCAGCACCAGACCAGCGCGCGAAATACCCGCCGCGTCCGGTTGGTTGAACCGACGCAACAGCGTGGCACGCACTGGCAGGGAAAGCGTGCCACGGGCGGCAGAAATGCCCACAACAGGCGTTGTGCCCAATGCCGACTGGCCCTCGGCCAGCTCCGCCGCGAATGCATCCAGCGACGCGGCGTCCAGCGCCAGCATTTGCAGACGTTCAGGATCGTCAAACAGCCGCTTTGGCAACGGGCCGCGTTCGGAAATTGCCTGAGCAAGCACGATGCGGGCATCCTGTGCGGTGCCAAGCCCCTGTTCCAGCGCCAGAAGCCCATATTGGCGGGCACGGCGCAGGGCGCGTAGTTCATCCAACTCCTGGCGCAGGGCGGCGACTTCCGCGCCCAGACTTGGCGCCAGTTCCCCCAGCAGTTGCGCGGCGCGGGCAGCGTCCAGCGCGCCGGAGGGGTGAACCAATGCGGCATTCGTATCAAGCCTGTCGGTCGCCATAAGAACCGCCAGCAGCCGCGCCAGATCACTGCCCCGCGCAGAAAACACCCGCGAAAGCGCCGTTTCGCGCAACTGCACATCACGCAACCCTTCACGCAGGGCAACCATGCCATCTTCATAGGCCTGAATTGTGGTGCTAAGTGCGGCGATCCTGTCGCGGCCCGAACTGGCCTGCTGCAACTGCACGCCCGCGTCCTGCAACGCTTGCGCCGCCGCCATGGCACGCGTGGCCGGATCGCCCAGCGCGGGCGCTGAGACCAGCGCAAGCCCTGCCGCGATCAGGGCCGCGCGAATCATTCCTGTATGATCAGGCTTTTGCCTGTCATCTCTGGCGGGGTGTCCAACCCCATCAACGCCAGCAATGTCGGCGCAACATCGGCCAGTCGTCCCGCACGCAGCCCTGCCGCCCCCGCAGGCCCGCCAATCAACACCACGGGAACAGGGTTCAACGTATGCGCGGTATGCGGCCCGCCCGACTTCGGGTCGATCATCATTTCGCAATTCCCGTGATCGGCCGTCAGCACCATGGCCCCGCCGGCAGCCTCCAGCGCATCCAGCGCCGCACCAAGGCCCTTGTCCACAGCCTCGACCGCGCGAATGGCGGCATTCAGATCGCCGGTATGGCCCACCATATCCGGGTTGGCGAAATTGACGACAATCAGGTCATAACCCGCGCCAATGACCTGAACCAGTTTGTCGGTCACGTCCCCTGCCGCCATTTCAGGTTGTAGATCATAGGTCGCAACCTTGGGGCTGGATGGCATGAAGCGGTCCTCGCCCGTTTCCGCATCTTCCTTGCCGCCATTCAGGAAAAACGTGACATGGGGGTATTTTTCGGTTTCGGCCAGACGGAACTGGCGCAATCCATGGGCCGCAACCCACGCCCCCAAGGTATTCACGATTTTACGCTTGGGGTACGCGGTGGACATGAAGGCGTTATGGGCATCGGAATATTCGACCATTCCCAACACCGCATTCCATTGCGGGGTTGCCCCCCTCTCAAACCCGTTGAAGCTGGGGGCGGCGAGGGCTGCAAGAATTTCACGCGCACGGTCAGCACGGAAATTCAGGCAAAACAGCCCGTCCCCCGCGCGCGCGCCTGCATAGCCCGAAATAACACTTGGTGCGATAAATTCATCGGTTTCGCCGCGCTCATAGGCTTGGGTGACCGCATCTGCCGCGCTGGCTGCATCCTGCCCTTCGGCGCGCATGATCGCATCATGCGCACGCTGCACCCGGTCCCAGCGATTGTCGCGGTCCATGGCCCAGTACCGCCCTATGACTGTGCCGATACTGGCGCCCTCCGGCAGGCTGGCCTGCAAGGTGTCGATGAAGGGAACGGCAGATTTTGGTGGAACATCGCGCCCGTCTGTGATCGCATGCACCACGACAGGGACACCGGCGGCGCAGAGGGCCGCAATCGCGGCTTGCAGATGCGTGATATGGCCATGCACCCCGCCGTCGGACACAACGCCGAAAACATGTGCAGTCCCCTTGCTGGCCTGCATTTTGCCAATAAAGGCCAGCAGCGCGTCATTGCGCAGGAAACTGCCATCTTCCAGCGCCAGATCGATCTGCCCCAGATCCATCGCCACAACACGGCCCGCGCCGATATTGGTGTGGCCCACCTCGGAATTGCCCATCTGCCCGCTGGGCAGGCCCGCATCGGGGCCATGGGTGACAAGGGTGGCATTGGGGCAGTCGCGCATCACCCGGTCGAAATTTGGCGTATTGGCCTGCGCAACGGCATTGCCGGTGCTGTCCGGGTTGAGGCCCCAGCCATCAAGGATACACAAGACAACAGGTTTGGTCATGACGTTCCCTTTTCGCGGGTGCCGGACCGAAGGCAGTTGGCCTTCGGCCCGAGAGAGTATTTTTGGCAAGATGAAACAGGGCTGCGATCAGCCTTTCAGCCGCCGGTTCCGCGCCGCAAGCAGTTTCAGGCGCAGGGCATTTAGCTGGATGAAGCCTGCTGCATCCTTCTGGTCATAGGCGCCTGCATCATCTTCAAACGTGACATGCGCTTCGGAATACAGGCTGTGGTCAGACCAGCGCCCGACCGTGCGCACGGACCCTTTGTACAGTTTCAGGCGGACCGTGCCAGTCACATGTTCCTGACTTTTGTCGATGGCGGCCTGCAGCATTTCACGTTCGGGCGAGAACCAGAACCCGTTATAGATCAGTTCCGCGTAACGCGGCATCAGGCTGTCCTTCAGGTGGCCCGCGCCGCTGTCCAGTGTGATCTGTTCGATCCCGCGATGCGCTTCCAGCAAGATGGTGCCGCCCGGTGTTTCATAGATCCCGCGCGATTTCATGCCCACGAAGCGGTTTTCCACGAAATCCAGCCGCCCGATCCCATGTGTGCGGCCATAGTCATTCAGCGCGGTCAGGATCGTGGCGGGGGACATTGCTATGCCGTTGATGGCGGTCGCATCCCCCTTCTCGAAGGTGATTTCGATGAATTCAGGCGTATCGGGCGCATCTTCGGGGTTTACGCTGCGCTGATAGACATAATCGGGCGCATCTTCGGCCGGGTCTTCCAGAACCTTGCCTTCCGAGGATGTGTGCAACAGATTGGCGTCCACGCTAAAGGGCGCTTCGCCGCGTTTGTCCTTGGCGATGGGAATCTGGTTGGCTTCGGCGAATTCCAGAAGTTTGGTGCGCGAGGTCAGGTCCCATTCGCGCCATGGTGCGATCACCTTGATGTCGGGGTTCAGCGCGTAGGCCGCCAATTCAAAGCGCACCTGATCATTGCCCTTGCCGGTTGCCCCATGGGCCACCGCATCCGCGCCGGTGGCTTCGGCAATTTCCACCAGACGTTTGGAAATCAGCGGGCGCGCGATGGAGGTGCCCAGCAGGTATTGCCCTTCATAAAGTGCATTGGCCCGGAACATGGGAAACACGAAATCGCGCACGAATTCTTCGCGCAAATCCTCGATGTAGATATTTTCAGGCGCGACCCCTAGCAATTCCGCCTTTTTGCGGGCGGGGTCCAGTTCCTCTCCCTGCCCCAGATCGGCGGTGAAGGTCACCACTTCGCAATCATATTCGGTTTTCAACCATTTCAGGATGATCGAGGTATCCAGCCCGCCGGAATAGGCAAGCACGACTTTTTTCGGGGCATTGGGTTTAGCGGACATAAGGGCGGCTCCGGATTGGGTGGCGGGTTTTGGTTTCGTCTATTGGCTTTGGCGAAATGCTGCAAGGGTGCAAGGGGGTTCTGCTGCGCGACAGATGTGATATGCCAAGCGAGAACCACAATGTCGGAGATGTCATGTCAACGCGTCTGGAACTGCTGCGAGGGGTCATTCATCCATGGCACCACGACCATTTCGGCCATATGAACGTGCGCCATTACGCGCCTTTCTTCGATGATGCCTGTTATCATATGTGGACGGCATTGGGCCTGCCCTATAGCCGTATGCTGGCCGATGACAGGGTGCACACAGTAACCGCGCAGGCGACAACGCGGTTTGTTCAGGAATTGCAGGCAGGCGATCTGATTATGATTGACGGCGCGGTATCGCGCATCGGCACGAAAAGCTGCACCTTTCATATGCGCATGCTGCATGCAGATACGGGCACAGTGCACGCAACCTATGACGTGATCGAGGTGTTTTTCGACCCCGAAACCCGCCAATCCGCTGCCATGCCGCAAACCATCCGGCAAAAGCTGCAACACTGGCTGGTTGCGCAATGACACAGTTCCAGCAGGCCGCACAGTCAGCCGCGCAAGAACTGCGCGCGCTGTTCCCCCCAACGCCGCTGGTGCGCAATGACCACCTGTCAACTCGTTACGGCGCTGACATCTGGCTGAAACGCGAAGATTTGTCGCCTGTGCGCAGCTATAAAATTCGTGGCGCGTTCAATGCGATGCGAAAACGCTTGGCCGCCCTGCCAGATCAACGTCATTTCGTTTGTGCAAGCGCGGGAAACCATGCGCAGGGCGTTGCATTTGCCTGTCGTCATTTCGGGGTGCAGGGCACTATTTTCATGCCTGTCACCACCCCACAGCAAAAGATCATGAAAACCCGCACATTCGGTGGCGCGCATATCGACATCAAGCTGACTGGCGATATTTTTGACCAGGCATTGGATGCCGCACAACATTTTTGCACCGATCTGGGCGCGTATTTCCTGTCGCCCTTCGATGATGACGATGTGATTGAAGGACAGGCCAGTGTTGCCGTCGAAATGCTGGAACAACTGGGTCGCGCCCCGGATATGGTGGTCCTGCCTGTTGGCGGCGGCGGGTTGGGGGCTGGAATGACCGCCTATCTGGGCAGCGCCGCACCGGACGTGGCGCTGCGCTATGTGGAACCAGCAGGCGGCGCAAGCCTGAGCGCGGCACTTGATGCGGGAAAGCCCGTGACCCTGCCGCGCGTGGATACCTTCGTCGATGGCGCATCAGTTGCGCGGCTGGGCGTCCGCCCTTTTGACTGGTTGCGCGACATCCGGTCCGGCCAGATTTTACTGGCGGCAGAAAACAGGGTCTGTGTCACGATCCTTGATATGTTGAATCACGACGGAATTGTTCTGGAACCGGCGGGCGCATTGTCGATTGACGCCTTGCAGGATATCGCACCGCAGATCCGTGGCAAGACGGTCATTTGCGTGGCATCGGGCGGAAATTTTGATTTCGAGCGCCTGCCAGAAGTCAAGGAACGCGCGATGCGGTTTTCCGGCACGAAAAAATATCTTCTGCTGCGCCTGCCCCAACGCCCCGGTGCCCTGAAGGATTTTCTGGGCATCCTTGGTCCCGAGGATGATATTGCGCGGTTTGAATACCTGAAGAAGACAGCCCGAAATTTTGGCACGGTCCTGTTAGGTATTGAGACAACGCAGCCGCAGAATTTCGCAAGCCTGTTTGCACGGATGGAAGACTCCGGCTTCACCTTCACAGATATTACAAATGACGAAGTGATCGCCAATTTTGTGATCTAGGACCATGACGGCTGCGGGCTGGCTTGGCGCGTCAGACCTTGTCGCGCCAAGCATTGCGCAGAACCGCAATCGCCTGCGGGAAATCCGCAAGCACGGTGTTGCGCTCAGGATCAGTGGGCGCGCCGTCATTGGCCATCTGCTCGGCCTGCCCACAAAGGCTGGCCATATCTTTCAGGCCCAAATTCAGCGCGGCCCCTTTCAGAAAATGGAACTCCGCCATGCGGGCAGGTGCATCCTGCGCATGTCGCAACCGCGCAAGCGCTTCATCAACTTCATCGACAAACAGCGCCAGCACTTCTTCAAATGCCTCTTCGCCAATTTCAGCGTGCAATTCCTGCACACGATACCAATCAATCACAGGCCCACCCTTCATACATAACCTTTGAAGTATAGCAGCATGTCCTTAACGCGCGGTAACTTTGCATGACAATAAAAACAGCGTGCACTTTACACCTTGTTAAGCCGCAGGTGCGATTTTGCATAGGACGCATCTTTCGTCATCGACGGCCAGACGGGGCACGCATTTGGATACAGATACCGACAAGCCTGTGGTTTGCAAGGCCGGGGTTCCAGCCATAAAACACGCGCTGATCGTTGATGACAGCCGCGCGCAAAGGCTTATCTTCGCGCGGCACTTACGGGATTGGGGGTACCAAACGACTGAAGCCGCGTCAGGGCTGGAAGCACTTGCGCTATGTCGGACCACCCATTTCGATCTTGTGCTGTCCGACTGGATGATGCCGGGAATGAATGGTCTGGAATTTTGCCAGTCTTTCCGTGCACTTAAAAACGAAAACTACAGCTATTTTATTCTGCTAACCTCAAAAAACGACAAGGATTCGGTTGCCGAAGGGCTGAATGTCGGCGCAGATGATTTCCTGAACAAACCCGTATCTACGATGGAGCTGCGCGCAAGAATAAGCGCGGGCGAGCGCTTGCTGGATATGGAACGCGAGGTGCGCAAGACATTGCAACAGCTTCAGCAGGTTCACAATGCGCTGGAACGGGACCTGCAACAGGCGCGGAAACTGCAACATGCACTGATTCGCGACCGTTTCCGTGACTATGGAACCAGCCATTTGTCGCTTTTGCTGCAATCTTCTGGCCATGTGGGCGGCGATCTGGTCGGCACCTTCCGGATTTCGGAAAACACAATCGCCATATATTCCATTGACGTCTCGGGGCACGGGGTTGCCGCGGCAATGCTAAGCGCACGCATAAGCGCATTATTCGCCGAAGGCGCACAAAGCCAGAATATCGCGCTGAGCCAGGACCCCCAAACAGGCGCAATCAGGGCCTGCGCACCGGAACAGGTCGCGGCACGCATGAATGACCTTATGCTTAGCGAGATGGACACGGATACCTATCTGACGCTGGCTTATGCGGAATTGGACCTTGCGACAGGACGGGCCAAAATCGTTCAGGCAGGCCACCCGCATCCGGCGGTGCAACGAAAATCCGGCAAGGTGGAATTCGTAGGCCAAGGCGGGCTGCCCATAGGCCTGATCCCGCAAGCCGGATATACCAGCTTCGAGGTGACGCTCGCCCCGGGGGACAGGCTGTTTCTGTATTCGGACGGGATTACCGAATGCAATGATGCGGGTGGTATCGAATTCGGGCAGGACAGGTTGGGCCAGATGATGGAAACGCTGGCACAAACGCAGGGACTGGATTTTCTGGATGCGGTAAAGTGGCAGCTTGGCCAATGGGCTGGCAAGGACGAGTTCAGCGATGATGTATCCGGCGTCGTCTTTGAATTGCACGATTATGCCGTGGATAACGCCAGCCCCTAACCACGCGACAAACACATGATGCCGCCCCTGCCTGCGGGCCGCACCCTTGCCTTCGGGGCGAATTGCAGCAAAACTTGAAACGCAGGCGCGACATTGCGCTGCGGCGGTGCCCACCGATGTTTCTGTCCCGCCGCACCGCAGTTAAGGAGGTATCTTGAGCGAATTTCTGACAACCCCGACCGGACGATCCCTGGCCTATTCGCGCTGTGACGGGGACGGCCCCGGCATTGTGTTTCTGGGCGGGTTCAAATCGGATATGACCGGCACGAAGGCCGTTTTTCTGGAAGATTGGGCGAAAACCAATGGCCGCGTGTTTTTGCGATTCGACTATTCCGGACATGGGCAAAGTTCGGGCGCATTTACCGACGGCTGCATCGGGGACTGGGCCGAAGATGCGATGGCCGCAATCAAGGCGCTGACCACAGGGCCGCAAATTCTGGTTGGGTCCTCCATGGGGGGATGGATCGCCCTGCTTGTCGCGCGCACCATGCCTGATCATGTATGCGGGATTGTGGGCGTTGCCGCCGCGCCCGACTTCACCGAAGACAGCATGTGGCCGCAACTGACACCGGCCCAACAACAGCAGATATTGCAGACCGGCCAGACCGAACTGCCGAATGAGTATGACGACCAGCCCTATATTCTGACACGCCGCCTGTTCGAGGATGGCAAGACAAGACTTGTCCTGCGCGACCCGCTGCATCTGCCATTTTCCGTGCGACTGTTGCAGGGCACCCGCGACGAGGCGGTTGACGTCTCGGTGCCGTTGCGCCTTCTGGAACATGCGACCTGTCCCGATATGCAGTTGCGCCTGCTGAAGGATGTGGATCACCGGTTTTCGACACCGCAATGTCTGGACCTGATCGCCGCCGCCCTAGAGGAGGTTACGACCAGCGCAAATGCCGCCGTCTAGCGCATGTTGCTCAAAAGTGGGAACCGGTTTTGAGTGTCTCGAACATGCGAAATCAATAAGTTAGATCATGTCTCGTGAATGCGAATGAACGTGACATGCTCTAGCCATTCAGCAGTGCAAGCGCCTGTGCGTGAATGTCGGGGTTCGCCGCCGCAATGACCTGCCCGTTTTCCCCGACAGGATTGCCCTGCCAGTCACTCACCACACCGCCGGCTGCGTCAATAACCGCAATCGGGGCGGCAATATCATAGATGTTCAGCCCTGCCTCGATCACCAGATCGATCTGGCCCAGCGCCAGAAGGGCATAGGCATAGCAATCCATGCCATAGCGCGTTAACCGGCACTTGGCCGAGACGCGCTGGAATGCCCTGCGTTCAAACTCTGTGCCAATCTCTGGAAATGTCGAGAACAGGATTGCGCCATCCAAGGCCGGTGTTGTCCGGCATCGCATTTCAGTTTTGCCATGCGGGCCAATGGCATGTGCGACGCCCAAACCACCGACAAACCGCTCTCCGATATAGGGTTGATCAATGACGCCCAGAAATGGGCCCTGTTCGTCGCACAGCGCGATTAAAACGCCCCAACAGGGACTGCCGCTTATAAATGACCGCGTTCCGTCAATCGGGTCCACCACCCAAGTCAGGCCGGAACCTGACGGGACGGGTGGAAATTCTTCACCAGTGATACCATCATCAGGCCGCAACCGCGCCAGTTCTGCGCGGATTGCCTGTTCAACAGCGCGGTCCGCAACTGTGACTGGGTCAAATCCGTCATCCGATTTGTTATCGGCTGACAGGCTGGGTTGCCGAAAATGGCGCAACGTTTGCGCGCGCGCCACATCAGCGAAGGAATGTATCAGGTCCAGAAGCTGCGATTGCTCCGCAGGCAGGATGGTTGTGCGGGTCTTCACGCTGCGATTCCTTATACTGCGGTCAGGCGTCCTTATTGGACTGACCTGTCACAGATCGCAACCGCCCTGCCGCCTGTGCAACCCTGCCGGGTTTCAGGCCGCTTCGCCCAACGCGCGCGCCAAGTCAAACAAGCGTTTGCGCTGGTTTTCGGGAATTGCGTAATAGGTGCGCAGAAGATCCAGTGTTTCCTTGTTTGACAGCATATCGTCATTCTCGGGCATCTGGTCTGAATTCACATCTTCAAAGAAAAAGGTAATAGAAACCTGCAAGGCCTGCGCAATGTCCCAAAGTCTGGAGGCCGAGACGCGGTTCATTCCGGTTTCGTACTTCTGAATCTGCTGGAACTTTATCCCGACAACTTCGGCAAGTTGCTGCTGGGTCATACCAATGGCCCAACGACGCTGTCTGATACGCTGCCCTACATGGATATCAACAGGATGCGACATTAATTTCCCCAGTCCACTTATAATTAACTTACTCACCAAGAAGTCATCGACGGCCACATCACACTGAAACCAAACAATAAACTTCAAACAGGCGAGCTTGCCGCAAACTTACTACCCTGGGCGGGCGACACGAACTCCGACGCGGCAAGCTCAACCGCTGGTGTAGAGCAACTTTACCGAAATAGATTGATCAAATGTTTCACGCCCCACGAATTTCCAAATATTCGCAAATTGCATTGCGTTTTGCAAACAACCAGAGGCTGAATGAAGCGCATTGCGAATACCGTGCGCCGCGTACCCCTTGTTCGGCGTCGGCAATTCGGCCAGATTACCCCAAACACCCGCCACGGAGCCCCCGAAATGCGCGCAATCCGACTCGAAAACATCGAATCACCCCCGGCGCTTCGCGATATTGACACCCCGCGCCCCGAACGCGGGCAAGTTACGATTGATGTTGCTGCTTGCGGGTTGAATTTTGCAGATTTGCTGATGATGAAGGGGCAATATCAGGAACGCCCGCCCTTGCCGGTAACGCTGGGAATGGAAATTTCCGGAACCGTGCGCGAAATCGGCCCCGATGTAGACGGGTTTCACGTCGGGCAGCGTGTCGCGGCATTCATTGGACTGGGTGGGCTGGCAGATGTGGCCGTGTGTCCGGCAACGCGCTGCATTGCCCTGCCCGACACACTGTCAATGACGGATGCTGCGGGCTTTCTGGTTGCATATGGCACGTCACATTTGGCGCTGCGACACCGCGCAAGGTTGCGCCCGGGTGAAACACTTGTTGTTCTGGGTGCCGCTGGCGGTGTGGGACTAACCGCTGTGGAAATCGGGGTACAGATGGGGGCGCGTGTGATTGCCGTCGCGCGCGGCCAGAAAAAGTTGCAGGTCGCAAAAGATGCCGGTGCGGCACTCTGTCTGGACAGCGACAAAACAGATTTGCGCAAGACACTGAAGGAATTAGGCGGCGTAGATGTCGTGTATGACGCAGTGGGAGAACCTATGGCAACCGAGGCCCTGCGCGCGATGCGTCCGGAGGGGCGGTTTCTGGCCATCGGGTTTGCGGGCGGACAAGTGCCGCAGTTTCCGGCGAATATTCTTCTGGTCAAGAACCTGACTGTCATTGGCCTGTATTGGGGGGGGTATCTGAATTTCGCGCCCGAGGCGCTGACGGGCAGTCTGGCCGAGTTGCTGGACTGGCATGGTCAAGGACGTTTGACGCCACATGTCAGCCATGTGCTGCCGTTTGATCAGGCCCTCGACGGGTTTGAGATGCTGCGCAGCCGCAAATCGACCGGCAAGGTGGTCATTTCAATGCGGGGCAATGCGTAGGAATATTGCGTAGCACCGCAAACCCGATCAAATCCTGTCTATTTCACTCCGGAAATGCTTGAATTATTCGGCATTCGGCACGATATTCCTTTCATGACCGCGCGGGATTCCGCGCATTTTTTTGACCGGAGGTGAAAATGGCCAATTTCAACACGATGCGCGCTCAGACGAGTGGTGCACGCGCTGAACAAATTGACGCGGGTTTGCGCGCCCACATGAACAAGGTTTACGGAACCATGTCGGTTGGCATGCTGATCACAGCTGCCGCGGCATGGGCCATTTCCGGACTGGCGGTTACGACAGACCCGAGTGCGGCTGTTGCCCAACTGCCCAATGGCACAATGCTGAACAGCCTTGGTGGCGCAATCTACCTGTCGCCGCTGCGCTGGGTGATCATGTTTGCACCGCTGGCCTTTATCCTGTTCGGCTGGGGTGCATTGATGCGTCGCGCATCGGCTGCCGGTGTGCAGCTTGGCTTTTTCGTATTTGCCAGCGCGATCGGCCTGTCGCTCAGCTCCATCTTTCTGATGTTCACCAGCTATTCGATCACACAGACATTCCTTGTGACCGCGATTGCCTTCGGCGGGCTTAGCCTGTGGGGATACACCACCAAGAAAGACCTGTCGGGCATGGGCACATTCCTGATCATGGGTGTGATTGGCCTGATTGTGGCAATGGTGATCAACATCTTCCTTGCAAGCCCTGCAATGATGTTCGCAATCTCGGCGATCGGCATTCTGATCTTCGCCGGTCTGACCGCGTTCTACACGCAGCAAATCAAAAGCGAATATGTCGCGCATGCGATGGCGGGCGATCAGGAATGGCTGGACAAAGCGGCAGTTGATGGCGCGCTAAGCCTGTATATCAGCTTCCTGAACATGTTCCAGTTCCTGCTGATGTTCCTTGGCCAGCAAGAATAACGCGATACCCGATAACACATGTGATACAGGGCCAGTGGAAACACTGGCCCTTTTGTTTTGAGCGGTGGCGCGGGCAGGCAAACTGCGCGAACGGAACCCCGCTATCGTCAGATCATCTCTGAAGCAGCCCTAAGCGCTTATCTGTTCTTGGTCTTTTGTAGACCTTGCGAATGCCCCAAGGCGCGGAGCAAAGGGCGCAGCCCGCCGCGCCATCGGCGGG
>SR_TP_S13solDRAFT_1000323_pt1 | contig 21315 bp, 16 predicted proteins | sample SodReaTP_S13sol_FD_11159 | JGI IMG/M metagenome (IMG submission 11159)
CGCCGCACCACCGTGGGCACGGAGTCATAGGCGTACAGGGACTGGTCCGGGTACATGGTCTCGGAGCTGTTGTTGTCCGCCGCCACCTGCCAGCCGGACAGATAAATGGCCTCCACCCCGGCCTTGGCCTGCTGCAGGGCCTGCCCGGCGGTCAGCGCCCCCAGGCAGTTCACGTAGCCCTTCTTGGCATCGCCATTGACCAGGGCCCAGAGCTTCTGTGCGCCACGCTGCGCCAGGGTGTGCTCAACTTGCACGGAACCCCTCAGGCGCACCACGTCCGCAGCGCTGTAACCCCGGGTCACCCCCTGCCAGCGGGGGTTCTCTGCCCAGTCCGATTCCAGGGCCCTGATCTGCTGTTCTCTGCTTGTGCTGGGGTTCATGGTGGATCCTCTCTGCATGGTGGTCATTGTCGTTATAGATACCGTGACGGGGGGGCCGACGACGGGCGCATCTTGGCGCATAAGCCGACACTAGCCCAGCCCGGGCTGTGGAAACAGAGGGTGGTTTCCAATGCTTATCATTTGAAAAACTAATAAACAGGATGGATACCCACGGGTATTTTGAATGCTATAGTCGATTTCAACTGCCGCCTACCGCGGCCCAATGAAGGGCAGCCCATGAGAGACCTGGCCCAACAGCTTGCCCGCTCCATCCTCACCGGCTTCGAGCGCCACTTCTCCTTTTTCCAGGAGATCACCAGCAGCGCCCGGGAACGTTTCGAGGAGGCGGACTGGGAGGCCGGGCGCACCGCTGCCGCCAAGCGCATCAGCTTCTACGACAAGCGGGTGCGCGAGACCATCGACAAGCTGCGCTCCAGCTTCGGCGTCCGGCAACTGGACGAGGCCTTGTGGCAGGAGGTGAAAGGGGTCTACACCGGGCTGCTCAAGCAACACAGCCGCCCGGAGCTGGCGGAGACCTTCTACAACTCCGTGTTCTGCCAGCTGTTCGAACGCAAGTATTTCAACAACCGCAACATCTTCATCGAGTCGGTGGCCGACCGGGCCGCCCTGGCCAGCCGCTATCGCAGCTACATCTCCTTTCACCCCCGGGACGGCGGGCTGGAGACCTGTATCTGGGAGATCCTTTCCGCCTTTTATTTCAATACGCCCTACGAAGACATCGACCGGGATGCCACGCGCATCGCCACGGCCCTGCGGGCGTGCTCGCCCCTGGCCACGGGCGACATGCACAAGGTGCGCATCGACGTGATGGAGTTCCCCTTCTTTCGCAACAAGGGGGCCTATCTGATCGGACGGGTGGTGCGCGGCGCCGACGCCCATCCCTTCATCGTGCCCCTGATCAACAACGAACGCGGCGGCATCTACGCCGACACCCTGCTCACCACCGAGGAACAGGCCGAAGCGGTGTTCAGTTTTGCCCGGGCCTACTTCCTGGTGAAGACCCCGGTGCCTGCGGCCACGGTGTGTTTTCTCAAGGACCTGATGCCGGACAAACCCATCGCCGAGCTGTACATGGCCATCGGCTTTCACAAGCAGGCCAAGAACGAGTTCTACCGGGATTTCCTGCATCACCTGGACAATACCGACGACGATTTCCAGATGGCGCCCGGCACCCCGGGCCTGGTGATGACGGTGTTCACCCTGCCCTCCTACCCCTATGTGTTCAAGGTGATCCGCGACCGCTTCGCGCCCCAGAAGGAAGTCACGCCGGAACTGGTACGCAAGCGCTACCAGCAGGTGAAGATGCACGACCGGGTCGGGCGCATGGCGGACACCCTGGAATTCTCCGACGTGGCCTTCCCCCTGCACCGCTTCCCGGCGCAGCTTCTGGAGGCCTTCAGGGAACAGATCGCCTCCAAGCTGGAGATCGACGGAGACCTGCTGTTCATCCGCCACCTCTACATCGAGAAGCGCATGGCGCCGCTCAATCTCTACCTGGAGCAGGCCGACCCCCAGGAGGCCCGGGATGCCCTGGATGACTGGGGACGGGCCATCGCCCAGCTCATGGCGGTGAACATCTTCCCCGGCGACCTGCTGTTCAAGAACTTCGGTGTCACCTGTGCGGGCAAGGTGGTGTTCTACGACTACGACGAGATCTGTTATCTCACCGAGTGCAACTTCAGAAAGATCCCTGCGCCGCGCACACCGGAAGACGAGATGAGTTCCGAGCCCTGGTACTCGGTCTCCCCCAACGACATCTTTCCCGAGGAATTCCCCACCTTTCTGGCCACCGAACCCCGGCAGCGCGCCCTGCTCATGGAACTGCACCCGGAACTGTTCGATTACCGTTACTGGAAACAGCGCCAGGAGGAGGTGAAACGGGGCGTGTACGGCGATGTCTTTCCCTATCCCCGGCGGCTGCGTTTCCTGCGCCACAACGACGAACCGGCCACCACCCTGGCCGACGGCTGATGTCGATCAGCCGCCACCCGCAACCGGACGCTGCATAAGTACCACATCGGCCTCGATGCGCTGCAGCCGCAAGCCCAGGCGTTGCGCCAGCCAGTGAAACACCCGGGGCGAATAAAAGCTCACATGGGTCGGATCGTTTTTGTACTGCCAGGCGCGAAATTCATCCCGACCGACGGCCATGCGGGTCATCACCCCCAGCCAGCCGCCGGGACGCAACAGTCCCGCCAGGCGGGGCCAGTCCCGGGCAGGGTGGTTGAAGTGCTCCACCACCTCGGTACAGGTGACAAAGTCATAACGACGATCCAGCACGGTGACATCCGGCGCATAGTAAGGATCGTAGATAGCCACGTGCATGCCCGCCTCGGCGAGCATCAACGACAGGGTCGGTCCCGGCCCCGAGCCGAAATCCAGCCCCTCCATGCCTGGGTCCAGATACTCGAGCAGCGGCGTGACCAGGCGTGCAAGGAATGCCCGGTAACGCACATCGGCGGGATCATTCTCGTGCAAGTCATAGACCGCCCTTTCCTGTGCGGTGTCCAGGTGGGCATCGGGATCGGCGAAGATCAGTCCGCAGGCATCACAGCCATAGAAGGCACGACGACGGTCTGCGCCATAGGGCCCCGCCAGGGCACCGCACAGCGTGCACATGGCGGTGGCCGATGAGCTGCGTTGTTTACTGCCCTTGCGGCTCATCACAAGCATCCAGGTAACACACCGGCGAGGCCGGCTCGTTGCGACGACCCTCCTCTGCCAGTTCCCCCATCAGCACCTCTCGCAACACCACCGCGTTGTTGTGCTCAACATCCCGCGCCGCGAACAACAGGGTCACCGTGGCCCCACGACAGTGCTCCAGCAGGGCCGACAGTGCTTCGGGTCTGGTGGCCAGCTCGTCACGATAACGGGCACGGAATGTCTTCCACCGGGAAGGCTCGTGGGCAAACCAGCGGCGCAGTTCGTCGGAGGGCGCGATCTCCCTGGGCCACAGATCGATACGCGCCCTGGATTTACCAAGACCCCGGGGCCAGAGGCGATCCACCAGGACCCGCAGGCCATCGTCTGGCTGCGGTGCCTCGTAGGCTCGCCTAAGATGAATGCGCTGCTGATCCATGGGATTCACTCTACCCACATCTGCGTGCCCCTTCACCACCCCATGGACCCTGGTAGCGCATCTCTGCGGACAGGCATAAGATGCCTATGACTTACCCCTTTACGGCCTGCGCCCAGCTCCTGCAGCGGTCCCGGCTCGTCCATGACGAGGCAGATGCAATGTGCGGCAGGGAGATCCACATGCTCAATATCGAAGAACCGGGTCACTATCGCGTTTCCCTGCTGCACCTGGGTTTCCGGCCCTTCTTTCTGCTCGCCGGGCTGCATGCCATCGTGGCCACCCTCCTGTGGGCATGGCTCTACCACGCACCCGCCAGTGCACCGGTCACACAGCTCTCGCCCACCCTGTGGCATGCCCACGAGATGATCTTCGGCTACGGCCTCGCCGTGGTGGCCGGCTTTCTGCTCACCGCAGTGGGCAACTGGACCAGCGTGCAGACCCTCAACGGCATACCACTGCTCCTGCTGGGACTGTGCTGGCTCGGTGCACGCATCCTGGGCCTGATCCCCCACGACAATGCCCTGGCGGCCATGGCGATCCTGGACCTGAGCTTCAACCTCGCCCTGGTGCTGGCGGTCGCACACCCGGTTGCCAAAGTCCGTCAATGGGGCCACGGCGGGATCATCGCCATCCCCCTGCTCCTGACGCTTGCCCACGGGCTGTTCTATCTGGGTGCCCTGGGCAGAGCGCCCCAGGGCACCCAGGCGGGTCTCTACCTGGGCATGTACCTGCTGGTGTTGCTGGTCATGGTCATGGGACGCAGGGTCGTGCCGTTCTTCATCGAGAAAGGGCTGGGCCAGGGCATCAGGATCAGGGAGCGCCCCTGGCTGGACCAGACCATCGTCCTATCCCTGGCCCTGTTCATTCTCGTCGAGGTGTTCCTGCCCTGGGGCCAGGCCGCCGCCTGGGTGGCGCTGCCGGTTGTTCTCCTGCAGCTGCTGCGCCTCTATGACTGGCACGCGCCCGGGATCTGGAAAAAGCCGCTGCTCTGGAGCCTGTACCTGGCCTTTGTCTGGATCGCCGTCGGCTTTGGCCTCAAGGCCGCTGGCCTGTTCATACCGCTGAATCCGTTTCTCGCCACCCATGCCCTGGCCTACGGCGGCATCGGCCTGATCACCCTGAGCATGATGAGCCGTGTGAGCCTGGGACACACGGGACGCAACGTATTCGATCCACCGCCAATCCTGGGCTGGCTGTTCGCCCTGCTGGCAACGGGCGCCGCCGTCCGCGTCCTGCTGCCTCTGGCCCTGCCGGCGCTCCAAGGCCTGTGGATCGGTGCCTCCCAGGTCCTGTGGCTGGTGGCCTTCGCCGGCTTCGTCTGGATCTATGCGCCCATGCTGGTCAGACCACGCATTGATGGCCGCTATGGCTGAACGGACGCATTCACAGCCCGACCCCAATCCCCCCCTCAGTCCCGTCACGGTAAACCCAGGCCGGCTCAGCAGGGTGTGATCCGATGCCACCGGCTGTGCGCCGACACCCCAGCTCGATGAACACGAATGCACCCTGTTCCACGGGAACGGGTCATGCCGGACATTGACGCGCACCGTGGCGTGGGCTAGTGAATCACCATGTCCGCATCCGTCGACCACAATGTGCTTCAGGTAATCGCCAACGGCGTGGCGGCCGAGACCGGCGAGGCCTTCTTCGATGCCCTGGTGCAACATCTGGCCGGGGCCCTCCATGTGCAGTCCGCCTGGGTCACCGAATGGCTCCCCGAAGAATCACGCCTGCGCGCCCTGTCCTTCTGGTCCATGGGCCGTCACGTGGCCGACTACGAATACCCCATCCAGGGCACCCCCTGCGAGGCGGTAATCAGCGAGCAACGCCTGGTGGTGGTGCCGGAGCGGGTGATCGATCTCTATCCCGATGACCCGGACCTGCCCGAACAAGGCGCGGTCAGTTACATGGGCATGCCCTTGCGTGACGCGGACGGCACGGTGCTGGGCAATCTGGCCGTCCTGGACAGCCGGCCCTTGCAGGCGGATGCCACCTGCCAGGCGGTATTCGGCATCTTCGGCGCACGGGCCGCCGCGGAACTGGCTCGCCTGCGCCAGGAACGCAGGCTGCGCGCGCTCAATGACGAGGCCAGTGCCCTGCGTGCGGAACTGGGCACCCTGCGCGGCTTCGACGAGATCACCGGCGAGAGCGCTGCCCTGCGTCGGCTGCTTGGGGACATCCAGCGGGTCGCCCCCAGCGAGGCCACGGTGCTCATCACCGGCGAGACCGGCACCGGCAAGGAGCTCATCGCCCGGGCCGTCCACCGTCACAGTCGGCGCAGCACCGCGCCCATGATCAAGGTCAACTGCGCCGCCATCACGCCCACGCTCCAGGAGAGCGAATTCTTCGGCCACGAGAAGGGCGCCTTCACCGGCGCCGCCCAGCGCCGGGACGGACGCTTCAAGCTGGCCGACGGCGGCACCCTGTTCCTGGACGAGGTGGGCGAGATGCCCCTGGATCTGCAGGCAAAGCTGCTGCGGGTATTGCAGGAGGGCGAGTTTGAGCCCGTGGGCAGCGGGCGCACCGTGCGCGTGGATGTGCGCGTGATCGCGGCCACGAACCGGGACCTGGCACGCCAGGTGACCGAGGGCCATTTCCGCGAAGATCTGCTCTACCGGCTCAATGTATTCCCCCTGCACGCCCCGCCCCTGCGGGACCGGGGCGAGGACGTGGTGCTGCTGGCCGAGTCCATCGCCACGGGCCTGGCCCGCCAGGAGGGCGCCACCCTCGCGCCCCTCTCCCCCGCGGACCGGGCACGGCTCAAGGCCTATCACTGGCCCGGCAATGTGCGGGAACTGGAGAACGTGATGGAACGTGCCTGGATCACCGGCATCGATGGTCCGGATGGCCGCGTCCTGAACCTGGTACGGGCCTTGCCCGAGACCCAGACCCCGATGCCCGCGCCCACAGCAGGACTGTGCGCCGACCCGGGCGCCGTGTTCACCGCCGCCGAAATGCTGCAGATGGAACGCAGCAATATCGAACGCGCCCTGGCCAGTTGCCAGTGGAAGCTCTCGGGCATGGGCGGCGCGGCGCGCCTGCTGGGCCTGCACCCCAACACCCTGGCCTCGCGCATGAAGTCCCTGGGCATCCGGCGCCCCGATTAAAGCCCCCGCGAACTCACGAGATCCCGTGACGCGCCAGGACCCTGGATGCCAGTCACGACATTCCGTGACAGACTTTCCGTGAAACCCCGCACCAAGCCATTGAATCCATTGAGCATGCATCCATGGCACGACGGTTGCACTGGTGAAGACGTGGTCACTCAAGACCCGACACAACACCGAAACCAAAGGAGATCGTCATGGACATGCAAACCCGTACCACCGTCAACGGCCTGGACAAGCAGCAGATGATGGACACCATCGCCGCCATCCAGGGCACCCCTTCCCTGGCCCAGTTCCAGTTCCGTGCCCGCAACCGCTGGATCAGCGGCGGCGAAAATCGCTCCAGCATTCGTGACTTCTACGGCGCCGGTGCCGAGGACAGCTCACGCACCGAGACCTTCGAGTTCACCAACGGCGAACCGCCGGTGCTGCTGGGACACAACGAGGGCGCCAACCCCGTGGAATACCTGCTCCATGCCTTGGCCGGCTGCGTCACCACCACCCTGGTGTTGCACGCCGCCGCCCAGGGCATCGAGATCCGGGAACTGTCCACGGAACTGGAAGGCGACATCGACCTGCACGGCCTGCTGGGCCTGGACGAGAGCGTCGCCCCCGGCTACCGGGAGATCCGCATCGCCCTGCACGTGAAGGCCGACTGCCCGGACGAGGAATTGAACGCCCTGATCGCCTACGCCCAGGCCCATTCCCCGGTGTGCAACACCATCTGCCGGCCAGTGCCGGTGGCAGTGCGCCGGATCTAACCCTCCACCTGTTGACGCCATAAGCAAAAGGGGCGGCGTGTCACCACGCCGCCCCTCGGGCTCAAGCACCGGAATTACAAACCGGGTTCACTCCTCGGAACGATCCCAGAAGCGCCACCACTTCCTGCGCTGCTCACGGGCCTCCTGGCCCTGTTCGGAACCGCGACCCAGTTCCCGTTGCTCCTGCTCCATCACCCGCTCACGCTGCTGTTCCATGCCTCGGTTGTCCTGGGGGCCAGCACCATTGTCACGCTGCTGGTTCTCCTGGCGCATCTGTTCCCGGGCGCGCTCGGCCTGCTCCCGGCCCGCCTCGTTCTCACGCAGTTGCTCGCGCATGCGATCCTCGCCGCCCATGCGGTCCCCTGCCTGGCCAGGGCCGCCGCCGGCACCCTGGCCCTGGGCGAGGACCATGACGCCCGTGGACTGGTCCATGCCATGACCGGTGCCGCCGGGGCCCGCTGCCCACAAGGGGGCCGCCGCCAGGACTGCGCCGAGCAGGGCACCGACCATCACTGCGCTTGTGTTCGTCTTCATTACATTGCTCCTCATACCTGAATAACGGGGCACGGGTCCGTGCACCGTGAAATCATTGTCGGGTGTCATGGAGCCGGTGTCTGGAAACTGCATTCCAGAATGCCTGCCTTGTCGTGTCACGGGTAAACCTGCCAGCCCCATCCGCACTGTTGATCATCGCGGTGACGCCAGATTCTGGAAAGGGAGGACAACGCAGGTACCGCAGGACCGGCAGCAGCGCATCACGAAATCCGAAGAGAAATCATCTCGCCTGCACGCAGGCGTATCCATTGGACCAAAGTACGAGTGTCGTCCCGCAGATAGTGAACGTGACATACCGCTCGAGCGGTCCATCACGTCATACCCAAAGCCCCATCCCCGTAGAAGCCCAGCCCCCTGGGCGACATGCCGGACCGGGACGCGATTTTCACAGGCATCAAGCTAGCCGTAGTGAACCTCGCTGTTACGCAGCTCCCCCGAGGTGTCCAGCAACAGGTGCTCGATGTTTGGGGCGCGGTTGAGAATATAGGCGGCCATGACACGGCCCAGGTCATGGTCCTCACGTTCCAGTGCCGAAAGCAGCTTGTCACCCACGATCTTGATGCGATCATCCTGGGTAGGATCGGCCACCCAGTCCCGGCCCATCTGCCAGCCGGCATCCATCTCTTCGTCCAGTTTGTCGAACACCTCGACCGCCTCCTGAATGATCTCCTCGGGCACGTTCAGGGTGTAGATCTGTTCGTCGATGATGACCTTGAGGTCCATGATTGCCTTGTCCCGTTGCATGAATTCTGGGGCCAAGGATAGCAGGTGTGTCGTGGATGGTCCGCCTCGCCGGACCAGGATCCGGGCGGGCAAGAGAAGGGGGCGATGACCTGGTCATCGCCCCCTTCTCTTGAAAACCCTCGTGACCCTGGTATCAGGGACGGATCAGCACGTAGCCTTCGTCCACCAGATCCATCATGCGTACCACGCCGGCGTTCACCTTGACGGCGTTGGCATTGAGTTCTGGCTCATGGCCCAGGGTGCGGGTCATGTTGGAGAAGGTATTCAGGCAGGCGGCGAAACGCACGCCGTTGTCCTGGGCCAGGCTGTTGATACGCTGTTCCTGGGCATTGCCCTTGATGAGCATATCCAGGCCCGGACCGAAGGCCACGATCTCCACGCCCACCTTGTCGGGACCGTAGTGGCGGATCAGGTTGCCGGCCACGTTAAGCACCAGAGTCTGGCGCTGCATCGAGTCATCGCTGATCTGCAACACCACCCGTTTCTCCACGAAGGGCTTCCCCGGCGGGTCCGAGGCAGGCAGGGCAATGGGGAAAAGGCCGAGAGTGACAACTGCAGCCAGAAGAGAGAACAGGGTGGCGCGCATGGGGGGTTCCTCGCATCAGGTGAATCAGCACAGGGCAGTCCCTGTCACGGGATGATTTCCGTGGGGTCATTTTAACCCTACAGAAAGCATGGAAACCACGGGGCATGTCCATCAGCGGATCAACATTCCGTGATGCTCACCGCCAACCCACCCTGGGACGTCTCCTTGAACTTGGACGACATCTCCTGGCCCGTCTGCTTCATGGCCGCGATGCAGCCGTCCAGGGGCATGAAGTGCTGGCCGCTGCCCCGCATCGCCAGGGACGCCGCCGTGTAGGCCTTGATGGCACCGAAACCGTTGCGCTCGATGCAAGGCACCTGCACCAGTCCGTTGACCGGATCACAGGTCATGCCCAGGTGGTGCTCCAGGGCAATCTCCGCCGCATTCTCGATCTGCCCGGGTGTACCGCCGCGCACCGCGCAAAGTCCTGCCGCCGCCATGGAGGCGGCCGATCCCACCTCCCCCTGGCAGCCCACTTCGGCCCCGGAGATGGAACTGCGATGCTTGATGAGACCGCCAATGGCGCTGGCGGTGAGCAGGAACTCACGCATCTGCGCCATGCTGCCGCCTTCGTGAAGCATGAAGTAATAAAGCACCGCCGGGATGACCCCCGCGGCACCATTGGTGGGCGCCGTAACCACCATGTGTCCCGCCGCGTTCTCTTCGTTCACTGCCATGGCATAGGCACACAACCAGTCATTGACGTTGGCGCCACCCGGATCGGCCTTGAGCTGTGCATGGAGTTTTTTCCCACGCCGGGGCAATTCCAGCCCCCCGGGGAGCACGCCTTCGGCATCCAGTCCATGCTGCACACATCGGCCCATGGCCTGCCATATGGCGTCCAGACCCTCATCCAGCTCCCTGGCCGACATGATGGTCAGTTCATTGGCCCGCTTCATGTCCGAAATGGACAGACCGCTCTCCTCGGCCATAGCCAGCATGGCGCGGGCCGAATCGAAACCGTAAGGACAGGAATCGCCAGACTCCATGCGCAGCGGCGCCACCAGATCATGGATCTGTGCAAGCGTGTTGATGAAACCGCCACCGATGGAGAAGTAGGTCTCCTCCAGTAACACCTTGCCCCGCGGGTTCAGCAACTGGAAGATCATGCCGTTGGGATGTTCCGGCAGGCTCTCGCCACGATCAAAGACGATGTCCCGCTCCGGCGAGAAACCCACCCCGGACAGGCCCTCATGGGTGAGGGCGTGCGCTTGCCACAACTGCCCGACCAGGGCCTCCACGTCCAGGTCCGCCACGCCCCGGGGGGTGTGCCCATGCAGACCCAGGGTGACGGCCCGGTCCGTGGCGTGACCCTTGCCGGTGAAGGCCAGGGAGCCCTTGAGGGTGCAATGCACACGCACCTCGCCCGACACGGGGTGATCACACAAATAATCCCGCACCCTGTCCGCAAAGGCGCCCGCCGCAGCCATGGGGCCCATGGTGTGGGAGCTGGACGGGCCGATGCCGATCTTGAAAAGCTCCAACGTACTGATGAACATGATCGTTCACCCTCCCTGTTGTACTGATCCTGCATACCCCGGATTACCGTAGCCGAACCAATCAATTTAGGTCATGCGCTTGCGCAACAGCACATCCAGCTGATTGGCGAAGGCCTGTCGATCCTTCTGGCTGAGCGCCGCTGGGCCCCCGGACTGGATGCCGCTGGCACGCAGGGTCTCCATGAAGTCCCGCATGTTCAGCCGCGCGCCGATGTTGTCCCGGGTATGCATCTCGCCCCGGGGACTCAGGGCATGGGCCCCCTTCTCGATGACCTCCGCGGCCAGGGGAATGTCGCTGGTGATGACCAGATCCCCCGCCTCCACACGCTTGACGATCTCGTTATCGGCCACGTCGAAACCGGAGGAGACCTGGATCATGCGGATATGCCGGGAGGGCGGCACCCGCACCGGCTGGTTGGCCACCAGGGTCAGGGGCACGCCGGTGCGCTCGGCGGCCCGGAACAGGATGTCCTTGATCACCACCGGACAGGCATCCGCGTCGACCCAGATCTTCATGCACTTGTCTCCGCCATGGGGGCTTGCCGAACACAGACCTGGTCGCGGCCTGCAGCCTTGGCCCGGTACAGAGCCTTGTCGGCCGCACTGAACAGAGTGGTTTCCGTATCCCCCGGAATCACCATGGCCACACCGGCACAGAGGGTGAGCCGCCCCGTGTCCCAGTCAGTGCTGGCCACCTCCCTGCGCAGACGCTCGGCCACCTGCATGGCCGCCTGCTCGTCGGTGTCCGGCAGGATCATGGCAAATTCCTCGCCACCGATACGGGCCAGCATATCCACCTCCCTCAGGACCGGTCGCATCATGCCTGCCACCTGTTGCAGCACCAGGTCTCCCTGGTCATGGCCATGTCGGTCATTGAGTTCCTTAAAGTGGTCCAGGTCCAGCAGGACCAGGGAGAAGGGCGTATCGCTGCGCTCAAACAGACCCATCTGACGCTTCATGGTCTGCTCGAACACCCGCCGGTTGTGCAAGCCCGTGAGCGGGTCTGTGGTGGCGAGCAATTCAAGCTTTTCGTTAAGCAGGAGCAACTGGCGTTGCTTCTCTTCCAGGTCCTCGCGCAGTTGCTCGTTGCGGGCAAGGGCCTCCTGGAGCCTGCGGGTTCGTTTGCGCAGTTCCAGGGCGGTCATCACCTGGCGCGACACGATTACGAGCGCGTCTGCCTGGGCCTCGTTGAGCTGGCGGGGCTTGTAGTCCAGGACACACACCGTGCCCAGGGGCAGCCCATCGTCGGTCTCAAGCAGGGCACCGGCATAAAAGCGTAAATGGGGTTCGCCGATCACCAGCGGATTATTCTGAAAGCGGGGATCGAGGGTGGTGTCAGGCACCACGAACAGGCCCTTTTGCAGGATGGCATGTTTGCAGATGGAGACGTCCAGGGGTGTCTCCCGTGTCCCCAGCCCGATCTCCGACTTGAACCACTGGCGGTCCCGGTCGATGAGGTTGATCGCCGCGATGGGGGCCTCGCAGATATGAGCGATCAGCCGGGTGAAATCGTCGAAACTCTCTTCGAAGGGAGTATCGAGGATGTCATAGCTCCTGAGCGCGGCGAGGCGGGCCTCTTCGTCGTGCATGTGTCCTGGCTTCCCTGATTTCGGTATCGGTCGGCCCGTATCCAAGTGGACTGGACACAAGCCCTGTCATCATGAGCCTTTGCAAGCCGGCAGGCCAACACCCTTGAGGCCCGTGCGGAATTGCCAGTGGGTCGTCCTCAGCTGGGCATGGCAGGCGCCTTCAACACGCCATCCGCAGCCAGGGCCGACTGGCTGGCGTCGGCACCCAGCACCGTCTCCACATTGCCAGACTCCAGGGGCCGGGCAATCAGAAAGCCCTGCAGGTGGTCGCAACCCAGAGCGACGAACTCCTTGAGTTGCACTTGATTCTCCACGCCACTGGCCATCACGTTCAGGCCCAGATCATGGGCCATCTGGACGATGATGCGGCTGGTCTCCGGATCCTTGAGCCGCCCGTTTCCATCGCACAACCGGGCCACGTCCAGCTTGATGGTATCCACCGGCAGGGTGCGCAGGTGGGTCAGCGGCACCCGGTTGCCCACGAAGTTGTCCACGGCACACTTCACCCCCATGGCCTTGAGTTCGCGCATGCGCTCCAGCTGTGGCCCCTTCAGGGACATGATGACGTGTTCGCTGATCTCCAGGCCCAGGGAATCCCGCGGTACGCCTCTTTTCTCCAGCATGGGAGGGATCTCCAGCAACAGGGTGCGATCCATCAGGTTGCGGAGCGTCAGGTTCACGGACACCGTGAGGGTCTGTCCATGGGAACGCCATTCAGCGACCCGCTCCACCACCTCCTGGAGCATCCAGCGGGTGAACTCATGGACCACGTCGCTTTGTTCCAGCAGGGGGATAAACTTGCTGGGGGGCACCAGGCCTCGCGTCGGGTGATTCCAGCGGGCCAGGGCCTCCAGGTTGTGGAACTGCCGGGTGCCCAGGCACAAGGCAGGCTGGTAAACGATGCGAAGTTCGCCCTGTTCGATGGCGCGCCCTACCTCCCCCAGCAGTTCAAGGTTGGCCGGACCGGCGTCGATAAAGGTCGTCCCGCCCTGGCCCCTGGCGCCCCGCCGCCTGGACCGGGTAATCAACTGTTCGCTGGCACCAGCCAGCAGTCGTTCTGCGCTGGCCCCGTGGCGGGGTGCACTGGCCATGCCCGCCGTCAGATCCGTATAGACCAGCATGCCGTCCACCTCGAAGGGGGCATCACTGACATCCTGCAAACGCTTGAACTGATCCTTGGGCGACGGACTGACCTCGCCCGAGAACACCACGGTGAACAGGTCCGGATCCGAGCGATTCACATAGGCATCGCTGGGCATGATGGAGCGGATGCGCTCGCGCAACTGCTGCATGATCTCCTCGGTGCGTCTTACACCGAACAGGGTCTTGAGCTGATCGAAATTATTCACCCGGATCTGGGTGACATGGATGTTATCCCCATCGGCAGCCTCAGAGTTGCTGCTCAACAGCAGCTCGATGTGCTTTTTGGCGCCATCATAATCAGGCAGTCCGGTGACCGGATCCGTGCCCCGGAGCCGGTTGATCTGCCCCACCATCTCCCGGGCGTTGCCCGCCAGAACACCCACCAGTACGCCGATGACGCAAAACCAGGTGGCCTTGATGATCCACTCCACCCAGGTGAGCGGCAACACCGCCGCGTCTTCCATGAGCACAGGAAACACCCAGGGGGACAGAAACAGACTGCACAGCACCGCCAACAACAGGCCACCGAACAAACCGAAGGCCAGGGCAGCGAGGATGATAGGGGCGAACAAAAACAGGGACAGAGGGGCCCGCACGGGTTCGTCCACCAGCAGCAACGCCACGTTGCTGAGCAGGGCGAAGGCCACCAGCCCCAGGGAGACGCCCGGGTTTCTCTGCAAGGCGCAGATCACGTCGGAGACACCGGCAAAGCGCCGAACTCCCCGACCGAGCATCTTCAGGTCAAAAAGTCGCATCAATAATGCACCTTATCCAGGAGCTTTCGAATGCATCGCGACACCATGAACATACGCATTTTGCAGTTTGCCAGGCTGTGCGGCTGTCGGCAGATCTGTAGCGTCTGTACAAACGCCCCGCAGACTCGTCATGAACAGCCCGTAAAATGCTATTTTAATTCCTACGATTTTGCTATGTTTTTTCACTATAACGCGATCCGCACAGGTGCGCGACGGCTTGCAGCAACGGGAGATGCAGTCACTGGACACCACCCTTCACCATGCAAGACCCAGATACTCCGGCCGACAAGGACCACGCGATGGCGATCACCATGGGCATCCCCGGCCCATGAACCCAGGGCCTTCGTCGCCCAGAGCAAGGGGATGTTTTGCCCTGCTGCTCTCACTCCTCATCGCAGCCTGCCTCCTGGCCCCAGCCCAGGCCGACAACCAGGCGCAACGCACCTACGTGATCGCCGGCTCCGGCTGGATCGGAGATGCCCCCACCCGAATCGCTGATGCCCTGGGCTATTTCAACAGCGACCAGCCCCCTGCCAACCCCAGGCCCATCCGGGTCAGCCAGTACAACTCGGGCAAACAGGCCCTGGAGGCCCTGCTGCGCAACGAGGTGGATTTCGCCCTCGCCGCCCCGGAGCCAGTTGCCATCGCCCTGCTCTCCCCGGAAACCGAACCCGGGGACCCCCAGCAGGACCTGGTCATCCTCGCCTCCCTCGCCCTGTCCAACCTGTCCCATCACGTGGTGGCCAACGCCCGTCAGGGCATCTCCCTGCCCGAGGATCTCGCCGGCAAACGCATCGGCCTGGTGAAGGACAGTTCGGCCCACCACGCCTGGCATCAGTTCGCCCGTTTTCACGCGCTGCCTGACGAGTCGATCACCCTGCTCGACCTGCCCATCGACCGCCTGGGGGACTTGCTCCGGGCCGGCAACATTGACGCCGCGGTGATCTGGGACCCATGGACCCAGGCAATACAGCAATCCCTGGGCCCGGATGCCCGGGTGTTCTCCACCCGGGAGCTGCACACCATCGACTGGTTCCTGGTGAGCCGCCGGTCCACGGCCGCAAGACACCCCGACATCACCGACCGTGTCCTCAATGCTTACCTGCAGGCCATCGACCTGATCTACCGGGATCCAGCCCAGGCCGAACAGGTCCACACCCGCGCCGCGGCCAGGACGGACCTGCGCCTGGGCTCCACGGATCCAGGGATGGTCTGGCGAGTGAGTCTTGGCTGGTCGGTGCTCGCCAACCTGGAGGCCCAGTTTCAATGGCTGCGGGAGCGCACGGACTACCAGACCACCCGCATTCCGCCCCCGGCGCGTTACCTGGACGGGGCGCCGCTACTCAGGGTCGCGCCAGAGCGGGTAGTCCTGCCCGCCTATTTCCATACCCGCGGTGACGTCGGGATCCCCTCACCATGAAGCTGCGCCGGCTTTCATCCATCAGTCTCGCCGGGGCGCTATTGGGCCTGCTGTTGCTCGGCGCCTTCGGCATCCATGCCTGGAACAACCTGTCCAGCCACCTGGAGCGGGTCGAACGGCTTTCACAACTACGCGGCCAGGTGGAACAGCTCAACGTCGCCATCGATTACATCACCCTGCTGCGCAGCGACCCCCTTCTCCTGGAGGCCCTGGCGGGTGATGCCCTGGGCCTGGCCGAGAGCTTCCGCGAGCTGGATCACCCCATCAGCACCCCGGCGATCATCCATCTCAACGAGATCGCCCACCTGGGCGACACCCTCTCAGAACTCGCACCCAACGCCTCCCTGATCCACGGCGATCTCGAGCAGCGCAACACCCTCATGGCCGTGGGCAAGCAGATGCTGGTGCATCGGGCAGGCATCAACGACGTGATCAACGCCATCTTCAGCGAGCAACAACAGCTCATCTACCGGGAGGTCATGGGCGTGGTGGCGGCCTTGCTGACGCTGGCTCTGGCCCTGGCCCTGGCCATCCTGACCATACTCGGTTTCACGATCATCCACAGTCGTCTGAGCGCCCCGCTGAAGGCCCTGGAGAACGGACTGCGCGCCGTGGCCGCAGGCGATCTGGAGGCACGCATCCAGGTCACCGGCCAGGACGAGCTGGCCGAACTGAGCGATCTTTTCAACCGCATGGTGGAACAGCGGGGCAAACACGAGCACGCACTCCAGGAAGAGGAGCTGCGCTTTCGCCAGCTGGCCGAGAACATCGACGAAGTGTTCTGGATGACCGATCCACACAAACAGACCATGCTTTACGTCAGCCCGGCCTTCGAACGCATCTGGGGTATTCCCTGCGAGACCCTGTACCACTCACCCGAGTCATGGCTGCGGGCCATCCATGAGGAGGACCGTGACCGGGTCCTGGAGGCCCTGCCGCAACAGACACGGGGCAGCTACAAGGAGGAATATCGCATCTGTCGCCCGGACGGCTCACAACGCTGCATCCTGGACCGCGCCTTTCCCATCAGGGACGATCACGGCGAGGTCTACCGCATTGCCGGCGTGGCCCTGGATCTTACCGACCGGCGCAAGATGGAGACTGACCTGCAGGAGCGGGTCAAGGAGCTGAGCTGCCTCCAGAAGGTGCTGGAACTGACCACCGACCAGGAAAGTTCCGAGGCTGCCGTCTGCGCGGATGTGGCCACCATCCTGCCCATGGGTTTCGCCGATTCCGGCCATGCGGTCGCCCGGGTCGTGGTGGGCGAAAGGGAATGCACCAGCCCGAACTGGGAATCCCCTGAGAAATCAATCCAGGCCCCTATCCGGGTCGACGGGAAGAAGATCGGCCTGGTCGAGGTGGGCTACAGGTCAAGCCGCCCCGCGCCCATTCACCAGCATCAGGCCTTCCTCCCCGAGGAGTGGACCCTGCTGGAAGCCGTCGCCCAGCATCTCGCCCGCATGCTGCACACACGCCAGATGGCCCAGGCCATGGCCCAGTCCGAGCGACTGTCCGCCGTGGGCCAGCTCACCGGCGGCGTGGCCCACGATTTCAACAACCTGCTCACGGTGATCATTGGCAACAGCGAATTGCTGCAATTGCGTCTGGACCAGTCACACCCCCTGCACTCCCTGGTGGACATGATCGCCAGCGCAGCCCAGCGGGGAGCAGACCTGACCCAGCGGCTGTTGGCCTTTTCCCGGTCCCAGGCCCTGGAGCCACGGGTTATTGACGTAAACCAGCTGCTCGAAAACATGCACGGCCTGCTGGAACGCAGCCTCGGTGAACACATCGAACTGCGCATCTACGGGGAGGACCGGCTGTGGCCGGCCCTGGTGGATCCAGGCCAGCTGGAGAACGCCATCCTCAACCTCTGCATCAACGCCCGGGACGCCATGCCCCAGGGCGGCAGAATCACCCTGGAGACCACCTGCACCAGGCTGGACCAGCACTATGCAGAGCAACACCTGGAAGTCATCCCCGGGGAATACGTGCAGATCAGCGTTTCCGATACCGGCGAAGGTATCCCCGCCCAGCTCCTGGACAAGGTGTTCGAACCCTTTTTCACCACCAAGGGGGAGCGCAAAGGCACCGGCCTGGGACTGTCCATGGTGCATGGCTTCGTCAAACAGTCCCGGGGACACATCAGCATCTACTCGGAGATCGGGGAAGGCACCACCGTGCGCCTGTATCTCCCCCGGGCCATGGACAATGAGCACACCGCGCAGCTGGAGACCCCGGATTACGACAGCGAAGGCGGAAGCGAGCTGATCCTGATGGTGGAGGACGATGCCATGGTGCGCCGCTACGCCGAGGAGCAGCTCATCAACCTAGGTTACACCGTGCTGGTGGCCAGCAGCCCCCGGGAAGCCCTGACCCTGATCCAGGAGCACCCCGACATCGACCTGCTGTTCACCGACGTGGTCATGCCCGGCGGCATGAACGGCCGGCAGCTGGCGGAGGCGGCCCGGGCGCACCGCCCTGACCTGAAGGTACTCTACACCTCGGGCTACACCCGCAACGCCATCGTCCACGACGGGCGGCTGGACCCGGGCGTCCTGATGCTCGCCAAGCCCTACCGGCAAGCGGAGCTGGCCGCAAAGATACGGGAGGCCTTGCAGCTGCCCTGACCCCACGGCTGCCTGCGAAACACCGATGCAAGAGACCCCCGTCACAAGCCGGCAGGAACGCATCTTCAAGCGGACGGTGTCACCGGCCTGGGGATACCTGGCCGGACTGGGCATGGTCCTGGTGTTTGCCACGGACCTGCTCACCCCCCTGGGCTTCGCCCATGGCGTGCTTTATGCCCTGCCCATCCTGCTGAGCGTCATGACCGCCAGCGTGCGCTGGGTGACCGGCATCGGCCTGGCCGCCGCCGTGCTGACCCTGCTCGGCCTGGGTATGGCGCCCCCGCCCCACGAGGACATCCCTATGACCTACGTGGTGGCCAATCGCCTGGTGTCCCTGGTGATCCTGGGGGCGTGTCTGCTGCTGTCCATGGCACTGTTGCAGTGGTTTCGCCAGTCCGGCGAACGCACCCAGCTCATGGCCGCGGCGATGCGCAAACTGGACCAGAACCAGCGCCTGTTACGGGTGGCCAGCGAGGTGGGCCACCTGGGCGGCTGGCTGCTGACCCTGCCGGAACTCAAACTGTACTGGTCCGAACAGGTACGAGCGATCTACGAGCTCCCCCCCGACCATGAGCCCACCCTGGAAGAGGGGCTTGATTACTATCTTCCGGAGGACCGGGATCGGGTGCGGGCCCTGCTCTACCTGTGCTCCACCAAGGGCCAGTCCTTCGACCAGGAATTTCGCATTATCACCGCCAGGAAACGGCTCATCTGGGTGCGCGCCGTGGGGCAGGCGGTGCGCGACGCCGAAGGCCGAATCATTGCCATGGAGGGGGCGCTGCAGGACATCAGCGGACCCAAGGCCATGGAGGCCTCCCTGAACCGAAGCCACGAACGCTTCCGGCAACTGGCCGACGCCATGCCCCTGATCGTCTGGACCGCCGAGCCCGACGGCCAGGTGGATTACTTCAGCCAGACACTCATCGACTACACCGGCCTGGGCATGGGCGAGCTGAGCCGCCGCAACCGCTGGCTCAAGGCCCTGCACCGGGAGGATCGCGCCGGCTGCCTCGCCACCTGGCGGGACTGCATCCGTGACGGCACGCCCTTCTCCGTTGAGGCCCGGGTGTTGCGCAAGGACGGTGCGTATCGCTGGCACCTCATCCAGGCCAGCCCCAGTCGGGATGCGGACGCTAAGGTGCTCAAGTGGTACGGCTCCGCCATGCTGATCCATGATCGCGTCGAGCTGGAACAGGAGGCCCGGGCCATCTCCGAGCGTCTGCGGACCACCCTGGAGAGCATGAGCGATGCCTTCTTCCTGGTGGACAAGGACTGGAACTTTGCTTATCTGAACGGCGTCGCCGAAGTGCTGCTGCAGCGCAGCCGCTGGGACCTCATCGGTCACAACATCTGGGAGGAATTCCCCGAGGCCGTGAACTCGGATTTCTCCGAGAATTACTACCGGGCCGTCAGGGAAAACCGCTCCACACACTTCCAGAGCTACTTCCCTCCCCTGGACACCTGGTTCGAGGTCAATGCCTACCCCTCACCCCGGGGTCTGGCGGTGTACTTCCAGAACATTAACGAACGTCGGCGCATGGAAGAACAAATGCGGGAATCCCAGCGCCTGGAAGCCCTGGGACAACTCACCGGCGGCGTGGCCCACGACTTCAATAACCTGCTCACGGTCATCATGGGCAATACCGAACTGCTCCATGAACAACTGGACTCCCAGCCCCGGCTGCGCACGCTCACCCAGATCACCGCCACCGCGGCCCAGCGAGGTGCGGAGCTGACCCAGCGCCTGCTGGCCTTTGCACGGCACCAGGACCTGGCACCCCGCACGGTGGATATCAACGCACTGCTGGCGGACATGAACGGTATGCTGCAGCGAACCCTGGGCGAGCAATATCCGCTGACCCTGACGGCAGAGGCGGATCTGTGGAAGGCGAGCATCGACCCGGGCCAGCTGGAAAACGCCATCCTCAATCTCTGCCTCAATGCCCGGGACGCCATGCCCGGCGGAGGCCACCTGCACCTGGAGACCGCCAACCAGGAACTGGACGCGGATTACGCCCACAACCATCCGGATGTGACACCCGGCGACTACGTCATGCTGGCCGTCTCCGACATGGGCCAGGGCATCGAGCCCGAACACCTGCACCGGGTCTTCGAACCCTTCTTCACCACCAAGGAAAAGGGCAAGGGCACGGGCCTTGGCCTGTCGATGGTGTACGGCTTCATCAAGCAGTCCCAGGGACACATCAACATCTATTCCGAACCGGGCCAGGGCACCACGGTGCGTATGTACCTGCCCCGCGCCACAACGAAAGAAGAGCCCCCGGTGCAGAGCGCCCCCGCTGATACCACAGCCGGTGGTGCCGAAAGCATTCTCCTGGTGGAGGACGATGACCTGGTGAGGGCGAACGCCCAGGTCCAGCTCGACAGCCTGGGCTACCAGGTACTCTGTGCCGCCAACGGTGCCGAAGCCCTTGAGATCATCCAGAGCGATGCCCTCATCGACCTGCTGTTCACCGACGTGATCATGCCCGGCGGCATGAACGGCCGGGAGCTGGCCGAGGCCGCCAGGGAGATCCGTCCCCAGCTCAAGGTGCTGTTCACCTCTGGCTATACTCGGGATGTCATCAGCCATCAGGGCAGGCTTGACCCCGGGGTGCTGCTGTTGAGCAAACCTTACCGACGCTCGGAGCTGGCGAGAAAGATCCGCGAGGCCATGGGGCACAACCACACCGATACAACCCAGGACAAGGAGCCATGAAGATGACGAACAAGCGACTGCTGATCCTCGACGATGACCCCATGGTGGGGCAGACCATGGAGTTCATGGCCCAGAGCGTGGGTGTCAGCGCCCGCTTCGTCAGCACGCCCAAGGCGTTTTTCCTCGAGGTGGACGCCTGGGGCCCGACCCACATCGCCCTGGACCTGATCATGCCCGAGATGGACGGGGTGGAAGTGATGTCCAGCCTCGCCGAGCAGGGCTGCCAGGCAAGTATCATCATCACCAGCGGCGTGGGGGATCGCATCCTCGACGCGGCCCGGCGGGCCGCCGCCGGTCACGGCCTGAACATCGCCGGCGTGCTGTCAA
>SR_TP_S13solDRAFT_1000324_pt1 | contig 21298 bp, 18 predicted proteins | sample SodReaTP_S13sol_FD_11159 | JGI IMG/M metagenome (IMG submission 11159)
GCACCCGTGCCGCCACGGTCATGAACCGTCATGCCCGCGGTTACTCCGACGAGGAAATCGAACTCCTCGCCAATTACTTCGACACGCGACGCTGAGGGGGCACATCATGACAATTTCACGCAGACATTTTCTTAAAGCCCTGGGTGCCGGCGGTGCGGCCAGCGCCCTGGCGGCCTGTGCCCAGATGCCCGGTGGCGAGAAGGCCACCGGTGCCCACGTGGTCGTGGTCGGCGGCGGCTCCGGCGGCGCCACGGCGGCCAAGTACCTGCGCCGTTTCGACTCCGACATCCGCGTCACCCTGGTGGAACCCAATGCCACCTACCACACCTGCTATGGCAGCAACTGGGTGTTGGGCGGCCTGCGCACCATGAACGACATCGCCCAGACCTATGGCAACCTGAAGGACAAACACGGTGTCACGGTGGTCCAGGACACGGTCACCGCCATCGACCCGGACACCAATCGCGTAACCCTGGCCAATGGCCAGGTGCTGAACTACGACAAACTGGTGGTCTCTCCCGGCATCAGCTACAACTGGGCCACCGCAGCGGAGGGTACCAGTGAGGCCGCCGCCAACGAGATCCCCCATGCCTGGCAGGCCGGACCTCAGACCGAGATCCTGCGTCGGCAACTGGAGGCCATGCCCAACGGGGGTGTATTCGTGATGGTGGCCCCGGGCAACCCCTTCCGCTGCCCGCCCGGACCCTACGAGCGCGCCAGCATGGTGGCCCACTACTTCAAGACCCATAAGCCCCGTTCCAAGGTGCTGATCCTTGACAGTAAGGAGAACTTCTCCAAACAGGGCCTGTTTGTGGCTGGCTGGAAGGAGAACTACGGCGACATGATCGAGTGGGTACCCGGCAGCAGCGGCGGCCAGGTACAGCGTGTGGACGTGGCCAGCAAGACGGCCTTCTCGGACGGCGGCCTGAACCGTTTCAAGGCCGATGTGATGAACTACATCCCGCCCCAGCAGGCAGGTCAGATCGCCCACAACGCCGGTTTGACCAACGACAGTGGCTGGTGCCCGGTGAATCAGGTGACCTTCCAGTCCAGCATCCACACGGACATTCACGTAATCGGCGACTCCAGCATTGCCGGCGCCATGCCCAAGTCCGGGCATTCCGCCAACAGTCAGGGCAAGCTGGTGGCCGCCGCCATCGTCAATGCACTGAAGGGCCACGACCCCATCTCACCGTCCATGGTCAACACCTGCTACAGCCTGATAACCCCTGACTGGGGCATCAGCGTGGCGGCCGTCTACCAGTTCGACGACGGCTCCATCAAGGGTGTTCCCGACTCCGGCGGCGTCAGCCCTGGCGACGCGAACCGGGACTTCCGCCGCATGGAGGCCAACTACACCCGGGGCTGGTACAACAGCATCACCGCCGACATCTGGGGTTGATGCCCGAGCCCTGAAACCTATGTGGTGAAAAAAAACGGCGCCCCCTGGGGCGCCGTTTTTTTACTTGTCTCTTGCCACTAGCAACTTGTCTCTAACGCCTTCATGCATTCAAATCCGGGATCAGCCGACTCTCCAGCCGGGTAATAATGTCCTTGATCTGCAGCTTGCGCTTCTTCAGCCGGCTCAGCTGCAACTGGTCCACGAACACCCCCTCCGCAAGGCGCTCGATGGCCTCGTCCAGGTCCCTATGCTCCACCCGAAGCTCGGTGAGCCGCGCTTTCATGTCTTCCCGGTCGATCTGATCCACTCAAGGGTCCCATTGATTCAAGGTCACCCTAATCATCACAGATCACCCCGCTGCCCGCCAGAGGCGCGCCCATGTCTACCCAACAGCCGCAGGGGCAGCAGGCACAACAACACCGCCACCAGCACCGGGCCGAAAGGCTGATCCAGCACCAGGGACAGGTAGAAGGCCGCGCAATAGGCGAGCAGCGCCAACGCAGCCGCCATGAGCCAGGCAGCGCGCCAGTGACTCGCCAGGGACCAGACAAGCCAGGCGGGCAACATCACCAGGGCGAAGCTGGCCATTACGCCCATGACCAGGGCGCACAAGGCCACCGCAAGCACCACCAGCAGATCGAACAAGAGCATGAACGGTCGCAGTCCCTGTCGATGTGCATCGTAGTGGGCGGGCTGCAATCTCTGGCGCAACAGATGCCGGGACAGCAAGGGCATGATGGTCAGCACCAGCGCGGCCAGACCCACACTGGCCCACAGCTGGGTCCTGCCCACGAACAGGATCTGCCCATCCAGAAACATCCGTCCCGCCAGATCCGCAGCCGGATGATTGGCCGCCACCAGCAGGGTCACACACCAGCCAAGCAGGATCATGAAGCCGAAGACCTGGTTGCCCGTGTGCTGCAACATACCCTTCAGGCCACCGCCCAACAGGGCGGCCGCGACAGCGCCGGCCATTACGGGCCAGTGAAACACCGCACCGAGCACACCCCCCGCACCCGCCAGCTGGGCATAGGCCAGGGAGGACAGCCATTCACCACGCAGCCTGAGCCAGCACCCCAATGCCGCGGCCAGGGGCGCCAGCAACAGTCCGGTCAGAAAGGCGTCAAGAAACATGGCGTCCAGTAATCCGTTCATGATGCCCGGCCCGCCCCGCTCCCGGGGCCTCCCGGTTCAGGCATGACCTCCACCACCCGGTCACACACCCGGACGAGGAATTCCCGGTCATGGCTCACCAGCATCACGCCTCGACCCTGCCTGCCCCTGTGGAGCAAATCTGCCAGCGACTGCCGGGTCTGTGGGTCCAGATGATTGGTGGGCTCATCCATGAGCACCAGATTCGCCTCCCCACCCAGGCAGGCCCAAACCCTCAGCAGCTGCTGCTGACCACCACTCAATCGATCAAGTCGGCACTTGAGCAGTGGCGCCAGGATGTCGGGCAAGGGGCGGCTCAGGGCCTGACAGGCAGTGAGCAGATCACGGCCCGTGAGCGGACACTCACCCAGGTTGGGAGGGTGCTGCTCGAGCAGGGAGACGGACACAACGGGATCGAGGTTGAGGGTGCCGGAAAAGATCCGCGCCCCACCCGTGAGGGCGGCAAGCACGGTGGACTTACCCGCCCCATTGGGTCCGGCAAGGCCAAGGCACTCACCCAGGGCCAGGGTGAAGGACACGGGCTGGCACACCCCGTGTCCATAGCCCACTACCAGTTCACGGGCGCGCAACAACCCGGCAGACACCCCAGGCTCAGTCACGCTGCCGGGCAAGGGTTCGCACCCAGAGATCCAGCATGTCCAGGTACTGCCCCCCATCGGCGCCCGCCGGGGGCTCCATGGGCATGGCATAAACGGGCCACCCCAGGGTCTCGCCCATGAACTGCGGACCCCGGGCCGGTTGGTAGTTCGCATGGACGATGACCCCTTCGGTTCCCGACAGGCGCTGCGCGAGACTGCGCAGGTGGGAGGCGGTGGGCGGCACCCCTGGAAGCGGCTCTATGTAGCCCAGTATCCTGATACCGAGCCACTCGGACAGGTAGTCCACGTCCTCGTGATAGGCGAGCATGCCCGGAGCGTCCCGCACCAGTGCACGCCAATCCTCGAGCCGTGCCGACACCTGTCGATCGAAGTCCCCGGCGCGCTCCAGGAACTGCTCCTGGGGCGCATCAGTCAACTCGCCCAGTCGCCGCGCCAGCGCTTGTGCGACCTGTGCCATGCGCAGCGGATCCAGTTGCAGATGGGGATTACCCTCCGGATGCACATGACCCAGGGCACGATCCGCCGCCACACCGGTACCGATCAGATCCACCTGATCCGTCGCGGCCAGGTAGCCCCTGCGACCTGGATCGATACGGGGATTGGCCGCACCCCGCACAGCGGCAGGCAGCCAGCCCTCCTCCAGCCCCGACCCCACCGCCAGCAGCAGGTCCGCCCGTCGCAGGGCCGCCATCATGGACGGTCGGGCAACCAGGTCATGGGCATCCCTGTCCGGTGGCGCCAGAACGGTCACCCGCACCTGTTCACCTCCCACCACCCGGGCCAGCATGCCCATGCTCTCGGTGGTCGCCACCACCGAGAGCTGGGCCTGGGCGAACCCTGGGATGCCCAGGAGTAGGATGAGCGCCAGCACACCGCCTATGGATGCTCTCATGGTCATCACTTAGAAGCTGTGCGCGCCATGGGCGCCCAGTGCCAGCTGGTACTGCAGATAGACCTGATCGAAACGATCCCGCCCGCCGCTGTTGTCGGATGCCAGACGGCTCTGGGCCAGCTGCAGACGCAGGCGGGAGAATTCGCTGGCCTGCCAGGTCAGTGCCGCGGTCATGCGCTCACTCTCGGCCCAGTCCACATCCGCCGGCAGATTCGAACGCACGCCGGGATCATTGGTCATGCCAGCCCGCTCATAGCGCAGACCGGCCATCCAGCGGGGCGCAATGCCGTAGGTGCCCTGCACGTAGAAGCCGTCCTGCTTGTCACGACGGCGCTCGCCCAGGGGATGGGTCAGCTCAGACCCGGAACGCACCCCCACCACGGAAAGATCCCTCTCGCGGTAGATGTACTCCGCCTGCAACTTGAGGCTGCCAGCACCATGGGCGCCGCCGGCATCGTATCGATAGACCCAGTCGGTACCGGCAAACCAGGTCTCGCCTTCCTCACCCCGACTGCCGTGCAGGTTCTGATGCAGGCGGGACTTGCCCCCGAACACACCCATCTGCAGGGCATGATCAGGCCCCAGGTCCGGCCCCAACTTGGCGAACACGGTCCACAGGCGCGGACCATTGCGATCGCTGGCGGCACCGCTGTCGTAATCCCGTGCGCCCTCGTAATTGGCCATGCCTTCGTTCTCACCCTGCAGGAGCTCTGCGCCAAGACGGGTGTAGACGGGCCAGGCCGGCAGCCAGTTGAGCTGCACGCCGTTTTCCTGCAAACCATGGTCACCGAAGATCAGGGTGTAGGGCAGGGAACGATCGGTGAAGTCCCAGTCATGGGCATGCTGGTCGTTTTCATAACCGATACCGGAGAAGAAGCGGCCAAACTTCAGTTGCAGACCCGCAGGCAGGCTACGGGTCACGCCGTAGGCCTCCTCCACCTCGATATCATGGCTTCCCACCGCCAGCGTCAAGACCGCGTCGAAGTAATGGTCAACGGAGGCAGAAAAACCGATCTCGGTATGGCCCAGATTGAAACCCGGCTCGGTCCCCCCGTGATCATGGTCATGGTCGTGGGGGTTCACGAAACCCCGGGCATGCTCCAGACCCTCGAAAAAATCCCCGCTGTTGCGGTTATCATAAAAATTCCCATCCAGGATGACCGAGATGGCCGGGTTGAAACGGGAACCCGGCTGGCCCTGCCTGGTGTCATCAGCCAGGGCACTCAGGGGCGTGCCCACCGCCACACCAGCAACAAGGGACAAAGACAGGACGTGTTTGGATACAGACATGGCATGGGCCTCCGGATCGAATGATATGTAATAACGTATCATGTTATACAATAACATTCATGCCGTTTTCAAGAACGCCCGCGCACGGGCATTCCTGCACCCTGGATTGACAGTGTTCATCACAGGCGGGTAATTAATGGGTCCACATGAATAGCGAACACGAACACAACCACGACAGCTGCATCAGCCTCGCCATGAAACGGGCGGATCAGCTGTGCGCCAAGCGCGGCGTGCGCCTTACTCCCCTGCGTCGTCAGGTGCTGGAGGAGATCTGGCAAAGTCACGAGGCGGTCAAGGCCTACGACCTGATCCGCCAACTCAGCTCCGCCGACCACACGGTCAAACCACCCACGGTCTACCGGGCCCTGGACTTCCTGCTGGAGCAGGGGCTCATCCATCGCATCGAAAGTCTCAACGGCTTCGTGGGCTGCGACCGGCCCCACAAGACCCACCAGTCCCAGCTGTTCATCTGCAGGGAATGTGGCCAGGTGAGCGAGTGCGGGGATGACAGCATCGGCCGGGCCTTGGACCGGGAGGCCGCACGGCAGGACTTCCTGGTTGAGGAACGCATCGTCGAGGTGCGTGGCCTGTGTTCGCGCTGCCACACACAGACAAAGGCCAATTAATGCCCACAGAGATCGTGCGTTTCCACAACCGCCAGGGCGTCAAGCTGGCGGGCCGGCTGGAAGTGCCCAGCACCAAACCCCGAGCCTGGGCGATCTATGCCCACTGTTTCGCCTGCTCCAAGGACAGCCTGGCTGCCGTGCGTATCAGCCGCGCCCTGGCAGACCAGGGCATCGGCGTACTGCGTTTCGACTTCGCAGGCATCGGCGAGAGCGAGGGGGACTTCGGCGAGAGCCATTTCAGCGCCAACGTCACCGACATCCTGAGTGCCGCCACCTGGCTTGAGGAACATGATCGCGCCCCACGGCTGCTCATGGGCCACAGTCTGGGCGGGGCGGCCGCGCTTGCCGCCGCCGGCGATATCGACTCCCTGCGCGCCGTGGTCACCATCGCCGCGCCCAGCGAACCCTCCCACGTACGCCACGCCTTCGCCGCCCACGAAAAGCAGATCCAGGACGAGGGTTCGGCACAGGTTCAGATCGGCCCCACGGAACTGCGCATCACGCGAGAATTTCTTTCCGACCTGGAGGCCGCCAGCCTGGACGACAAGGTGCGCACCCTGCGCCGCGCCCTGCTGATCATGCACGCCCCCGCCGACCCGGTGGTGGAAGTCCACCACGCCCGCCACCTGTTCGAGATCGCCCGCCACCCCAAGAGCTACGTATCCCTGGACGAGATGGATCATTTGCTCACAGATGCCGAGGACGCCGGCTACGTGGCGAAGTTAATCGATGCCTGGGTGTCGAGGTACTTGAGTGGCTAGTGGCTAGTGGCTAGTGGCTAGTGGCAAGGTAGTTCTAAAACCTTCCCCGATCTTCCCGCAATAATCCGGGCTAGACTCATCTGTGCAGGCCACTCACTTTCTCGTTGGACCACATGAGCACAGCCCATACCCGCCAGGTCAGGACACTGATCCACACCCTTGCCCGGGATTTTGAGGAGACCTCGGGCAGCACAGGCATCTCCAGACTAGACCCGCGTATCGAGGCGGCCCTGCGCAAGGTGCCCCGGGACCGATTCGTGCCGGAACGCAGCCTGGACATGGCCTGGGAGAACACGGCACTTTCCATCGGCTACGGGCAGACCATCTCCCAACCCTTCGTGGTCGCCCTGATGACACAGCTGCTTGAGCTGACCCCGGAGAGCCGGATACTGGAGATCGGCACCGGCTCCGGCTACCAGACGGCCCTGTTGGGCGAACTGGCCGGCGAGATCCACAGCATCGAGGTGGTGCCTGAACTGGCAGAACTGGCGCAGACGCGGCTCGAAGAGATGGGCTATGAAAACGTCCACGTGCGTACCGGCAACGGCCGACTGGGCTGGCCCGAGGCGGCGCCCTTCGACGGGGTGATCGTCACCGCCGCCGCCGAAGAGATCCCCCCGAGTCTGGTGGAACAACTGCGCCCTGGCGGGCGCATGGTGATCCCCGTGAACACCAGCTGGTATGGGCAGGAGCTGACCCTGGGCATCAAGGGCGAGGACGGGGAGCTTCAGACCCGCGGCATCCTGACGGTGGTGTTCGTGCCGCTGGTGGGGAAGTCCGATGCCCGTAGATTGGACTAAGCAAAGCGAAACCCAACAAGCAGACTGCAAAAAGTTTCCTCTCGCAAAGACGCTAAGAATTCATTCTTTAATAGTGGCTTTCTTCGCGTCTTGGCGGCTTTGCGAGAGAATCGCTTAGGCGGTTTTAGCGCTCCGCGTAGAGGTTTGCAGACCTTCCCCGGCCCTCCAGGCGAACATGACCCCGTAGCAGGCCTACGACTCCTTCGTGTCCAGGTAGGCCTTCAGGCCACCCGCGATGGACACAGCATTGGTGTAACCCATGCGCTGCAGGGTATCAGCAGCCAGGGCACCTCGATTACCACCGGCGCAGTAGCAGACAATGGGCGCGTCCTTGTCCGCAACCACCTCACCGATGCGCATCTCAAGAGTCCCGCGGCTGACGTTCATGGCCCCCTCCATGTGCCCCTGCTCGTACTCGTCGCGGTCGCGCACGTCGATCACCACAGCACCGGTCTCACGCCGGGCATCCACCTGGGCGGGGTCAAGTTCCTGGATGCGCTGACGGGCCTCGTTGGCAAGGCGCAGGAATTCTTCGGAATGTTTCATGGGTCTCTTTGGGTTTCTGAATGGTTTGTTTGAGACTTGGATGAGTATTGAAGGTTCATTCCGCCCCTGCAGCCCGAGGCTGCATGCAGTATCCTGTCCATCCAAAGACATCCTGTCCATTCCGCCCTTGACCTCCCCCGACACACTGTCCACCCAGATCCCCGAATGCCTGTCCCGGGACCGCGATGCCCTGGCGCGCGATCTTGCGCGCCTGCACAAGCGCATCGCCTCGGGCAAACCCGCCGACCGCATGGCCAGCGAGGTCGAGCAACGCATCGCGGCCTCGCGCACGGCACGGGAGGCGCGGCTTGCCGCACTGCCCAAACCCCGCTTTCCCGAGGACCTGCCGGTCTCGGAACACCGGGACGAGATCGCGAAACTGATCGAGAATCATCCGGTGGTGGTAATCTGCGGCGAAACCGGTTCCGGCAAGACCACCCAGCTGCCCAAGATCTGCTTAGGCCTGGGCCGCGGCGTGGACGGGCTCATCGGCCACACCCAGCCCCGGCGCATCGCGGCCCGCTCGGTGGCGGCGCGCATCGCCGAGGAACTCGACACGCGCATCGGCGAGACCGTGGGCTTCAAGGTGCGCTTCTCGGACCACACCCGGCCCGAGGGCTTCATCAAGCTCATGACCGACGGCATCCTGCTGGCGGAGCTGCGCGCCGACCCGGACCTGCGCGCCTACGACACGCTGATCATCGATGAGGCCCACGAGCGCAGCCTGAACATCGATTTCCTGCTGGGCTATCTGAAGCGCCTCATGCCCCGGCGCCCGGACCTCCGGCTCATCATCACCTCCGCGACCCTGGACCCGGAACGCATCGCCGGGCATTTCGGCGATGCACCCGTTTACCAGGTACCGGGGCGCACCTACCCGGTGGAGACCCGTTACCGGCCGGTGCAGGACGATGACTCGGATGCCGAACGCGATCTGAACACGGCCATCGCCGAAGCCGTGGATGAACTCTCCTCCGAGGGGACCGGTGACATCCTGGTATTCCTGCCCGGGGAACGGGAGATCCGCGAAGCGGCGGAGACCCTGCGCAAACATCACCCGAAACACACGGAGATCCTGCCCCTGTATGCACGGCTGTCCGCCGCCGAGCAGAACAAGGTCTTCGCCGGGCATACCGGCCGGCGGGTGGTGCTGGCCACCAACGTGGCGGAGACGGCGCTCACCGTGCCGGGCATCCGTTACGTGATCGATTCCGGGCTCGCCCGCATCGCCCGCTACGGCTGGCGATCACGGGTGCAACGCCTGTCCCTGGAGCCGGTCTCCCAGGCCTCGGCCAATCAGCGGGCCGGGCGTTGCGGGCGCCTGGGGCCGGGCATCTGCATCCGCCTGTATGCCGAGGAAGACTTCGCCCTGCGGCCGGAATTCACCGACCCCGAGATCCTGCGCTCCAACCTGGCCTCGGTGATCCTGCAGATGGCCAACCTCAAGCTGGGCGACCCGGAACAGTTTCCCTTCGTGGACCCGCCGGACAGCCGCCTGGTACGTGACGGATTCAAGCTGCTGGAAGAGCTGGGCGCGGTGGATCCCCGCGGGCGCATTACCGACACGGGACACAAGCTGGCCCGCCTGCCCCTGGACCCGCGCCTGGGTGCCATGCTGCTGGCTGCGGGGCGGGAGGCTGCGGTGGTTGAGCTGACGCGCATCGTCTCCTTCCTTGCCATTCAGGATCCCCGTGAACGGCCCGCCGAGAAACGCCAGGCGGCGGACGAGGCCCACGCCCATTACCGGGAGGCGGGTTCCGATTTCCTCGGCTGGCTCAAGCTCTGGGACGACTGGCGCGAACAGCAGAAGCATCTTTCCAAGGCCAAGCTGCGCGCCTGGTGCCGGGAACGGTTTCTCTCTTTCATGCGCATGCGCGAGTGGCAGGATCTGCACGGCCAACTGCGCCAGGCCCTGGGCGAGTTGGAACTCAGGGAAAACCAGCAGCCAGCGGAACCGGACGCCATTCATCGCGCCCTGCTCACGGGCCTGGTGAGCCAGGTGGGTCTGAAGACCGAGCGGGGCGATTACCTGGGGGCCCGCAACCGGCGCTTTCACATCCACCCCGCCTCCGGCCTGTTCAAGAAGTCCCCCACCTGGGTGATGGCCGCCGAGATCGCCGAGACCACCCGGGTCTACGCCCGGGAATGTGCCGCCATCCGCCCCGAGTGGCTGGAGACAGTGGCGCCTCACCTGCTCAAACATCAGTACTTCGAACCTCATTTCGAGGAACGCCGTGGCACAGTGGCGGCCTTTGATCACGTGACCCTGTACGGTCTGACGGTGAACCCGAAACGCCGCGTGAACTACGGGCGCATCGACCCCGACGATGCCCGGCGGGTATTCATCCGCGAGGGCCTGGTGGCCGGGCGCCTGCGCAGCCAGGCACCGGCCCTGAAACACAACCGCGCCCTGATCCAGGAGATTGAGGACCTGGAGGCCCGGGGCCGACGCCGGGACCTGCTGGCCGATGAACAGGTGCTCTACGATTTCTACGACGCCCGCCTCCCCGCCAGCGTGCACGATGGCGCAAGCTTCGAGCGCTGGCGCAAGCAGGCGGAGCGGGACGACCCGCAGATCCTGAAACTCAGCCGCGAGGCCCTGTTGCAACAGGAAGCCACGGAGATCGGCCCCGAGCGTTTCCCGGACGTGCTTGAGACCGGCGGCATCCGCCTGCCCCTGAGCTATCGCTTCGAGCCCGGCACCGAGGATGACGGGGTGACCCTCACCGTGCCCCTGGCCGCCCTCAACGGTCTCGATGCCCACGTGGGCGAGTGGCTGGTGCCCGGCCTGCTGGAGGAAAAGATCACCGCGCTCATCAAGAGCCTGCCCAAGGGCCTGCGGCGCAACTTCGTGCCCGCACCGGATTTCGCCCGCGCCTGCCTGGGACGCCTGGGCAGACAGGAGGGGCCCCTGACCCACGCCATCGCCCGGGTGCTGCGGGAGATCACCGGCACCGAGATCCCGGCCGATGCCTGGCGGCCGGAGATCCTGGAGGCACACCTGCAACTACGCTATCAGGTGGTGGACGGGAAGAACCAGACGCTGGCCTCCGGACGGGATCTTGCCGAGCTGTGCGACCGTCTGTCCGGTCGCGCCCGGGAGAGCTTCGACGCCCAGCGCCCCCGGGGGTTCGAGCGCGAGGGACTCACGGACTGGGACTTCGACGAACTGCCGGAACACGTGAGCTTCGAACAACACGGCGCACAACTGCGGGGCTATCCGGCCCTCGTGGACCGCGGCGAACACGTGGACCTGATGCTGGCGGACAATCCCGCCAAGGCACGGCGCATGCACCGCGCCGGTCTGCGCCGCCTGTTCATGTTGCGCGCCCGGGAACCGGTGAAGTATCTCTACCGCAACCTGCCGGACATCCAGCGTCTGTGTCTGCAATACAACCCGGTGGATCGCTGCGACACCCTCAAGGACGACCTGGTGTTCGCCGGCGCCGAGCGCGTGTTCCTGTCCGAACCCTGGCCCCGGGATCGCGAGGCCTTCGAGGCGCGCCTGGAGGCCGGGCGCGGCGACCTGGTGGGCGAGACCCAGGCCCTGTGCGCACTGGCCACGCAGATACTGGAACCCTTCCAGAAGATCCGCGCCCGGCTCAAGGGCAGCCTGCCGCTTTCCTGGATCGAGGCGGCCGCCGACATCCGCGATCAGCTGGATCACCTCATCCGCCCCCACTTCCTGCTGGACACCCCCCGCCAGTGGCTGGAACAGTACCCCCGCTATCTGGCCGCCATCGCCAAACGCCTGGATCGACTCGACCAGGCCCCGGACAAGGACCGGCGCATGCGGGTGGACGTGGAGCCCCTGTGGCAGGACTGCAAGGCGCGGCTTCAGGGTGCCGGCGATGAGCCATCAGAGGCACTGATTCATTACCGATGGCTCATCGAGGAATTACGCGTGGGCCTGTTCGCCCAGGAGCTGGGCACCATCGAGAAGGCCTCGGTGAAGCGGGTGGAGGAGGCGCGCAAGGCGCTGGAGAAGTGATTTTGTTGGGGCATGTTGTTGGGGTTCGCTGCGCTTACCCCAACCTACGGCCCTACGGCCTGGGCGCGATCATGCACGCTTCGTAGGTTGGGGTGAGCGCAGCGAACCCCAACACCCGATGCTAAACTTCACACGGACCCAAACCGCAAGGATGCGAACATGAATTACCGCCGCTCTCGCGTGCCCGGCGCCACGTATTTCTTCACGGTCAACCTGGCCGACCGACAGCGAACCTGGCTGGTCGACCACATCGATCTCCTGCGCCAGGCCTTCAGTTCGGTGAAGCAGCGTCACCCATTTACGCTGGATGCCATCGTAATTCTCCCGGATCACCTGCACGCCCTCTGGACACTCCCGCCGAAGGACCGTGATTTCGCCACACGCTGGATGCTGATCAAGGGCCACTTCTCCAGGGGGCTGCCCGATTTCGATACGCGTGGCCGGAGCCGCAGACGTAAAGGGGAGCGAGGCATCTGGCAAAGACGATACTGGGAACACCTCATCAGGGACGAAGATGATTTTGCACGGCATGTGGATTACATCCACTACAACCCGGTGAAACACGGTCATGTTCGGTGCGCATCCGCGTGGGCCTGGTCAAGCATTCATCGATACCAGCATCGAGGACTGATTCCATGTGACTGGGGTTCACAGGCCGACTCAGACGACGGGCAATATGGAGAGCGGCTGCAGGACAGGCCTTGAACCGTTGAGGGTGCGTCCATGTTGGGGTTCGCTGCGCTCACCCCAACCTACAAGACCGCACCACGGGATAACCCACACTTTTTACATTCTTGAAGCCCCGGGGGCAACCGGCCTATAGATTCAGGGGTGCCGCAACGGCACCCCCACCCATCAACACGGAGTCTCGCCATGAACCTCAAACAATTCAGCCTGGCCCTGGTGCTCGGCCTCGCCAGCACCACCGCCTTCGCCATGCACTGCCCCGCTGACATGCGCAAGATCGACGCCGCACTGGCCGACAAGCCCTCCCTGAGTGCCGAACAACTGGCCGAAGTGAAGCGTTACCGTGCCGAAGGCGAGGAACTTCACAAGGCAGGCCGGCACCAGGAATCCGTGGACACCCTGGCCAAGGCGCTGAAGATCCTCGGCCAGTAACACCGGCAACAGGCACGACTCCCCCGCCTTGAAAGCTTCCGCCGGCTTACTTGGCGCGGCCCTTGCTCTGCACCCTGACCCTGACAAGGCCTGGCTCAGTGGGCATGCTGGGTTAAAGGCGCTAACATGACCCCATTCCATTCACCCGGGAACAGGATCATGAACAACAAGCACGCCGACGATATCCGCCAGCACGTGCGCGAGAGCTACGCGAAGGTTGCCGAGGCCAGCAACAAGGGCGATTCCTGCGGTACGGCCAGCAGCTGCTGCGGTGTCTCCGACGAGGCGGCCATCAACACCCTGATCTCCACGCGCCTGGGTTACAGCAGTGAAGACCTGGGCAAGGTCCCCGAAGGGGCCGACATGGGCCTGGGCTGCGGCAACCCCCGGGCCATCGCCAGCCTTAGGCCCGGTGAGGTGGTGGTGGACCTGGGTAGCGGCGGTGGTTTCGACTGCTTTCTCGCTTCTCCGGAGGTGGGGGAACAGGGACGGGTCATCGGCGTGGACATGACCCCGGCCATGATCAGCAAGGCCCGCGCCAACGCCGACAAGGGCGGCTTCGGCAACGTGGAATTCCGCCTCGGGGAGATCGAGCATCTGCCGGTGGCGGATAATACCGCCGACGTGATCATCTCCAATTGTGTCATCAACCTCTCTCCCAACAAGCCCCAGGTCTTCCACGAGGCCTTCCGCATTCTCAAGCCCGGCGGCAGGCTCGCGGTATCCGATGTGGTGGCCGGCACGGAACTGCCCGAGGAGATGAAAAACGATCCGGCACTGCACGCAGGCTGCATCGCCGGCGCGGCCCTGCTCCCGGAGCTTGAGTCCATGCTCCAGGCCGCCGGTTTCATCCAGATCCGCATCACCCCCAAGGACGAATCCCGGGATTTCATCCAGGACTGGGCGCCCGGGCGCGGCGCGGAGGATTACGTGCTGTCTGCGCACATCGAAGCCATCAAGCCCGCCAAGGCAACGTGAGCGGTTAGCTATTGCCTTTACCCTGGGGGCAGGACTGACATACTCTGACCTGAGAACTCACGCGGCGTATCGCCCCGCTTTCATGCACTGAACAAAGCTCAGGGTCTCATGGCGCGACGGAAAGCAAAATCAGGCCTGCCAATACAACTACTGGTTGCAGGCACTGTCGTCATCGCCATGGTGCTCACCGCTTCCCTCCTGCTCTACCAGGGCAAGCGGGGCGCCGAGCGGGTACTCGTCTCGGCGGGCGCCGATGCCGCCGCCCAGCTGGCGCGCACCATCGATGAACAGGTAGGCCGCCTGCTGGAGCCCGCCGAGGTGGCCATGCGACTGCTCAGCCATGAGCCCATGACCGACGCACCGGACATGGACGCACGCCTCGACCGTCTGCCCGTGGCCTTCGAAATGCTGGACGCCAACCCGGTCGTCAGCGCCTTCTACATGGGTTATCCCGACGGTGAGTTCCTGCTCACCCGCACCCTGCGGGAGGCCACCATGCACGAGCGTTTCCGGGCGCCCGTCACCAGCGCCTACATGGTGCAGCTGATCCTGCGTGATGACGTGGGCGAGATGCGCGGCGAATGGCTTTTCTACGATGCCAGCCGGCGTCTGCTGGAACGCCGCGAGCAGCCCGGCTACCGCTATGATCCCCGCGACCGCCCCTGGTACATCGAGGCCGCCCAGGGCGATGGCACCATCATCACCCAGCCCTATGTGTTTTTTACCACCCGCGAGGTGGGCATCACCCTGGCCCGCACCAACGCAACGGGCCGGGCCGTGGTGGGCATGGACACCGCCCTGGCAGACCTGGGGCCGGAGATGGCCCGCCTGCGGCTCACGCCGGGCACCGAGTCGGCCATCGTCAGCCCCGGTGGGCGTGTGCTGGCCTATCCCGAGATGTCCCGGGTACTGCATTTCGATGGAGACAATCCTCGGCTCTTCCACCTGGAGGAGATCGGCGTTGGCAGTCTCCTGCATGTCTACTCAAGCGCCCCGCCCGCCGGCACCGTGATCAGCTTTGAGTCCGGCCAGAGGCAATGGCACGGTATCCGCCTGCCCCTGAGTTCCTTCCCCGGCAGCGGCACCCACATCCTGCTTACCATCCCCAGTGACGAACTGCTGGCCAGTGCCCGGGAGATCGCCCTGCGCCAGGGTCTGCTGGCCGTCCTGATCGTGCTGCTGTTCCTGCCCGTGGGCTGGTTGATTGGTCGCCGCCTGGGTCGCCCGCTACGGGCACTGGCCGACCAGGTGGACGCCCTGGCGGCCTTTGATTACCAGCGGCCCATCGGAGTGGACTCCAGCATCAGAGAGGCACGGGAACTGAGCGATGCCCTGGGCGGCATGTCCGGCACCATCACCCACTTCCTGGACATCACCCTGAGCCTGAGCCGGGAGACCCGGTTGGAGCAGATGCTCGACACCGTGCTCGAACGCATGGTGCGTGCCTTTCGAGTGAATGGCGGCGCCATCTACCTCTACGACGAGGACACCGACCTGTTTCGCCAAACGGTGCGCCAGGGGGAATTCAGCGTCGAAGGCCTGCCCATGGCCCAGCAGTTTCGTCTGGAAACCGAGGAATGGCAGGACAACGACACCGACCTGGCCCATAACGTGAGCCGCAACCTGAGCCCCACCGGCGGCCTGTACACCCAGGCGCTGCGTCGGCGGGACGGCGAACTGCAGGGCTTCCTGGTGCTCACCTCACCGCGCACCGATGACGGTACCCGGCGTCATGACCCACCCTTCCGCCGCTTCGTGGAAGAACTCTCCGGGGCCGCCGCCGTGGCCATCGAGACCCGCCAGATGATGGAGGCCCAGGAACGGCTCCTGGATGCGGTGATCCGCCTGCTGGCCGATGCCATCGACGCCAAGTCACCCTACACCAGTGGACACTGCGAACGGGTACCCGTACTGGCCACCCTGCTCATGGAACGGGTCGCCAGTGCACACAGCGGGCCGTTTGCGGACTACGGTCTGAGCGAAGAGGAAATGGCAGAGTTCCGCATGGCCGCCTGGCTGCACGACTGCGGCAAGATCACCAGTCCGGAGTACGTGGTGGATAAGGCCACCAAACTGGAGACCCTTTACAACCGGATTCATGAAATCCGCACCCGCTTCGAGGTCCTGCTGCGCGACGCGCGTATCGACTACTGGCAGGGCATGGCCAGGGGCGATGACGAGACCATGCTCATGGACCGCCTGCAGGCCCGTGAACAGCAGCTACAGGAGGACTATGCCCTGGTGGCCCAGGCAAACCTTGGCGCTGAGTTCGTGGACGATGAGACCCTCAAGCAACTGGCCCGAATCGGCGACCAGCGCTGGCAACGGCATTTCGACAACCGCCTCGGACTTTCCCGGGAGGAGTCCGAACGCATGGCCCGCCGCTGGCCCGAGGCCCTGCCCGTGGAGGAAACTCTGCTTCAGGACCGGCAGGACCACAAGGTGCACTGGGACCGTCGGCCCCCGGTGCGCAAGGACGATCCGCGCAACCTCTGGGGCTTTGACATGGAACTGCCGGAATACGCCTACGATTACGGAGAGCTGCACAACCTGAGCATCGGGCGCGGCACGCTCACCGACGAAGAGCGCTTTCACGTCAACGACCATATCGTGCAGACCATCATCATGCTCAACAGCCTGCCGCTGCCCAGGCACCTGCGCCGTCTGCCGGAGATTGCCGCCAATCACCACGAGAAACTGGATGGCACCGGCTACCCCCGCCACCTGTCCGAACAGGATCTGTCCATCCCCGCGCGGGTGGTGAGCATTGCCGATGTATTCGAGGCACTGACTGCCGGCGACCGCCCCTACAAAAAGGGCAAGACCCTGTCCGAATCCCTGGAGATCATGGCCGGGATGGTCCGGGACCGGCACCTGGATGGGGATCTCTTCGAGCTGTTCCTCAAGGAAGGGGTGTACCAGGAATATGCCCGGCGCTTCCTGCACGACGGGCAGATCGATGCCGTAGACCCGGACCATTACCTGGATATCGCCCGAGGGCAGTCTTCGGCGTAATCACCTATCCCGAGCGCCGGCCTATCCCGAGCGCCGGGACGCAGACTCAGTACTCCAGCTCGAATCGCTCCAGCTCTTCCTTGGTGATCTCCCCGGGCCGCTTCATGGTCCAGGCCTCATCCCCACCCACCCAGGCCTTGAACAGGGCCAGGTTCTTCTGGCGCTCTTCCTCGCTGGCACCCAAGTACTCGTACATGTTCCCGGGCTTGCCGTTGGTGGTGCTGCTGCCGTCGTCCAGGCGACGCATCAGCGCACCGGTGTCCGGCCAGGCCACGAAGAAGATCAGGTCCGCATAGGTATCCATGCGCGGACCCTTGAGTTCTCGCTCATAGCGTTCCTTGTCTTCCTCGAAGTCACCCAGGTAGGGGGAGGCGGCGCCATGACAAGCGGCGCAGTTGTTTTCCCAGAGTGGGCGGATGTGATCACGGTAGGTGACTTCGTCGGCGTAGGCCGCGGGGACGCAGATCAGGGTCGCGGCAAGGGCGGAAAACAGTTTTTGAAGTCTGGGCATTTGAGCACTCCTGCTAAAGTCAGAATCCCGGGTTTTCGGTAGCCAATCATAGGCAAAGCCTCACTCATTTAACACCGCCGATCTACAAACAGGCTGCTGCCCTCCATCGACTTGGCCTGGTGCTTGGCCTCCGAGGCACTGTGGGCGATGTCCAGGTGCGAATGAAACCGGCCCGGGACCACAGGAACCACCCCGATGGACAGGCTGAGCAGGGGATAGAACGCCTCCCGACCCTGCCGGTCCCTGGCCTTGATACCGCCTTCCGTCACGTCAGCCTGTTCGTAGAAACCCGGCGCCATGGCATCGAAGGCCTCCAGAATTTTGCGGCAACTCCGCTCCCAATCATCGCCGGCCAGTACCAGCACGAAATCGTCTCCGCCCACATGACCCACGAAGTCGCCCACGTGATCCACATTCTCCAGCAACAAGGAACCGAGCGAACGAATCACCTCGTCACCTCTCGCGTACCCGTAGTGGTCATTAAAGGGCTTGAAGTGATCCAGGTCGCAATAGGCCACCACGAAACTCATGCCGTCATCGAGCAGAGTGTCCAGGTATTCATTCAAAGGCACATTACCGGGCAGCTGAGTCAGTGGGTTCGCGTAGCGCGCGTAGCTCACCTGTAAGGCAGTAATTCGTTTGAGTAGATCCAGCAGCCGCGCCATACCCTGGTAGATTTCGTTCTCGTCCACGATGATGAAATCATCTTCGGCATCCCCCGTCGCGGTGATCATGGCGCTCAACTCGTCCAGGGGCATGCTCGCCTTGGCCACCAGGAAGTCCCGCTGCATGAAATATCGTACGGGACTGCGGTCATGGAGCTCCCGTGTGAATCGCTGCGCGTAGAGGGCGAGAATATCGTGTCGTCGCAGAAGACCTACCGGCTTGCCCGCATCCACCACAGGCAGTGATTTCAGGGCGAGGTCTCTCTGAAACATCTCCACCACCTTGCCCAGCTCGACCTCGAGACCGATGGACGGGTTGGACCGGGAGAGTACAGCGGCAGTCTGACCCGGAAGGCGTCGTCGCCCAGAGACGCTGCCTTCATAGGCGTGATCCTGCTGCACCAGCACCCTCGGCGGATCCTGCTGTGGTCTGGAAAAGTAATATCCTTGCCCGGTACCCACCTCCAGCCCACGCAGGGTCTCAAGTTCTGCCCGCGTCTCGATACCCTCGGCAATCACCCGGGTGCCCAGACCATGGGCAATCTCCCGGATGGACTGGATGAACTGGCGCTTGACCGGGTCGTTGTGGACGTTCTGTATAAAGTGCTTGTCGATCTTCACATAGTCGGGCCGCAGCTCCGACCAGTGTTTGAGGCTGTTGTATCCTGCCCCCAGATCGTCCAGGGCGATACCGAATCCCATGTGCCGGTAGTGTTCGACCGCCTTGCACATGACACTGAAGTCGTCGATTGGCTGCTGTTCGGTGAGCTCGATGACCACCTGCTGGGGAGCGATGCCCGAGTCCCGCGCCATGGACAGGGTGCAGCCCTGCACCGCCTGGGGATCCACCAGGGCGGCGGGGCTGACATTAAGGAACATCAGCCCGTCCAGACCCAGCTCCCCAAAACGGCGCATGATCACCCGCCGACACAGCGCATCCAGCTCGAACAGGCGACCTGCCTTGGCCGCTTCATCAAGCAGGCGTTCCGGCACATGCAGGGGGCTGTCCGATGGCCCCCTGATCAGGCCCTCGTAACCGAGGATCCTGGACTGACGCAGAGAGACGATCGGCTGGAAGACCGCGCTCAGCAGTTCTTCGCGCAGAATGAAATCGAGACTCGGGGTATCGGGCAAGACCGTGTTCCTCATGGCATCAGCTTGATGCGTCAAAGCACGGCACCTTATGACGCTCTCATGACATCACCATGACGAACGAATCAATGGCTCCTAATTACCGACTACCGGCAAGCAGATGCCACGCGTCAGACATCCTCTCCCCAGAGAAAGCTCAGTAGGACATACCGTCGCCCGGCGCCCACGTCCGTGGCCTCGTGCAGCAGTCCTCCGGAGAACACGATGGCGCCACCCTGGGGCGGGCGATAGCCTTCGGGGCCGAACTCGGGAAACACCAGGCTGCCGCCCTGGTAGTCCTCGTTGAGATTGATGGACAGGGCGAATCGACGATGCCGCGCATCCGGAGTCACGTTGTCCCGGTGACGACGGAAGTAACCTCCCTTACCCGATTCGTAGCAGACCACCTTGAAGGGTTCGAAGCGCGTCACATGGTAGTTGAACGCCGTGGCGATGCCGGGCAGCACGCGTCGGGACAGGGCCTCCCTCAGCGGTTCCATCAAGGCCTCGTCGGCCAGACGGTGATCCAGCCGGCGCTTCACCCCGTAGTCCGGCACCAGGGCAGGCTGACCGTTCACCATGCGCACCATGCCGCTGTCGAAATGATCGGCCCCATGGGACTGGATCAGTGCCTTGCACAACGCCGGGGACAGCACATCGGGCAACATGAGTACCGGCGCGCAGGACCGGGTCACCGTCTGCGACGCCATGGCAGGGGGCAGCGCCTGGAGCGCGGCATGCACGGATTGCGGATCCGCATCGGACAGACGGGCGGCCAGATACATTGTCTCGTTCAGCACCCAGGCCACCACGCCACGTTCGGGATAGGCCTCTCCCATGGACCTTGCGATGCGCCCGTCATCGCCCAGGGTCGGGATGCCTGCCTCCACTGCCTCGCCACCCCGGCCAGGGATCAGGCCCATCACCGCAGCGCTTTCCCCAAGGGAAGCGAAGGGCGCCAGAGCCTGCGCATCTGCGCCCAGCAACAGGGCGGCGGGACGACCGCAGAAGCGTTCATAGAAACTGGTCGGAACACCACCCACCGGCGGCAACAGGAATTCAGGCGCCCGTTCACCCGTGCTCGGATGGGGCGCTGTAACGGTGTTCATGGGGTTCTCCCGGGCAAATACTGCACTGGGAGGAAACCATAGGCGGGCCGTATGACAGGTTCATGAACCCACCCCACGCACACAGGCCAGATTCGCTGACGGGCGAACAATCTCCCCCACCAACACCCGCCTGTGTCACCACAAGGTCTGTCGGTGTTTGTGCCGGTCAGGCTGTGCGTACAATGCACCCACAATTATTCAAGCACCTGGAGTCACCCCATGAGCTCATTGCAACTTCCCATATCCGTGGACAATCGCGAGAAGGGCCGCATCATCAAGCGCCTGGAAGGCCTGGAGGGGGTCGAACTGGAATTCGTAGACATGGACCTGGGGGACTATCTGTTGCCCGGGGATCTCATCATCGAGCGAAAGTCCGCCACGGACCTGATCCTCAGCGTGGTGGACCAGAGCCTGTGGGACAAGGTCGCCAAGCTGAAAAGCCAGCACGAGCGCGTCGTCTATATTGTCGAGGGCGACCTGTACAGCGCCCGCTTCCATCAGCAGGCCCTGGACATCCACCGGGCGCTGGCCATGATGGTGGTGGGCCACGGCGTCTCCATCCTGCCCAGCCCCGATGCCGACAACAGCGGCATGCTCATCTACCTGCTGGGCCTCGCCTCCGCCCAGGGAGCGGCGGGGGCCGAGCGGGTGGGCAAACCCGCCATACGCCGCGATGCGCAGCTCTACCTG
>SR_TP_S13solDRAFT_1000325_pt1 | contig 21297 bp, 18 predicted proteins | sample SodReaTP_S13sol_FD_11159 | JGI IMG/M metagenome (IMG submission 11159)
GTGGCATCTGGCCGGGGGCGCCATCCGCTACCTGCTCATCAACTCCGGCAATGCCAATGCCGGCACCGGAGAGCGCGGCCTGGCGGATGCCCGCGCCAGCTGCGCCCACGTGGCGGAGGTGACGGGTTGCGAGGCGACGCAGGTGATGCCGTTCTCCACTGGCGTGATCGGCGAGCCGCTGCCCGTGCCCCGCATCCGCGATGCTTTGCCGGCGCTGGCCGCGTCCCTGAAAGAGGATGCCTGGATCGACGCCATGCGCGCCATCATGACCACGGACACTGTGGGCAAGGGCATGAGCCGGCAGGTCACCCTGTCCGGCGGCACGGTGACGCTCACCGGCATCGCCAAGGGCTCGGGCATGATTCGGCCGGACATGGCAACCATGCTGGCCTATCTCGGCACTGACGCGGCCATCCCCGCCGGCGAGTTGCAGGCCATGCTCAGCGAGGCGGTGGACACGAGCTTCAACTGCATCACCGTGGATGGTGACACCTCCACCAACGACGCCTGCGTGCTCTGCGCGACGGGCGCGAGCGGTGTGCAGCTGGTGTCTGACGAGGACCGGCGCGCGTTCCGCGAGGTGTTGCAGGCGGTCTGCGATCATCTTGCCCAGGCCATCGTGCGCGACGGCGAGGGTGCGACGAAGTTCATCACCATCCAGGTGAACAGTGCCGGCAGCCGCGAGGAGGCACGCCTGGTGGCCGACGCCGTGGCCCACTCCCCCCTGGTCAAGACGGCCCTGTTTGCCTCCGATCCCAACTGGGGCCGCATCCTGGCCGCGGTGGGCCGCGCGGGGGTGCAGGGCCTGGATGTGAACAGGGTCAGCCTGCACGTGGGCGATGTGCTCATTGCCGAACACGGCGGGCGCGCAGCCAGTTACACGGAAGAGGCCGGCAAGCGGGTCATGGCAGAGGCGGAGATCCCTATCCGCATCGGTCTCGGCCGGGGTACGGCCAGTGCCACGGTCTACACCTGTGATCTGTCCTTCGACTACGTGCGCATCAACGCGGAGTATCGGTCGTAAGGCGTAAGGGGTAAGGTGAAAGGCGTATTTTACCTAAGGCGGTATGCCCCTTCCCCCTCATGGGGTAGGGCCGGGGCGAGGGTGGTTTTACGCCTCTCTCCTCTCACCTGACACCTCACGGCTTCATGGTGCCAATGTCCAATCACTCGCTCCCCGTGCAGGTGGCCGTGGCCGCCATCATCAACGCCCATGACGAGGTGCTCATCGCGCGTCGCCCGGAGGGTGTGCACCAGGGCGGGCTTTGGGAATTTCCCGGCGGCAAGATGGAGCCGGGTGAAACCCTGGACCAGGCACTCGCCCGGGAGCTGCGCGAGGAACTCGGCATCGCGCCGCTCCGTTCCCGCCCCCTGATTACCATCCATCACGACTATGGCGACAAGCGCGTATGCCTTCGGGTGTGCCGGGTGGAGTCCTTCAGCGGGGTACCCCATGGTCGCGAAGGACAACCTCTGCGCTGGGTCTCGGTGGGTGCGCTGCAGGCGTTTGAATTCCCCGCCGCCAACCGACCCATCATCAGCGCGCTGCAGTTGCCGGACCGCTATCTCATCACACCGGATCCCGGCACCCAGACCGCTGCGTTCATCAAGTATCTCGAACGGCGCCTGAGTGCGGGCGACGTCACTCTGTTGCAGTTGCGCGCCCCCTCCCTGGATGAACAGGCCTACAGCACGCTGGCTGCTGAGGTCATTGCCTTGGCCCGGGATCTGGGCTTGCGTGTGCTGCTCAATGCGGAGGTCTCTACGGCCAGGCAACTCGGCGCGCACGGCGTCCATCTCAATGGCTTGCGTCTCAGTCGCTGGTCTGCGCAGCAGACCGAAGGTCTGCTGGTGTCGGCCTCGGTGCATGATGAGACCCAGCTGACGCAGGCGCGCGGCGCGGACTTCATCGTCGTCTCTCCGGTCATGGCCACGGCGAGTCATCCTGACGCGACGCCCATCGGGTGGACCGGGTTCCAGGATCTGGCAGAGCGTGCCGCTATGCCCGTCTATGCCCTGGGCGGGATGAGCGTCGATGACATCGAGCGCGCCAGGCTCCATGGTGGCCAGGGTATTGCCGCGATTCGCGGCCTTTGGGAGATGAAGCCGTGAAGGCAGGCTATTGGGTCGGGGCCGTGCTGGTGCTTGCGATGGGCGCTGTCGGGTACTGGCTGGGTGGAGCGGGGGGCATCGTGGATCAGGGGGGCGGCTGGCAGGATGAACAGGCGCGGCTGCTGGAGGCCGATGCACCGTGTACCCTGGATGCATCCGGTTGCCGGTTCATTGCGGATGACCAGGTGATGACCGTGCGTGTCCAGGATCCGATCCGTCCGCTGGTACCCTTCAAGGTCTATCTGGAAACGACCCGCAGCCCGGAAATGGCCGAGGTGCGTTTCACCATGGACGACATGGACATGGGCATCAACCAGTTCCGGTTTTCGCCGGTCTCCGAGGGGCTCTGGGAATCCACGGCGGTGCTGCCGGTCTGCACCGTGGACCGGGCGGACTGGCGCGCCACCTTCCGGATGAAACTGGATGGGGAGTACTACCGCATGGATGTGGTGTTCGAGGCGGGACGGTGAGGGGGATGTCTCAGGCGTAGGTCGGCCTTCAGGCCGACAGCGATGGCTCCGATGTCAGCGGCGTCGGCCTGAAGGCCGACCTACGTTATGACACAGTTGAGTCTGCCGATTACTTGCCCGGTACATGCCTAAATGGCGCAACAGGTCAGCTCGAAGCTCACGTCCTGGTCGCACTGTTTCGCCCGGTTGCGCATGTCGCCGGGCTTGAGGAAGCGCACGGAGAAGCGCTGACGACCGGCGCTGATCTCCGGGTAGCAAGGGTTGTCGGCGGGCAGGCTGATGCGAATCATCTGCCAGGGGATGCTGCCGTCCAGGCTCTGTTCGTAGAAACCCTGACGGGCCACGGCCTTGCGGGGCTCTGCGCTGTTGCGGATCAGCTTGAGTACCAGGCGCACGGCTTCGTGGATCTCGTGGAAGGGCGCAGACCATTCCTTGAGCAGGGTGCGGCGCTCCGAGACGGGGCGGGACAGCCAGTAGTGGTAGGCGGGCAGGTCGAAGTCGCAGGTGCCGCCGGGTATGGCGTTGCGCTGGCGGATGCTGCCGAAGAAGTCGTTGCTCTTGATCTGCTGGTCCAGCTGGCCGTTGATGGTGTGGATCTGCTCGATCAGACGGCGCTGCTGGTCGATCACGCCGGTGAGCCGGTCCTGGTCCACGCTGGGCTCCACGGTCAGGCGGCTCAGGTTGGCGATCTGACGCTCCAGTTCCTTCATCAGTTCGCGCTTGAGGTCCACCCGGTTGGTCAGGTCGAGGATCTCGATCAGGGTGGTCAGGGCGAAGTGGGTCTCGAAGCCGCCGTTGCCCTGCACGGCAAACTGGAAGCGGTGCATGAGCTCTTCCAGGCGCATGAACAGGCGCATGCGCTCCAGCAGGGGCTGCTCGTAGGTAATGGAGTCGCTCACCGGCGTGACGGTCGGGGATTCATGGAGGACATATTCGTTATTTTCTACCTTGAGTGCGAAATTCACAAACATGTCGTCATTCCTCTCCTGAATTCCCCTGTCGGGCGCCTATCCTCCGTTGCGCGCAAGCTCCAGATAGTGCCGGTGCAGCGTTTCCACCTGTGCCTCGAGCGCCACGAGATCCCCGCTGTTGTCGATCACGTCGTCCGCCAGCGCAAGCCGTTGTGCCCGGCTGGCCTGAGCGGCGAGGATGGCCAGAGCATCGTCCCGTGAGATCCCGTCCCGCGACATGGTCCGCTCTACCTGAAGGGCTTCGGGGCAGTCCACCACCAGAACGCGATCCACGGTTTCCCGGAGGCCTGACTCTACCAGCAGGGGTATGCTCATGATGCAGTAGGGCGAGCCCAGACCGGTCTGTTGCCGGTTCATTTCGGCCCTGATCTTAGGGTGCAGCAGTGTTTCCAATCTGTGACGGGCTTGGATGTTTGCGAACACCAGCCGACGAAGGGCCTTCCTGTCCAGACCGCCGGTCATCGGATCGCGGATCTCATCACCGAATTCATCGAGCACTTCCTGTGTGGCGGGCGCATCCGGTGCGAGCAGTTCGCGGGCGATCACATCCGCGTCGATGACCGGAATGCCGCGTTCAGCGAACAAGCGAGTCACGGCGCTCTTGCCGCTGCCGATGCCACCTGTGAGTCCGATGCGAAGCATGATCAGGGCACATTTAAAATTCAAGATTCAAAATTCAAAGTTGGCCCGGAGATACTCTTCTCGCAGTGTACCTCGTGATCCGCCTTTGAATTTTGAATCTTGAATTTTAAATTTCGAATTGTGAATCCTCCTACCCGAGGTACAGCGCCATGATGTCGTTGCCCCACAGCAGCGCGATCCAGCCGGCCGCTGCCAGGTAGGGGCCGAAGGGCATGGGATGGGCGCGGTCGCGGCCGCGGAACAGGATCAGCGCGATGCCCACCACGGCGCCTACCAGGGATGAGAGCAGGATCACCAGGGGCAGCAGCTGCCAGCCGAGCCAGGCGCCGATGAGGGCGAAGAGCTTGAAGTCGCCGAAGCCCATGCCTTCCTTGCCGGTGAGCAGCTTGAAGCCGTGATACACCAGCCAGAGGCTCAGGTAACCGGCCACGGCGCCGATCAGGCTGCTGGTGGCGTCGGTGAACAGGCCGCCCAGGTTGAGTAACAGGCCGATCCAGAGGAAGGGCAGGGTGATGCTGTCCGGGAGCAGGGTGGTGCGCAGGTCGATGACCGCCAGCGCGATCAGTGCCCAGGTGAGCAGCAGCGCGGCCCCCGACTGCCAGGTGAAGCCGAAGTGCCAGACCACTACCACGGACAACAGAGCCGTGGCCGCCTCCACCAGCGGGTAGCGCAGCGGAATCGAGGTGCCGCACTCGCTGCAACGGCCGCGCAGGAGCAGGTAGCTGAGGATCGGGATGTTCTCCAGCGCGGTGATCTTGTGACCGCACTGGGGACAGGCGGAACGGGGGCTCCAGAGGTTGTAGGCGGGCCCCTGCTCGGCTGGCGCAAGCGTCTGGCCCTCGGCGTACAGGAATTCCGTGGCTTCACGCCGCCACTGCCGCTCCATCATCACCGGCAGACGATGAATCACCACATTGAGAAAGCTGCCCACCAGCAGGCTGAACAGTGCGGTGACGGTCAGCAGTGCCGCCGTGCTGGTTTGCAGGAGTTCAATCATCAATATGGCCCGACGGAAAGCGAACAGCGATGGGTGCGCTGATCAAGGCGCGAGAGATTCTAGTGATTTCTTGTCTCTAGCAACTTGCATCTTGTCTCTAGTGCTTTCCTACACCACTGCGCCCAGCTGGAAGATCGGCAGGTACATGGCAATCACAAGGCCGCCCACCACGACGCCCAGGAAGGCCATGATCATGGGCTCCATGAGGCTCGAGAGGCTGTCCACCATGTTGTCCACTTCTTCCTCGTAGAAGTCGGCGACCTTGTCCAACATGTCGTCCAGGGCACCGGATTCCTCGCCGATGGCCACCATCTGGACCACCATGTTGGGGAACAGGGCCGTGTTGCGCATGGCGGCCTGAAGCTGAGTGCCGGCGGCGGTTTCGTCTCGGATGCGCAAGGTGGCCTCGCGGTACAGGGCATTGCCGGTTGCGCCGGCCACGGATTCCATGGCTTCCACCAGCGGCACGCCGGCTGCGAACATGGTGGAGAGTGTACGTGCGAATCGGGCGATGGAGGCCTTGCGCAGCAGCTCTCCGATGACGGGAATCTTGAGAGACATGAGATCCAGCCAGCGCCGGAAACCGGGAGAACGTAAATGGGCCTGCTTGAAGAGCACAACGGCACCAATCAATCCGCCGAAGATTGCCCACCAATAGGATTGGAAGAACTCAGAAATACCGATCACGAACTGGGTGAAAACGGGCAGGTCTGCGCCAAATCCCTGAAACAGGTCCTGGAACTGGGGTACCACGAATATCAGAAGAATTGCGGTCACGATGAAAGCCACCACCAGCACCGCAGTGGGGTAGAACAGGGCCTTTTTGATCTTGGCTTTGAGGGACTCGGTCTTTTCCTTGTAGGTGGCGATCTTGTCCAGGAGGGTTTCGAGTGCGCCGGCCTGTTCGCCGGCATTGACCAGGTTGACCACAAGGTCGTCGAAGTACTTGGGGTGCTTGCCCAGTGCCGCAGAGAAGGTCGTGCCACCTTCCACGTCGGACTTCATGGCCAGGATCAGCTCCTGCATGGAGGGGTTTTCATGTCCTCTTCCGACGATGTCAAAGGCCTGTACCAGGGGCACGCCTGCTTCCATCATGGTGGCCATCTGGCGCAAAAAGACGGCGATATCCTTCGGAACAATCTTTTTCTTGCCGCCGAATAGTGATTTGGGCTTTTTGCGGACCCTGGTCGGGTTAATGCCCTGACGACGAAGTTCCGCGCGGGCGAGGAGTTCGCTGGTCGCGGTGGTCTCGCCCTTGACTCGACTGCCCTTCTTGTCGAGTCCTTCCCACTGGAAGGTGATGTTCTGGGTCTCGGCCATCGGTTCAGTCCTTGGTCACGCGGTTGATCTCTTCAAGGCTGGTCATCCCGGCCTTGACCTTGAGCAGACCGGCGCGGCGGAGGTCGTTGATGCCTTCCTTGCGGGCCTGCTCGGCGAGCTGCATGGAGTTGCCACCCTCCAGGATGAGGCGCTGGGTGGCCTCGGAGATGGGCAGCACCTGGTAGATGCCCACGCGCCCCTTGTAGCCATTGGTACACTGGTCGCAGCCCACGGCCTTGTAGATCTTGATGCCGTCCTTAAAGTCATCCTCTGTGAACCCTTCCTGTAGCAGCACATCCTTGGGCACATCATCGACGGTCTTGCAGTGGTTGCACAGCCGCCGGGCAAGTCGCTGGGCGATGATAAGGAGGATTGAGGAGGCGATGTTGTAGGGCGGCACCCCCATATTAGCCAGACGGGTCAGGGTCTGGGGGGCGTCGTTGGTATGCAGGGTGGAGAGCACCAGGTGGCCGGTCTGTGCCGCCTTGATGGCGATCTCGGCGGTTTCCAGGTCACGGATCTCGCCCACCATGATCACGTCCGGGTCCTGGCGCAGGAAGGCGCGCAGGGCAGAGGCGAAGGTCAGGCCCACCTTGGGGTTGACGTTCACCTGGTTGATCCCGGGCATGTTGATCTCGGCCGGGTCCTCGGCGGTGGAGATGTTGCGATCCGGGGTGTTCAGGATGCCAAGGCCCGTGTAAAGGGAGACGGTCTTGCCGGAGCCGGTCGGGCCGGTGACCAGGATCATGCCGTAGGGTTTGCTCAGGGCATCCAGGTAAAGCTTTTTCTGTTCTTCCTCATAACCCAGCACGTCGATGCCTAAGGAGGCGCTGGTGGGGTCGAGGATGCGCAATACCACCTTTTCGCCGTAGAGCGTGGGGCAGGTGTTGACACGAAAGTCGATGGCCCGACTCTTGGAGAGCTGCATCTTGATGCGCCCGTCCTGGGGGATGCGGCGCTCGGAGATGTCCATGCGGGACATGACCTTGATGCGGGCGATGATGCGTGGCGACAGGGATACTGGGGGTTTGGCCACTTCGTGGAGCACGCCGTCCATGCGCAGACGAACCCGGAATTCTTTCTCGTAGGGCTCGAAGTGAATGTCCGAGGCCTTGCGGTTGATGGCATCCAGTAACACCTTGTTGACGAAGCGGACTACCGGGGTGTCGTCCACCTCGCTTTCCGTCACCTCGCCTTTCCTGTCGTCGTCATCGGCGCTGATCTCGAGGTTGTCGAGATCGTCGTCCATGAGGCCTTCCATGACTGCGCCGGTGTCGTTGAGGCTTTCCTCGATCAGCTTGCCCAGTTTGTCCTGTTCCACCAGCACCGGTTCGGTGGCGATACCGGTGTTGAACTTGATCTCGTCCAGGGCGGTGAGGTTCATGGGGTCGGCGATCCCGACGAACAGCCGGTTGCCGCGCTTGAACAGGGGGAGGGCATGGTGCTGGCGGACCAGCTTCTCGTCCACCAGCTTCTTGGGCAGGAGTTCCTTGTCGAAGCTATCCAGGTCGAAGACCGGGGTGCCGAACTCCTCGGCGGCGGCCTGAGCGACCCGCCTGGATTCCACCAGCTTGTTGTCTACCAGATAGGCAACCAGGGGGACGCGCTTCTTTTGTGCAGCCTCAACCGCCTTTCCGGCGTCGGCCTCAGCCATTAGCCCGTCCTGGACCAGGCGGCGCGCTAGGCCACTCAAGGGAATGGAAGCTGCGGGTGTCGACATGAGTCCCCTGTGTAGGTTGCAAATTACCTATCTAGACAGCATGTTAGCTGATGCTTTTGTGAAGTCAATGGAAATTCGTGGTTATTGATTGGTTGGTCTCGAACAGCCCCCTGCAAGATGATGGGAGTACACGGATCATCGTGAGTGATGAATTCATCCGACATTATGGTTGTGAATAGAGGCCATTGGCGGGTGTGAGCTTGGGTAGACTGGTCCTGGGCGCCGGAGAATAATTTAATATATTGATATATATGAATATTTATTCGTTTGAGCTTCTGCGCGTAGTATTTCGGATCTCGACTTCCACCTGCAACTCGTCGCGCGAAGAGGTGCGCGCGATCAGGGCCGTGTTTGTTACGTTAAAGCTTTGGGTGTAGAGCCGTCAGACTCGATCATTGACCTAGTAAAGAGCCTGCTAGCGGATAAGGTCGTGTTGGATGGGTGCTTGGGTGTAGAGAATGAGAGCGTATAAATATTTGACGATCACACAGCGGGTTATGGGTCTAAATCGCAATGGAATTACTCGTCAATGGGTCTCAGATATGTAGACTGCTTAAGCATCAAAGACGCAACCCAATTAATTTCTAAGAAAGGTTATACCCATGCTGATGATGGTCAAGCGTTTGTGGCAACTGCTGACTCACACGGAGCGGAAGAAGTTTTTCATGGTTCTAGGCATGGTGATGATTATGGCCGCGCTGGAGACGGTGGGCGTTGTCTCCATCATGCCTTTTCTGGCTGTACTGGGTAATCCCGATATCGTGACAGAGCAGGATCAGCTTCGCTGGCTGTATGAGCAGTTCGGATTCGGCGATACAGCGAAATTCATTTTTACTCTGGGCATCGTTTCTGCGTTGCTTGTCGTATTATCATCCCTTTTCAAATCCATTACACAGCATGTACTGAATCGTTTCGCCAATCTAGAGCGCCATTCAATAAGTACGCGCCTTTTGGATTACTACCTCAGGCAACCCTATGTTTTCTTTCTAGACCGTAACAGTTCTGAACTTACCAAGAACATGCTCTCTGAAGTCGATATTCTGGTGCTGAATGTTATCCAGCCCGTGGTACAGATGATTGCACATGGGATAGTCGTGCTGGCAGTGATTTTATTGCTTCTCTTTTATGACCCGATGATGGCATGCGCTGTCGCTACTGTTGTTGCGGTTTTATACATATTAATTTACATGGTCGTCAGAGGTGTGCTTGGCCGCATAGGGCCAGACCGAGAAAAGGCCAATGCTGAGCGCTTCATCGCCTCCTCCGAAGCATTTGGTGCGATCAAAGAAGTCAAGCTGAGCGGTGCCAATGATGTCTATCTGAGACGATTCCAGGGTCCATCACGTCGAGTCTCGCGACATCTTGCGACGAATGAGACGCTCAGCCAGGTTCCTCTATACCTTGTCGAGGCAGCCGGGTATGGTGGGCTTATCGCAATTGCACTGTTTCTTGCGGTGCGTAGCGATAATCTTGGCCAAGTACTGCCTGTTCTTGGTCTTTATGGGTTCGCCGCCTATCGTCTCTTGCCGGCGGCACAAATCATATATCGAAGTGCCGCCCGAATGCGCTTCGGATCATCTACTCTGGAGAAGATCCATAGAGACTTGATGGCGCTGAAGCCAAGTTCAGTTGAGTGCATATCTGAGTCAGATCTACGTCCATATATTCTCAAGCATAGTTTAGAGTTTAACCGCGTGTGTTTTTCATATCCCGGTCAGAAAAATAAAATTGCACTTCAGGACATATGTGCAACCATACCAGCGCGGACAACTGTCGGTGTTGTTGGTGCCACCGGATCTGGCAAGAGTACATTGATAGATCTTTTACTTGGTCTCGTTGAGCCGCAGCAGGGTTTCGTGAAGGTCGACGGGGCTCCACTCTGCACAGAAAATATGCGTAGCTGGCAACTTGGAATTGGTTACGTGCCTCAGCAAATCTACATCGCAGATAGCACAGTAGCTGAAAACATCGCCTTTGGGCTGGATCCGCGTCAGATTGATCAGCAGGCAGTTGAGCGTGCGGCCAGAGCTGCACATATCCATGACTTTATTATCGGCGAGCTTCCTGATGGTTATCTAACCCGATTGGGGGAACGAGGTATTCGCCTCTCGGGTGGCCAGCGCCAACGAATTGGAATTGCGCGAGCCTTGTATCATGATCCTGGAATTCTAGTGCTGGATGAGGCCACAAGTGCACTCGATAGCATAACGGAGCTCGAGGTAATGAGGGAAATTCGCAAACTCGGTAAAGAAAAAACCATCATATTGATTGCGCATCGCCTGAACACGATCAGGATGTGCGATAAAATTCTGTTTTTGCATAGCGGTGTGCTAGAAGGAGAAGGGAGTTATGAGGAGCTTAAGCTGACGAATTCACGATTCGCGGCTATGGATAGCGCTAGCTAATAATTCTATGGGGCCACTGTTGCTAGGCCTGTTTGACGCTGCTAATTTCCAGTCTTTGCCTAGAGGGATGACCATCCAGGACGAGATGCCTCAGGAAGTGGATTCCTCACCTCGTATGGGAAGGATTTGAGAAGATCCATAGTATGTATTATCGGTGGCGGTAGTGGGTCTTTTTGTATAATTGAAAATATGTCACTCGGCTTGTTTGCTTGAACAAATTTCGGCTTTCTCCCTGTTGATCCATAATAATCCTCGAATTTAAATATATCTCCATGTAGGGGCTTTTTATAAACCACCATCTGCGCAGGGATTCCATACGCCTCAGCGACAATAATGCCGTGTAAAGAAGAAGAATAGATTGCATCACATTCAAGTATATTCCGCATCACTTCTGCGGGGGGGTTCTCAACGTCTATTATCCGAAGTTTACTTTTCTTTCCGAGATGGCGGAAATCAGGGTAATGTGAAAAATGCGGAACAAAACCAATATACCCTTTTGGCTTGATGTCGTTTCTGACCAGCAAAGGGAGTAGTACGGCGGGATCACCGAAAATCTCGGGGCACACAATGCCATTTTTCCGCAGAATTTCCCAAGTTTTTGGGCCGCGAACGGATGAAAAATGAAGTCCCATAGAGCGCGTTACTGCTTGGGTACAGTCTGAATTTAGAAAGCCGCTCCCCCAAATTGTATCGTTGTCCTTGGCAGCGTGAAGTACTGATCCCACCGCTAGTAGTTTTCCTTGGCTTTCTATTTGGGCGTGGACAACATCGAGGCCAGCAAGCCTTGATACGATAAAAGGAGAGAGAAGGTCTCCAAAATTCCGGACCAACGGATTCCGGGCCATGGCAATCCGCTTTAGTCCGTGTAGCGAAAAATGCGGTTTGGGCTCCCACCAGTACAAAGAAATTGTGGTAGCTCGGCTGTGACTGCAACTAGTGGAGGATGACATCAGAAAATAGCGGTTCTTCGCGGATTTGAGTGGAATTGATTCCTCGATCTGTGCCAGTTTACTGAGAAACACCTGCCTGAGGAAAGGCTGAACCGGTGCGCAATCCGCTGCATACCCTGTCCACACATGCCGAGCGTGTGTTCCTGCGCTGTACATCAACCCCCACGAATGCACGGCTAGAAGGGCTCAATGGACTGTTCTAGGCTGCGCGGGCAAGAACGCGCGGGTATTCGTAACACGCAGACCTTCGTGACCATGATTTACATGATTGGTATCCCCGCCGGGACTGTGCCGATCTCCACTTGATCCAGCAAAGCACCAAGATATTTGGGGTTTGGTTTTTAAAACGATTACTTGCGCTGCAAGTCGATCTTCCGCCAGCGGTTTATATAACCAAGAAGTGGTAGCGAAATCTTGGAAATTTGTGTGGTAATTGTGTATCCGATTCCATCTGCCCAGATGCGCTTCCAACTGCCCCTTTGGGGCAGTTGAGTTCTTTCTATCTCAATGTGGCTAGCCGAGAGGTCCATGGGATGCCCAAGCAAATTGGAGAAAAAAACATTGTGCTCGTGCCGGAGTAGAGTGTGCCAGTCATCAGAGCGGTGAAGACAGGCCTGCTGACGCTCAAGAATCGCTACAGCCATTGATGGGCTCAGGGCGTAGCAACATGCACGGGTTACAAATCTCCTTACCATAGAGGGTAAGCGAAAGCAGCCAAACTCTTCTGATCCGTAAAGGAATTTGTTACCTCTCAGGCCCTCTTGGCCGCCGCAAAGCAGAAAATGGTGCGGTGGTAGTTGCTCTGAAATTCTGTGAACGGTGTCGATGTCTTCATCTTTTCCTAGCACATCGTCCTCCAATATGAGGATGGTGCGTGCATTGCTTATTGCAGCCTGCTTCAAGGCGAGCATGTGACTTAACGCACAGCCTATCTCGGATGGTTTGAGTGGCTTCCGCGTGAGGCGTGGGCATGGTGGAGGTACTGTATGCGAGATCGGCTGCGTTGCGTCACGCATATCTATGCCTTTGATTAATTTAAAGTGAGTAGAATAACGTCGGAAGCGTTCGCGGAGTAGGTTCCGGCGTTCAAGATCAGTTTCCAATGAGATTACGAGTATCTCAAATCTGGAGACAATATTTGTAGTCATTCTGCGTAGATGAATTCAGCTTGTATGGTAAATATGTTGATATAGAATACATCGCTGTTGAATAGCCCGCTAAGCAATAAGTGGGAATCTGTCTGGATCCGTGCGGTACGATAAGTGAATGAAAATAGTTGTTGATGTGGTATGGGAAAAGTCGATTGCCATTTTTTGTGGTGAGATATCTAGAGCATTGAATGAATATTCTTATCCTAAGCAAACGACAGTATACCGGAAAGGATCTGCTTGATGATCGATATGGCAGACTTTACGAAATATCTTATGAATTGGCCTCTCAAGGGGCGTACGTTCATGGGGTTGTGCGTAGTTATCGGAAGAAGCCAGATTTCTTTGGATCGTCGGGGCTGCAGGGGGGGCGGCTTGAGTGGGATTCAATCAGTGGTAACCCTGTTTCACCTCTGGCATGGAGGAAATACATTCTCCATGTAATGGGCGTTGTCCGTGATTTCTCTCCAGATGTGATCTGGGCCAGCTCAGATGTGTTTCATCTTCTCGCCGCGCGCCACATCAGTAAGGTATCTGGCATTCCCTATGTCGCTGACCTGTATGACAACTACGAGAGTTTCGGCTTGACCAAGATCCCGGGCGCTCGGTACGGCCTGAGGAAGGCCTGTCGTGATGCGTCTGGCATCACCGTTGTGACGAACGAGTTGGCTGATTACATCATGCGGGATTACGGTTTGGGCGAGATGCCGGTGCGAGTCATCGGAAATGCAGTCAATGCAAAAATATTTCGTCCTCAAGACGTGGGTGAGGCGCGACAAGTTCTGGGGCTGCCATCGGATGTCCCTTTGGTTGGTACTGCAGGTGCTCTATACCGCTCTCGGGACATTGAAACCCTCTTCAGGTCCGCCGAGATACTTCGGGATGAATGGCCTTCACTCAAAGTCGTTGTTGCTGGGCCGAGAGATCGGGTCGCCAGAAGATACCTGGGCAGGGACTATGTCATTGATTTGGGCGTAGTGAAGCAGGATAAGGTGGCGACCCTGTTCAGTGCGTTGGACGTGGGTGTGGTATGTAATCTTGACTCGTCATTCGGAAGATATTGCTATCCACAGAAGTACAATGAGATGTTGGCGTGCCATCTCCAGGTTGTCGCCGCAGACGTCGGAGAAATGTCTAATTTGCCCGGAATCTCCAGAGACCGACTCTATCGACCAGGGCGCCCAGAAACATTGGTAAAAGCGGTAGATAGCGTGCTCAAGTCTGCAACGGGTGAGGTTATCACCCCGCCAACCTGGGAACAGCGTGCGCGCGAACTCATGTCGTTCTTGTCCGATGTGGCGATTCGTACAGGGAGGGACCGTTCTGGGGTGTCGCGGCAGAACTGATCATAAACCATGGTGTCTGCATCGCTCGTTGTTGATTTATACGGGTTTTGTGGGGTTTCGCAGTGCTGAAGTCAGCCGTGCAGAAAAATTTTTCCAGCTGAATTGACTTGCATAAGTCGTTAGCATTTGCCTCGGTGGGGGGGCGGCCAAATACTCAAGCACCGCTCGCTTGAAACCGAGCGAGTCCCCTGGTTTGACAAGCTTTCCGCTCTCGTCTTCCTTGACCGCATCCACAATGCCGCCTGTGGCATATGCGACTGTGGCCAGTCCGTGTGCCGCGGCCTCGACGGCGACCATACCAAAACCCTCTGGGTCGTTGAGAATCTCACGGACTGGAAAGACATGCACATCGGCTCCCGCATATGCATCTGCCAGATCCTGTCCGAACAATTTTCCAGTCAAAAGTACGTTGTCTTTGACGCCTGCGGCCTGTGCTGATGCCAGGATGCTCTCCGGCGTCTGGCCTTGGGCGTACAGAGAATCCGTCGGCGCGTCGCCGACGATCACCAGCATCGTGTCTGGCCGTTCTCGTACGATCTCAGGCAGGACATCTGAAACAAATTCACGAAGACCCTTCCTTGCGGTGAGTCGACCAACTGATAGCAGCACCTTGCGATCTGTTAACTCGTAGGTATTTCTGAACCTCTGGCGCGCCTGCTCATCCAGCGTTGGTATTTCGGTCCCGGGAGGGACAATCAATATCTTGTCTTTATCAATGCTTTTGGAAGAGGCCAGGCTCGCTGTTGCTCGACTGTTTGCGATGACCAGATCCATGCGCCTGAGAAATGGCAGCCATAGAAGTCGATAAACGGGGTGCTGAGCAGTGATATCGAGGCCGTGGGTATAGACAACGGCTTGTGCGCCGCAAACGCGAGCTGCTATCCATGCCATGGGTGATGTCAGTCCGCTTCCCGCTAGAACAATATCCGGCTTCCAGTCCCGCGCCTGTCTGACTGAATGCCAGAGGGTTGCAAAGGCGAACTTCCAGAGTGGTTTTAAGGGTACTTCCTGGACCTGGACTCGCTCAGGTGCATTTGCACTCGCCCCTGTTGGCGCTATCACCCGGACGTCCATGTGGGCGGACAGCTCTGCGCTGATGTGCCAATTCAGCCGTTCCATGCCTCCCCATAGGGGCGGGTAATTGCGGGTGATGTGCAGTAATTTTGGCATTGGCCGGTTGGCAGTGATCAAGGCCTAGCCTCTATCCTTGTACATCAGCGCTGTGATCTGTTCAGAAATGAGTCCCATGAGAAAGATGCTGACACTGCCGGTATAGAGCAATGCGCTCATGTTGGTGAATCGACCCTGCGTGACAAAGGTGTATCCATACCAGAAACTGGCGAGCAGAAAGAATCCAAGCGCAATGGGCAGAAATAGTTTGAGTGGTGAATAGAGTGTGCCCACGCGAAAAATGATGATCAGGAATCGAACGCCATCATGGAGAATTCGAATGTGGCTCTTGCCAATTCGCTTCTCAGCCCTGATCGGGACATAAGAAACCGGATATCCGGCCCTGAAGAATGCCATCGTGCTGGTTGTGGGGTAGGAAAAGCCATTAGGGAGAAGGTAGAGAAATTCCCTGAATCGGCTGGTAACGACTGCCCGAAATCCCGAGGTCAGATCTTCGATCCGGTGGCCGGTCATGTAGCTGGCCAGGCGGTTGTAGATACGGTTTGCGATGCCGCGGCCCAGACTGGCGTGCGATTCGCTGCCCCTTGCGCCTACGACCATGTGGTAACCCTTGCGTAGTTCCCCGAGCAGGCGAGGGATGTCTGCGGGATCGTGTTGTCCGTCCGCATCCATGAACACAACGATCTCTCGTGTCGCGGCCCTGGCCCCCGTCTTGATCGCAGAGCCATTACCCATGCTGTAAGGATGGCTGATGACCCGCGCACCGGCATGACTGGCGATCGTGGCCGTGTCATCGCTTGACCCGTCATCGACAACGATCACCTCCGCTTCGGGTATGTGTTCCAGGATGCGACTGACCACCGTGCCAATGCTGGCCGCCTCATTTTTCGCGGGCAGGACTACGCTGGGTGATTGTTCGGTTATCTCGGGTGTATTCATGGCGTGGCTTCAATTGACAGGTTTGACATGTCTTCAAGGATCCGCTGTCTGAGCGATGCCTTTTCCCGCTCATAGTATCCGGACTGCAGGATATATTGCCTGCGAAGTCCGTCAATTGACCAGCGCGTGCCCGGGGTGCGAGATGATTCGACGTCCATATCAAGCAGTGACAGTGCAAGCTGATATGCGTCATAGCTGGCCAGCAAGGCGGCATTAGCCAGCAGAATGCCTGTGTCTGGGGTGCTCGTGAGGCTTTCCCTGAATCTCTGGAATGCCTGCTCCGGTTCGCCCAGCATGAGGTGGGCGTGGCCCGCACGCTGGTGTAGCGCGGTTGTGAAGGTGGGGGGTATGCCCGGCAGGGTTCCCAGACGATCGATGAGTTCAAGTCCCTGCCCGGGGCCGGTGTGGCCATGGCAGTGGCCGACCAGCATGAAATCGACGAATTGCGTCAACTGCTCGCGTGCCACCACCCCGAGGCGGGGGCCATGGGTCAGACTCTGTTCGATATGTGCGATTGATGTGCTCGGGTCGAGGCCCAGGCGACAATCCAGCACAACGCGTTGAAGCATCCAGGGCAGGCCATCGGGTGCCAATTCCATGGCCCGATCGTTGAGGCGAATGGCCTCCTCCAGGTTGCCGGTTTCCAGCCAGCGTCCAGCCAGGTAGTGCTGCGCTCGGGCCGACTGAGGGTTCACCTGCGACCATTTAAGGGCCTGCTGGAAAGGCTTTCCCCACAGATCCGCACGCATGTATGTCAAGGTCGACAGGGTCAATACGAGACCGACCGCAATGGCAAGACGTGTAGAGGATGCGGGCCAGCGGGACTGAACCAGGAACATCGCCACGGGCAGTCCCAACAGGGCCGCAGGCAGGTAGTTGCGGTGCTCGAAATACAGTTCGAGTTGGAGAAAGGTGGACTCCAGCAGGTGTCCTGCCATGAAAAAAAGAACCGCCAGTGCCAGGGCAGGCCATCGTGTGCGCCACAGGAATGCGAACACCGTCAGGCCAAGGAGCGTCGCCCAGGCAACCAGAGCCAAGAGTATCGAAGCGGGATCACCGGGTACGGAAATGTGGTCGTTGAACAGTCCACCTGGATAGGGGCGGGGAATGAAGATGTGGCGAAGGTACTCCCAGAGGATCAGCCCCTGGCCCAGGAGTCTCTCACCCGGGGTAAAGCTGCGGATACCTGGATCGGCTGAGAAAAGCGCCGGCAGTCCCTGTGCCATGTAGAGTGCCAGCGCGGCCACAGGTACGCCCAGGAGGAAGGCCCGCCACCAGAGGAAGGCACGGGTCGCAGTGCGCTTGTGCCTTCGTTCGTAAGCGGCCAGCACCGTGATCTCCACCGTGATGGCCAGCAGTGGCAGCAGGACGCCGTTTTCCTTGGATAGTATGGCCAGCAGGCCAAGAAGTCCGATGGCGGTTGCGCTGTTCAGCAGCACGCCAGCACTCAAGGCTGGTGGATACTTGAGCCGGGTTCGAACATACAGCCAGAGCCCCAGCAGCACGAACAGGGTGGACAACTGGGCCATACGCTGAACCGCGTAGAGCGTGGTGGAGACCCAGAGCGGGTGCAGTAACCACAGGGCGGTGGTGAGCAGGGCGACCTGTATGGCATGTCTGCTTTCGAGGTCCATGGCCCGGGTGACCTGGCGTACGAAGCCGTACAGCGCCAGCCCGGTGAGAAGGTGAACGATCAGATTTGTGCGCTTGAAGGGCCAGGGGTCCGCAGGCCAGTTCCTGGCGTCCAGCAGGAATGACAGCGTCGAGACGGGCCTGCCTGTGGGTCCGGAAAACCCGGACAAGAGGTACAACCAGAGGGCCTCCCAGTTGTCGATGCGTCCGTAATAGCCCAGCACGGCCAGGTTGCTGATATCGTCGAACAGAAAGGCGCCAGACAGGCCGGGCCAGTAGACCACGCAGGTCAGCAGTAGCAGCAGGCCGATTGCCATCGCTGCCTGTGTTCTCGGTCGTTCCAGTACCTTGAAAAAAGCCGCCTTCATGGCCGGGAGTCCCTGTGGTTGGCGGCGCGAGTTGCCAGCGCCAGACGGTGATCAAGATCTGCGATCAGGTCGTTCAGGCGCCCAAGGCTGTTCAACTCCTGCAGTCTCTCCAGGCTGACATGCGCTTCGGATAATTGCCCCATGAGAATCTGATATTGGATGAGGTGTGCCCATCGAAGCGATGACCTTGGCGCAAGGGCCACTGCTCTGTGCAGGTATTTGCCCGCCTCTTCTGCTTCTCCAGCGACATTGAGCAGGTAGTTGGCCAGGAGGGTGGCGAGGATGGCACGTCGTGGATGGTGCGAATAGGCTTCCCGGATGAGGCGGCCGAGTTCTTCTGTATCAACGCGGATCACGCCGGAGGCCTGTGCGTCCACCAGGCGGCGCAGTGCGCTGAGGTCCTGGGCTGACAGCGGGTTTGTACGCACGTACTCCCGCATGTCATCCCACCATTGGGGGTTGACCGGCAGCCCGTGTTTCCCGTGTTCGAAGACCAGCGCCTGCAACGGGGTGAGGGTGCTGTTGGGCAGGCTGGCGGCATAGGCGAAGGAGGCCATGGCCTGGGAGAACTGGATGGAATTGGCGTCCGGGGCGATGATGGCGAGCACCATGCCCAGGTCATGATTGGCACGGGGGGATTCGCTCTGACGGGTGGCCTCGAAATAGGCCAGCTGGACCGGGTCTGACCATTCGTTGGCGCGCAGGAAGGTCAGAAAGCCATAGATCACGATCAAGCCGGTCGCCAGCGCCTGGCGGCCAAGGATCAGGGAATCCCCATCGCGGCCGGTGAACAGCAGGCCCAGCACCGCCAGAAAGACGCCCAGGGAGGGAAGGTAATTGCGATGTTCGTAGACCATTTCCAGCGGCAAGGCCGTGGAGACCAAGAGGTGCATCGCGAAGAACCAGAGGATGCCCAGGGTGAGCAATGGCGCAGAACGGCGCAGTTTCAGCGTGCCGAGCAGGAGGCCTGCCAGCCCTGCCACGGCCAGCAGTGTGGTCCAGGGCTGGAAGAGACCCCGCACCACGGGAAATGAATCATGGTACAGGGTCAGGGCGCCGGGGGAGGGGGCGACGATCCAGTAGAGGTAATGCCAGAGCACGTGGGCCTGGGTCCAGAGCCTTTCTTCCAGGGTGAAGGGACGGTGGGCATAGGCACTGCCGGAGAGTATCCCGGGCAGATAGAGCAACAGGGCAGCAATGCCGGGCAGTACCAGTATCAGGCCGTAGAGTCTCAGCAGATGCTTGCGCATGATGGGGTTGTCCTTGCCGAGGCCGAACAGCAGCCACTCGATAAGCAAGGCGTACAGCGGGAGCATCACTGCCGTCTCCTTGGCGAGCACGCCGAGTCCACCGCCGAAGCACAATCCGCCCAGCAGCCATGACCAGCCCCGGCGGGCTTGTCCCTGGTCCACCAGGTTGCGGCCGTGCACGTAGGCGAGCAGCCCTGCCAGCATGAACAGCGTGGCCAGGCTCTCCATGCGCTGCACCACATACAGCACGCCTGTCAGGTTGATCGGGGCCAGTGCCCAGGCGGTGGCCACCAGCAGGGCAAGGGTCTGCGGAGATACCAGCAGTCGGACGCGCTCGGGATGGCGGGATTGCAGTCCGCTGATCAGGGCGCGAAGCAGCAGGAAGCCGAGCAGGGTGTTGACGACGTGGATCAGCAGGTTCGTCAACTTCATGGGAAAGGGGGCGAGCCCGAAAAAATGCCGTTCCAGGGCGAAACTCGCCATGCTCAGGGGGCGGGACAGGGGGCCCGAGCCGCTGGAGAAGGCGGCGCTCGCCAGTGCTCCCGGGGTCAGGTGCTCCATGCGGATGTTGTCGTTGTGCACGATGTTGGGAAAGTCATCGAACACGTAGCCGCCCGAGAGGCCCGGCCAGTAGACCAGGAGGATCAGCAGGCAAATCAGCGGGAGGAGCAGTGTCGGGCTGCGCAAGGCCATGTCTTTGGGCGTTTCCGGTTCCTGGAAAAAAAACACCCCGCAGGGCGGGGTGTTTTTAGTACAAGCCTGGTACGGCTGGCAAGGATTAGTTGCGGCAGCTGTTGGGCAGGTACTTGTTGGGCATGTTGGTGCCGGGACGGCAGGTCCAGGCCAGGCTGCCCGCACTGGTGGTGGCGGAGAATTCCAGGGTGCTGTTCAGAATGTTGCTGTTGGCGTTGTTGCCGTAAGTGACGACAATCACGCCAGAAGTGGTGCCGGCGTCAACGCTAACAACGTAGGAGCCAGCGATATCGGTGGGGTCTTCCAGACCATAGGATTCGTTGGTGGAGGCGAAGGCACCGCGGTCATTGTAGAACTCGGCCATGGCGGTACGGGCGCCGGAGGCCAGGGACATACCCTCGGACACCTGGGCGCGGATGGTGTAGTCCTGGTAGGCGGGCAGCGCGATGGCGGCCAGGATGCCGATGATGGCCACCACGATCATCAGTTCGATCAGGGTGAAGCCCTGCTGTACTTTCTTCATGCTCTGCATGGTGTATCTCCTTGAGGGGCGGATGTTCGTTGTTCGGAACGTGAGTGTTCTCGCGTGCAAATTATGCAGATGTCGTGCCAGGGCGGCAATCTGGGACGGGTGGTCGAGATGGGGAGACGAGTGGTCGTGCTCTTGACGAAGGCGCGATGGGGGGTGACAAAAGTTGTCAATCCGGCTGACGTGGACTGTCAGGGCCTGTTGAGAGGGTCCTGGTCGTGCACAGTTGCCTCGTGAAATGTCAGGTCAAGTGAGTATTCCGGGGTGGGTGTCTGGCCACGCCGTCACTCGGCTGAGACCGAATTACTCAAACCGCATCGACAGGTCCACCGCCACCACGTCCTTGGTGATCGACCCCACCGAGATGTAGTCCACCCCGGTTTCGGCGATGGCCTTGACCGTGTCCAGACTGACCCCACCGGAGGCCTCGAGCTTCACCCGGCCCGCCACGCGGCCAACCGCTTCGCGCATGCGCTCCAGGGGGAAGTCGTCGAGCATGATGACGTCCGCGCCGGCGGCCAGGGCCTGGTCGACCTCGTCCAGGGTCTCGGTCTCCACCTCCACCATCAGGCCGGGGGCCGTCCGGCGGGCGGTCTCCACGGCGGCGGCGATGGAGCCGGCGGCGTGGATGTGGTTTTCCTTGATGAGCACGGCGTCGTAGAGACCCAGGCGGT
>SR_TP_S13solDRAFT_1000326_pt1 | contig 21283 bp, 20 predicted proteins | sample SodReaTP_S13sol_FD_11159 | JGI IMG/M metagenome (IMG submission 11159)
CGGCCTGTTCGTGAACTGGCGGCCGTGATCGCCGCCGCCATCGCCGCCCACAAGGGCCTGTAAGCCAAAGGTATCACCATGTCCAAGGTCAAGATCACCGACGTCACCCTGCGCGACGGCCACCAGAGCCTCATCGCCACCCGCATGCGTACCGAGGACATGCTCCCGGTGTGCGAACGCATGGACAAGATCGGCTTCTGGTCCATGGAGGTCTGGGGTGGCGCCACCTTCGACGCCTGCGTGCGCTTCCTCAAGGAAGATCCCTGGGAGCGCCTGCGCAAACTGCGCGATGCCCTGCCCAACACCCGCCTGCAGATGCTGTTGCGCGGTCAGAACCTGGTGGGCTATCGCCATTACGCCGACGACGTGGTCCGCAGCTTCGTGGCCCGCTCCGCCGCTAACGGCATGGACGTGTTCCGCATCTTCGACGCCATGAACGACACCCGCAACCTGAAGGTCTCCATCGAGGCGGTCAAGAAAGCGGACAAGCACGCCCAGGGCACCCTCTGCTACACCACCAGCCCGATGCACGACATCCCCCAGTTCGTGGCCATGGCCCGGGAACTGGTGGACATGGGCTGCGACAGCATCGCCATCAAGGACATGGCCGGTCTGCTCACCCCCGCCACTACCGCACAACTGGTCAGCGGCCTGACAGGCGCCGTGAAGGTGCCCATCCACCTGCACATGCATGCCACCTCGGGCCTCTCGGAGATGTGTCATCTCAAGGCCATCGAGAACGGCGCGGCGGTCATCGACACCGCCATGTCCGCCTTTGCCGGCGGCACCAGCCATGCCCCCACCGAGAGCATGGTGGCAGCCCTCAAGGACACCGAATACGACACCGGCCTGGATCTGGAGGCCCTGCAGGAGATCGGCTTCTATTTTCACGAGGTGCGCAAGAAATACCACCAGTACGAGAGCGAATTCACCGGCATCGACACCCGGGTGCAGACCACCCAGGTGCCCGGCGGCATGATCTCCAACCTGGCCAACCAGCTCAAGGAACAGGGCGCCCTGGACAAGGTGGCCCAGGTGATGAGCGAGATCCCCCGGGTGCGCGAGGACCTGGGCTACCCACCCCTGGTCACCCCCACCTCACAGATCGTGGGCACCCAGGCGGTGATGAACGTACTCACCGGCGAGCGCTACAAGACCATCACCAACGAGGTGAAGCTTTACCTCCAGGGCCGTTACGGCAAGGCCCTGGGCACGGTGAACCCCGTGGTGCGCCAGAAGGCCATCGGCAACGCCGACGTCATCGACTGCCGTCCCGCCGATCTGCTGGACGATGAACTGGACCACCTGCGCGAGCAGGCCGGCGAGTTGGCGAAGAGCGAGGAAGACGTGCTCATCTACGCCATGTTCCCGGAGATCGGCCGGGAGTTCCTGGAGCAGCGTCGGGACGGTCACCTGGTGCCGGAGCCGCTGATCCCCGCCAATGCCGGCGTGAACAGAGAAGCGCAGGCAGCACCCGTGGAGTTCCGCACCACGCTCCACGGCGAGACCTACCACATCCGGGTGACCGGCACCGGCCACAAGCGCGAGGACATGCGTCCCTTCTACGTGACCGTGGACGGCATGCCCGAAGAGATCCTGGTGGAGACCCTGGACGAGCTGCTGCTTAATGGCGACGGCGACGGCGCCCAGCCCCGCAGCCGCGGCAAGGGCAGCCAGCGCCCCCGGGCCACCAAGCCCGGCCATGTGAGCACCTCCATGCCCGGCAGCATCACCGATGTGCTGGTCAAGGAAGGCGACGAGGTCAAGGCCGGCGACGCGGTGCTGGTGCTCGAGGCCATGAAGATGGAGACCGAAGTGCAGTCGCCGGTGGCCGGCACAGTGAAGGCCGTGCACGTCACCAAGGGTGACACGGTCAACCCGGACGAAACCCTGGTGGAGATCGAGTGAGTCCCGGCGGGATCAACCCCGAACAGCTGGAGCCGGTTCTGTGCAGGCCCTGATCCTGGGTTCATCCTCACCCTATCGACGCGAGTTGCTGGAGCGCCTCGGCCTGCCCTTTCAGTGTCACTCACCGCAAGTGGATGAGAGCCCCCTCGCCGACGAATCCCCCGATGCCCTGGTGGCCCGCCTGGCGAAACTCAAGGCCGAGGCGGTGGCCCGCCAGTACCCCGACGCCCTGGTGATCGGTTCCGACCAGGTGGCGGAGCTGGACGGTCGCATTCTGGGAAAACCCGGCGGTCACGAACAGGCCATCATGCAGCTGCGCGCCGCCTCCGGGCGGTCCGTGCGTTTTCACACCGGCCTGTGCCTGCTCAACGCCCGTACCGGCCGCGCCCAGATCCACACCGTGCCTTTCACCGTGGCATTCCGCACCCTGGACTCGGCCATGATCGAGGACTACCTGCGCCGGGAGCAGCCCTATGGCTGTGCCGGGAGCTTCAAGTCCGAGGGTCTGGGCATCGCCCTGTTCGAGGCCATGGAGGGCGACGACCCCAGCTCCCTGGTCGGCCTGCCCCTGATCACCCTGGTGAGCATGTTACGGGAGGAAGGCGTGGCTGTGCTGGGCCAGCAGGCTGTTGTCGGAGATAAGTAGGTTGGGGTGAGCGCAGCGAACCCCAACGATGGGAAATGGTCCGGACAACCCCTGTTGGGGTTCGCCAGGCTCACCCCAACTTACGCCCCCGCCGTCGGCCCTGCGATAGTCCCAACAAAAACAGCCGTAGGCCGGATAAGGCGTAACCGCATCCGGCAACGCGGAGCTCGGGAACAACGACGGATGCGCTGCGCTTCGCCCTACGACGCCCTATACGCAAACGGGCCGCCAGATGGCGGCCCGTTTGGGGTCGTTGATACGTGAACCTTAACTGCTCGGGATGCGGAAGTGGATCAGGTGCGGATCACCATCCTCCACCGGCCGGCCCAGGCTGATCACACCCTCGCCCACCAGGGGGAATTCCTCGCCGTTGAGCAGACAGATCTGATCGCCACCCTTGAGCCGCACGTAGGTACCGTTAGTGCTCTGGTCGATCATCACGAACTTGCCCTTGCGGTAGATGAAGCGGGCATGGTGCCGTGAGGCCACCGGTGTGCCAATCACCAAATCGCAGTCCAGATTGCGGCCCACCACGAATACTCGGGAGCTGGCAGTGAACCAGTGCTCCAACCCATCGTAGTTCAGGGACAGACGGGCCGTCAGATCGTACATGGCGCGCACACGTTCGGCGCTGATCTGCTCCGTGGGGGATACTTCGTCGTAGCTGTCGTCGGAGGACTGCATGGAATGTTTCATGGTCTGCATTACCTCAGTTACTGACTAGCATAGAGTATGCGCTGCGCCACAAGCCATTTTCTGTGAACTGCACGGAAAAACGGCCAGCAAATCCGGTCCTTGGGAGTGATTTCGGGCCTGACCTTGCCCCAGGGTGTGCTCCATGCACACACTGGACCTTCCAAACCGCATTTTTAAATGGAGTCTCACCCCATGTCCAGAAGCAAGGTTGGCATCATTGGTACCGGCAACGTAGGCATGGCCGCTGCCTACGCCCTGTTTCAGCGTCAGAGCGCCAGCGAACTGGTCCTGGTGGACATGGACAGGCGCCGTGCCGAGGGCGAGGCCATGGACCTGATGCATGGCCAGGCACTGGTGGGGCGCGTTACGGTACGCGCCGGAGACTATGCCGACCTGGCCGGCTGCCAGGTGGTGGTGATCTGTGCCGGTGTGGGTCAAAAACCCGGGGAGACCCGCCTGGACCTGCTCAATCGCAATGCCGCCGTATTCAAACAGATCGCCGGCGAACTGGACCGGCATGTCCCCGAGGCAGTCCTGGTGGTGGCCACCAACCCGGTGGATATCCTCACCTCCGTCTTGCAGCGATTGAGCGCCCGGCCCCACCGGGCAGTGATCGGCACAGGCACCATGCTGGACACCTCCCGTTTCCGCGCCCTGCTGGGCGACCACTATGGCGTGAATCCCCGCTCGGTACATGCCTACATCCTGGGCGAACACGGGGATTCAGAAGTGGCCATCTGGAGCAGCGCCGCCATCGGCGGACTCCCCATCATGGACGAGGAAATCAATTGTCATCCCTTCGACCCCGCGGCCATGGAACGCATCTTCCAGCAGGTGCGCGGCGCCGCCTACGACATCATCTCCCGCAAGGGCTACACCAACACGGCCATCGGCCTGGTGATCGCCTACATGGTGCGCATCATCCTGGAAGACCAGAAGAGCGTACTGCCCGTGAGCGTTGACCCCGGCGGTGACTACGGACTGTCAGGGGTGTGCTTGAGCATCCCCTGTGTGGTGGGTGCATCGGGGGTGGAGTGCCACGTGCCCCCCAATGTCTCGGCGCAGGAGCGAGAAGGCTTGCACGCCTCCGCCGCCGTGCTGCGGGAAAGTCTGGAGGGAATGGAGATCTAGGTGAGGGGTGAGGGGATAGGCGAAAGGTGTGAAAACATGGGGTTGCGGCACCCCTAAGCGTACAGGTCCATCAGACAGCTCGCCTTACACCTTACACCTATCCCCTCACGCCCTAGCCCGCCACTTGCTACTAGCCACTGCCTTAAATATCCTTCCGCCCGCTTCATTCGATTCCCTGCAGGAGATACCCAGCCATGTCCGCCACCCCTGGTGCGAACCCGGGCCTGCGCGCCCGCGCCGGTCACTGGATCGAGTCCCGACCGGTCCAGCGCGTCATCATCGCCCTGATCCTGATCAACGCCGTCATCCTGGGTCTGGAGACCGACCCGGACATCATGGCCCGCATGGGCACCCAGCTGATCGCCGCCGACCGGGTGATCCTTGGCGTGTTCGTACTGGAAATCCTGATCAAGCTCTTTGCCCGGGGCCTGGGCTTTTTCCGCAATCCCTGGAACGTCTTTGATTTCCTCGTGGTCGGCATTGCCCTGATGCCCGCCTCCGGGCCCTTCGCGGTGCTGCGTATCCTGCGTCTGCTGCGCCTGGTGTCCATGATCCCCAAGCTGCGTTTCGTGGTCGAGGCCCTGCTGCGGGCCGTGCCGGGTATCGCCTCCATCTTCGGCCTGCTGGCCATCCTGTTCTATGTATTCGCGGTGATCTCCACCGGGCTGTTCGGCGCGGCCCACCCGGAGTGGTTCGGTGACCTTGGCCGCTCCATGTACACCCTGTTCCAGGTGATGACCCTGGAGAGCTGGTCCATGGGCATCGCCCGACCGGTCATGGAGACCCACCCCTACGCCTGGATCTTCTTCGTGCCCTTCATCCTGGTGGCCACATTCACTATCCTGAACCTGTTCATCGCCATCATCGTCAATACCATGCAGACCCTGTCCGAAGAGCAGCAGGAATTCGAGGAAAGGACCATCACCAGTGTGGTGCATGCTGAAAGCGACCAACTGCACCAGGATCTCACTCGCATGGAACAGGAGAACCTGCAATTGCACCAGGACCTGCGTGCCCTGCGCGATGAAATCCAGGCCCTGCGTAAGGATCTGCGCGGCTCATAGGGTCATACAACACCGCATCCGGACTAGCCACGGCTTCGAATTTCAGCGCTATCGGACTACACTGAACGGAGGATGTGCGGAGATCTGACCATGAGTACCCTTGAACAGATCAGAGAAGGTTTCAGCCACGCCGTGGACAGCCTCGGCCGCGGCTGGCACCAGCTGCGGGAACACGCCGGGCAGGCCCTGACCCGTTTCCACCCCGCCTCCCGCGAAGGCCCCGTGCAAAGCGTCGAGGAAGGCGTGATGCGCAACGCCACCCGCTGGGGTGTGCTGGTCAGCGAAGTGCGGGAAACCGACGAGGCCGTCATCGTGGGGCTGGAGATCCCCGGCATGGAGTCCGAGGATTTCGATATCCAGGTGGTGGACGACCACCTGGTGGTCAGCGGCGAGAAACACATGGCCCGGGAAGGGGCGCGCGGGCGCTTCTACGTCATGGAACGGGCCTACGGCCGCTTCGAGCGTGCCGTGCCCCTGCCCGTGGCCGTGGACCCCATGGGGGCCAAGGCCCGCTACCATAACGGCGTACTCACCGTGACACTGCCCAAGAACCCCCGCGCCCTGGGCCGGCGCATCCCCGTCCAGGAAAGCTGATATGAGCGACGAATCTCCCGTCATCAACGCCAACACCTACGCCGGCCCGGAGCGCCGCTCAGGCAAGGACCGACGCACCGGCAGTGACCGGCGTGAACTGGTGCGTTTCGAACTGGAGAAGGATCCCCGCCGTTCCGGCAAGGACCGGCGCATGAAGGTGGAAGATCTGTGGGAGAGAAGGGACTTTTGATAAAGGCAGAAGGCTGAAGGATGAAGGTTGAATAAACAAAAAACCCCTTCATCCTCCGGCCTTCATCCTTCTGCCTTCGTCCTTCTCGCTGCCGCCGGGAGGCGCAGCGAGATCACCCCCGCCGCCACCACGAACCCCACCGACCACCACAGGCACCCCTCCAGCCCCTGGGTCTGGTAGATCCATCCCGACAACACCGTGCCCATCAGGCGTCCACCGGCGTTGGCCATGTAGTAAAAACCCACCTTCATGGCCACCTTGTCATGATCCGCATAGGAAAGGATCAGGAAGGAATGCACGGCGGAGTTGATGGCGAACACGATGCCGAACAGGCCCAGGCCGATGATCAGGGTCCAGGCGGGGTCCAGGCCCTGTATCAGGGCAATGGCAATGCCCGCGGGCACGATGGCCAGGGCGAAGGCCCAGAACCGGGCCGTGCCGCCGTCGGGGTCACCGAGGGTGGCGGATGAGCGGATCAGCCGGGGCACCGAGGCCTGCACGATGCCATAGCCGATGATCCACAGGGCCAGGAATGCGCCCACCTGCATGTGATTCCAGTCCAGCACCGCCGAGAGGAACACCGGCAAGCCCACCACGAACCACACATCCCGGGCGCCGAACAGGAAAAACCGCGCCGCCGACAACCAGTTGATCTCCCGACTATTGGAGAACATCTGGGTGAACTTTGCCTTGGCCCTGGACTTGCCAAGCCCCCGGGGAAGCCCCCGCACCGCGAACAGGGCCACCACGAACAACCCACCGGCCAGACACACCAGCGCCCAGCGAAAGCCCACGGCGTAGAGCAGCGCGCCACCCACGAAGAAACCGAAACCCTTCAAGGCATTCTTGGAGCCGGTAAGGATCGCCACCCACTTGAACAGGCGGCCATCCGCCCCCTCGCCCACCACCAGCTTCACGCCGGACTTGGCGCTCATCTTGTTCAGATCCTTGGCAATGCCCGACAGGGCCTGGGCAAACATGACGTAGGCCACCCCCAGCCAGGCCTCGGGCACCGTGAGCATGAGCAGGGCAAACACCTGCAAGCCGGTGCCCAGGATCATGGTGGTGTTGAGCCCCAGCCGCGCCGCCAGCCAGCCGCCCACCAGGTTGGTGACGATGCCGAAGAACTCGTAGAACAGGAACAGCAGCGCGATCTCCAGCGGCGAGTACCCCAACATGTGGAAGTACAGTACCACCAGCATGCGAATCGCCCCGTCGGTGATGGTGAAGGCCCAGTAATTGGCCGTGATCATTGCGTAGGGACGCAAGCCGAGTTGTGGGGTGTTGGCTGGCATTGTTTGAGTCAAATCAAAGGCGCTCAACGCAAAGTCGCTAAGACGCAAAGGACGCGAAGTTGGAACGTGAAAAAAACATCCTCTATCTCATCAGCTATGCGTAGTTAGAAAAAACGGTCTAAGTGTTTTTTACCCAAAACCCCTTTGCGCCCTTCGCGCCTTTGCGTCTTAGCGTCTTAGCGTCTTAGCGTCTTAGCGTTGAAAGCTTTTGCAGTTCAAAGCAAGGAACCCACCTTGACCGCCAGTTCCATCATGCGGTTTACGTAGCCGATCTCGTTGTCATACCAGGCCAGTATCTTCACCTGGGTGCCGTTGATCACCAGGGTTGAAGGCGCATCGACGATCGAGGAACGGGTGTCGTCCTTGTAGTCCACGGATACCAGCGGGCGCTCCTCGTAGCCCAGGATGCCTTGCAGCGGTCCCTCGGCGGCCGCTTTCAGCAGGCCGTTGACCTCCTCCACCGTGGTCTGCCGTTGCGCCTCGAACACGAAGTCGGTGAGCGAAGCATTGAGCAGTGGCACGCGCACGGCGTGACCGTTAAGGCGTCCGTTCAACTCCGGGAAGATGTCGCCGATGGCTTTGGCCGAACCGGTGCTGGTGGGGATCAGGGAGAGACTCGCGGCCCGGGCCCGGCGCAGGTCCTTGTGGCCGGTGTCCACCAGGGTCTGGGTGTTGGTCATGTCGTGGATGGTGGTCATGGTGCCGTGGCGGATGCCGATGCCCTCGTGCATCACCTTCACCACCGGGGCCAGGCAGTTGGTGGTACAGGAGGCAGCGGTGACCAGGTGATGGCGTGCCGGGTCATAGAGATGGTCGTTGACCCCCACCACTACGTTCAGTACCGAGGGGTCCTTCACGGGGGCTGCCACGATCACCTTCTTCACCCCCTGGTCGAAATAGGGTTTGAGCGACTCCACGGTGCGGAACCTGCCCGAAGCCTCGATGACGATCTCCACCCCCATGCCAGCCCAGTCCACCGCGCCCGGGGTCTTCTCACTGCTGTGGCTGATGGGCTGTCCGTCCACGCTGAAGCCATCCGTCTCGGCACGGATCTCGTGGGGCCAGCGGCCGTGCACCGAATCGAACTCCAGCAGGTGCGCCGAGCAGGCGGCATCCCCGGCGATCTCGTTCACGTGCACGAATTCCAGCGGCGCCTTGCCCCAGCCTGCCCGGAGCCCCAGACGCCCCATGCGGCCGAAGCCGTTGATACCCACACGAATGCTCATGGCTGATCTCCCCCAAGCTGTTGTGTCCAGCGCCGTGACTCAGGCCCCACGCCGACAAAAATGTCTCTGATGTTATGTCGTGAAGATGACGGCCCGATGAAGGCGCTCAGGCGCAGCAGGCCTGACCCGGCCGGTCGGCCATGGTGCGCAGGCGCTCAAGATCGCCGGGATAGGGTTCGTCTGTTTGCACGGCGCCCAGACTGGTGGACAGCACGGTGTTCACCCAGCCGGGGAGTTGCGGATTCATGCGGTAATAGACCCACTGCCCCCGGCGCTTATCCAGCACCAGGCCGGTGTCCCGCAACTGGGCCAGGTGTCGTGAGATACGGGGCTGGAGCACATCCAGGGCATGGGTCAGTTCGCAGACGCAGAGCTCGCCTTCGCCCTGCAACAGGGCCAGACAGCGCAGGCGGGTGGTGTCCGAGAGGGCACGGAACAGGGTTTCGGCATCTATATTCATGCAGCCGAATATATCCAAAGGACGGGCCCTGGCGCTACCCCGGCACCGTGACAGACACCGGATAATCAGGCCTCAAGGGCTCGGGGCATCAGCGCCTCCAGGAGCGCCAGGATCTCCGGGCGACAGGAGCCACAACCACTGCCCGCCTTCAGGCATTCACCCACCGCCTCGACGCTGTCCAGTCCTTGAGTGAGGATGGCCTCCCGCAGGGTATGGAGTCCCACTCCGTGACAGGCACAGACCATGGGCCCCGTATCCGCCCGACCCGCGCCAGGCCGACCGGCCAGTAACTGGGCCCGCTGGTCCGCATCCAGGGTTTGCGCCGCGAACACCGACTGCAGCCAGTCCCTGGCGGGCAGTTCGGGGCCACGCCCCACGAACAGCAGGGCCTGGATTCGCCCGTCACGGACGCAGGCCGCCCGGTAGGCGGCACCACCCCGGTCCTCGAACTCCAGCCACTCGCCGGCATCCACAAGCTGTTCCCGCAGCCAGCTTGGCCACGCCGGGGGCGCATCGGCATCGGCCAGTTCATAACGCCAGCCCCCGGTTATCGCGGTGCTGACCTGATACAGGGTATCCGGCAAGGTCAGGGGGGCGCGGCTGAACAGGAAGCCCTGCCAGCGCGTGTCGAGCCGTCGCAGGCGCACCGGCGTGTGCTTGAACTCTGGCTGACCCGAGATCGGGTCGGTGACCGCTGCCACCAGGGCCCCCACCCGCGCCTGGCGTGCGAAGGGACCACTCCAGTGGATGGGCGCGAACACGCTGCCGGGGCGCTGGCCCGCATCCAGTCGCACCCGGGCCAGCATCGAACCCGCCGCGCTCTCCACCCGGGCCAGCATCCCCTCCTCCAGTCCGGCCTGGGCGGCATCGCCAGGATGCACCTGCACAAAGGGCTCGGGTAAGTGGGCGCTGAGCCGGGCCACGGCACCGGTACGGGTCATGGTGTGCCACTGGTCCCGGATGCGCCCGGTGTTGAGGGTCAGCGGATAGGCCTCGCCACAGGTCTGGGCAGGCAGGCGCGGGCTCACGGGCACCAGGCGTGCACGGCCCGAAGCCGTGAAGAAGCGCCCGTCGGCATACAACCGGGGCGTGCCACCGGGAGCCTGGCGGTTAACGGGCCACTGCACCGGCTGGAGCCACTGATAATCCGTATCGTCCAGGTCCGCCAGGGCACTGATGTCGAAATCCCGGCTGCCCCGGTTCTCGAAACCGGAGAGCCGCGCGTGTTCCCGGAAGATCTCCGCCGGACCCGCATACCCGAAGGCGGCGCCGAAGCCCAGGCGCCGGGCCACCTGGGTGATGATCCACCAGTCGGGCCGGGCCTCGCCGGGCGGCTCCATGAAGGCCCGCTGCCGGGAGATGCGCCGCTCGGAGTTGGTCACCGTGCCGTCCTTCTCTCCCCAGGTAGCAGCGGGCAGCAGCACGTGGGCCTGGGCGGTGGTCTCGGTCCGGGCCATGCAGTCCGAGACCACCACCAGCTCGCAGGCCGCCAGTGCGTCTCGCATCCGATCCGCGTCCGGGAGGCTCACCATGGGATTGGTACCCATGATCCAGACCGCCTTGATGCGCCCCTCGGCCATGGCGTCGAACAGCTCCACGGCCTTGAGTCCCGGCCTGTCGGCCACCTGCTCGCTGCCCCAGAAACGTGCCACACGGGCCACCGCCCCCGGATCGTCAAAACCCATGTGGGCGGCCAGTTGGGTGGCCAGACCGCCCACCTCCCGCCCCCCCATGGCGTTGGGTTGGCCGGTGAGAGAAAACGGCCCCATGCCCGGGCGGGCGATGCGCCCCGTGGCCAGGTGCACATTGAGGATGGCATTGGCCTTGTCCACGCCGCTGGAGGACTGGTTAACGCCCTGGGAGAACAGGGTCACGGTGCGTTCGTGGCGGGTGAACAGGCGAAAGAATTCCGCCACCTGCGCCTCCGGCAGATCGCAGCGTTGGGCGGTGGCGGGGATGGACGGCGCGCTCTCACGGGCCGCCGCCAGGGCGGACGCGAATCCCTCCACATGGCTTTCCAGGTAGGCAAGATCCAGGGCATCCTCACGGCGCAGGTGGTTGAGCAGGCCGTTGAACAGCCAGGCATCGCTGCCGGGACGCAGGGACAGGTGCAGATCGGCGATCTCGCAGGTGGGGGTGCGCCGGGGATCGATCACCACCACGCGCATCTGGGGGCGGGCCTGTTTCGCGGCGCTCAGACGCTGGAACAGTACCGGGTGGGCCCAGGCGGTGTTGGAACCCACGATCACCACAAGGTCCGCCAGTTCGATGTCCTCATAACAGCCGGGCACGCCGTCCGCGCCGAAGGCGCGGGTGTGAGCGGCCACGGCACTGGACATGCACAGCCTGGAGTTGGTGTCGATATTGGCCGAGCCGATGAATCCCTTCATCAGCTTGTTGGCCACGTAGTAATCCTCGGTGAGCAGCTGCCCGGAGACGTAGAAGGCCACGGCCTGCGGGCCGTGTTCGTCGATGATGCGCCGCAACCCCCCGGCCACCGCATCCAGGGCCTCGTCCCAGTCGGCCTGTCGGCCGTGGACTACGGGATGCAGCAGGCGGCCTTCGCCGTGCAGGGTCTCGGCGAGGGCCGCCCCCTTGGAACACAGCCGACCCCGGTTGGCCGGATGGGCCGTGTCCCCCTCCACCTGGAAACCCTGGGCACGGGCGGTGACCCGCACACCACAGCCCACGCCGCAGTAGGGACAGGTGCTGCGCACCGGCAGCCGCCCGCTCATGCCGAGACCACCCGGACATCCTGCGCCACGGTGCGTGCCTCGGCGCGTCGGGCATCGAGACACAGCCACACCCGCCCTGCCTCCACCCGCACCGCGTAGCGTCCGGTGCAGCCGGTGTCCGGCCCGGTGGCCTCGCCGGTCTCCAGTTCGATCACCCAGTTGTGCAGGGGACAGGTGACCCGGTGGCCGTGCACGATCCCCTGGGACAGGGGTCCGCCCTTGTGAGGGCAGGCATCGCGCAGGGCGAAGACCTGGTCGTCCCGGGTGCGAAACACCGCCACGTCCCCGTCGGCCAGGCGCACCACCCGACTGCCCAGACGCGGGATGTCTTCCAGCAGTCCCACCTCCACCCAGCTCATGAGTGCACCTCCCGCAGGGCCACCGGCTGGATGGGGATGAACTCATGGGCCTCCTTGCCCTGGGCCCGCTCCGCCCAGGGGTCCACCTGGGCCTCCTGCTGGGAGGCCAGGAAACGGGCGTGCAGGGCCCTGCGGCCTTCGGCGTCATCCACGATGCGCTGCTTCACGTGGGACAGGCCCACCCGCTCGATCCAGGGGGCGGTGCGCTCCAGGTAGCGGGCCTCCTCCCGGTAGAGCTGCATGTAGGCGCCGCAGTATTCCTCCACCTCCTCGGGCGTTTCGACCTTGCACAGGAAGTCCGTGCCGCGCAGTTTCACGCCGCCGTTGCCGCCCACGTGCAGTTCCCAGCCGGAGTCCACGGCCACCACGCCGAAGTCCTTGATGGTGGCCTCGGCGCAGTTGCGCGGACAGCCGGACACCGCCATCTTGAACTTGTGGGGCGTCCAGGACCCCCAGCTCATCTGCTCCAGGCGGATGCCCATGGCGGTGGAGTCCTGGGTGCCGAAGCGGCACCACTCGGAGCCCACGCAGGTCTTTACCGTGCGCAGGGACTTGCCATAGGCATGGCCCGAGACGAAACCCGCGCGGTTGAGATCCCCCCACATGGCGGGCAGGTCCTCCTTCTTCACCCCCAGCAGATCGATGCGCTGGCCACCGGTGATCTTCACCGTGGGCACCGCGAACTTCTCAGCCACCTCGGCGATGGCGCGCAGCTCCGCCGGCGTGGTCACGCCACCCCAGATGCGCGGCACCACCGAGTAGGTTCCGTCCTTCTGGATGTTGGCGTGCACCCGCTCGTTGATGAAGCGCGATCGTCCGTCGTCCACGTACTCGCCGGGCCAGGCGCACAGCAGATAGAAGTTGAGCGCCGGGCGGCAGACGTGACAGCCGTCCGGGTTCTTCCACTCCAGGGCCTGCATCGCCGCCGGGATGGTCTTGAGGCCCATGGCTGTGATGGCCTCGCGCACCTCGTCGTGGCTGTGTTCCGTGCAGCCGCACAGGGGTTTCTTCGCCGGGGCCTGGGAGTAGTCGCCGCCCACGGCCGTGGCCAGCAGGGATTCCACCAGCCCGGTGCAGGAGCCGCAGGAGGCGGAGGCCTTGGTGTGGGCGCGCACGTCTTCCAGGGTAAAGAGCTTCTTCTCGCCGATGGCCTGGAGGATCGTGCCCTTGCAGACACCGTTGCAGCCACAGATCTCGGCGCTGTCGGGCAGGCTCGCCACACGCGCCGCCTCGCTGCCGTGGCCGGAATCGCCCACGTGGGCCTGGCCGAACAGCAGCCCCTGGCGCATGTCGTCCACCGGCGTGCCATCGCGCATGAGCTGGAAGTACCAGGGACCGTCCAGGGTGTCGCCGTAGAGCACGGCGCCACGGATGCGCCCGTCCTTGAGCACCAGTTTCTTGTACACACCCCGGGCGGCGTCCTTGAACACCAGTTCGTCGCAGCTCTCGTCGCCGGTGAAATCCCCGGCGGAAAACAGATCGATGCCCGTGACCTTGAGCTTGGTGGAGGTGAGCGAGCCCTCGTAGCGGGCGATACCGTACTCGGCCAGGTGATTGGCGCACACCTTGGCCTGCTCCCAGAGTGGCGCCACCAGGCCGTAGGTCTGGCCCCGGTGCTGCACGCACTCCCCCACCGCGTAGATGCTCGGGTCGTAGGTCTGCAGGGTGTCGTTGACCAGCACGCCCCGCTCGCAATACAGGCCCATCTCCCTGGCAAGCGCCGCGTTGGGACGTATACCCACCGCCATCACCACCAGGTCCGCGTCGATCTCAGTGCCGTCCTTGAAGCGCACGGCCCGGACCCGGTCCTCGCCCAGGATCGCTTCGGTCTGGTGGGCCATGAGAAAGCGCAGTCCCTTCTGTGCCAGGGACTGCTGCAACAGCGCCGCCGCCGCCCCATCCAGCTGGCGTTCCATGAGGCAGTCCATGAGGTGCACCACGGTCACCTCCATGCCCTGGGCCAACAGCCCGTTGGCGGCCTCAAGGCCCAGCAGGCCGCCGCCGATCACCACCGCGTGCTTGCGGCTGCGCGAGGCCTCCAGCATGGCGTTCACGTCGTGGATGTCCCGGAAGGTGACCACCCCGTCCAGCTCATGTCCCGGCACCGGGATGACGAAGGGATCCGACCCGGTGGCCAGGATCAGGCGATCGTAGCCCGCCTCGGTACCGTCCTCGGCAATCACCCGGCGCCCCTTGCGATCCACCCGGATGACCTTCTTTCCCTTAAACAGCCGGATGCCGTTGTCCACGTACCACTGCTCGTCATTGAGCATGATCTCGTCCAGGGTCTTCTCGGAGGAGAGCACCGGCGAGAGCAGGATACGGTTGTAGTTGCCGTAGGGCTCGGCGCCGAACACGGTGATGTGGTATTTGTCCGGCGCCACCTTGAGCAACTCCTCCAGGGTGCGCACGCCGGCCATGCCATTGCCGATCAGCACCAGGCGCGGCTTGTTGTTCACGGACGTGTTCATGCCACCGCCCCTGACTTCACCGCAGCGGCGGATTCCTTCGCCGCCGGTCGCTGGATGCGCTCCACCTTACGCTGCTTCTCGTGCAGGAAGCGCAGGACCTCGTGGCGGTAGTGGTTGTAGGCGGGATCATCGGAGAGCGCGATGCGGTCCCGGGGCCGGGGCAGTTCAACATCCAGGATCTCGCCGATGGTGGCCTCGGGGCCGTTGGTCATCATCACGATGCGATCCGAGAGCAGCACCGCCTCGTCCACGTCGTGGGTGATCATCAGCACCGTGTTGTTCAGTTCCGTCTGGATGCGCATCACCTCGTCCTGCAGGTGGGCGCGGGTCAGGGCATCCAGGGCGCCGAAGGGCTCGTCCAGGAGCAGGACCTTGGGCTCCATGGCCAGGGCCCGGGCAATGCCCACCCGCTGCTTCATGCCACCGGAGATCTCCGCCGGACGCTTGTCCAGGGCATGGCCCATGTTCACCATTTCCAGATGATGCAGGGTCCACTGCCGGCGCTCCGCCGCCGACTTCTTCCCCTTGAAGGTCTTGTTCACCGCCAGCGCCACGTTCTCGTACACCGTGAGCCAGGGCAGCAGGGAGTGGTTCTGGAACACCACGCTGCGATCCGGCCCCGGCGCGTTCACCTCCTTGCCGTCCAGGATCACCCCGCCCTCGGTGGCATCCAGCAGCCCGGCGACGATGTTCAGCACCGTGGACTTGCCGCAGCCCGAGTGACCGATCAGCGCGATGAACTCGCCCTTGTCCACCTTGAGGTTGATGTCCTTCAGCACCCGGGTGGCCGAGGCCCCCTGGCCGAAGGTCTTGTGCACGTTCTCGATGTTCAGATATTTGCTGCTCATGATCATATCTCCCTGTGTCAGCCGGCCACGGTGCCGCGGGTGACGCGGTTGCCGATGAAGGCCACCAGCCGGTCCAGCATGAAGCCCACGATGCCCACGTAAAGCAGCGCCAGGACGATGTCGCTGATCATCGAGGAGTTCCAGGCATCCCAGATGAAGAAACCGATGCCCACGCCGCCGATGAGCATCTCCGCCGCCACGATGGCGAGCCAGGAGAGCCCCACGCCGATGCGCAGGCCCGAGAAGATGTAGGGCGCGGCGGCGGGCAGCATGATCTTGGTGAAGTACTCGGCGCCGTTGAGACGCAACACCCGGGAGACGTTGCGATAGTCCTCGGGGATGTTCCTCACCCCCACGGAGGTGTTGATGATGATGGGCCAGATGGCGGTGATGAAAATCACGAAGATGGCCGAGGGGTTGCTGTCCTGAAAGGCCGCCAGGGACAGTGGCAGCCAGGCAAGCGGCGGCACGGTGCGCAGCACCTGGAACACCGGGTCGAGCCCGCGCATGGCCCAGGTGGACTGACCGATGAGCACCCCAAGGCTCACGCCGGCGACCACCGCCAGCAGGAAGCCGTAGGCCACCCTCTCCAGGCTCGCCAGGATCTGCCAGCCCATGCCCACGTCGGTGCCGCCATGGTTGTAGAAGGGGTCGACGATCAGGTCCCAGGTGTCCGAGATCACCTGTGTGGGGGGCGGCAGGGTGGAGGTGGGCCCCGAGGCCAGCAACTGCCACAGCAGCAGCAGCGCGCCAGTGACCAGGATCGGCGGCAGGGCATGGTGCAGCAGGTAGTTTCCGTAGCCCTTTAAGTGTCGGGCCACGGTGGGTCCACTGGGCATGCCCACGGTCAGGGGCGTGGGCCAGGATCGGGGGCGTTGGGTCTGGGTCGTCATGGTGTCCTCCCCGGGACCCGCGCAGGCGCGGGCCCCTCGTGTGGATGTGTCAGATGCGCTTGATGGCCAGGCTGTCCAGATAGGCCTGGGGGTTTTGCGGATCGAAGACCTTGCCGTCGAAGAAGGTCTCCACGCCCCGGGAGGTGGAACCGGGGATGTCCTCGGCGGCAACACCCAGGGTGGCCGCGGCATCCCGCCACAGGTCCTCGCGGTTGACCCGGTCGATGATCCCCTTCATGTCGAAGTCCCTGGGCAGATAACCCCAGCGGATGTTTTCCGTGAGGAACCACAGGTCGTGGCTCTTGAAGGGATAGGAAGCCTGGTCCTTCCAGTAGCGCATCTGGTCCGGGTGGTTCTCCACCACGCGGCCGGTGCCGTAGTCGAAGTTGCCCTTCATGCGATCGACGATGTCCTCGAAGGGGGCATGGATCCAGCGCCGGCGGGAGCAGATGCGCGCCACCTCCTCGCGGTTGGCCGGGTCCTCGCAGTACATCTGCGCCTCCATGACCGCCATGATCAGGGCGCGGGTGGCGTTGGGATTGGCGTCCACGTAGTCGGCGCGCATGGCGAAGGCCTTCTCCGGATGGTTGTGCCAGATCTCGCCGGTGGTGTTGGCGGTATAGCCGATGCCCTGGTTGATGAGCTGCTGGTTCCAGGGCTCGCAGACGCAGAAGGTGTCCATGCTGCCCACCCGCATGTTGGCCACCATCTGCGGCGGCGGCACCACGATGGTGGAGATGTTGCGTTCCGGATCGATGCCGCCGGCGGCCAGCCAGTAGCGGATCCACATGTCATGGGTGCCGCCCGGGAAGGTCATGGCCGCGTTCACCGCGCGGCCCGAGGCACGCTTCTCGGCAATGGCCCTGGCGAACTCGGTGGTGTCCATGCCCACCTTGAGCGCTTCGTACTCACGACCCACGGAGATGCACTGCCCCGCCAGGTTCAGGCGCGCCAGGATGTACATGGGCACCGGCTGGTTGTTGGCGGTCATGGCCCCGGAGGCGATCAGGTAGGGCATGGGTGTGAGGATGTGTGCTCCGTCGATGCCACCGCGGCGTGAACCCAGCACCAGGTTGTCCCGGGTGGTGCCCCATGAGGACTGTTTGAGCACCTCCACGTTGGTCATGCCGTGCTTGGCGAAAAAGCCCTTCTCGTCGGCAATGAACAGGGGTGCTGCGTCGGTGAGTGCAATAAAACCGAGCTTGGCCGCCGTGGTCTCCGGCTTGCCGCCTGCGGCGGCGAAGGCCCCGGACATGGCGCCAGGCATCAGACCGCCGAAGGCCGCCGCACCCGCGGCCGCTGCCATGCCTCCCAGAAATCTGCGACGGCTCAGCGTCACCTCGCCTTCCCTGTTCATGTCCTTGCTGCGCTTGTCGTCTGTGCTTTTCATGTCCATCGGCTCTCTGACGTTGGGTAAAACGAAAAAAGGCGTCACACCAATCGCGACTGCCGCAGCAGTAACGGTGGTGGACGCCTTTGTCCTGTACCGGGATCAGCCCCGGTGCTTGTGTTCAAGCGGCGAACCGCCATTGGCTCGCCTGCTAAATACCCAGCAGATTACATGCCAATATCGGCCAGGGGCGGGTCGCCAATCACCAGGACACTGACAGCACGGGAATTTTTCATCACCTCCCGACGCCGCTGAGCCCTTTCCCGGCACACCCACAGTCCGGCTGGCCGCACCACGGCAGTGCAAGCACAGGTGTCACTGAATTGGATTGGTGCGTGCGAAGCGGGCCTGTTCAGCCCAGCACATCGGCCATGGACACCACCGCCTCGGCCACTTCTACCAGGCGGCGGTTCTGATTCATGGCAGTCTGGCGGAGGAAGCGATGGGCCTCGTCTTCGGAGAGGTTTCGATGTTGCATGAGCAGGGCCTTGGCCCGCTCGATCACCTTGCGTTCAGCCAACGCAGCGCGGGCTGCCTGCAACTCGTCCTCCATGGCCTGCAGACGACGGGATTGCTTGTGCACCAGTTCCATGACGGAACGGCCCAGGGGCGGTGAGGCACCGGCGCTGACCAGGTCCCCGCCCGTCGTGGACTCACGGGGCTCTCCGTAGAACACCGCGTAGGGCTCGCTGCTGTCGAGCCGGGCCTGGTCCAGTTCCGTTGTCTCCCCGTGGGCAGCCTGCATCTCTGCATTCACCGTCTCGATGCGGCTCTCGCAGAGACGTTCCAGGTGGGCCTCCAGCCCCTCCTCCACGGTCTTCATGGCGTCGATGCGATGGGTGGTCTGATCAAACCAGATCTTGGCCAGTTCCACGCCCCCGGAGGCCGGCACCTGCTGGGTGCAGGCGATACGCCGCAGGCGCTCCACCTCAGCCGTATGGGGTGCCGTCAGCGTCTGCTGCCAGGCGGACAGTGCCTCGCCATGGCAGAACTCCGCGAACACCTGGAAGCAGCGCTCCTGGGCATCGATGCGATGCATCAGGGCCTGCTTGAGGGTGTCGTCAAAACCACCCCGGCTGAAACCGGCCGCGCCGATGGCCCGCTCCTGACCCGCCAGCTCCTTGCCCTGCATGAAGTTGAACAGGGCCACCAGGGCCCGGGAAATCTCCGGGTCTGCTGCGGAGTCCGCCGCCTCGAAGACCACCGCCAGCAGTCCGCGCACCACGTCGTTGAAACGGCCCATGGCCGTCTGCACCTCGATGACGCAGGTCCTGACCTCCTGACGCAGGGCAGGCAAGCCCGACAGACCCTGCAGGACCACGGCGATCCGGGCGAACAGGCGCGCCCCGGCAGCACGGCACTCCTCGGGGTTCAACCAGTCCGAGAGCCGTTCATGGAGTTCGGCCTCGGCAGCCTGCGCCTGCTCCTGATAAACCACCAGCGGTTCCCCGTAACACTGGCCACCGGAGCCCAGGTACAGGTTGGAGGCGCCCCGCTCCCGCTGCAGGCAATGAATCAGGCCACCGATACAGAGCACCAGGCGCCCAGCCTCCAGCAGGTGGCGCAGGCTGGCGACCTCGCAACGGCGGGCCGCGGCGAGAAACTCGACGGCATCGACCTTGGCTCGGGTTTTGGGCTTGGGGCTGTGGCGTGATCGTGTCGGCATGGCTGCCAAGGCGCATGCAATCATCGTGCCCTGAAAAGGACCGGCGGCCTGGTCCTCCATCCCGAACTCAGAAGGTACCAACCACCTGCACGTTCTCAGGATCCAGAATGTTGATCACCAGCCCACCCCCGGAGCCCGTGGAGCGTCCGGTCAGTGCCCGAACGTTCACCTGGTGGGTGACCAGGATGGCGGGCTCACCCGGCTCCAGGTTAGCCAGGAAGTCCCGCAGTGCGCGGGTGCGTGCCTCGGTCTCGTGACGCTGCTGGAACACCGAGTCCAGGGCCGGCAGTGGGATCACCGGAGCGAGGTCGAGGCCGCTGGCTGTATCCAGGCAGCGACACCAACGACTGGAATAGACCCGGGCCGTCTCGATACCTCCTGCCCGCAGCCGCTGCCCGAGTTCACTGGCCTGCTCACGCCCCGACTCGGATAGGTTGCGCTGGGTGCGGCAATCCTCCAGCACGAAGCCATCCGGGTCGCCGATCCCCGGCGCCAGGGTGTGTCGCATGATCAGCACATGGCCCGGTTGCTTGAGCAGGGAGAGCAGCTGGCCATCGTCTGCCCGGGTGGGACTGGCGGATGCGAACAGCACAATGGTCAGCAGCGTGGCCAGCAACATGACGCGCCCTGCAAGGCGCAGGACGGTGGAATCGACAACAGCAACGGGATGCTTCATGGCCCCCTACCCTCTGGTGGTCTAACGGATATCGCAGGTTCCCGCTTCACAACACCTGCGCCAGCGCCAACGGGCGAAGCGCATGTAGGCCGCATCCACCAGGCCCAACATGCCCGGGACGGCGCGCAGCACCCGGCTGAGCCAGCGGTAGCCCGGCAATCGGTCCCAGATGGCCGCAAAGGCATAGGCGCCGGTGCGGATCCCGCCGCCTGTCTCCAGCACATGCAGACGCATCATGGTGTCCTCCCAGGCGAGCCCGTGCCGGGCGGGGATGTCACGGTCTGCATGGATGTCCTGCCAACAGATGCGCTCCGCTGAGTCGATACGCATGTAATGAGCGATTTCCTTGCGACACAGGGGGCAGCCGCCGTCATACAACACCACGGGTCGTTCATCGGACATGGGATTCGTTTCGGTCATAGGGGGAGTCAGGCGCGCCCGGAAAGATCGTGACCGCGTTGGGCGTTGCCCATACTTTCCAGTGCGCGGCCCAGCAGGTCATTACACAGCTGCCCCGTCAGGCTGGGGTTGGCATGGATCATCCCCGCTCGCAGGGCCAGGGCCATGGTCATGGCCTGGAGCACGTCGCCGTTAGCAGTATCCCCCAGGATGCCGATCTCGTGATCCAGAGTCTCCACGAGACGCCCCAGCAACTGGCTCACCCGCATGGCGGAGACGGTGTCCGGATGCAGCAGGAACTGCACCTCGAAGCGTTCACCGGTGGGGGTGGTGTAGTCGAATGGCAGCTTGGACGGCATGGGAGTGCCCTCTTCTTCAAAGTGGGTGGGGCGATGATGTATTGGGTATGGGAATGGGGGTAAAGTTCGATGGCCGGAGATTAAGTGGGGGATTGGGTTGGTCCATTTTTAATGGACGGAATCGATAAACAAAGTCAAAGGCTTCCGATCCGTCTTGCAGCCGGCTCGGGTTACTTTCTTTGCTTGTCCAAAGAAAGTAACCAAAGAAAGGACACCCGGCTTTCTCGCCCCTTCGGGGTGCCCTGCGCGCGGGGGCGTTCCGGGGAGGTCGGCTGAC
>SR_TP_S13solDRAFT_1000327_pt1 | contig 21178 bp, 14 predicted proteins | sample SodReaTP_S13sol_FD_11159 | JGI IMG/M metagenome (IMG submission 11159)
CGGGCCAAATTTGACAGTTGACGGATGTTGGGGGGGCTGTGAGCGAAGAAACCCAGGGCGGTGCCGCAGGACAGGACGAGCTTGCCGGTCTGAAGGTCATGATCATTGATGACAGCAAGACCATCCGCCGGACTGCCGAGACCTTGCTCAAGAAACAGGGCTGTGAGGTGGTGACCGCCATCGACGGCTTCGAGGCCTTGGCCAAGATCGCCGAACACAAGCCCGATATCATTTTCGTGGACATCATGATGCCACGTCTGGACGGCTACCAGACCTGCGCGCTGATCAAGCACAACCGCCTGTTCAAGCAGACGCCGGTCATCATGTTATCCAGCAAGGACAGCATCTTTGATAAGGCCAGAGGGCGGATCGTTGGCTCGGAGCAGTACCTGACCAAGCCGTTCACTCGGGACGATCTCCTGGGCGCCATCAGGATGCATGTTAAACATTGACGATTATTAACCTGTCCGGCAGGTGCAGCGGGCCGGACCCGTGACCGGCGCAGTCCGGGCGGGCGGCCGCAGGGTCACAACCCAGGCACCTGGACACATTATGAATAGAAATGGAGAACGCCCGCGATGACGCAGATCCTGGTAGTTGATGATTCCCCCACCGAGATTCACGTGCTCAAGACCATCCTGGAGAAGAACGGGTACACCGTTCTGGTTGCCTCCAGCGGTGAAGAAGGCGTGACCATGGCCAAGCAGCACAGGCCTGACCTGGTGCTCATGGATGTGGTGATGCCTGGCCTCAACGGTTTTCAGGCCACCCGACAGCTGGCCAATGACGCCGCCACCAGCTCAATCCCGGTGATCGTGGTCACCACCAAGGATCAGGAGACCGACAAGGTCTGGGCCATGCGTCAGGGGGCGAAGGACTACATCGTCAAGCCCGTCAAAGAGCGCGACCTGATGGAGCGCGTCAAGGCACTGGTCGCCTGAGGCATGGCAGCGGCGCTTCAGACACCCTTCGAGTACCTCCAGACCCTGGCCCGAAAGGGCGAGGCGCTGGCTGGGAATCTGCCCGTTCAGGCGGAGCAGAAGGAGGCGTGGAAAGGCGTGCTGTTCGAGATTCGGGGCCATCGTCTGCTGGCCCCCATGGACGAGGTGGCGGAGATCGTCACTCTGCCCGCCGTGACCCGACTGCCCGGCGTCAAGTCCTGGGCCTACGGCATGGCCAACATGCGCGGCAACCTGCTGCCCGTGATGGATCTGCAGGGGTTCCTCTACGGTGACAACCTTGCCCGTGATTCCCGTCGCCAGCGACTGCTGGTCATCAACCACCAGGGCGTTTATGCCGGGCTGGTGGTGGAGTCCGTGCAGGGCATGAAGCATTTCTGGGTCGATGACCGGGTCATGGAGTTGCCCAGGGAAGATGAGGCCCTCAATCCCTATCTGGACGGCGCTTTTCGCGGCGGCGAGGAGCACCTGGCGGTATTCAGCCCCTGGCGGCTGGCCCAGGACGAACGATTTCTGAATGTATCCACCTGAGCCGCGCAGCGGACAGGGCACAAGGCCTCCCGGCCCGATGACGGGAAGTCGAACATAACAAAACACGGGCTATGGGCCGGACAAGACCGGCACCGACCAAAAGACAAGAACACCTCAAAGGGTGGGGAGCATTGTTATGAAAGGGTCTTCAAGCGACGGCGGGCTGAAGCTCGGATTCAACCGCAGCTTCACCATCATGGGCGGGATGCTCATCATCTTCATGCTGCTGACCGTGGTGGCCTTCGTCTACTACACCGTCCAGTTGGGGTATAACCGTGATCAGGTGGCCACAGCGGCGGAACAGCGACTCACATCCCAGCGTATCGCCACCTTCGCACTGGAATCCGCTGCGGGTAACGATGCAGCCTTTGGTCAGCTCAGAGAGTTGCGCGACGAATTCGACCGAAGCCTGAGCGCGCTTCAGGCGGGCAATGCCGAAACCGGCACGCCGGCGGTACCCGTAGAAGTGAGTGCTGAGCTGGCCGCCGTGGAATCTGCCTGGAACAATTATCGCAGCAACCTCAACAACATCATCGAGGGCCGCGACGCCGTGCTGGCCACTGCCGAATACGTGGCCGCCATCAGCGACTCCATCCCTGAACTCATGGTGTTGTCCGACGACGTGGTGCAAAGCCTCATTGGGGCGGGCGTGGACAACCGCCAGGTCTATGTGGCCACACGCCAGATGATGCTAGCCCAGCGCGTACAGAACAACCTGGTCGAAGTGCTCGAGGGTGGTATCGCTGCGGCCAGCGCCGCGGATCGCTTTGGTCGTGATGCGGCTGAATTCGGTCGCGTCCTGGAAGGCATGGTGCGTGGCTTCCCGGCCCTGGGCATCCAGGCAGTGGAAGACGAGCAGGCCGTTGCCAACCTGCGCGAGGTGGCGATGCTGTTCACCATCGTGAGCGACAACGTGGGTGGCGTGCTGGAAGTGGCCCCGCAGCTGTTCGACATCAAGGAGTCCGCCGAACTGGTGGAGGGTCTGAGTGGCGAGATGCTGGCTGTGACCACCGATCTCGAAAATTCCCTGGTGGTCTATGGTGCAGGGCTCACCATCTGGGTCTACGCAGGTTACCTGTTCGGTGCCCTGTCCCTGGCGATGCTGGCCTTGCTCGGCTATGTCCTGTACCAGGATACCCGTCGCCGTCTGGCGGTGACCACCGAGCAGAACCGTCGTAACCAGCGCGCCATTCTGCGACTGCTCGACGAGATGACCAACCTGGCCGAAGGTGACCTCACGGTGCACGCCACCGTGACCGAGGACATCACCGGCGCTATTGCCGACTCGGTCAACTACGCCATCGACGCCCTGCGCAGCCTGGTGACCACCATTAACCAGACCGCCATGCAGGTGTCCACTGCGGCGGTCAAGACCCAGTCCACCGCCCTGCGTCTTGCGGACGCCTCGAACCATCAGGCCCGCGAGATCGCCTCGGCATCGGCCTCCATTACGGACATGGCCGATTCCATTGAACAGGTGTCGCGCAGTGCAGAAACCTCCGCCGAGGTGGCCCAGAAATCGGTGGAAATCGCCGGCAAGGGCGCACTCACGGTGCGCAAGACCATCGATGGTATGGACACCATTCGCGAGCAGATCCAGGAGACCTCCAAGCGAATCAAGCGCCTTGGTGAATCCTCCCAGGAGATCGGCGACATCGTGGGTCTGATCAACGACATCGCAGATCAGACCAACATCCTCGCACTGAACGCTGCCATTCAGGCGTCGGCGGCCGGTGAGGCGGGCCGCGGCTTTGCGGTGGTGGCCGACGAAGTGCAGCGACTGGCAGAACGTTCCGCCAACGCCACCAAGCAGATCGAAGCCCTGGTGAAGACCATTCAGGCCGATACCAACGAGGCGGTGATCTCCATGGAGCAGTCCACCTCCAACGTGGTGAGCGGGGCCAAGCTGGCCCTGGACGCCGGCGATGCACTCAACGAGATCGAAGGTGTGTCCCATCAGCTGGCTGACCTGATCGCCACCATTTCCCACGCCGCACGTCAGCAGGCCTCGGTGGCGCAGAACGTATCCAGCACCATGAACGTGATCCAGGAGATCACCATGCAGACCTCCGATGGCACCAACGAGACGGCGGTGTCCATCGGTAACCTCACCAATCTGGCAACCGAGCTGCGCAAGTCGGTGGCCGGCTTCAAGCTGCCCGAATCCGAGCAGCTGGAAACGGTCATCATCGACCAGGCGGAGGAAGACACGGACGAAGGCGAGCACAAGGTGGCCTGAGGCCGCCTCAATGATAAGCATCGTGCCCGTCACCACTAGCAGCCAGGTGTTCCATGACAGATGACGCCATCGAGTACAGCGCCCTACACTGGGTGAAAAAGGAGCTGGATGCGCTGCTCAATGAGGCGCGTATCAGTCTTGAGGCCTATGTCGAGGACGATGCCCAGGCCGACAAGCTGGTGGAGACGGAGTCCAGGCTCAGCCAGGTCCGGGGCACGCTGCAGATGGTGGAGATTCACGGCGCGTCCCTGCTTGCCGAGGAGATGGTGCGTCTGACCCAGGCGGTGCGTGACGGCAGTGTGACCAGCCGTGACGACGCCTACGAAGTACTCATGCGTGCCATCCTGCAGTTGCCGGACTACCTGGAGCACATCCAGACCGGTCATCGGGACATCCCCATCGTCCTGCTGCCCCTGCTCAATGACCTGCGCACAACCCGCAACGCCAGCCTGTTGTCCGAGAACGTATTGTTCTTTCCTGAGATGGAGGGCATCTCGGGTCGCGGCGAGGCGGAGCAGGCCAGCTCGGGCGAGGACATCCAGGCGCTGGCCCGACGCAGCCGTCATGCCTACCAGCTGGGTCTGTTGGGTCTGTTCCGCAACCGGGACGTCCCCCAGAGCCTGTCCCGTATCCGCACGGTCATCAGCGATCTGCAGCAGGCCGCAAGCCAGGACTCGGTGCGCCGTCTGTTCTGGATCAGTGGCGCCATGGTGGAGGCCCTGTCCAGCGATGCCCTGGAGGCCAGTGTCACGGTCAAGCAGCTGCTCGGTCGCATTGACCGCGAGATGCGACAGCTGATCCAGGAAGGGGAATCTTCCGTGGCTGCGCGCATCCCGGGAGACCTGATCAAGAACCTGCTCTATTACGTCGCCCGCTCGCGTCCCGGTGGCGATCAGGTGGGTGAAGTCAAACGCGCCTTCAGGCTCAGCGAACTGTTGCCCGAAGGGGCGGACCTGGAAGAGGCCCTGGCCAATATCAGGGGTCCGAACCAGGAACTGATGGATACCGTCTCGCGGGCCATTCGTGAAGACCTGGCCGAGGTCAAGGATGGGCTCGACGTTTATATGCACAGTGCCCAGCCCCAGGTGGGGGATCTGGCCCCCCTGGTGGAAAAGCTGCAGCGCATGGCCGACACCATGGCCATGCTGGGCATGGCCGAACCCAGGGAAATGGCCCTGCGCGAGGCCGAAACCATCGACGCCATGGTCAAGGCTGGTGGTGAAGGTGATGACGACGGCATGCTCATGGATGTCGCCTCCCGTCTGCTCAATATGGAGGCGGCGGTCAACAACCTGGTGGCTTCTCGAGGCCGCACGGGTGTGCGCGCCGGACTATTGCCCGGCTCCCTGGGCGAACTGCCCACGGGAGAATCGCGCACCATCATCACCACCCTGTTGCACGAGGCGCTCTCAGACCTGGCCCGGGCCAAGAGTGGCATTCTGGATTTTGTCGCCGAACCGGCCGGGCTGGATCACCTGCGCGAAGTGCCCGAGACCCTGCAACGGGTCGGCGGCGCCCTGTCCATCCTGTCCCTGGAGGGTGTGGACGAGGTGCTGCGGGGCATTCGTGATTACGTGGCAACCGAGATCCTTGAGCCTGCCCGGGTACCCCCGGCCAATCAGCAGGAGGCCCTGGCCGAGGCGATCACTGCGGTCGAGCTTTACCTGGAAACCCTGGACAACGGCAGTGGCGACCCCCGCCCCATGCTGGTAACCGCCCGTGCCTGTCTCGAACGCCTGGAAAGCCCTGCCGCAGCGGTCGGCGAATCCGCGCAGTCCTCCCCGGAAGGGGTCGAGGATCTGGACGCCACGTGGGTGATGGAAAAGCCAGGGCACGCCACCTGGCAGGCCCAAGGCGTGCAGGCGAGTGATGACACCGGTATGTCTGAGGCTGGGGCCGAGGACGGCGATCTGCGCCCTGGCGGGCAGGATGCCGCCGAGGCCATGCCTGCGCTCGAGCCGCAGCCTGAACCCGAGCCCGAGCGTTATCCGGCCCTGTCCGGCGAGATCGATGAAGAGATCCTGGAGATCTTCCTGGAGGAAACCCAGGAAGAGATCGAGCGGATTACCGAATACCTGCCCCGCTGGCGTGACAATCCCGGCGATCAGGATGCCCTGACCACCCTGCGACGTTCCTACCACACCCTCAAGGGCAGTGGTCGTCTGGTGGGTGCCCTGCTGCTGGGTGAATTTGCCTGGTCCATGGAAAATCTTCTCAACCGGGTCATTGATCAGAGTGTGCCGCCCGGTGCGCCGGTGTTCGGCCTGCTGGCCGATGCCCTCAAGATGTTGCCGGTGCTGCGCGACCAGATCCAGGGTGGCGAGGGTGACGAGCCCGGCACCTATGAGCTGATGGCCAGGGCCCATGCCCTGGCACGTGGCGAGACCCGCTCGCCCGCCCCGTCGGTGCCGGCTGCGCCTGCAGCTGCGTCGGTTTACGAACAGGAGCCGTCCGAGGCGGGTGAGCCCCAGGCCGAGGAGGCCGAGACCGCAGAGACCGCAGAGACCGTGCAGGCCGGCCTGTCACCGGATGAGGCCACGGTGGTTCTGGACCGTGATGACCTGGATTTCAGTGCCTTTGAGTCACAAGAAGAAATAACCGACGAGGCCCCGGAACCTACGCTTGAGGATTCATCGGACGAGCTGCGGGCGGAGCCTGATCTGGACCTGCCGCTGGCGGATCTGCAAGCCCCCTCGCTGGACGACAGCCACGCACAGGCAGGGCAAGCGGATTTCGGTGACATCGACCTCGGTCGAGATGACACCGTGCTGGAAGAGCTGGATGCAGCACCGCCGCCCTTCGAGCCTGAGGAAGAGACCCTGGTGCTCGAGTCCGAGCCGGACCTGCAGGATCTTTCCCCGCAAACGGGAGATGAGGCCGAGGTGCAGGAAGCCACCCCGGAACATGATTCCCATGAGGATGAAACCCGATTCCTGCGCCGCGAGGATCTCCCGGCGATGGACGCCACGGGGACACCGCAGAAGCTCTCCGGCGAGGAGTCGGCCGGAGCCGGGGCCGATGTCCGTGGGGAGGACGATACCCTCTCCGGTGCACGCATGGATCCGGTGCTCTTCGATATCTTTCGCAATGAAACCAGTCAGCATCTGCAGACCATGCGCGACCAGCTGGCCAACGCCGGCCGGGACGATGGTGGGCTGCCGGTCACCGACGCCCTGTTGCGTGCGGTGCATACCCTCAACGGTGCGGCGCGCACTGCGGAGGTCCCCGAGATCTACGAGGTCTGTGCCCCCTGCGAGCGTTACGTCAAGGCGCGTTCGGACACCGAGGCCTTTGTGCCCGCCCGGGTCCTGCCGGCCTTCGAGGCCCTGATCCAGCACGTGGAGTCGGTGATCGATGCCCTGGCCCGGGGTGAGGAGCCTTTGCCTTCCGGTGAGGTCCTGGCCGGCGACATGGAGGCGGTGCTTGAGGAAGAGCTCGCCCGACAGGAGGCGGCCCGCCAGACTGCCCCCACCGCGCCAGCCCCCACCGCCACCCCCATGGTGGAAGCGGTGGACTACGAGGAACAGGACCAGGAGCTGGTGGAGATCTTCCTGGAGGAAGGCGCCGAGATCCTGGATGCCAGCGACAACCTGCTGGAGCGCTGGCGCGAGAACACCGATGACCCGGTGATCATCAACGAATTCCAGCGTCAGCTGCACACCCTCAAGGGGGGTGCGCGCATGGCGGGTATACGTCCCATCGGCGACCTGAGTCATGCCCTGGAAACCCTGGTGATCGATATCACCGAGGGCCGGGGCCGGGCGCAACCGGCGATGCTGGACGTGGTGGGCCAGGCCCTGGACACCCTCAGTACCCAGTTGGCCCAGGCGCGGCGTCGTGAACCGCTGGTCTCGGCCCCGGATCTCATTGCGCGCCTGTCCGGTTTTCAGGCGGGTGGGGCAGGCGAGGCGACCGAGCCGGCCCCTGCCGGTGAAGACGAACCCCAGGCCTTCGAGCCTGGCGTCGAGGCGCTGGCCCAGGATGAGGACATTCGGCCGCCTCAGGAAGCCGAGGAAGTGCTCATCCTTGACGAGCCGACCGGGCAGAACATCCAGCTTGCCGAGGATGAAGTGGCAGAACCGGGCTTTGGCGGCGGGGAACCCACCCTTGAGGAAGTGCCCAGGGTGGATGCTTTGCCCGAGGAGTCGCCCCGTGCCGCCCCTGCAGCACAGCAGCGTTCCGCCGAGGCCGGTCCCCAGGAGCTGGTTCGTGTCCGCTCAGAGGTGCTGGACAACCTGGTCAACTACGCGGGTGAGGTGAACATCTACCACGCCCGTCTCGAACAGCAGATCACCGGATTTCGCTTCAACCTGGGCGAGCTGTCCCAGACCGTGACGCGATTGCGCGAGCAGTTGCGCAAGCTGGAGATGGAGACCGAGGCACAGATCCTGTTCCGCTATGAACAGGAAAAGCAGGAAAGCGAGGTGGTCGAGGATTTCGATCCCCTGGAGATGGATCGTTACTCCAACATCCAGCAGCTCTCCCGCGCCCTGGCCGAGAGTATCAACGACCTGGTGAGTATCCAGGACATCCTTTCCGATCAGGTTCGGGATTCCGAGACCCTGCTGCTGCAGCAGTCCCGGGTGAGCACTGATCTGCAGGAAGGCCTCATGCGCACGCGCATGGTGCAGTTCTCCAACATGGTGCCGCGTCTGCGCCGTGTGGTGCGCCAGACGGCCACGGAACTGGGCAAGCGTGTCGAGGTGGATATCCAGGGCGAGGGCAGCGAGCTGGATCGCTCCGTGCTCGAGCGCATGGTGGCGCCCCTGGAGCACATGCTGCGCAATGCGGTCTTCCATGGCATCGAGTCCCCCGAGGCACGCCGCGCTGCTGGCAAGCCTGAGTCGGGGCACATCAGCATCCAGGTCACCCGTGAAGGTTCCGAGGTGGTCATCCGCGTCAACGACGACGGCGGTGGTATCGACCTGAAAGCAGTGCGCAACAAGGCCATCAAGCAAGGCCTCATGACCGGTGATGAGCCGCTTAGCGACGAGGATGTCATGCAGTTCATCCTGGAGTCTGGCTTCTCCACCGCCAAGGAGATCAGTCAGATCTCCGGACGTGGCGTGGGCATGGACGTGGTGAACAGCGAGATCAAGCAGCTGGGTGGCACCTTGGGCATCGCCACCTCCAGCGGTCAGGGCAGTCGTTTCACGGTGCGCCTGCCCTTCACCCTGGCCATCAACCAGGCCCTGCTGGTGCAGGTGGGTGAGGACATCTACGCCGTGCCCCTGTCCAGTATCGAGGGCATCGTGCGTGCACGCGCCGGGGATCTTGCCCGCTACTACGAGCAGGACGACCCAACTTACGATTATGCCGGCAACACCTATGAGGTGAAGCACCTGGGTGCCCTGCTGGAGGTGTCCCAGCCGAACCTGCATGCCAGCGATGTCATGTATCCCGTGTTGCTGGTGCGTTCCGGCGATCATCGCATCGCCCTGCACGTGGATGGCCTGCTGGGCAGCCGCGAGGTAGTCATCAAGTCGGTGGGTCCGCAGGTGGCCAAGGTGCGTGGTATCTCGGGCGCCACCATCCTGGGTGATGGCCGCGTGGTGCTGATCCTGGACGTGCCGGCGCTGGTGCGCATCGGTGCCGGTGTGCAGCTGGTCTACCATGCCGCCGAAGCGGCAGATGATGTCGAGCGCATGCCCACGGTCATGGTGGTGGATGATTCGATCACCATCCGCAAGGTGACGGCACGCATGCTGGAGCGCAATCATTACCGTGTGATTACCGCCAAGGATGGTCTCGATGCCGTAGCCCAGCTTCAGGACCATGTGCCGGACATCATGCTTCTGGACATCGAGATGCCACGCATGGACGGCTACGAGTTGGCCACCCACATGCGTAACGACAGCCGGCTCAAGGAGATCCCGATCATCATGATCACCTCCCGTACCGGCGACAAACACCGCCAGCGCGCCCTGGATATCGGCGTCAACCGTTATCTGGGTAAGCCCTACCAGGAATCGGACCTGCTGGCCAACATTCAGGATATTCTGCCCCAGTGAGTCTGAGTCACAGACCACTGCGTGAGCCCAGGGATTCCCATTCCTCATGAGTGACGAACAGGACAGTATCAACTGCTTCATCGTGCCTCTGGTGGAGCACCACCTGTTGGTGCCCCAGCCGGCGGTGGCCGAGGTGGTGACCCAGCAGTTCATGCGTGAGGTGCCCGGGGCCCCGCCCTGGTTTACCGGTGTAGTGGAATGGCGTAACGAGCAGGTGCCCGTGGTGTCCGTGGAGACCCTGATGGGCGGTCAGCCGGAGCCCCGCAACCGCTTACAACGCATGCTGGTGCTCCATGGCCTGGAACAGTTGCCCGGGCTTACCTATTACGCCCTGCAGGTGCGTGGCATTCCCCATCCTCTGAAGTTACGCGCTCAGGATCTGGAGGCCTCTCCCGATGGCAGTGGCGGTGATCCAGCCATCGCCCAGCGGGTACGTGCCAGCGGTGTGACCTGTTTGATCCCTGCCCTCGAACACATCGAGGGGCTGTTGCAGGAGCATCTGCAGAGGCTTTGAAGCGAAGCTTCAAAGCAGTGGCTAGTCTCTGAAGGGCAGTGGCTAGTCTCAAGTGGCTAGTGGCAAGGAAAGTCAAAAGCGGTTTTACCTTGCCACTTGCCACTTGCCACTTGCCGCTTATCTCAAATCCCCCCAAAGCGACTGAATCACTGCCAGCGCGGCGACGCCGGCGGTCTCGGTGCGCAACACCCGTGGCCCCAGACGAACGCCCCTGAAACCCTGTTGGTGGGCGGCCGCGATTTCCCCTTCATCCAGCCCTCCCTCCGGTCCAATGAGCAGGCTCACTTCACCTGTAGGCGCCGCCAGGTCGGGCAGGGTGGTATCCGCCAAAGGATCGAGCACCAGGGCATGGCCCTCGGGGTGTTCCTGGGCCAGCCAGTCGTGCAGTGAGATCACGGGCTCCAGACGAGGCAGCTCATTGCGTCCGCATTGCTCACAGGCACTGATGATCACGCCGCGCCAGTGTTCATGTCTGTTCTCCAGGCGTCGGGCGTCCCCCGGTGCCTGGCTGCGCCGGGAGAGGACTGGCTGGATCACGCTGACCCCCAGTTCCGTGGCCTTTTGCAGGCTGTAGTCCATGCGGTCTCCCTTGGAGACCCCCTGGACCAGGGTGACGCTCAGGGCAGGGCGGGTGTCCTGGTCGTTGAATGTCGTGATGCTCACCTGGGAGCGGCGCTTCTCCGCCAGGGTGAGTTCCGCCCGGTATTCGCCCCCCTGCCCGTTGAATAACACCAGTTGCGCCCCCGGGCGCAGGCGCAGTACCTGCACCGCATGACGATGGGCCCGTTCATCCAGTTCGAGCAGCTGACCGACGGACAGGGGTTGGTCGAGATAAAGGCGTGTGGTGCGCATGGCAGATGGCTCGATGGTTCGTTGAACGTGGGAGGCCGCCCAGCCCTTGGGAGGCCGTTCGCGACCATTTGTCGTGGTCCACTGGCGAGAATTTTAGCGTTCTCTTATGCTACACAAAATTTCCATCATGACCTGCCCCCTCGAAACAAGGCCAGGGATGACCAGAGGAGAATCCCGTGAAACAGTATTTCAAAGTGATGGCCATCGCCATGGCCTGGGTCCTGTTGTTGCCCGCCGCAGCGCAGCTTGTCGCCCAGGATGAATTGGTGCTGACCTCGGCTCCCAGGGAGAGCGCTCAGGAGGGCCAGGCCCTGTACGAGCCCTTGGCCCGGCGTCTTGGAGAAGCACTGGGCCGGCCGGTGGTCTACCGGCATCCGGGTAACTGGCTTGCCTATCAGCGCGACCTGAAGAATGATGTCTATGACATCGTGCTGGACGGTCCCCATCTGGTGTCGTGGCGGATGCAGGAGTTCGGTCACGTGCCCCTGGTGAAACTGCCCGGTTCACTGGAGTTCGTGTTGTTGGTGAATGCGGGTCAGGGAGAGGGTGCGGTAACCGGTATGGAGGGTCTGGTGGCCAAGCGCATCTGCTCCGTGGCGCCACCAAATCTGGCGCCACTGGTGGTGCTGGCCCAGTACCCCGACGTGGTTCGTCAGCCCTTGATACATCCTGCTCGCCGGGGCATGTCCCATGCCCTGGAGCAGTTTCGCGCGGGTCAGTGTGATGCCGTGGCCCTGCCCACCAACTTCTACAACAATATCCTCAGCGACGCAGACAGGCAGGGCCTGCGTGTCCTGTTCCGCAGCGCGCCGCTGCCTAACCAGGCCATCAGTGTCAGCACGCGAGTGACTGAACAGGAGCGTGTCAGGCTGGCCGAGCTCTTTACTACGCCCGGTGAGCCGACAGTTCGACCCGTGCTGCAGGTCTTCGCCCGTAACGCCGAGAGTTTTGTCCCGGTGACCGGGGAAGAATATGAGCCCCACTACATGCTGCTGCGGGGCGTGATCTTCGGCTGGTAAGCCTCGGTCATTCCCCCGCCGTAAAAGCAGACAGGCCCCTTTTAAGGGGCCTGTCTGCTTTTACGGCTCTTTGAACTGAAGTTCAGTCGGTCTTCAGTCCCAGGTTGTTCCAGATGGCCAGGGTCGGCTTGGACTGGTTCATGGTGTAGAAGTGCAGTCCAGGCGCACCGGCATCCAGCAGTTTCTCGCACATGCGGGTGATCACCTCTTCGCCGAAGGCGCGGATGGAGGCGCTGTCATCGCCATAACCTTCCAGGCGCTTGCGGATCCAGCGGGGGATGTCGGCACCGCAGGCGTCGGAGAAACGGGCCAGCTGGGTGTAGTTGGTGATGGGCATGATGCCCGGCACGATGGGCAGGGTCACGCCCATCTTCTCGCAGCTGTCCACGAAGTGGAAATAGGCATCCGCGTTGTAGAAGTACTGGGTAATGGCAGAGTCCGCGCCGGCCTTAACCTTGCGGCTGAAATTCTCCAGGTCCTGTCCGTAGCTGGAGGCCTGGGGATGCATCTCCGGGTAGGCGGCCACCTCGATAAAGAAGTGATCGCCGGTCTCCTGGCGAATGAATTCCACCAGCTCGTTGGCGTAACGCAGTTCACCGGCCTCGCCACGCATGCCTGATGGCATGTCGCCGCGCAGGGCGACGATGTGGCGAATGTCGTTCTTGCGGTAGAGCTCCAGGATCTCGCGAATATGCTCCCGGGTCGAGCCGATGCAGGACAGGTGCGGTGCGGCCTCGAAGCGGGCGTCGCGCTGGATCTCCAGCACCGTCTCCAGGGTGCGTGCCTGGGTGGAGCCTCCGGCGCCGTAGGTGACGGAGAAGAACTTGGGTTTGAGTACAGCAAGGGACTCGCGGGCCTTGCGCAGTTTTTCGGCCCCCTCGTCACTCTTGGGGGGGAAGAATTCGAAACTGAACACGCGTTCGTGTGCTTTCTGAGATTTCATCGTTGTTTGGGCCTCATCACGGTGTATGGGCGGTGATCCGGGTGCTGGTGCGGGGCGCTGGACACAGGGAAATCGGGCCGGGATAAACCCGGCCCGAAGTCTTGCTGCTCGTCTGGCATTGAACCCGTGGGTTCACCCGCCAGCCGGATCAGTACCGGTAGTGTTCCGGCTTGAACGGACCCGTNGCCGACAGGCCCAGGTACTTGGCCTGCTCGTCGGTGAGACGGGTNAGGTTGGCGCCNAGCTTCTTCAGATGCAGGGCNGCGACCTTCTCGTCCAGGTGCTTGGGCAGCACGTAGACCTCGTTCTTGTAACGNTCACCATGGCAGTACAGCTCGATCTGCGCCATCACCTGGTTGGTGAAGGAGTTGGACATCACGAAGCTGGGGTGGCCCGTGCCGCAGCCCAGGTTCACCAGACGGCCTTCGGCCAGCATGATGATGCGATGGCCGTCGGGGAAGATGATGTGATCAACCTGGGGCTTGATGTTGTCCCACTCGTACTTGCGCAGGGAGGCGACATCGATCTCGGAGTCAAAGTGACCGATGTTGCAGACGATGGCCTGATCCTTCATGCGGATCATGTGGTCGTGGGTGATCACGTCCTTGTTGCCGGTGGCGGTGACGAAGATATCGGCCTTGTCGGCGACGTCTTCCATGGTCACCACGCGATAGCCTTCCATGGTGGCCTGCAGGGCACAGATGGGATCGATCTCGGTGACCCACACGGTGGCGCCGAGGCCACGCAGGGACTGGGCGCTGCCCTTGCCCACGTCGCCATAGCCACACACCACGGCGATCTTGCCGGCGATCATCACGTCGGTGGCGCGCTTGATGGCATCCACCAGGGACTCACGGCAGCCGTAGAGGTTGTCGAACTTGGACTTGGTGACCGAGTCGTTCACGTTGATGGCGGGGAAGGGCAGGTTGCCTTCCTTCTGCATCTGGTAGAGGCGGTGAACGCCCGTGGTGGTCTCCTCGGTGACACCCTGGAGGTTCTTCTTGATGTTGGAGTACCAGTTGGGGGAGGTCTCCAGGCGCTTCTTGATGGAGGCGAACAGGGCGCGCTCCTCGTCGTTGCCGGGGTTGTTCAGCACGGAGGGATCGGTCTCGGCCTGGGTGCCCAGGATGATCAGCATGGTGGCGTCGCCGCCATCATCCAGGATCATGTTGGGGGTGCCGCCGTCGTGCCACTCGAAGATCCGGTGGGCATAGTCCCAGTACTCATCCAGGTTCTCGCCCTTGAAGGCGAACACCGGGGTGCCGTTGGCGGCGATGGCCGCAGCGGCGTGGTCCTGGGTGGAGTAGATGTTGCAGGAGGCCCAGCGGACCTCGGCGCCCAGTGCCTCCAGGGTCTGGATCAGCACGGCGGTCTGGATGGTCATGTGCAGGCTGCCGGCGATACGGGCGCCCTTGAGCGGCTGTGCCTTGGCGAATTCTTCGCGGGTGGCCATCAGACCGGGCATTTCGGTCTCGGCGATGGCGATTTCCTTGCGGCCAAAGTCGGCCTGGTTGATATCGGCGACGATGTAGTCGCCCTCTTTCGGGTTCATCACAGCATTCATGGGTGTTTCTCCATGTTGTCGGATGAGCGCCGTTACTACGGTTGGTGCCCCATGCCGAGCCTGACGAGGTTCAACCCCGCTGCAGCGCTCCTCGGCACGTCACTAACCGCAGGCATAGGCCTGCGGGGTACTTCAAAAAATACAATCTCAACGCAAAGACGCCAAGGCGCTAAGGACGCAAAGGACGCAAAGATTTTTAGTGTTCTAACAGAAAAAGCCTTTTTGCGATCTTTGCGCCTTCGCGCCTCTGCGTTAGATTTTTCTCAAGACAATCCGGCAGCGGCGGCCAAGTCGGTGGCCTTGTCGGTGCGTTCCCAGGGCAGATCCAGGTCCTCGCGGCCGAAGTGGCCGTAGGCGGCTGTGCCCTGATAGATGGGGCGCAGCAGGTCCAGCATGGTGATGATGCCCCAGGGACGCAGGTCGAAATGTTCCCGGATCAGCTCCACGATGCGACGGTCTGCCACCTTGCCGGTGCCGAAGGTGTCAATGCTGATGGAGGTGGGCTTGGCCACGCCGATCGCATAGGACACCTGGATCTCGCAGCGATCCGCCAGGCCTGAGGCCACCACGTTCTTGGCCACGTAGCGACCTGCGTAGGCCGCTGAGCGGTCCACCTTGGAGGGGTCCTTTCCGGAGAAGGCCCCGCCGCCGTGGCGGGCCATGCCGCCATAGGTGTCCACGATGATCTTGCGCCCGGTCAGGCCGCAGTCGCCCACGGGACCGCCGATGACGAATTTGCCCGTGGGATTGATGTGGATGTTCTCGTCCGGGCAGGCGTCCAGCCACTGGGCGGGCAACACGGGCTTGAGGATCATGTCCATGACCGCGTCGCGCAGATCCTTTTGATCGATTTCAGGATCGTGTTGGGTGGAGAGCACCACCGCATCGATGCCCACCGGGGCGCCTTCCTCGTAGCGGAAGGTGATCTGGCTCTTGGCATCGGGCCGCAGCCAGGACAGTTCGCCGTGCTTGCGCACCTCTGCCTGGCGCCGCACCAGCTTGTGGGCATAGAAAATGGGTGCCGGCATGAGGTTCTCGGTCTCGTTGCTGGCGTAGCCAAACATCAGGCCCTGGTCGCCGGCGCCCTGGTTCTCCCGGTTGCTCACGTCCCGGTCCACGCCCTGGGCGATGTCCGGGGACTGCTTGCCGATGGCGTTGAGCACGGCACAGTTATGGCCGTCGAAGCCCACATCGGAATGGTCATAGCCGATCCCCACCACCACGTCCCGCACCAGGGTCTCGTAGTCCACGTCGGCGTCTGTGGTGATCTCGCCGGCCAGGACCACCATGCCGGTCTTCACCAGGGTCTCGCAGGCCACACGGGCATGGGGATCCTGGCCGATGATGGCATCCACGATGGCATCGGAGATCTGGTCTGCCATCTTGTCGGGATGGCCTTCAGATACGGATTCGGATGTGAACAGGTGGTTGTTTTTCATGCCGCTTCAAAGGCTCCGGGAAGGTTGTTCGGACGCTCGTGTCGACCGGGGCGGGGGTGACAAAAGAGTGCGGATTGTAGCCGATATTTGGGTACAAATGCATCTTTGACCCATCCAAAGGGGGTAGGCGAGGGGTGCGGCGTCCTGCGGCGGGGTGCCCTGAATCTTCCATTAAATCATTCGCTTGTGATTGATTCTGCGGGGGGTGTTCGGGGGCGTTGGCGGGGGTATACCCGTGGCCCGGACGCGCTTCAGGCTTGCCCCGCATGCCCCTCTCGGGGAAAATGCTTCGCTCCATGCTGGCGGCAAGGGTCTGCGCTGCGCCGATTTCCCGCTCACACACGCGGGGGCCCATCCGGGCGCCACAGACCACCTTGCCGGCTGCACAGGACCGCACTGCCTGGATCGTGCACAGACACTGACCGGGTCGCCGCCACATGACCAAAACCTACAACCCATCCCGGGGCGGCCCGAAACGCATTATCTGAACCCTAAGTTTTTCACCTTAAATCAAGCAGGAGATCCTATATGCCTTCCCGCAGAGATCTAGCCAACGCCATCCGTGCCCTGAGTATGGATGCGGTCCAGAAGGCCAACTCCGGCCACCCCGGCGCACCCATGGGCATGGCCGACATCGCCGAAGTGCTCTGGAACGATTACATGCAGCACAACCCGGCCAACCCCAAGTGGCCCGACCGTGATCGCTTCGTGATGTCCAACGGCCATGGCTCCATGCTGGTTTACTCCCTGCTGCATCTCACGGGCTATGACCTGCCCATGGATGAGCTGAAGAACTTCCGTCAGCTGCACTCCAAGACCCCGGGTCACCCCGAATACGGCTACACCCCCGGCGTTGAGACCACCACCGGCCCCCTGGGCCAGGGCGTCACCAATGCCGTGGGCATGGCCATCGCCGAGAAGATCATGGCGGCCCACTTCAACCGTCCCGGGCACACCGTGGTGGACCACAACACCTACGTGTTCCTGGGTGATGGTTGCCTTATGGAAGGCATCTCCCACGAGGCCTGCTCCCTGGCCGGCACCCTGGGCCTGGGCAAACTGGTTGCCTTCTACGATGACAATGGCATCTCTATCGACGGTGAGGTGGAAGGCTGGTTCACCGACGACACCCCGAAGCGCTTCGAGTCCTACGGCTGGCACGTGGTGCCTGGCGTGGACGGCCACGACGGCGAGGCGGTGAAGAAGGCCATCGAGGCGGCCCGTGCGGTCACCGACAAGCCCACCCTCATCTGCTGCAAGACCGTGATCGGTTTCGGCTCCCCCAACAAGCAGGGCAAGGAAGAGTGCCACGGCGCCCCTCTGGGCGATGACGAGATCAAGCTGGTGCGCGAGACCATCGGCTGGAAGCACGACCCCTTCGTGATCCCCGACGACATCTATGCCGGCTGGAATGCCCGTGACAAGGGCGCCGCGGCCGAGGCGGCCTGGAACAAGCGTTTCGCCGAGTACGAGAAGGCCGAGCCGAAACTGGCCGCCGAGTTCAAGCGCCGCATGAGCGGTGAGCTGCCCGCCGACTGGCAGGAGAAGTCCAGCGCCTACATCAAGGAAACCATCGAGAAGGCCGAGAAGGTGGCCTCCCGCAAGGCCTCCCAGAACAGCATCGGCGGCTACGCCCCGGCCCTGCCGGAGCTGCTGGGTGGTTCCGCGGATCTTGCCGGCTCCAACCTGACCATGTGGAAGGGTTCCAAGGGCGTCAGCAACAAGGACGCCGACGGCAACTACATGTTCTACGGCGTGCGCGAGTTCGGCATGGCCGCCATCATGAACGGCATCGCCCTGCACGGCGGTTTCATTCCCTACGGTGGTACCTTCCTGATCTTCTCCGACTACGCTCGCAACGGCATGCGCATGTCCGCGCTGACCAAGCAGCGGGTGATCTACGTGCTCACCCATGACTCCATCGGCCTGGGCGAAGATGGTCCTACCCATCAGCCCGTGGAGCAGGTGAGCAGCCTGCGCATCATCCCCAACATGTCCCTGTGGCGCCCCTGCGACGCCGTGGAGACGGCGGTGGCCTGGAAGGCGGGTATCGAACGCACCTCCGGCCCCACCTCCCTGATCCTGTCCCGCCAGGGCCTGGCCCCCATGGAACGCAGCGCCGAGCAGGTGGCCAGCATCGCCAAGGGCGGTTATATCCTCAAGGACAGCGACGGCACCCCGGACGCCATCATCATCGCCACCGGTTCCGAGGTGGGTATCGCTATGCAGGCTGCCGAGAGCCTGGCCGGCAAGGGCAAGAAGGTGCGCGTGGTCTCCATGCCCTGCGCCGATCTGTTCGACGCCCAGGACGCCGCCTACCGCGAAGCCGTGCTGCCCAAGTCCGTGCGCGCCCGGGTAGCCGTAGAGGCCGGTGTCACCGGTTTCTGGCTCAAGTACGTGGGCCTGGACGGCCGCGTGGTGGGCATCGACCGCTTTGGCGAGTCCGCTCCTGGCGACGCCCTGATGAAGGAGTTCGGGTTCACCGCCGAGAACGTCGCCAAGGCGGTGGAAGAGACCCTGGCCTGAGTCCGGACCGGTTGACGGCCCGTGCCCCGGCGCAGGGCGCGGGTTGCCGTAAAGGTTTTTTACACGCTACGAAGAATAGGAGAGTGAGACATGACGATTAAAGTCGGTATCAACGGCTTCGGCCGCATCGGTCGCATGGCCTTCCGTGCCATCAGCAAGGAATTCCCTGAGCTTGAAGTGGTCGCCATCAACGACCTGCTGGATCCCGAGTACCTGGCCTACATGCTCAAGTACGATTCCGTGCATGGCCGCTTCGACGGCGAGATCTCCGTGGATGGCAGCAACCTGGTGGTCAACGGCAAGAAGATCCGCCTGACTGCCGAGCGCGATCCCGCCAGCCTCAAGTGGAACGAGGCCGGCGCCGAAGTGGTGATCGAATCCACCGGTTTCTTCCTCTCGGAAGATGTCGCCAGCAAGCACATCGAAGCCGGCGCCAAGAAGGTGGTCATGTCCGCCCCCTCCAAGGACGCCACCCCCATGTTTGTCTACGGTGTGAACCACGACAGCTACAAGGGCCAGGCCATCATCTCCGCGGCCTCCTGCACCACCAATGCCCTGGCCCCGGTAGCCAAGGTGCTCAACGACAGCTACGGCATCAAGCGTGGCCTGATGAGCACTGTGCACGCCGCCACCGCCACCCAGAAGACCGTTGACGGCCCGTCCGCCAAGGACTGGCGCGGTGGTCGCGGCATCCTGGAGAACATCATCCCGTCCTCCACCGGTGCCGCCAAGGCCGTGGGCAAGGTGCTGCCCGAGCTCAATGGCAAGCTGACCGGCATGGCCTTCCGCGTGCCCACCTCCGATGTGTCCGTCGTGGACCTGACCGTGGAGCTGGTCAAGGAAGCCTCCTACGAGGACATCTGCAAGACCATGAAGGCGGCCTCCGAGAGCGGCCCCCTGAAGGGCGTCCTGGGCTATACCGAAGAGATGGTGGTTTCCACCGATTTCCGTGGTCAGAATCTGCCGTCCATCTTCGACGCCGGGGCTGGCATCGCCCTGGACTCCACCTTCGTCAAGGTGGTGGCTTGGTACGACAACGAGTACGGCTACACCTGCAACATGCTGCGTGTGGTCAAGCACATCGGTCAGTAAGACGGATCGACCGGCGCCCCGGATGCCGTGTTCATGCGGCATCCGGGGCCTCCCGGATCCGAGAGCTGTTTGTTAAGGCCGCCCCATGCATGCGCCCTTAACAAACATCTTTCAAACTTTTACTTCAGCCTTTAAAGGAGTTGTCTCATGTCCGTCATCAAGATGACCGACCTGGATCTGGCCGGCAAACGCGTGCTCATCCGTGAAGACCTCAACGTTCCCGTGAAGGACGGCAAGGTCTCCTCCGACGCGCGCATCCGCGCCAGTCTGCCCACCATCGAAGCCGCCATGAAGGCGGGCGCCAAGGTGATGCTCATGTCTCACCTGGGCCGTCCCGAGGAGGGCGTGTTCAGCGAAGAGGATTCGCTCAAGCCCGTGGCCGAGCACCTGTCCGGCCTGCTGGGCAGGGAAGTGCGCCTGGTACGTGACTACCTCGACGGCGTGGATGTGGCCGACGGCGAGGTGGTGCTGCTGGAGAACGTGCGCTTCAACAAGGGCGAGAAGAAGAACGAAGAAGGCCTGTCCCGCAAATACGCCGCCCTGTGCGACGTGTATGTGATGGACGCCTTCGGTACCGCTCACCGCGCCCAGGCGTCCACCCACGGTGCCGGCCAGTACGCCCCCACCGCCTGTGCTGGCCCGTTGCTTGCCGCTGAGCTCGAGGCCCTGGGCAAGGCCCTGGACAACCCCAAGCGCCCCCTGGTGGCCATCGTGGGCGGCTCCAAGGTCTCCACCAAGCTCACCGTGCTGGAGTCCCTGTCCAAGGTAGTCGATCAGCTGATCGTGGGCGGCGGCATCGCCAACACCTTCATCGCCGCCCAGGGTCATCCTGTGGGTAAGTCCCTGTACGAGGCCGACCTGGTGGACGAGGCCAAGCGCCTGATCGCCGCGGCCAAGGACAAGGGGGGTGATATCCCTGTGCCCACCGACGTGGTCACCGGCAAGGAGTTCTCCGAGTCCACCCCCGCCACCATCAAGAATGTGGCCGAGGTGACCGACGACGACATGATCTTCGATGTGGGTCCTGATACCGCCAACTCCTATGCGCAGATGCTCAGAAAGGCCGGCACCATCGTCTGGAACGGGCCAGTGGGCGTATTCGAGTTCGACCAGTTCGCCGGTGGCACCAAGGCCCTGGGCGAGGCCATCGCCGACAGCGAGGGCTTTTCCATCGCCGGTGGTGGCGACACCCTCGCGGCCATCGACAAATACGGGCTGGCCACGCGCATTTCCTACATCTCCACCGGTGGTGGTGCCTTTCTGGAGTTCCTGGAAGGCAAGGAACTCCCCGCCGTGGCCATGCTCGAAGCGCGCGCCAAAGGCTGATCCCTGAGCCGCGGGTGTCCGGGGCGCCGCCCCGGCACCCCGGACAACCGAGACCTATCAATAATGAGAAGAACCAAGATCGTAGCCACGCTCGGCCCGGCAACGGACAGTCCTGCCGTGCTGGAAAAGCTGGTGCGCGCCGGCGTGGATGTGGTGCGCATCA
>SR_TP_S13solDRAFT_1000328_pt1 | contig 21086 bp, 20 predicted proteins | sample SodReaTP_S13sol_FD_11159 | JGI IMG/M metagenome (IMG submission 11159)
GGCATGGCCCGCCCTATCGAATCGCCATAGGGCGGGCCATGCCCGCCGCTCGATGAATGCATCACGGCGTGTCCTGTTGTGGTGGCCGCGGGCGGACAGCGTTCAGCGCTCCTCGGGCCCGTCGCCGGTGCCTGCGCACTGCACCGCACGCTGCAGAAACACCTGGCGCTCCCGGTCGTTCCCTGTCAGGTCCGCCGCCTGGCAGAACGCTTCCCTGGCTTCTTCATGCCGGCCCAGCTTCTGCAGCAGGTCGCCGCGCACGCCGGGTAGCAGGGGGTAGCGTTGCAGCCGCGGCTCCTTGCACAGTGCCTCCACCATCTCCAGACCCGCCTCCGGCCCGTAGGCCATGCCCACCGCCACGGCCCGGTTGAGCTCCACCACCGGCGAGGGCGCGATCTGGGCCAGGGCATCGTACAGGGCCGCGATCCGGCCCCAGTCGGTCTCCCCGGCGGTGCGTGCCCGCGCATGGCAGGCGGCGATTGACGCCTGCAGGGCATACGGGCCCAGGGTTCCCCCAAGCGTCTCGGCCTCCTCCAGGGCGGCGAGACCCCGACGAATCAGCAGCGGGTCCCAGCGGCCGCGATCCTGGTCCAGCAGCAGGATGGGTTCGCCCGAGAATGTGGTACGTGCGTGCAGGCGAGAGGACTGGATCTCCATCAACGCCACCAGGCCATGCGCCTCCGGCTCTCCGGGGGCCAATTGCGCCAGGATACGGCCGAGCCGCAGTGCCTCGTCGCACAATCCAGGGCGCACCCAGTCCTCACCCCGGGTGGCCGCGTAGCCTTCGTTGAATACCAGGTAGATGACCTCAAGCACCGATGCCAGCCGCGTGCCAAGCTCTGGGCCAGGGGGCAGTTCGAAGGGTACACGCGCCTCGGCCAGGGTGCGCTTGGCGCGCACGATGCGCTGGGCCACGGCGGGCTCCGTGACGAGAAAGGCGCGGGCGATCTCGTCGGTGCTCAGTCCGCAGAGGAGCTTGAGGGTGAGGGCTACCCGGGCGTCGGTGGAGAGTACCGGGTGGCAGGCGGTGAAGATGAGCCGCAGCAGGTCATCGCCGACAGGATCGTCCAGGTCCGGCCCGGTATCCGGGCCGTCGGGGGCGTGGGCCAGATTCAGTTCATGACCCAGCTGTTCGTGCTTCTCGGCCAGGAGTCGTCTGCGGCGCAGGTGGTCGATGGCGCGGTACTTGGCGGCTGCCATCAACCAGGCACCCGGCTTGTCGGGAACGCCGGACTCGGGCCAGGTCTCCAGGGCGGTGACCAGGGCATCCTGGGCCAGCTCTTCCGCCACGCCCAGATCCCCGGTCATCCGGGCCAGACGTGCGATCAGGCGCGCCGATTCGATGCGCCAGACGGCCTCGACGGTATGACGCACGTCCACCTGAGTCATGGTCTCTGCCCCAGGGGATAACTCAGGTGAAGCATGGACCCAGCTCGCGGACCTCGACCGTGGCCCACCGGGCAGCGGGACATTCCGCGGCGATGGCGATGGCCTGGGCCTTGTCCTCGCAGTTGAGCAGGAAGTAGCCGCCGATCATCTCCTTGGTCTCGGTGAACGGGCCGTCAATGACGCTCTGCTTGCCGTCGCGCACCTGCACCCGCACGCCCTCGGCGTCGGTGCGAAGGGACTGGCTGACCTGAAGCAGGCCACGCTGCTTAAGGCCCTCACTGAAATCGAGCATGGCCGCGTACAGGGCGCGTCCCTCCTCCTCCGTGCGTTCACGGCGCTGACCGACGGGTTCCACGATGAGCAACATGTAGGGCATGGGGTTCCTCCGGGTTCAGGTGGTTTCAAGTTCTTTTGGCGGCAGGGTGATCATCCACTGGACACCGAAGCGGTCAGTCACCATGCCGAAGCGCGGCGAGAAGAAGGTCTCACCCAGGGGCATCTGCTCCTTGCCGCCCTCCATCAGGGCCGCGAACATCCGGTTGGCGGTGGGCGCGTCCGGGACGGTGAGGGACAGGGAGAATCCTTTAAAGCCCGGGGGTGTCTCCCCGCAGCCGTCGGACAGCATGAGCACCGCCTCACCGATGCCCAGCTCCGCGTGCATGATCTTGTCGTCCCAGTGCGGCGGGAGCATGCCGTCCGGCGGTGTGTCTGGGCATTCACGATAACGCATCAGCATGTCCACCCGGGCGCCCAAGGCCTCCCGGTAGAACGCGATCGCCGCCTCGCAGTGGCCATTGAAGAACAGGTAGGGTTGGATCTGCATGGTATGCCTCCTGGGTCCAGGCTGTGAATAACGGGGAAAGCCGGGACGCCCGGCCTCAGCTACGACCGCCCTTTGCATCGAGCTGCATGCCCAGGCGTTCCTCCCGGGCCCTGAGGTCGGGCGTGAGATCAGCGCCGAAGTCTTCCGCCTCGAGCACCGGACGGATCTCGATCTCGCCCTCCTCGCCCGTTGGGTTCGGGCAGCGCTTGACCCACTCAACGGCCTCCTCCAGCGAACGCACCTGCCAGAGCCAGAATCCTGCCACCAGCTCCCTGTTGCCTTGGAACGGGCCATCGGTCACCCGACGCTCCGTGCCACTAAAGCGCACCCGCGCCCCACGCGAGCTGGGGTGCAGGCCTTCTCCGGCCAGCAGGATGCCCGCCCTGGCCAGTTCCTCGTTGAACCGGGTCATCTCTTCCAGCAACCACTGGCTGGGCATCACACCTGCTTCGCTGTCCGCATTGGCCTTGACCATGATCATGCATCGCATCGTCGTGTCTCCCTCAGGGTGAATGGAGGACCGTCCTGATGGACTGTCTATTCATAGGACGAACGGCGCCGGGGAAAATCGACATGGATCGAAGAATTTGGCAAGACAGGCTCCTGGAAAAGCGGTATACCCGTGCGCCATGACGCCCCTGATTCGTCATGCCAGAATCGGTGTGTTATACCCACGCATTGACGGGAGTGTGTGCCCTTGGGAGAGGGGCTTCTGTCTATCTGAAAGACACGGGAGAGCCGGGCCGCCCCGCGGTCCCGACAACCAAGAACCAAGAATAAGGAGATCGGCATGTCCAATAAGTGGCTTAAAACAGCATTGTTCACCGCCCTGATGATGACCGCCTTTGGCCTGCAGGGCCTCTGTGCCGCCGAGGTGGCGCGCGCGCAGTTCACCACCGGCGTGGTGGATCGTGAGCCGGTGGACGCCATCACCAGTGTTTCCGCGGACGCGGACACCGTGTACTTCTACACGGAACTGCGCGATATGCAGGGCAGCCGCGTGACCCATCGCTGGGAACACAACGGCGAACCCATGGCTGAGGTGAGCTTTGATGTGGGCGGACCCCGCTGGCGGGTCTGGTCCAGCAAGCAGATGGAGCCTGAGCTGACCGGCACCTGGCGCGCCTACGTGGTCACGGGAGATGGCAGCGTACTGGCCAGCGAGGCACTTGGTTTTGGCGAGGACCCGGCAGACGTGACGGGGCCGGAGCTGGTGCCGGAGACCTACTTCATGAGATCGGACTCGTAGAAGCTACACCTTCCCCCTCCCTGACCCTCATCCATGAGAGGGAAGGGATTTAAAGGGCGCCTCTAACTATTCGTAAGCACACATCTTGAACACTCAGAATAATTAGAGGCGCCCTAGAGGGCAGGATCATCCGAACATCTGTTGTTGTACTTTCGGCATCTAAACCACCCCCACCCTAACCCTCCCCCATGAGGGGGAGGGGATGAAGGATGGCCTCGTCGAGTTCTGCAATAGGGTTGTTGGCATCTTGCCCCCCCATCAGGGGAGAGGATGAAGGGTGGCCTCGTCGAGATATGCAGGGGTGTTGTTGGCATCCTGCCCCGCCACAAAGGGCTAGGGATGAAGGATGACCTCGTCTGGTTCTGCAGGGGTGTCTTACTTAACCCATGCCAGGATCATGGCAGTTAATCTCCTGCATCACTTGGCATATTGGCGAGAAACTCCACCTCGCCCGCGCTATGCTGACACCGCACACAAGACCCGGTTACCCATGAGCGAAGCAAGCGCACATTCCCTGTTGGCCCAGCTTGAGGGCGACGACACCCTGGACCTGGCCGACACTCTGCGCCTGATCGTGGACCGGCTGCGGCCGCAGGAAAAGGGGCGTGGCGTGGCGTCGGTGGTGAACCGGATCGAAAACCTGGTCATGGCCCTGGAGGAACATCCAGGAGCACGCGAGAAACTGCAGGAACGCCTGGAGAGGGAACTGGAGTCGGCGCGGCACCTGAGTCTGTACACGGAGATCGGTCTGTTCTCCCGCAAGGGGTTTCTGCGGGAGTTCACCGAGCGCCTTTATGAGCGCCTCAACCCCAGGCCCCTGGACCGGGAGAACCTCAAGGATCTGCTGGCCTATGTGTTTCATCACCCCCAGGACGCGCGTTGGGCAGCGGCCCTGCCCAACGATGCCTGGTGGCGTCTCCTGGAGGGGCTGGGATGCCTGTCCGGTGAATCCCGAAAGGTGGCAAAGCGGGCGCGCAGCGAGGTGCTGTACGCCCTGGAGATGCTGGCGGTGTGGGTGGCTGCCGAAGAGCTGGAGCCGGAATTCCTGCGCCTGGACCCCTCTCTTGCCAAACGCCATTCCGCCTTCGTGGCCCTGCAACGGGAACTCTCGGAATACGTGGAGAGCTACCGGGCCTGGCTGGATGACCCGGACCTGGAGTTCCACGACGACAAGCATGCCCGGGTCCTGCTGGATCAATGCCGGGAACAGATCGCACGCTTTCGCAAACGCGCCGTGACCGATGGCAGCAGCATCTCGCTCACCCACCTGCTGGAGCGCCTGACCCAGACCCTCACACGCATCAGCGATCTGCTGGAGATGCTGGACCCCTCGGACACCGGCGCGCAGCGCAAGGCGACCATGCAGGTGTTCCGGGAATTGATGATTGCCAACGCCCAGCGCAACAGCCTGCGCGCCCTCTGGCAGGAGAACATCAAGCTGCTGTCCCGCAGCGTCACCCAGCAAGCCAGCGAGACCGGCGAGCACTACATCACCACCGATCGCTCCGAATACCTGCACATGCTGAAAAGCGGCGCGGGGGCTGGCCTGATCATCGCCTTCATGGCCCTGATCAAGATCCACATCGAGGCCCTCGGTCTCTCGACGGGCTGGAACACGGTGTGGGTGAGCCTCAACTACGGCCTGGGCTTCGTGCTGATCCACATCCTGCACTTCACCGTGGCCACCAAGCAGCCGGCCATGACCGCCGCGCGCCTGGCCGCCACCATCGAGGAGACGGAGAAGGGCACCGCGAGCCCCGGCAAGCTGGCGGATCTGCTCATCCAGGTGGGGCGTTCCCAGTTCGCGGCGGTGTTGGGCAACGTGGGTGTGGCGCTGCCCGTGGCGATCCTGGTGGGCTGGTTGTATGCGCAGTTCCTGGGCCTGCCGATGCTCAGCCCCGAGAAGGCCGACTACCAGCTGGACAAGCTCTCGCCCATCACCGGGCTGGCCCTTTTCCACGCCGCCATCGCCGGTGTGTGGTTGTTCGTGGCGGGGCTGATCTCGGGCTTTTTCGACAACCGCAGCGCCTACCTGAACCTGCCGGATCGGCTGCGCGGCCACCCGCTGTTGACCCGCATCCTGCCGGATCAGACCCGGGACCGCTTCGCCGACTACATCGGCCACAACTACGGCGCCCTGGCGGGCAACTTCTTCTTCGGCGTGCTGCTGGGCAGCACGGCCTACCTGGGCTACCTGCTGTCTCTGCCCCTGGACATCCAGCACGTGGCCTTCGGCTCGGCCAACCTGGGCTTCGTGGCCGCCAGCCGCATGGACGGCCTGCTGGCATTGCTGCCCTATTTCGTGTTTGTCTTGCTCATCGGCGCCGTGAATCTGTGGGTGAGCTTTTCGCTGGCCCTGTACATCGCACTGCGCGCACGGGGTACACGCATCGGCGCCATGGACCGGCTGCTCAAGGCCTACCTGGGGCGCATCCGGGAACGGCCCAGGGAGTTCCTGCTACCGCCACCCAGGCAACAGGCCGAGCAAGACGGGCAATAAAAACACTCATCAGGGGGCAAGACCATGAATCTCGAAAAGTTGATCTTCGGTTTTTTCATCATCCTGGCCCTGACGCTGAACTTCGGTTTCGTGCTGGGGGAGATCGACAACCCGGCCCACCACAACGTCTACGAGTTGTTCGCCGCCATCGTGATCAACCTGGTGGCCACCCTCCTCAAGCTGGGGGATCGCACCCAGACCGGCGCCCTGCTTCTGGGCAGTTCCCTGGTGGCCGTGCTGCAGCTGGCGGTGGCCGCCGCCGTGTGGGCCTACGCCTCCCAGATCCACGGCGACGGCCTGGACCCGGTGTTCATGGCCAGCGTCGTCTCCCTGGCAGCGGGCGCGGTCATCGCCAACATCATCTCCGTGATCCTGCTGATCACCGACACGGTCGCCCTGCGCCGCTGATGCTGCGCCGCTGATGTCCTCCACCATGAACAAGGTGTTGTTCCTGTTCCTGCGGCGCATGCGCCTGCCGCTGCTGGTGCTCACCGCGGCCTACAGCATCTCGGTGCTCGGCCTGGTCTTGGTGCCAGGCGTCGACGACCAGGGCAACCCCTGGCGCATGGACTTCTTTCATGCCTTTTATTTCGTCAGCTACATGGCCACCACCATTGGCTTTGGCGAGATCCCCTATGCCTTCAGCGAGGCCCAGCGCATGTGGACGGTGTTCACCGTCTACCTCTCGGTGGTCGCCTGGCTGTACGCCATCGGCAAGATGCTCGCCCTGCTTCAGGACCCGGCCTTCAAGCTGGCGGTGGGGCAGCACGGCTTCGACCGCAGCATCCGGCGCCTGCGCCAGCCCTTCTACATCGTGTGCGGCTACGGGGACACCGGTGCCCTGGTGGTCAGCTCCCTGCTCAAGCGGGGCAAGTTCGCGGTGGTGATCGACAATAGCCAGGAACGCATCACTGAACTGGCCCTGCAGGGCTTGCCCACCTACGTGCCGGCACTGTGCGCCGATGCCAGCGTCTCGGCACGACTCATGGATGCCGGCCTGCGCAACTACTTCTGCCAGGGCGTCGTGGCCCTGACCGACAACGATGACGCCAACCTCAAGATCGCCATCACCACCAAGCTGCTCAACCCGGATCTTCCGGTCTACAGCCGCGCGGAGCGCCAGGACACCGAAAACAACATGGCCTCCTTCGGCACGGACCAGGTGATTAACCCCTTCACCATCTTTGCCCGTCGCCTGGGCCTGGCCTTGCGCTCCCCGCCCCACCACATGCTTCACCAATGGCTCAACAGCCTGCCCGGCAGCCGCCTGCCCTCGCGCCTGGAGCCCACCCATGGACGCTGGATCCTGTGCGGCTTTGGACGCTTCGGCAAGGCGGTCTACAGGGAGCTGGAACAACAGGGTCTGGAGACCACGATCGTCGAGTCAAACCCGGGCGTTGCGGACTGTCCATCCCAGTGCATCGAGGGCCGTGGCACCGAGGCGGACACCCTGCTCCTGGCCGGCATTCATTCCGCCTCGGCCATCGTGGCCGGCACCAACCGGGACACCCACAACCTGTCCATCCTCATGACGGCCCGGGAACTGAATCCGGACCTGTTCACCGTGGGACGCCAGAACCTTGAGGACAATTCGCTGCTGTTCGATGCCGCGGACCTGGGCCTGGTGATGCGTCACGACGAGATCATCGCCGAGGCCATCCTCTCCCACCTGACCTCCCCCCTGCTGCCCCTGTTCCTGACACGCAGCTGCGAACAGGCGGCGGACTGGGCCAACGAGATGATCAGCCGCATCACGGCGGTGGTGGGTGAACGGGTACCGGACGTGTGGGCGCTGGGGCTGGACGAAGCGTCGGCACCGGCACTGCTGGAGCGCCTGGGCCATCAGGAGATCACCCTGGGACAGCTGCTCAAGGCCGAGCACCCGACCCACGAGCGCCGTCCCTGCATCGCGCTATTGCTGCAAAGGGAAGACGAGAAAGAAACGCTCATGGCCCCGGCAGACGAGACCCCGCTCAGGCCCGGCGACCAGATCCTGTTCTGCGGTCAACACCGCAGTGCCGCCCCTATGGCCCTGGCCCTGAAGGAGTCCCACGCCCTGGAGTTCGTGCTCACCGGCCAGGACCGCCCCGAGGGGTGGATCTGGCGCAGCCTGGGATCGGGACGTTCCTGAGCGGCACAGGTCCTACTGCGTGCCATACTCCGCGATCCCGTTGTCACCGAAACTGTAGACCTGGTGCGGTTCCGGCTTCGGCCCCGGCATGCCCGGTGAACCGGTTGGCATGCCCGGCAGGGAGATGCCCGCCACATCCGGCCGCTCATCCAGCAGGCGATCGATCAGGTCGGCGGAGACATGGCCCTCCACCAGGTAACCGCCCACTTTGATGGTGTGGCAACCGGCCATTTCACGAGGGATACCATGGTCTTCCTTGAAGGCCTGGGGCTGGCGCACCTCAACCTCATCAATAAGAAAGCCGTTGGCACGCAGATAATCCGCATGGGCGGTACAGCAACCGCACTGGGGCTGTTTGTAGAGGGTGGCGTGCCGCGCATCATGTTCGGCCTGGGCGAGCCCCGAGGCCATAGCGGCACCGGACAGCAGCACCAGTGCAGTGATCAACTTCCTCATCGGACATACCTCCAGTCACCAAGCAGGCACTCATTCTAGGCACGGGATGACAACAGGCACAAAAACCACTATCCATCCGGGTGATTAAGCGTCCAGGCGAATCCGTGCCTGCCCGCTGTGTCGATCGATCGCCAGTATCACCTCGCAATACTCCGTCAGCACATCGGTGGGCGTGGGATCATCGGCACAGGCACAACCGGCGATGATGCTGGTGTAGAAGAGCCCGGCACGCACCGTGAGTGCCTCGGTGGTCTGGGTCACAGCAAGGATCATGACACCGAGATCCTCCACCAGCGCCACGCTGCCGGCGCTCAGCCCTTCTTGCAGGGGCAGGCCCTCGGCACCCAGGGCTACGATCTCCTGCTTGAGCACATCCTCGAACTCAGGGCTTCCCCAGGCCTGCAGGCTGCGAATCAGTCGGGGCATGGCAAAGGGGTCTCCGGGCAATGGCTCACGGATCGATTCTATCCCGGAATGCGCACCTCGACCCTGAAGCCGCCCAGGGCCTCTGAACGCCCATAGCGGATCTCGCCGCGGTACTGCTCCACCACGTCGTGGACGATGGCAAGCCCCAGGCCATGGCCCGGCGTACCCTCGTCCAGGCGCATCCCCGGCTGACCCAGGCGCGCCAGCAGGGCCTCCTCCACGCCGGGTCCGTCGTCCTCGATCACCGCCTCGATATCGGGCCCCTGGCGCAGGGTGATCTGCACCCGGGAGCGCGCCCACTTGCAGGCGTTGTCCAGGAGATTGCCGAACAGTTCCAGCATGTCCTCGCCGTCCACGGCGGCCGGTTCACCCCGGATGTCCAGGACAATACTCACCCGCTCCCCGTAGAGCCGCCGCAGGGCGTCGACCAGGGGTTCCAGCTCGGCGCGGGCGTCGAAACCTGCGCCAGGGTGCCCCCTGCCGGCCAGGCGAGCGCGGTGCAGTTCCCGTTCCACGGTGTTGCGAATGGCCTGCAGCTGGGGACGCAGGGCATCGGCCGCGGCGCGGTCTCCCTGCTCGGCCAGCTCGTCGCTGATCTGGGTCATTACCGCCAGGGGGGTCTTCAGGGCGTGGCTCACGTTGCCCAGGGCGCGGCGGGTCCGCTCCAGGCGCAGGCCGTGATGACGGATCAGCCGGTTGACCGCCTCCACCAGGGGCTCGATCTCACGGGGCGCCCGAAGCTCCATGGGCGCGGCCCCGCCTGCCTCCAGCTTGCGGCAGGCCTGCACCGCCGCGTCCACCGGGCGCAGGGCGCGCTGCACCACCAGATACTGGATGAGCAATACTGCGCCGACACCCAGCAGCATGATCAGCAGCAGGCGGCGCTCCAGCCGCGCCACGGTGGTTTCCATGGCGCTCACGTCCTCGGCCACGGCGATGGTGACCGGCTCGCCGCGCAGCCAGTAGCCACGGCTGTGGATCAACAGGCTTTGCCCGGCAGGCCCCGGCGCCCGACTGACCTGCTGTTCACCGGGCGGCACCGCATCGAGTGCCAGATCCTCGTCCCACAGGGAGCGGGAACGCAGCACGGTGTCGCCGGTCATGATGCGAAAGTAGTGCCCCGAAAGGGGGGTCTCGTAGATGAGCCCCACGGTGCGTGAAAACAGCTCCACCGGCTCGGTGCCGTCCACCAGCCTGGCATAGAGGGTGTCCGCGTCGTGTTCCAGGCGGGTGACCACGTAGTCCTCCACCAGTGCTCCCGGGATGATGCGCAGGCCCACGGTCTGGGCGGCCAGGAGCAGTAGCAGGCTGATGCCCACCAGCACGGTGATGCGGGCCTTGAGGGAGCGCATCTCAGTCCTTCCTCAGCACGTAGCCCTGGCCACGTCGGGTCTCGATGAGATCCCGGCCCAGCTTCTCGCGCAGGCGGCGCACGTAGACCTCCAGTACGTTGCTGTCCCGTTCGCTTTCGTATTCGTAGAGATGCTCGGAGAGCTGGGTCTTGGAGAGCACTTCGCCAGGATGGCGTAGGAAGTAGCGCAGCAGGCGGTACTCGGTGGCCGTGAGCGGTGTTTCCTCGCCCGCCTCGCCCACCAGGCACTGGCGCTGTTCATCCAGCCACCAGGGGCCCAGGTGCAGCACGGTGTCGCGCACCGGGGCGGCCCGGCGCAACAGGGCCTGGACCCGGGCCAGCAGCTCCTCGGTGTGAAAGGGTTTGCCCAGGTAGTCGTCGGCGCCGGCGCGCAGTCCTTCGACCCGTTCCCGCCAGCCGTCCCGGGCGGTGAGGATCAGCACGGGCACGGTGAGTCCCGCCTTGCGCCAGGCGGCAAGAATATCCAGGCCGGAGAGATCCGGCAGGCCCAGGTCCAGGATGATGAGGTCGTAGGGTTCGGTCTCGCCCAGGTGGCGGCCATCGATGCCGTTGGCGGCGAGATCCACGGCGAGGCCCTCCCTGGCCAGCCGTTGCCGCAGTCGCGGCCCCAATTCCGCGTCATCCTCGACGATGAGCACGCGCATGGGTCAGTCCTTGATCTCTCTCTTCAGTACCTGGCCGCTGGTCGCGTCCATCTCCAGCTCGTGCACCCGGCCGTCCGCGTCCAGGATCTTGAGTTCGTATACGTAACCCTTGTCCTCGCGCTCCAGCTCCGCCTCGATCAGGTGGCCGGGCTGTTCCTGGCGGGCGCGGGTCATGATCTCTTCCATGGCCATGATCTGGCCGGTCTCGCGCAACTGCAGGACCTCGTTGTGACGCATGCGCTCGCTGGCAAGCGCGATGCCGCTGCCGAGCAGGGTGGCAACCAGGGTAGTGACCATCAGGGTCTTGGCTTTCATGGTGTGTATCTCCGAATCAGGGTTTCAGTTTAGAGGTAATGGGCCAGGCCGGTCTTGCTCGTTTTCATCGCGCGCCGGCTTGGCCCCGGTGAACATGGCGCGGATGAGGTTTTCCCGGTGCAGCAGGCTTTCCACCAGCACACCGAAGACGTGGAGGCCAACCATGAACAGCACCAGGTTGGCCAGGAATTCATGCAGGCCTTCTATGCCCTCTTCCAGCCAGTGGGGGCTGCCGGCCATGATTCCCGCCAGCGGTCCGGCCCCCTCCTCGGCGCCCAGCAGGGCCATGCCGGAGAGGGCCACCAGCGGGATGGTCACCAGCAGGGCGACGATCATCAGGCCGCCGGCGGGGTTGTGGCCCAGGTGACGCCTGGCCCGGCCCAGGAGCAGGTCCCGGACATAGGCCAGGGCCACCCGGGGCGGGCGCACGAAGTCGGTGAAGCGGGCGTGGCGGGTGCCAATGAGCCCCCAGGGGATGCGCGCCAGGATCAGGCCCAGGGCGGTGTAACCGGCCAGGGTGTGCAGGTCCAGCCAGGCATCGCCGGAGAGGTAGGCGATGAAGAAGGCGCCCGCCAGGCCCCAGTGGAAGACGCGTACGAAGGGGTCCCAGACGCGGATTTCAGTGTGCTTGCCCATGACCGAGGCGCTCCCGTGATATCGAACATGGGGGCAGTGTGCACGGCCAAGCTGAAATGAAACTGAAAGCCCATCCGGTTAGAACTTACCGCGGGCAGGGAGACTCTCAAGACCCATGAACCGCATCCTGCGACTGCTGGTGCTCGCCGTGCTGCTGCTGGGCCTGTCCGGCTGCACGGTGCGTTTCGTCTACAACCAGCTGGACTGGCTGGCCCCCTGGTATCTGCGGGGCTACGTGAGTCTCGATGAGGCACAGCGTCCTCTCTTGGAGCAACGCCTGGCCACACGCCTGGACTGGCACTGCAGCACCCAGCTGCCCCGCTACGCCGACTGGTTGCGGGGCTTCGAGGCCCAGCTGGAATCCGGTGACGTAACCGTGGAGGGCCTCGATGACCATGCCCGCCAGGCGCAGGCCTTCTGGCGGGAACTGGTCAGCCACCTGCCGGCGGATACCCGCGAGCTGCTGGCGAGCGTCAGCGACGCACAGATCCAGGAACTGTTCGACAACCTGGATGACCGCATGGCGGACAACCGAAAGGACTTCGTGGACAGGCCCGCCGAGGCCTTGCAGCAGGAACGGGCCGAACGCATGGAACGCCGCCTGCGCCGCTGGCTGGGTCGCCTGAACACCGCCCAGCAGGCGAGACTGGAGGCCTGGAGCGTGGGCCTCGCCCCCTTCGGCGAACACTGGCTTGAGAACCGTGCCCGCTGGCAGGGGGAGCTGCGCGAGGCCCTGGAAGGCCTGCGCCACGACCTGCCGGCCCTGGAGGCGCGGCTCGAGGATCTGCTGGTCTACCCGGAACGGGGCTGGTCGGAGGAATACCAGGCGCGCCTGGCCTTCAATCGGGAGCAGACCCTGGCCCTGCTGGCAGACCTGTACCGCCTGTCATCCGAGCGCCAGAAGGAAAGACTCATCAACCGCGTGGGCAGCCTGGCCAGCGACTTCGAACGCCTGAGCTGTGCGGCTGAGACCGCGGCTTGAGCGCGATTGCCCAAACATAAATATTTCTCTCGCAGAGACGCCAAGACGCGAAGAATAAAATATTCATCAGCTTTTCTTGGCGCCTTGGCGTCTTTGCGAGAGGAACGCTTTTGATTTTCCCTCCCCGGCCAGTCACACCTCAGGCAACACCCAGGGTGTACAATCCGCACCCCGCCCTGCCTGATCGTGAAACGCCATGAAAACCCCCGAACTGCTCGCCCCCGCCGGCACCCTGCGCAACCTGCACTACGCCCTGGCCTACGGCGCCGACGCCGTCTATGCCGGCATGCCCCGCTACAGCCTCCGGGTGCGTAACAACGATTTTCATCGCCTGGAACAACTGGCGAAAGGCATCGAGGCCACCCACGCGGCGGGCAAGCGCTTCTTCCTGGCCACCAACGTGCTGCCCCACAACAACAAGGTCAAAAGCTTCCTTGCGGATATCGAGGAGGTAGTGGACCTGGGACCCGATGCCCTGATCATGGCGGACCCGGGACTGATCATGCTGGTGCGCGAACGCTGGCCCGAGATGCCCGTGCATCTCTCGGTGCAGGCCAACACCATGAACTATGCAAGCGTCAGGTTCTGGCAGCAGCTGGGACTGACGCGCATCATCCTGTCCCGGGAACTGTCCCTGGATCAGGTGGAAGAGATCCGCCAGGAATGCCCGGACATGGAGCTCGAGGTATTCGTGCACGGCGCCCTGTGCATCGCCTACTCCGGGCGCTGCCTACTGTCGGGCTATTTCAATCATCGCGACGCCAACCAGGGTAGTTGCACCAATTCCTGTCGCTGGGACTACAAGGTCCACGAGGCCACCTCAGACGCCAGCGGCGACCTGCAGGTCTGGCGCCCGTCCGAGGATGAGGAATCCCGACGCGACATCCGCGCGCAACAGCCGTATCTCATCGAGGAACGGGAACGCCCCGGTGAGTTGATGCCCGTGGAGGAAGACGAGCACGGTACCTACATCATGAACTCCAAGGACCTGCGCGCCGTGGAACACGTGGAGCGCCTGGTGCGCATGGGCATCGACAGCCTGAAGATCGAGGGGCGCACCAAATCCCACTACTACGTGGCCCGCACCGCTCAGGTGTACCGGCGCGCCATCGACGATGCCGTGGCCGGGCGCCATTTCGACCCCAGCCTGCTGGGGGTGCTGGAGAACCTGGCCAACCGCGGTTACACCGACGGTTTCTACCAGCGGCATCACGACAGCGATTATCAGAACTACCTCACCCAGCACTCCGACAGCCTCAAGCAGCGCTTCGTGGGCGAGGTGCTCAGCTATGAGCTCAGCAGTGGCCTGGCGGAGGTGGAGGTGAAGAACAAGTTCGCCGTGGGCGATACCCTGGAGCTGATCCAGCCCGAGGGCAACCGTCGCTTCACCGTGGCGCACATGGAGAACCGGGAGGGCGAGGCCATGGACGTGGCCCCCGGCGCCGGTTACCGGGTGCGCATTCCCATGGAGGGCGGGTCCTGGGAGATGGGACTGCTGGCACGGGATCTGGGCTGAGGCTTGATGCCCGGCTGATGGCGGGCACGGCCCGCCCTATGAATTGTTTCTCTGTGTCCTCTGTGAACTCTGTGGCTAAACAACCTTAAAAAAACATTCTCGCCACAGAGGGCACAGAGAAAAAACCTTTCCTGCAGGTTGGTGTGGGCCTAGTGGGAAAGCTTGAGGCCCACGCGGCTAATGCGACCGCCGTCCATCTCCCGCACCACCAGCTCCACGCCGGCCAGGGCCAGGCGGTCGCCCACTACCGGGGCGGTGTGCAGTTTGTTGCGCATGTAATCTTCTACCGTCATCTCCGCGGTCCCCTCGGGCAGTTTCAGGCCATAGGCCAGGGACAGGTCGCCCAGCAGGGCATCGGCGTTGAGGACAAATTCACCGAAGAAGCTCTGCTCCGAGAGGCGCTTGGACACGGCGCGTGCCACGAACAACCGATCCAGATCCGGCAGGTCGTCGGGCGCGGCCATGAGATAGAGATGGTCCCCCGCCCGCAGGTCCATCAGTTCAATGGAGTCCAGTAACTGCTTGTCCCGCAGGTGTGCCACCACCCGCACACTCTTGGGCAGCACGAAGCTGGTCCACTTCTCCTGCACTACCGGGGTGTTGTCCGCCAGCCGATAACCCACCAGCTCCATCTCCTGCTGCCCGGGGATGTCCAGCTCCACACGCTGCACCACGTGGGTGGTGGGCGGCACCTCCAGGCGGAACAGCCGTGCGGCAGGGGCTACGGTCCAGCCCTGCACCACCAGGGAGATCAGCACCACGAAGAACACGATGTTGAAGAAGTTGCCCGCCTGATCAAGCCCCGCCAACAGGGGAAAGAGGGCCAGGATGATGGGTACCGCCCCCCGCAGGCCCACCCAGGCGATGAAGCTCTGTTCCCGCCAGGGGAAGTGAAACGGCAGCAGGGAGATCCAGACCGCCACCGGGCGTGCGATCAGGATCAGCACGCCGGCGATGAGCAGGGAATCCTGGGCCACGGGCATGAGCGCGGACGGGGTCACCAGCAGGCCCAGCATCAGGAACATGCCGATCTGGGACAGGCTCGCAATGCCGTCGTGGAAGCGGTTGATGTTCTGGCTGGACTGCAGGGGCCGGTTGCCCAGCACCAGACCGGCCAGGTAGATGGCCAGGAAGCCGGAGCCGTTCACCTGGGAGGCGAGTCCGAAGATGGTGAGCCCACCCGCCAGGGCCGCCAGGGGATACAGGCCGGGACTCAGGTCCAGACGGTTGATGACCCACACCAGGCCGAAGCCGCCGGCCACACCGATGGCCGCACCCAGCCCCATCTGCTGGATGAACTCCCAGAGCATCACCAGGCCCATGTTCTGGGGACCGGAAATCAGCAGCTCGATGAGCACGATGGTCAGGAAGATGGCCATGGGATCGTTGCTGCCGGACTCGATCTCCAGGGTCGCCCCGACACGCTGTTTGAGCGCCAGTCCCCGCCCATGAAGCAGGGAGAACACCGCCGCGGCATCGGTGGAGCCCACGATGGCCCCCAGCAGCAGGCCTTCCATCCAGTGCAGACCCAGCCACCAGGCGGCGAACATACCGGTGATGCCGGCGGTGATTATCACGCCGAAGGTGGCCAGCACCATGGCGGGCTTGAGGCCCACGCGGAAGTTCTTCACCGGGGTGCGCAGCCCGCCGTCGAACAGGATGATGGCCAGGGCCAGGCTGCCGAACAGATGGGCCATCTGTATATCGTGGAAGACCACGCCGCCGGGGCCCTCCTCCCCCAGCAGCATCCCGATGATCAGGAACACCAGGAGGATGGGCGCGCCGACCCGCGCCGTGACCACGCTGGAGAGCACGCTCAACAGCAGCACCAGGCTGCCCAGCAGGATGATCTGATTGGTGAGTTCCACTAAGGGCTCGCGTTCGGGAGACTGGAGCCCATTATGCCAGATGGCCCGGGCTAGCCGGTGCACATCACGCTGTCAGCGGAGTCGACTCAAGCATCACATGGCAGGCTGGATAGGCGCAGCGCATCAGGCGAAATCCGACGTCAGCAGATCTGATCACGCAAAGGGTGCAGAGACGCAGAGGGCGCAAAGGATTATTCATTAAAAGGCTCTGCGTGCTCTGCGCCTTTGCGATCTTTGCGTAATCAACCTTGTGCCAACTCGGGGCGCCGGATGCGCTGCGCTTATCCGGCCTACGAGGTTTTGCCCGTCAGAAAGCGGACGCCTCCACTTCCGGATACATGTGTGCCACGGAACGTCCCACCTTGTCCTCGAAGCCGGGATAGTCAACAACGATCTGCGCCATGCGCTCGCGCACCAGGGGTACGGTCTCGAAATCGGGCAGTCCCTGGGCGACGCCCTCCTCCACCGCTGACCAGAGCGCGGTGAGGTAGCCCTGCAGACGGACCAGGGTCTCGGGGCCCTCGATACGGCCGTGACCGGGAATCACCGTGCGCGGCTCCAGGGCGATGAGCCTGTCCATGAACCCGATCCACTGTGCCACGCGCCCATCCCACACCGAGGGTGCGCGATCGGTGTAGACCACGTCCCCGGGGATCAGCACCCCGGTCTCGGGCAGCCACACCACCAGGTCTCCGGGCGAGTGACTGCCGCCGGAGGGCAGGAGCAGCACCCGGGTGCCGCCCAGCTCCAGCTCCAGGTCCTCGTCTACCATCCGGTCGGGATACAGGGTGCGGGTCTCGCCGGTGGCGCCACCGGTCATGTCGTTGAAGCTGCTGATCCAGCCGTCCGCCTGGGCTTCCATGCGTGCGGCAGACTCCGTGCCCGCCATGATCTGCGGCGCCTCATCGGCAAAGGCATGATTGCCCAGCCAGTGATCGCCGTGGCTGTGGGTGTTGACGATCCAGCGCACCGGCTGGTCGGTGACCCGGGCGATGGCCTGGCGCAGGGCCACGCCCATGGTCTCCGAGGAGCCGGTATCCACCACCAGCACACCATCACCGGTCACCACGAAGGCCATGTTGGCGTTCCAGCCCAGGTTCTCCGGGTTGGGGAAATCCCGCGCTGGCGTCATCACGGCATACACCCCCGGGGCCACGGCCTCGGGGCTCATGGGGTAGTCCTGGGGTGCAGCCGTCGCACCGACCTGGACAGTCCATAGAAGGGTGAGGCCCGTCAGACCCAGGGCATGCAGACACTTCATCATCGTCGCTCTCCAATGGGACTTACAGTGGTCCCGGACCCGATGGCTTAGAATAGCCCGCGGCACCCAACGTTCCCATGGAATGATGCACAAGGAAAACCATGTCCAGCAGACGGCTTCATCTTCATCGCCCCGCCCTGCTTAGAGGCCATGCCCTGTGGCTGGCCACGGCCTTGTTCACGACCCAGGCATGGCTGGGCCAGGCGACCGCGAACGAGCCCCCCCCGCGGCCAGACATGGGGATCCTCGTACTGGAATACGAAAACGATCTGTTTGCCGGCGAGGACCGCTATTACACCAGCGGCGTGAGGGCCAGCTGGATCCTGCCGGACTCCGGCGTGCCGGGGGTGCTGCGGGACCTGGGGGAGCTGATCCCCTTCTTTCCCGGTGAGGGCGAGCTCAAGAGCTCCTGGTCCCTGGGACAGAGCATGTTCACTCCTAAGGACATCACCCAGGCGAACCCCGACCCGAACGACCGCCCCTATGCCGGCTGGCTATACGCGAACGGCGGGCTCGCCGAGGAGACCGGGGACCGGCTGGATCGCCTGCAACTGACCCTGGGCATGGTAGGCCCGGCCTCCCTGGCGGAGCAGACCCAAAGGGAGATTCACCGCGTCATGGGTTCCCCCATCGCCCAGGGCTGGGACCATCAGCTGGCCAATGAGCTGACCGTGATGGTGAGTTACGAACGCCAGTGGCGCGCCCGGGTGCGAACCGCCGTGGATGGCTGGCGCATTGACCTCACACCCCACTGGGGTGGCACCCTGGGCACCCCCTTCACGATGCTCAACACGGGCCTGACCCTTAGGGCAGGCAAGGACCTGCCCCACGACTATGGGCCGCCACGTATCCAGCCCGCACTGCCCGGGTCCGGCCTGTTCCTGCCCCGCGCTGACTGGGGCTGGTATCTGTTCGCCGGCGTGGACGCCCGGGCCATGCTCTGGAACGTCTTCCTGGACGGCAACACCTGGCGCGACAGCCCCAGTGTGGATCGCCACATATTCGTGGGCGACGCCCAGGTAGGCGCCGTACTCGGCATGGGACGCGCGCGCCTGGCCTACACCCACGTGTTCCGCACACCTGAGTACAAGGACCAGGAGGCCCGGGAGGATTTCGGTGCCCTCAGCCTATCCTGGCTGTTTTGAGCCTGCGGTGTGATGCGTAGGTCGGCCAGAAGGCCGACCTACGCATCACACATCACACCTCCCGCCTGGCATCTCACCCCGTTCATGGCCCCTCCCATTCCACCCCGGCCCTGTTTCCTCCCAATCGCGCTTCAGTTTTTCGCCCCATGCCCGATAAAGGTGCATATGCACCAAAACAAAACATATATATAGTAAGCCTATTCAACAACAAGACCTATTCGAGGACCCCCCATGGAAACCCTGCTCAAGCCCGCCACTTGGCTCATGGACCGCTTTCGCTATCCGGTGAAGTTCGCGCTGATATTTTTGATGGTCATGCTGCCCCTGGTACTGCTGAGCGCCATCACCATCGGCAACCTGAACGGAACCATCCGTTTCCTGGATAACGAACGCCAGGGCCTGGATTACATCCGGGTGGCCCGGGAACCCGTCGAATACATGCAGCAACACCGGGGCATTATGGCCGCCGTGCTCGGTGGCAACACCGGCGCCCGCACCCAGGCCCAGGAGATCCGTACCCGGGTGGACCGGGCCATGGCGGCCCTGAGCGAGGCCGACGTCCGCATGGGCGGCGCCCTGGACACGGGCAACAACGTGGCGCAGATCCAGGGCGCCTGGAACGAGATCAAGGCCAACGCCGAGTCCATGACGCCGGCCGACAGCCTGCGACGACACACGGATCTTATCGCCTCTGTGACCACGCTGATCAGTCGGGTGGCCGATGCCTCCGAGATCACTCTGGACCCCCACCTGGACAGCTATTACCTGGGCGATGCCCTGGTGAACCGCCTGCTCAACCTGGGCGAGACCATGGGTCAGGCACGGGCCCTGGGATCCGGCGTGGCGGCGGCGGGCCAGCTGGGCCAGGAGCAGCACGTACGCCTGGCGGTGCTGGCCAACAACATGAGGGCTTACAACACAGACCTGAACTCGGGCCTGGAGGCCGCATTCGGCACGAACCCGAATCTGGCCTCACGGCTCAACCGTTACGTGGAGACCAACGCCCGGGCGGTGAACGAGTTCTCCGACATCATCCACGACCGGCTGCTCAACGCCGAAACAATCAACGTGAGCGCCCCGCAGGTGTTTGATGCGGCCACCCGCTCCATCGACCAGACCTACGCCCTGTACGACGCCGTGGTGCCGGAGCTGAACGCCCTGTTCGACACGCGCATCCGGGACAACACCCGCACCCGCAACCTGGCACTTGCGGTGGTGGCGGCGGTGCTGTTGCTGCTGGCCTATCTGTTCACGGGGCTATACCAGTCCATCCACACCAGCGTGCAACGTATCGGCGAGGCCACCCGGCGCATGGCCGGGGGCGACCTCACCACCCGGGTCACCCTGGACACCCGTGACGAGATGAGCCAAGTGGCCCGACAGTTCAACGAGATGGCGGAACAATTCGAGGCCCTGATCCAGCAGATCGTCAGCGCCACCTCGCAGCTGGCCTCCGCGTCCGAGGAGGTGGCCACGGTATCCAAGGACAGCGCCCGCAACGTGGACCGGCAGCGTCAGGAGACTGAGCAGGTGGCCACGGCCATGAACGAGATGACCTCGACGGTTCAGGAAGTGGCCAACAACGCAGCCGGGGCCGCCGGGGCCGCCAACAACACCGACAATGAGGCCAAGAGCGGCCTGCAGGTAGTCAATACCGCATCTTCGGCCATCTCCACCCTGGCCCGTGAGGTGGAGAAAGCCGCCGAGGTGATCAAGCGCGTCTCTGCGGACAGCGAGGCCATCGGTGCCGTACTGGACGTGATCAAGGGCATCGCGGAACAGACCAACCTGCTGGCCCTGAACGCCGCCATCGAGGCGGCCCGGGCCGGGGAACAGGGCCGGGGCTTCGCGGTGGTGGCCGACGAGGTGCGCACCCTGGCCTCGCGCACCCAGAAGTCCACCCGGGAGATCGAGGAGATGATCGAGAACCTGCAGGTCGGTGCCCGGGAGGCGGTGCAGGTGATGAACACCAGCCGGGAACAGGCCCAGTCCGGGGTGACGCAGGCCCAGGAGGCGGCCCAGGCCCTGGAGGCCATCACCCGGGCCGTCACCACCATCAACGAGATGAACACCCAGATCGCCTCGGCGGCCGAACAGCAGAGCGCCACCACGGAGCAGATGAACCGCAGCATCATCAGTATCCGCGAGATCGCCGAGCAGACCGCATCCGGTTCGGAACAGACCACCACGGCGAGCGATGAATTGGCCCGGCTGGCTTCCGAGCTCCAGTCCCGGGCAAGCCACTTCACAATCTCTCATCAACCTGCCTGACTCCACCTGGCTCTGCGCCGGGATGTTCGGGGCAAGCCACTTCACAATCTCCCATCAACCTGCCTGAGTCTGTCATCACGGCTAATCAGCAGAGACGGGGGC